>Ga0070696_100000754_pt1 | contig 20726 bp, 17 predicted proteins | sample KBSK1253metaG_FD_65474 | JGI IMG/M metagenome (GOLD analysis project Ga0070696, IMG submission 65474) | Corn, switchgrass and miscanthus rhizosphere microbial communities from Kellogg Biological Station, Michigan, USA - KBS K1-25-3 metaG | ecosystem: Host-associated > Plants > Roots >... | reverse complement strand
TCGAGCCACAGCAAGCGATCGAGCGCGCCGGTCGTTTTCGCGTCGGGTGTGAGCACGCGGACGTTGCCGTGCATCCGCCAGGCCTTGGCGATGAGCTTCGCGACAAGCTTCAGCGGCTCGCCGACATTCGTGTAGAAATCGATCGTCGTCATGCCATCCGGCGTTTTCAGCCGATCGCCTCATGCGACAGCAGCCAGGTGGCGAGCATCGGCACCGGGCGGCCGGTGGCGCCTTTTTCCTTGCCTTCCTTCCACGCGATTCCCGCGATGTCGAGGTGCGCCCAGTCGTATTTGTGGGCGAAGCGCGACAGGAAGCACGCCGCGGTGATGCTGCCGCCGGCGCGACCGGCGATGTTGGCGACGTCGGCGAAGTTGCTCGCGAGCCCTTCCTGGTAATCGTCCCACAGCGGCATCTGCCAGCCGCGATCGTACGCGTCGTCGCCCGCGGCGAGCAGCGCGCGCGCGAGCGAATCGCTGTTGCTGAACACGCCGCTCGCCACATGGCCAAGCGCCACGACCATCGCGCCGGTCAGCGTCGCGACATCGACCACCGCCTGCGGCTCGTAGCGCTCCGCGTACGTGAGCGCGTCGGCGAGAATCAGCCGGCCTTCGGCGTCGGTGTTGAGCACTTCGACGGTTCGACCCGACATCGATTTGACGATGTCACCGGGCTTGGTTGCGCGGCCAGACGGCATGTTCTCGCAGGTGGGAACAAGGCCTACGAGGTTGAGCTTCGCGCCGAGCTCGGCCATTGCCCGAAACGTGCCCAGGACCGACGCGGCGCCGCACATGTCGAACTTCATCTGATCCATGTCGCCGGATGGCTTGATCGAGATGCCGCCCGTGTCGAAAGTGATGCCCTTGCCGACCAGCACGATCGGCTTCTGCTTGCGCTGCGACTGCTCGTATTCGAGGACGATGAACCGCGGCGGCTCGTCACTGCCGTTGGTGACCGACAGGAACGATCCCATGCCGAGCGCCTCGATTTCGGCGCGCTCCAAAACGGTGACCTTGATCGCCGGAAACGCCTTCCCGAGCTCCTGCGCGCGTTCGGCGAGATAGCGCGGCGTGCACACGTTCCCGGGAAGGTTGCCGAGATCCTTCGTGAAATCCATCCCGTGCGAGATCGCAAGACCGCGCGCCGCGGCCGCCTCGCCGGCCCCGAGATCCGAGCGCTGCGGCACCGACAGTGTCAATTTGCGCAACGGCCGCCGCACTTCGGTAGGCTCGCTCTTCATCTGCTCGAACCGGTAGACCGAGTCCATCGCCACGATCACCGCGTGCTCGACGCGCCAGGCGACTTCCCGGCGCTTGACCTTTTCCTCGGTCAGGTACAAAACGGCCTCGTAGGAGCCCGTTTCATTCAGCAGCTTGACGGCGCTGCGGATGGCTTGCCGGAACTCCTTGTCGCGAAAATCGCGTTCCTTGCCAAGGCCCAGCAGCAGGACGCGATCGGCCAGCGTGCCGCGCACGCTGTGCAGCAGCAGCGTGGCGCCGAGCTTTCCCTCCATGTCGCCCCGCCGGATGATTTCGCTGATATACCCGTTCGATGCGCGATCGATCAGTTCCGCAGACAACGAGAGCTTGCGATTATCGAAAACACCGACGACGACGCATGCGCTGCGCTGTTTCTCGGGGCTTCCGCTTTTTATGGTAAATTCCATCGGGCTCCTCGGGTTCTCTTCCAGGCGTTTTTGTGCGACAGGCTCGATACTCGCGCATTATCGGCAAATCGCCGTAAAAAAGTCAAAATTTTCCCGCCGTCATGATTTTCCGGCGTAGTCTCGTCCGCGAGCTGACGGCGACCGCGATCGGGCTGTTCCTGGTCCTGCTCGCCATCCTGTTCACGAATCTGATGCTGCGGCTGCTGGCGCGCGCCGCCGGCGGCGCCATCGCGCCGGACGGCATTCTGGCGCTGCTCGGATTCAACGCGCTGTTTTACCTGAATATCCTGCTGTCGGTCGCGCTGTTTCTCACGGTGCTGCTGACGCTTTCGCGGTGGTATCGCGACAGCGAGATGATTGTCTGGTTCACGTCGGGACAGTCGCTCACCGCCTGTCTTACGCCGATCATGCTGTTTGCAGCGCCGTTCCTGGTCGCGATCGTCGCGCTTTCGCTCTACCTGTCCCCGTGGGCCGAGCAGCGCAAGATCGAATTCGAACGGCAGCTCGAGTCGCGCGACGACCTGGCCGTGGTGACGCCGGGGCTCTTTCGCGAGTTTTCACGGGCGAACCTCGTCGTGTTCGTCGAGAGCATCAACCCGTTCGACAACACGGTGCGCAACGTCTTCCTGCACTCGGTCGAGGACAAGCAGGAAGCGACCACCGTGGCGGCGCGCGGCAAGCTCGAGGACATGCCGAACGGCGACCGCTTCATCGTGCTCGAGCACGGACGCCGCTACCAGGGAACGCCCGGCGCCGCCGATTATCGGGTCGTCGAATTCGAGGAGCTCGGGCGGCGGATCGAGCCTTCGGAGGTGCGCGCGCTGCCGACGTCGACGAAGGCCATTCCGTCCGCGGTACTGCTGGCGTCGAACGATCGCGTCGAGCGCGCCGAGCTTTTCTGGCGAATCTCCGTCCCGATCTCGGCGATCGTGCTGACCATCCTCGCGGTGCCGCTCGCGTACGTCAATCCGCGAATGGGGCGCTCGTTCAATCTCGTCGCCGCGGCATTCCTCTACATGCTCTACAGCAACTGCCTCAACATCGTGCAGAGCCTGATCGCGCAGGGTCGCCTGCAACTGTGGGCGGGCCTGCTGTTGCCGCACGTGATCGCATTGCTGGTCGTCGTCGTGCTCTTTCGTCACCAGTTGTCGGTAACGGGCCTGTTCGCGCGCGCGCCGCGCGATCCGGTGGCGGCGCCGGCCTGATGGCGATGCGGCCCCGATCCGGCGCGCCGCAACGCGCAGCGCACCGGCGATGAAAACCCTCCAGCGCTATATCGGTCGCGACGTCCTGCTCGCGACGCTGCTGATCTTCGCCGCGCTGATTGCGCTCTTCGCATTCTTCGACCTGATCCACGAACTGGGCGATGTCGGCCGTGGCGAATACACGATCAGCCGCGCGCTGCTGTTCGTCACGCTCAACCTGCCGTCGCGCCTCTACGAGCTATTCCCGGTCGCCGCGCTGATCGGCACGCTGTTCGCCGTCGCGCAACTCGTCGCCAACTCCGAATACACGGTGATGCGCGCGTCGGGCATGTCACTCGCGCAGATGACATGGTCAGTGCTGCGCGTCGGCATTCCGCTCGCCGCCGCGACGTTTCTCGCCGGTGAATACGTCGCGCCGCCCGCGGAGCGCATTGCGCAGACGATACGCGCCTCGGGCAACGAATCGGCGGTGGTCGCGCAACAGTTCGAATCCGGCTTCTGGTTCAAGCAGGACCTGACGTTCGTCAACATCCGCACGGTGCTCGCCGACATGTCGCTCGCCGGCATACGCATGTACGAGTTCGGCGACGATTTCCGCCTGAAGGCCGTCCGCGTCGCGCAGACCGGGACGTTCGTCGGCAACGGTCAGTGGAAGCTCGAAAATGTCAGATCGACGGAAATCGGACCCGATGCGACGCATGTCACGACAACGCCCGTCTACCTGTGGACGACCGTGTTGCGCCCTTCGATCCTGAACGTCTACCAGGTGGCGCCCGAACGTCTCGAGATCGGCGCGCTGTACGACAACATCCGCGTGCTCGGCCGCAACGCGCAAAAGACGTCGCGCTTCGAGATCGCATTCTGGAACAAGATCTTCTATCCGGCCGTCGTGCTGGTGATGATGGTGCTGGCGCTTCCGTTCGCGCATTTCCAGCGCCGGCAGGGCGGGCTCGGATTCCGCATCTTTGCCGGGACGATGATCGGTCTGTCGTTTTTCCTCGTCGGTCGCCTGTTTTCGAACCTCGGCCTGCTCAACGACTGGCCGCCGCTTTTTTCCGCCGTGTTCCCGCTCGCGGCGTTCACGGCGCTCGCGATCGGCATGATGTGGTGGATCGAGCGGCGGTAGCGCGTATTACGCCGCTTCCTGCGCCGGCTCGACGTTCGCGTACTTGTGCTGCTGCTCGCCCTTGACGCGAAAACTGACCTTGCCGTCGACAAGTGCGAAGAGCGTGTGGTCCTTGCCGAGACCGACGTTCACGCCCGCGTGAATGCGCGTCCCGCGCTGGCGCACGATGATGCCGCCGGCACGAATCGCCTCGCCGCCGTACACCTTGACGCCGAGACGCTTCGACTCCGAATCGCGGCCGTTGCGCGAGCTGCCGCCTGCCTTTTTGTGTGCCATGAATGCGCTCCTTAGCCGACGATCGCTTCGATCCGCAGCTCGGTGTAATTCTGCCGATGCCCCTGATGCTTCTGATAATGCTTGCGCCGGCGCATCTTGAAGATCCGGACCTTCTCGCCGCGGCCGTGCGCGACAACGGTCGCCTTGACCGTCGCACCAGCGACGACCGGCTGGCCGAGGCGAACGGTGTCGCCGTCGCCCACCATCAGCACCTGATCCAGAACCACTTCCGCGCCCACGTCCGCCGGTATCGTTTCCACCTTGAGATTTTCGCCGGGGGCAACCTTGTACTGCTTGCCGCCGGTTTTCACGACCGCGTACATGAGTGGAACTCCTGTTGTTGACGGTGGAAGTCGATGCCCCGCCGCCCTGTTTGCCGTATGGCCGAACGATGCATCGGCGCCGCGCGGGGATCACGCCTGTCGATCCCGACCGCGGAAAGCCTTGGATTATAACGTCTTTCGTCGGAGCCGGGCAAGCGGAGCGTCGGCCGGCGCATCATCGCTGCAACGCGCCCGGGGCGCCGCGAAACCGCGAAATGAAGTCCGGTAGAATGCCCGCTACGCCGCCGCCGGACGGCCCACGTGGCGCGATGCTCCGCCTCCTGCAACCGCCCTTCGCGCAGAAGACGACCGCCGCCGCTCGTTCGTGACCCTCGATTTCCTGAATCCCGTGATCGGCGACGACATGGCCGCCGTCGACCGCGTCCTGCGCCAGAGCCTTCGCTCGGACATCGCGCTGATTCGCGAGGTCGCGAGCTACATCATCGCCGGCGGGGGCAAGCGCCTGCGGCCCGCGCTGCTGCTGCTCGCCGCCGGCGCCTGCGGCTATCGCGGAACGGATCAGCACACGCTCGCGGCGGCGATCGAGATGATCCATACGGCAACACTGCTGCACGACGACGTCGTCGACGAATCGCAGCTCCGGCGCGGTCACGCCACCGCCAACGCCGCGTTCGGCAATCCGGCGTCCGTGCTGGTCGGCGATTTCCTCTATTCGCGCACGTTCCAGCTGATGGTGAGCGTGAACCGCATGCGCGTCCTCGCCATCATCGCCGACGCGACGAACCTCATTGCCGAAGGCGAAGTGATGCAGTTGATGCACGCGGGGGACGATGCGATCGACGAGCGCGCCTACTTCGGCGTGATCGAGCGCAAGACGGCAAAGCTGTTCGAAGCCGCGGGACGGCTCGGCGCGGTGCTCGGCGATGCCGTACCGGAATGCGAGGAGGCGCTCGCGCGCTACGGCATGCACCTCGGCACCGCGTTCCAGATCATGGACGACGTGCTCGACTATTCCGGCGATGCCGCGCACATCGGCAAGAACCTCGGCGACGACCTCGCCGAAGGCAAGATGACGCTGCCGTTGATCCGCGCGCTGGCGGTGGGCAGCCGCGATGAAGCGGGCGTCATCCGTCATGCGATCACGGGCGGCGGACTGACCGATTTCGCACCGGTCGTGGCGGCGCTGCATCGCACCGGCGCGCTGTCGTATGCGCGTGAGCGCGCGCAGGCCGAAAGCGACGCCGCTGCGGCGTGTCTTGCCGTGGTGCCGGCATCGCGCGCCGCATCCAGTCTGCTACAATTATCGACCTTCGCGGCGCAACGCAGTTACTGAATTCCCGGCGCCGCCGAGCAGCATTTCCTGCCGGAATCGGGGTGTAGCTTAGCCTGGTAGAGCGCTACGTTCGGGACGTAGAGGCCGGAGGTTCGAATCCTCTCACCCCGACCATCCCAGCCGTCGACAGCATGGCCAACGCCCGTCACGATCTGTCCGCCGGCGGGTCGCCTCGGCACAGCGGTGACGTCGTCGTCTACCGCGAATGCACGAGCGATCGCGCCGCGCACGACCATGCGACTTGCCGCGAGATCGCGCGCAAGCTCGCGGCGATCAAGGGCTATCGCTACGCCGGCGACTATGACAATCGCGCGAGCTATCCGCGCGCGCTTTATTTCGTACCGACGGATACGCTGATCGGCGTCGAGCAGGCGCGCGCGCTCGGCATCGCCGGCGAGCGCGACCTGTTCGGCGGCATCGTGCCGCATCCCTTCGTCGCGACGAAAAGCATCAGCCACCCGCTGATCGACGACGACGCCTTCGCGCCGGACGGATGGTCGGAGGCCTTCGCGCGACAGGTGCATGCGAGCGTCCTGCACGGCTTCTCCGCCTTCAGCGTCGACGACGCGATGCGCGCCGCGATGCGGCTTTTCGCGCACGGGCCGGTACGCGTCAAACAGGCGCTCGGCATTGGCGGACACGGTCAGGCGGTTGCGACCGATCTGCAAGCGCTCGAGCGCGCGCTCGCGGAGGCCGATCCCGATGAAGTGCTGCGCTACGGCATCTCGCTCGAGCAGGATCTCGTTGACGTCACCACGTACAGCGTCGGTCAGGTGCGCGTCGACGATCTCGTGGCGAGCTACTGTGGCACACAGCGACTTACCGCAAACAACGCGGGCAAGCAGGTGTATGGCGGCTCGGATCTGCTCGTCGTGCGGGGCGACTTCGATGCGCTGCTCGCGTTGAATCCCGGTGCCGCGGTGCGCCGCGCGGTCGAACAGGCGCGCCGCTACGACAGCGCCGCGTTCGAATGCTTCGCCGGGCTTGTCGCATCCCGGCGCAATTACGATGTCGCGCAGGGCACCGATGCTCGCGGCCGCGCGCGCTCCGGTGTGCTCGAGCAATCATGGCGCGTCGGCGGCGCGAGCGGCGCCGAGGTCGCGGCCCTTGCTGCGTTCCGCGCGGACCCGGTGCTGGCCGCGGTGCGCGCGTCGTCGACGGAGGTTTACGGAACGAATGCGTCGCCGCCGCCGCACGCAAACATCTATTTTCAGGGCGACGACGAGCGTGCGGGTCCGCTGACCAAGTACTCGCTGATCGAGCCGTATGGCCACGCGTGACGAAGCGCTCGAGATCGCGGTCGGCGACCATTCGATCGCGGCCACGCTCATCGTTCCCGACACGCGGATGCCCGGCGTGCTGTTCCTGCACGGCTGGGGCGGAAGTCAGGCGCAATCGGCGGCGCGTGCGCGCGAGATCGCGGCGCTCGGCTGCGCATGCCTCACCATCGACATGCGTGGACACGCCAGGACCGCGCCCGAGCAGGCAAAAGTGACGCGCGAGGACAACCTCAGCGACGCGCTCGCCGCCTACGACACGCTCGCCCGCGAGGCGGCGGTCGACGACGACCAGATCGCAGTCGTCGGCAGCAGCTATGGCGGCTATCTGGCGACGATCCTCACGACGATGCGCCCGGTGAAATGGCTCGGGCTGCGCGCGCCGGCGCTCTACAAGGACACCGATTGGACATCGCCGAAGCTGGCGCTGCGGGAACTGCAAAGTCTCGAAGCGTACCGGCGGATGGTGATCGAGGCACGCGAAAATCGCGCCCTCAACGCCGCGACCGAATACCGCGGTGATGTGCTTATCGTCGAAAGCGCGCACGACACGATCATCCCGCACGAGGTCATCGAGAACTACCGGCACGCGTTCGCGGGCGCGCGCTCCCTGACCTACCGCGCGATCGACGGCGCCGATCATGCCCTCACCGATCCCGCGTGCCGCCACGCCTATACGACGCTGCTCGTGAACTGGATCACCGAAATGATCGCCGGGAGGCGGGCGGGCGATACGGCGTCGCAGAAGCGGCTGCAGGAAGCCATGAAGGCGCAGGGAATCGCGAAAGCGGACTGACGCCGGCTAAAACGAGCGGGGAAGCCCGAGCACGTGCTCGGCGATATACGCGAAAATCATGTTGGTCGACACCGGCGCAACCTGGTAGAGGCGCGTCTCGCGGAACTTGCGCTCGATGTCGTATTCGGTTGCGAAGCCGAAGCCGCCGTGCGTCTGGATGCACACGTTCGCCGCTTCCCACGACGCCTTCGCGGCGAGGTACTTCGCCATGTTCGCTTCGGCCCCGCACGGCCTGCCCAGGTCGAACAGCTCGCACGCCCTGAACCGCATCAGGTTCGCGGCTTCGATCTCGATGTACGCGTCGGCGATCGGGAACTGCACGCCCTGGTTCCGGCCGATCGGCCGGTCGAACACGATGCGCTCGTTCGCGTATCGGACCGCGCGCTCGATGAACCAGTAACCATCGCCGATGCATTCCGCGGCGATCAGCGTCCGCTCGGCATTGAGCCCGTCGAGGATGTACCGGAACCCCTGCCCTTCCTCGCCGATCAGGTTGGCGGCGGGAATTTCCAGGTTGTCGAAAAAGAGCTCGTTCGTCTCGTGGTTGACCATGTTCGGAATCGGCCGCATCGTCAGCCCGTGGCCAAGCGCGTCGCGCAGGTCGACGATGAAGACAGACAGGCCCTCCGATCGCTTCGTCACGTCCGCGAGCGGCGTCGTTCGGGCGAGCAGAATCATCAGATCCGAGTGCTGCACGCGCGAAATCCAGACCTTTTGCCCGTTGACGACGTAACGGTCGCCCTGCCTCACCGCGGTTGTCCTGATCCGGGTCGTATCGGTGCCGGTCGAAGGCTCGGTGACCGCCATCGACTGGATGCGCAATCGACCCTGCGCGACAAGCGGAAGGTACTCGCGCTTCTGCGCTTCGCTGCCATGCCGGAGCAGCGTTCCCATGTTGTACATCTGGCCGTGGACGGCGCCGGCGTTGCCGCCGCAACGATTGATTTCTTCCATGATCACCGACGCGGCGGCAAGGCCGAGTCCCGTGCCGCCGTACGTTTCGGGAATCATCGCGGACAGCCAGCCGGCGCCGATCAGCGCATCGACGAACGCCTCCGGATAAGCGCGCTGCTGTTCGACATTGCGGAAATATTCGTCCGGGTACTGCGCGCACAGCGCGCGGATCGCGTCGCGTATCTCGCGGTGCGACGCTGCGCTCACGCGAGCGTCGCCGTCGCGTCCATGGCGAGATCGTCGTGCGTGTTCGCCGCCCACAGCCGGACACTCTTGCCGTCATGTGCCGGCTGTCCGCGCACGAAAAAGGACGCGCCGTCGAAAAGCGGGCTGACCGCGCGAAACGAAAAGGCCGCAAGCGTGACGCCGGGAAGCGCGCGACGCAGCAGGTCGGCAAGAAGCGTTGCAATCAGCGGCCCATGCACGACGAGGCCCGGGTAGCCTTCGACGTCGGTGACGTAGCGCCGGTCGTAGTGAATCCGATGACTGTTGAACGTCAGCGCCGAATAGCGAAACAACAGCACGGGATCGGGATCGATTTCATGCGACCACGCTGCGTCGACCGGAGCAGGCGTGGGGGTCCGCGACGGCTCGCCGGCATTCGCCTTGCCGCGATAGACGATGTCGTGCTCCTCCACGATCGCAACGCCGTTCGCACCGCTGATCACATGGCGGACAACGACGAATGCGAGCGGCCCCGAGCGGCCCTCCTTGCGTGTGATGTCGACGATGCGCGACTCGCGCTCGATCGGCTCACCGATATGAAGCGGCGCGCTGAACGTGATGCGCCCGCCCGCCCACATCCGGCGCGGCAACGGGATGGGCGGCAGGAAGCCGCCGCGCTTGGCATGGCCGTCCGGACCGATGTCGGATTGCCGATCGAGCGGGAGGCAGTACAGCCAGTGCCACAGGGGCGGCAGGTCGTCGCCCTCCGCCGGCGCAGGATCGTTGCGATCGAGCGTTGCGGCAAGCGCTGCGACCGGCGCCCCCGTTACCCGGTCGGACCGTCGTTGCGTGCGTCCGATCCACGTCCTCCAGTCGGGTTCCACCGTGCCTCGCGTTTCGTAAGCCTTCGTCATCGCATAGAATAAGCCACCGAACGCTCGCCAAGCGCCTGAAGGCAGGGTCAGACCCGACTTTTCCCGGACCCCGCAATCAAGGCCCAGGTCTTCACCAAAAGTCGAGTCCGACCCAATCCGGAGGATTGCATGTTGCCACGTCTTGTCCTGCTTGCCCTCGCGACGATCGTCGCACCGGCCTTCGCCCAGACCGTGCCCGCCGGGTACCCGGCCGATTATGCGCAAACGATCGCGGCCGCGAAAAAGGAAGGCAAGGTCGTCGTCTACAGCGCGCTCGACACGAAGGCCGCGCAGCCCCTGATCAAGGATTTCAACGCGGTCTATCCCGACATCAAGGTCGAGTACAACGACATGAACTCGACCGAGATGTACAACCGTTTCATCGCTGAATCCGCGTCCGGTCAGGGCGGCGCGGATGTCATGTGGAGCTCGGCGATGGACCTGCAGGTGAAGCTCGTCGACGAGGGCAAGGCGATGAGCTACGTTTCGCCGGAGGCCTCGAAGCTGCCGCCGTGGGCGGTGTACAAGAACCAGGCGTACGGCACGACGTACGAGCCCGCGGTGTTCATCTACAACAAGCGACTCGTGACGGGAACCGACATCCCGCAGGATCATGCGGGGTTCGCGAAGCTCCTCAACACGGAGACCGCCAAGTTCAAGGGCAAGGTGACGACCTACGACATCGAGAAGAGCGGCGTCGGCTTCATGTTCGTCGTGCAGGATACGAAGTACTTTCCGGGAATGAAGGACCTCGAGAAGGGGTTCGGCGCGACGAGCTACCGCGTGTACGCGAGTACCGGCAACATGCTGGAGAAGGTGTCGTCCGGCGAGCATCTGCTCGGATACAACGTGCTGGGCTCGTATGCGCTGGTGCGCGCGAAGAAGGACCCGAACCTCGGCGTCGTCCTGCCGAAGGATTACACGCTCGTGCTCTCCCGCGTGCTGTTCATCGGCAAGCAGGCGAAGAACCCGAACGCGGCCAAGGTGTGGACCGACTACGTGCTGTCGGCGCGCGGACAGAAGCTGATCGGCAGCGACGTCGAGCTCTTCGCCATCCGCACCGATATCGACGCGGAATACACTGCAGCGTCGCTCAACAAGCAACTCGGCGCGAATGTCGTCAAGCCGATTCCGGTCAGCTCGGAAATCGTGTCGTATCTCGACCCGACGAAGCGGCTCGCGTTTCTTGCCGACTGGAAGAAAACGCTGGCCTCCGGGAGCAAGTAGGCCCACCTGGCACGCCGGCGCGCTCGCCTGCGCCGGCGCGACGACCCGATGGCAACGGTCGCGAAGCCCACGATTCCGGTCGTAATCGAGCGGCCCGGCGGTGGCCTGCTGTCGGGCCTGCCGCGCGCGCTGACGATCGTGCTGACGGCGTGCGCGGTGTTGGCACCGCTGTCGCTGATCCTCTATCAGAGCCTGCTCAACGCGCCGTTCTTCGATGCCGTCAAGGCGGTCGGCATCGATGCGTATGCGTTCATTTTCGCGGATCCCGATTTCTGGACGGCACTGCGCAACTCGCTGCTGATCGCGGCCGGCATGACGCTGATCGCCGTGCCGCTCGGCGCGGTGCTCGCCTTCGTCATGGAGCGCACCGATTTTCCCGGCAAACGCTGGCTCGAGCCGATGCTGCTCGTGCCGAGCTTCGTGTCGCCGATGGTGCTGTCGTTCGGCTACGTCGTCGCCGCCGGACCCGTCGGCTTCTACTCGATCTGGGCGACCGATGTTTTCGGCGCGGCGCCGTGGGGCCTGTACTCGCTCGGCGCGATGTCGGTGATTGCCGGCCTCACGCACGTGCCGAACGTCTACATCTACGCATCGTCCGCGCTGAAGAATCTCGGCTCCGACGTCGAGGAAGCGGCGCGCATTGCCGGCGCATCGCCGTTTCGCGTCGCCGTGTCCGTAAGCCTGCCGTTGATCATGCCGGCGCTGCTGTTTTCCGCGGTGCTCATCTTCTTCCTCGGGATCGAGCTCTTCGGCCTGCCGCTGGTGCTCGGCGATCCCGAAGGCCATCTCGTGCTGTCGACGTACCTGTACAAGCTCACGAACAAGCTCGGGACGCCGTCGTATCACCTGATGGCCGCCGTTGCCGTGTGCATTGTCGCGATGACGATTCCGCTTGTCCTGCTGCAGCGGCATCTGCTGCAGAACGTGCGCAAGTACGCGACGATCAAGGGCAAGGCCGGGCGCATCCGCGAATTACCGCTCGGCGCGTGGAAGTGGGTCGCCGTGGCGCTGGTCGGTTTGTGGCTGTTCGTCGCCGTCATCGTGCCGATCAGCGGCATCGCGTTGCGCGCGTTCGTGACGAACTGGGGCTTCGGCGTGCACCTGGCCGAAGCGTTCACCCTCGAGAACTTCCGCGAGGTGCTCAACGAGCCGACCGACGTGCGCGCAATCTGGAACACGGTGCTGCTCGGCACGGTGGGCGGCGCGATCACCGTGGCGTGCTATACGGCGATCGGCTTCGCGACGCACCGGCGCAACGACGGCTGGTCGCGCCTCGTCGACTACCTCGTGCTCGTCCCGCGTGCCGTGCCGGGCCTGCTGATCGGCCTCGCATTCCTGTGGGTGTTCCTGTTCTTTCCGCCGCTGCGGCCGCTGCGCGAGACGATCTTCAGCATGTGGATCGCATACACGGTGGTGTGGCTTGCCTACGGCATGCGCCTCATTTCGTCATCACTGATGCAGGTGAGCACCGAGCTCGAGGAAGCGGCGCGCACGGTGGGTGCGCGCCGCGGGCGCATCTCGCGCGAAATCACGCTGCCGCTGATCCGCCATGGCCTGCTGGGATCGTGGCTCCTCGTCTTCATGATCTTCGAGCGCGAGTACTCGACCGGCGTCTACCTGCTCGCCCCCGGCACCGAAGTCATCGGCGCGGAACTGGTGTCGCTGTGGCAAGGCGGCGCGATCGACGTCGTGGCCGCGCTGTCGCTGATCAACATCGTGCTCGTCTTCATCGGGCTCGCATTCGCCTTGCGCTTCGGCGTCAGGCTGCGCGATTAGGCCCTGGGGAACTGCATGTCCGAGCTGACCGTCGACAACCTTTACCTGCGCTACGGCGACAACCCGATCCTGAAGGGCGTCGCGATGACGCTCAACCGCGGGGAAGTCGTGTCGCTGCTGGGGCCGTCGGGCAGCGGCAAGACGACGCTGCTGCGCGCCGTGGCCGGTCTCGAAGCGCCGCATGAAGGCAGGATCCTGATCGGCGACAAGGTCGTTTTCGACAGGGCGAAGGGCATCGACATCCCGGCCGAGGGACGCAATCTCGGCCTCGTGTTCCAGTCGTACGCGCTGTGGCCGCACAAGACGGTCTTCGACAACGTGGCGTATGCGCTGAAGCTGCGCAGCATCAGCCGGGCCGACGTCGGAACGCGCGTGCAGGCGGCGCTCGAGCAGCTCTCGCTCGGCCATCTCGCCAGCCGCTTTCCGCATCAGCTTTCGGGTGGCCAGCAGCAGCGCGTCGCACTTGCCCGTGCGCTCGTCTACAACCCGCCGGTGATCCTGCTCGACGAGCCGTTGTCGAATCTCGATGCAAAGCTGCGCGAGGAAGCGCGCGCCTGGCTGCGCGAGCTGATCATGCGCATGCAGCTTTCGGCGCTGTGCGTCACGCACGACCAGGCGGAAGCGCTCGCGATGTCCGATCGCATCCTGCTGCTCAACGGCGGGAAGATCGAGCAGCAGGGAACGCCCGAAGAGATGTACAGCTCCCCGGAGACGCTCTTCACAGCCGAGTTCATGGGCAGCAACAATCGGCTTCCCGGCCGCGTTGCGGAAATCCGCGATGGCGCGGCGCTGCTCGAAGGCGACGGCTGGCGGCTATGGGGAACCGCGAAGGCCGGCGCCGCGTCGGGCAGCGACGGTATCGGCATGATTCGACTCGAGCGCATTCGCATCGCGGAAGGTCCTGGCGACAACCGCCTCGCGGCGAAACTTTCGACGTCGATGTACCTTGGCGACAAGTGGGAGCACCTGTTCCATGTCGGCGAGGCGCGTGTGCGTGCGTACGGCGATCAGCCGCTGACAGCCGGCGCGCATTGGCTCGAGGTGCCGCGGCAGTCGTTCTGGATCTTTTGAGCGACGCAGACGAAATAATCCTCCGCAGCGGCTGTTTACGTTTCGGCGCAGGCACGACAAGGAGGATCCCATGACGCAAAGCAGGATAGTTTCGATCGCGGCGGTTGCCGCGCTGGCGGCAATGAGCGCCACGACGACATTGGCCGACAAATCCGGCGGCAACGGCGATGGCAGGGACAATGACAATACGTTCGCGACGAAGCTGATCGGCTACAACGAGACGCCGCTGACGATCAACTCGACCGGCAGCGGTACGTTTGTTGCCAGCATCAACAAGGATGCGACGGCAATCAGCTACACGCTGACGTACCGCGACCTGTCGTCGGAGGTCGCCCAAGCCCATATCCACTTTGGCCGCCCCTCGCTGACCGGCCAGATCGTCCTGTTCCTCTGCTTCAACCCCGCGGTGGTCGCTCAGCCAGCGGGCGTGCCGATGCCACAGACGTGCCCGCCGCCGCCGGCGACGATCAGCGGGACTTTGACCGCCGCCGACGTGATCGCCCGCGCGACACAGGGCATCGATGGCGGCGCTGCGGGATTCGCCGAAATGGTCAAGGCCATCCGCGCGGGTGCAGCGTATGCGAACGTGCACTCGGTGAATTTCCCGACGGGCGAGATCCGCGGCGCGCTCGGCCCGGCTGACGACGACAACGACTGACGCGCGTCACCCGAGCATCGGCAGATCGAGGCCGTTCGCTTTCGCGACCTCGATCGCCTTCGCATAACCGGCGTCCGCGTGGCGCATCACGCCGGACGCCGGATCGTTCCACAGCACGCGCGCGATGCGCTTGGCGGCTTCCGGCGTGCCATCGCAGACGATCACGACGCCCGCGTGCTGCGAGTAGCCCATCCCGACGCCGCCGCCGTGATGCAGCGACACCCACGTGGCGCCGCCCGCGGTATTGAGCAATGCATTGAGCAATGGCCAGTCGGAGACGGCGTCCGATCCGTCGGCCATCGCTTCCGTCTCGCGGTTGGGGCTCGCGACCGACCCGGCATCGAGGTGATCGCGGCCGATGACGATCGGCGCTTGCAGCTCGCCGCTCGCCACCATGTCGTTGAATGCGAGGCCGGCGCGGTGCCGCTCACCAAGCCCGAGCCAGCAGATCCGCGCAGGCAGTCCCTGGAATGCGATGCGCATGCCGGCGAGATCGAGCCAGCGCGCGAGCGGGCGGTTGTCAGGAAAGAGCTCGCGCAGCTTGCGATCGGTTTTCGCGATGTCCTCCGGATCGCCCGATAGTGCGACCCAGCGGAACGGCCCCTTGCCTTCGCAGAACAGCGGCCGGATGTACGCCGGAACGAATCCGGGGAAATCGAACGCGTTGGCAACACCCTCGTCGTATGCGACCTGGCGGATGTTGTTGCCGTAGTCGAACGTCGGAATGCCGCGCGCATGGAACGCGAGCATCGCCTCGACGTGCGCCCTGATCGATTGCTGCGCGGCCGCCATGAGCTCGACATGCCGATCGGGATCGCCCTGCGCGTCCTGCCAGCGCGCAACGCTCCAGCCCGCCGGCAGGTAGCCATGCACGAGGTCATGCGCCGACGTCTGGTCGGTCACCATGTCCGGCGCGATTCCGCCCACGGCGCTCCGCCGCGCGATCGCCGGCACGATTTCCGCCGCGTTGCCGAGCAAGCCCACCGATACCGGCGTGCGCGACGCGCACGCCGCGCTGATGCAATCGAGCGCATCGTCGAGATTCGCGGCCTGCCGATCGAGGTAACGCGTCGCAAGGCGCATGTCGATCCGGCTCTGCCGGCATTCGATCGCAAGCATCGATGCGCCCGCCATCGTTGCCGCGAGCGGTTGCGCGCCGCCCATGCCGCCGAGTCCCGCCGTCAGAATCCATTTGTCGGCAAGATTGCCCGCGTAATGCTGCCGTCCTGCTTCAACGAACGTTTCGTACGTTCCCTGCACGATCCCCTGGCTGCCGATGTAGACCCACGAGCCGGCCGTCATCTGCCCGAACATCATCAGGCCCTTGCGATCGAGTGCGTTGAACGTGTCCCACGTCGCCCAGCGCGGCACGAGGTTCGAATTGGCGATCAATACGCGGGGCGCATCGGCGTGCGTGCGGAAGACGCCGACGGGCTTCCCCGACTGGATCAGCAGCGATTCGTCGCCATCAAGCTCCGTCAACGCCTTGACGATCGCGTCGTAGCATTCCCAGTTGCGGGCGGCGCGCCCGATGCCGCCGTAGACGACGAGCTCGGCAGGATTCTCGGCGACCTCGGGATCGAGGTTGTTCATCAGCATCCGCAGCGCGGCTTCGGTGAGCCACGACTTCGCGGTCCGCGTCGTGCCGCGCGGCGCGCGAATCACGCCGTCACGATGGCGCGTCCAGTCCGTTCGTGCACGTTGCAGCATCGCGACACCTTCAGAGGGCGGTGATGCATTGTAAAGCCACGAAGCGCGCGAAATCGCCGGCCTCGACGCTCGCCCGCATGCGCGCAAGATCCGGGGCGAAGGCACGGTCGCGGTCCCAGAATGCAGCGCTTCGCCGGACAATCGCGTGCGCGTCCTGCAGCCGCGCCGACGTCTTCAAGGGCTTGCGCAATTCGATCCCCTGCGCCGCGGCGAGCAGCTCGATTGCGACAATCGACGACGTATTGCCGACCATTGCCGCGAGCCGCAGCGCAGCGCCGGTCGCCATGCTGACGTGATCTTCCTGATTCGCGGACGTCGGCAGCGAGTCGACGCTGCGCGGGTGCGCGAGCGCCTTGTTTTCCGAGGCGAGTGCTGCGGCGGTCACCTGCGCGATCATGAAGCCGGAGTTGACCCCCGCATCCTCCACGAGAAATGGCGGCAATCCGGAGAGGTGTCCGTCGACGAGGAGCGCGGTGCGCCGTTCGGACAATGCGCCGATCTCGGCAATCGCGAGGGCAAGGTTGTCGGCCGCGAAGGCAACGGGCTCCGCATGGAAGTTGCCGCCGGACAGGATTTCGCCGGTGTCGGGAAACACGAGCGGATTGTCCGAAACCGCGTTCGCTTCGGTGACGAGCGTCGCGCCGGCATGGCGCATCTGGTCGAGACACGCGCCCATCACCTGCGGCTGGCAGCGCAGGCTGTACGGATCCTGGACCCGATGACAATGCACGTGCGATGCGCGGATTTCGCTGCCTTCGAGCAGTGCGCGGTAGACGGCCGCCGCATCGGCTTGTCCGCGATGCGCGCGCAGCCCCTGGATGCGCGGGTCGAACGGCACGTCGCTCGCCAGACAGGCGTCGACCGACATCGCGCCGGAGACGAACGCGGCCGCCATCGCGCGCTCCGTCGCGAACAGCGCGCAGAGCGCCAGCGCAGTCGATACCTGCGTGCCGTTGAGCAGCGCAAGACCTTCCTTCGGTGCGAGCTCGAGCGGCGCGAGGCCGACCGTCGCCAGCGCCTCGGCGCCGGTGACGGTTCGCTCACCGATGCGAGCGCTGCCCTCGCCGATGAGCACGCTGGCAAGGTGTGCAAGCGGCGACAGGTCGCCCGAGGCGCCGACCGACCCGTGCGCGGGAATGCAGGGAATGACGCCGCGGTTGTGCAGCTCGGCCAGTGTCTCTATCACCGCCCAGCGCACGCCCGAGTGGCCGCGCGCGAGCGAGGTAACCTTGAGCGCGATGACGAGACGCACGGTGACATCGTCGAGCAGCGGTCCCGTTCCCGCCGAATGCGACAGCACGAGCGCCCGCTGCAGCTCGGCAAGGCGAGCGTCATCGATCCGTGTACGTGCCAGCAAGCCGAACCCGGTATTGACGCCGTAGACGGTCTCGTGCGCGGCGACGATGTTCGACACCGTCGCGGCCGCCGCATCGACCTTCGCGCGTGCCGCCGGGTCGACGTGCAACGTCTGCGAGCCACAGCACAGCGCGCGCAGCGCGTCGGTGGTCAGCGCGCCGGGACGAAGCTCGAGCCGTGGCATCACTATAATTCGCAGACGATGAGTGAAATCGGCAACCCGCGCGAGAACGACGACAGCCGCGCGATGCCTGCGGGCGACAAGCATACGCCGATGATGCAGCAGTATCTCCGGTTCAAGGGCGAGCATCCCGACCGGCTGCTGTTCTATCGGATGGGCGACTTCTACGAGCTGTTCTACGCCGATGCCGAGCGCGCCGCGCGCGTGCTCGATATCACGTTGACTGCACGCGGGCAGTCGGGCGGCACGCCGATACCGATGGCCGGCGTGCCCTGGCACGCGCTGGAGCAACATCTCGTACGGCTGCTCGGCCGCGGCGAAAGTGCCGTCATCGTCGATCAGATCGGCGATCCGGCGACGAGCAAGGGATTGGTCGAGCGCAAGGTCACGCGGATCGTAACGCCCGGCACGCTGACCGATGCGGGACTGCTCGATGCGAAGCGCGACACGCCCCTTGCCGCACTCGTGCTCGATGGCGACCGCGCCGGGATTGCCTGGCTCAACCTCGCCTCCGGGCACATGACGCTGACCGACGTGGCGATGGCTGACTGCGCGGCTACGCTCGAGCGTGTCGAGCCCGCCGAGTTGCTGCTCGCCGAAGACGTCACGGTGCCGCCTTGGCGCGGCAACGCGGTCGCCGTTCGCGCACTGCCCGCGTGGCATTTCGATCCGGCGAATGCGACGCGCGCACTCGCGCGGCAGATGGGCACGATCGACCTGCAGGGATTCGGCGCCGATGCCGTTCCGCTCGCCATCGGCGCGGCGGGGGCGCTGCTCGGCTACGCGAGTGCGACGCAACAGGCGAGCCTCGATCACGTGCGCTCGCTGCAGGTCGAATCGCCGAGCGAGTTCGTGGCACTCGATGCGGCGACGCGCCGCAACCTCGAGATCACGCAAACGCTCTCGGGCGAGCGCGAGCCGACGCTCCACGCGCTGCTCGACCACTGCGCCAGCGCAGCAGGGAGCCGGACGCTGCGCCATTGGCTCACGCATCCGTTGCGCGAGCAGGCGCGTGCGGCGGCGCGGCACGACGCGATCAATGCGGTGCGCGCGGATTCTCCTCTCGCGCGGTCGATCGCCGCGACGATGCGCCGCACGATCGACGTCGAGCGCGTCGTATCGCGGATCGCGTTGCGCAGTGCGCGGCCACGCGATCTCGCGGGACTCCGCGATACGCTGGCGCTGCTGCCCGACCTCGCGCAAGTGGTCGCGCAGCTCGACGCGCCGCTATTGCGCGATTGCGCACGCGATCTCGCTTGCGATCCGCGATGGCAAGCGTTGCTGGCGCGTGCGATCGCCGCGGAGCCATCGGTGCAGTTGCGCGACGGCGGCGTGATCGCCGACGGATTCGACACCGAGCTCGACGAATTGCGCAATCTCGACGCCGGCTGCTCGCAGTTCCTGCTCGAGCTCGAGCGCCGCGAGCGCGAGCGCAGCGGCATCGCCGCGCTGAAAGTCGAATACAACCGCGTGCACGGGTTCTACATCGAAGTCACCCGCGCGAACGCGGAGCGCGTTCCGGCCGACTACCGGCGCCGGCAGACGCTGAAGAATGCCGAGCGCTATACGACGCCGGAGCTCGCCGCGTTCGAATCGAAGGCGCTGACGGCGCAGGAACGGGCGCTGGCCTGCGAGCGGCGGCTGTACGACGCCGTGGTATCGCAGCTCGCGCCGGGCGTTGCCGAGTTGCAGAAGGTCGCGGGCGCGCTGGCGACGCTCGACGTGCTGACAACGCTCGCCGAGCGCGCGGACGCGCTGCGGCTTGCGCGACCGCAGTTTGCGGACGAAATCGGAATCGCCATCGACGGCGGACGCCATCTCGTCGTCGAGCGCCAGGTCGAGTCGTTCATCGCGAACGACCTGAAGCTGGACGCTGGGCGACGACTGCTGGTCATTACCGGCCCGAACATGGGCGGCAAATCGACGTACATGCGCCAGACGGCGGTGATCGCACTGCTCGCGTACTGCGGCATGTTCGTACCCGCGACCCGCGCGACGCTTGGGCCACTCGATGCGATCTATACGCGGATCGGCGCGTCCGACGATCTCGCCGGCGGGCGCTCGACGTTCATGGTCGAGATGACCGAGGCCGCGTACATCCTGAATCGCGCGGGCGCGCAGAGTCTCGTGCTCATCGACGAGATCGGCCGGGGCACTTCGACGTTCGACGGTCTTGCGCTTGCGTGGGCGATCGCGCATCGACTCGCCGCGCACAATCGCAGCCTCGCGCTTTTCGCCACGCATTACTTCGAGCTGACCGCGCTGCCGTCCGAGCTCGACGGCTGCGCGAACGTCCACTTCGACGCGGTCGAGACGAAAAGCCGGCAAGGCCCGGGCATCGTGTTCCTGCATCACGTCGCGGAGGGTCCTGCCAACCGCAGCTACGGCCTGCAGGTCGCGCGGCTCGCCGGCGTGCCGGCCGAAACACTCAGGCAGGCGCAACGCTATTTCGCGCGGCTCGACAAGTTCAATGCACGCGACGACGCGCAGCACGACCTGTTCGCGAGCGCAGGCTCCGAGGTCGAATCGGTGTCGAGTTCACCACCCGGCGAGCTCGAAGCGCGGCTCGCGGCACTCGATCCCGATACGCTGTCGCCGCGCGACGCGCTCGCGGCGCTATACGAACTGAAGCGCCTGCTGAATGGCTAGCGCTATCCGCGTTGACGTCACACAGTCGGCGTGGCGCTGTAGCGAGTTCCGCTGCTATTCGAAGCGCGCACTGGCGCGGCCGATGGCCGGAAATTCGACGTCGAT
>Ga0070696_100000753_pt1 | contig 20729 bp, 10 predicted proteins | sample KBSK1253metaG_FD_65474 | JGI IMG/M metagenome (GOLD analysis project Ga0070696, IMG submission 65474) | Corn, switchgrass and miscanthus rhizosphere microbial communities from Kellogg Biological Station, Michigan, USA - KBS K1-25-3 metaG | ecosystem: Host-associated > Plants > Roots >... | reverse complement strand
GGACGCATGCGTCGTCGCGGTCGGCGGCGATCGCAGCACTGAAACCGGCGCGCGCGTGTTCCGCTTCTGGCAGGATTACTTCGCGGCTGCTGGCGCGGAATTGAAGCCGGCGAACTATCGGTATTCGGCGATGGGCGGGCGCGGCTTGCGCTGCTGACCGTCCAAGTCTTGCGAACCGCCGAAACCGTCGCAAGAATGTTCTGTCATCGACGCGGCGGGCTGGCCAAATGGCATCGATCCTTTTCTCCCTGATCGCGCTCGTCCTGCAGCTGGGCACCGCGACGCTGCGACCTGAAAACGCCGAGCCGAATGACAATCGGCTCGCGGCCGGACGGCTGGAGCGCGGGACGCTGCGTCTGCAACTCGAGTCGCGCGCCGTGCTCTGGCGTCCCGACGGTCCAACCGGGCCAGCGATCCCGGTGTACGCATTCGCCGAGAAGGGGAAGCACGCCAGCATTCCCGGACCGATGATCCGCGTGGCCGCGGGGACCGAGCTCCAGGTGTCGGTCCACAACACTCTGGCGGTCGCGCTGCGCTTCCGCGGTCTTCAGGATCACTCAGGCGCGCCTCTCGACACCACTGTCATCGAGCCGGGCGCCATGCGCGAGTTTCGCTTCCGCGCCGCCACGGCCGGCACGTACTACTACTTCGCGCGCACGGACAGCGTGCCCGTCTTGCCGGTCCCGGGCAGCACGGCCGACGCGGCACTGACGGGCGCATTCATCGTCGATCCCGCCGGCACGACGCCGCCGAAGGACGAACGAGTGCTGCTCATCAACCTCTGGACAGACACTGCGACGAGCCTCGGCGAACGCCCCGCGGCGATGCGCGCGGCCCTGCGTCGCGAGTTCTACCTCGACAGACCGGGTTCGTTCTCCACCGCGAGCTGGTTCACGATCACCGTGAACGGCCGGTCGTGGCCCAACACCGAGCGCCTGTCGTACACTGTTGGCGACACGGTGCGCTGGCGGGTGATCAATGCCAGCTGGATCCCGCACCCGATGCACCTGCACGGCTTCTACTTCGACGTCAGCTCGGTGGGCAACGCGACGCAGGACACGATTTTCGCGCCCGCCGAGTATCGCAAGGTGGTGACGCAGCCGCTCTTCCGCGGCGAGACGATGCGCATGACGTGGCGTCCAACGCGCGCGGGAAACTGGTTGTTCCACTGCCACATCGTCACCCACATCGACGCGGCGCTGCGACTCAGCCCTCCCGGCGCGGGAGGCGGGGCGCACCACGGGAACCATGCTGAGAACGCCATGGCCGGATTGGTGATGGGAATCCACGTCAAGCCCGCGAAAGGTGCAACGCTCGCGGGCGATCCGGTGCCGCGCCGGCGGCTGCGCGTCTTCGTGACGGAGCGCGCCAACGTGTACGGGGACAAGCCCGGCCTCAGCTACGTGCTACAGGAAGGCGACTCGCCGCCCGCGCCGGACTCGCTGCGAATTCCGAGCTCGACGATCGTGCTGCGGCAGAACGAGCCCACCGAAGTTGCGGTGATCAACCGCGCCAGTGTGATGGCGACGGTGCACTGGCATGGCATCGAGGTTGAGAGCTACTACGATGGGGTCGGAGGATGGAGCGGGTGGGGCCAACGCGTGGCGCCGGCCATCGCACCGGGGGATTCGTTCGTCGTGCGGCTGCACCCGGACCGGGCGGGGACGTTCATTTACCACGCCCACACGAACGAGGTGACTCAGCTGCCGTCGGGACTGTTCGGGCCATTGATCGTTCTCCCGGAAGTCGGCGAACGCGATACGACGGAGCGCGTCTTCCTGCTCGGCATGGGCGGGCCGCTGGACGACGCCATGCCGACCATCAACGGACTGGTGAAGCCGGCTCCCGTGGAGCTGCGCGCCGGGGTGGCGCACAGGTTCCGGTTCATCAACATTGCGCCGCTGGAGCGGCGCACGGTGGAGCTGCTGGCCGACTCGACTCGACAGCGCTGGCGCGCGCTGGCCAAGGATGGCGCGGAGCTGCCGCTCAACCAGGCGGTGCTGCTGCCGGCAAATCAGCGAATCGAGCCGGGGGAAACGTTCGACTACGAGATCCTGCGGCAGAAGCCGGAGACGCTGACGCTGCAGATCGCCGGGCCGGCTCCGGTGTCCGTGCGCGCGGCTCGCCTGAATAGTTCGCCGCCGCCGCCGCCAACCACACCGGCGCCTCTCAACTTCGCGAGGATCCCGATCATCGTGAGGTAGTCGAGTTTATCTCCGAGTGGCGTAGCGAGCGAGACGCGCGATCGAGTTGCCATAACCCGATTGTCGCCGTCGTTTGCGGGCTCTACCTCGATTTCCGAGGCTATTGCCACTTTTGGTAAGTTGGGCACCTCGACCCTCGATCGGCGCAGTCAACTCAAGTCATTTACCAGATTTGGTGATGCGGGGCCGAAGCGATACGGCGCGCGCGAGCGAGCGCGAAACGATGCGCCGTCATTGCGGTGGGAGCCGGTGTTGATGCAGGGTTTCGCGGGGCGCTAGCTTCGCAGTTGCGCGCGCACGTGAGACGCCGCGGCGAACGCGCTGCGGGCCTGTTCCACAGTGGGCATCGGCAGCTCGGGATATCGCGACGCAGGGTAGAGCGCCTGGAGCTGGCGGCACGCGTCGACGAGTCTCGCGTCGCGTGCGATCTCCTCAGGGAGTAAGCCGAGTAGGAGAGGAAGCGTGTGCGTCCGCGGAGGGAAGCTGCCATGACGCGCGATGAGCGCCTTCAACAGCTTCTCGACGCACGCGTGCGCGTGAAAGCAGATCGCGTCGGGTATCGGATGTTCGACGGAAAGCAATTGTTCCGCCGCGCTGAAATCCGCGTCCGATCGACGCAGCCACTCGGCTTCTCCCTCCGACGTCTGCTCGCGTACCCGTGACGCTGCGGTCCGCTGCGGGACGGTGCCGCTGGAATACAGCAGCCGCCCTTCGCGCGAGACGAGCCACTCGAGACAGCCGGGATCGTGCTGGCGGCGGAGATAGTCCGCCGTGGATCGCGCGAGCACGTCCGCCTCGATGTTGGCATCGCTCAGGGCCTTCCAGGCGACCTCGCGCTGAGTTGCGACATCGACGCCATCAGCAAAGACGAGCATCAGGTCGTAGTCGCTGTCCTCCGGAGCTTCACCGGTCGCCCGGCTTCCAAAGAGCAGGATGAGCTCCGGAGCGACGAGCGGCACGATGCGTTCAGTGATGGCCGCGAGGACGTCGGTCGTGGTCGGGAGACGCACCATGGCTCTTATGGTAGCGGTCGCGGTGCAGGATGACAGGACCATTGCATTGCTGGCACTGGGAGTCGGCGCTAGCGACATCGGCCAGATCTAACGGGACGACCGAGTCTCCATCTTTTTCCGGAGCTCGTCGAACCAGTTCACGACGAGTTGCAGTGACACTGGCTCCGCGGCGCGAGCGTTTCGGAGGATTGCAAAGCGCTGACCGTCAGGCGAGGGGTAGAAGCCACCAGGATAGGGAAAGAGCGGTGTCCAGGGTTCGGCGTGCCAGCCGTTTCGGGTGTCGACGCGCTGCGCCCCCGCCTGATTGCGGGTTGCGTAGTACAGCGTGCCGGTGCGGTCCCACAGCGCACCTCCGACGCGGTCCTCAGATACCTGAATCTTTGCGCCAAGGTGGGGAAAGGTCATGGCGTACAGCTGGGGTTGACCGTTCTCGTCCGAAGTGTAGACCAGATAGCGCCCGTCCGGCGACCAGCTGGCGCTTCTCTCATTTGCGGCGGTGCCACTCACGAGCACCGATTCACCGCCGTCGACAGGTATGACGCGGACGTCCAAACCTCGCGTCGACGTATAATCGTCAATAGCGATCCACTTCCCATCCGGCGACCACGCCGTCAAGTGCATGTGGTGGTTCGCCGCGTACACAGCGCGCGGGTTTTCACCGCCAGTTGCAGCCTTGACCATGATACGGGATCGCGCGCCCTGGTCAGTGAGGCGATACGCGATCAGTCTACCGTCCGGCGACCAACGGGGGCTTTCCTCCTCGCCTGGATGAAAGGTAAAGCGCTCTTTACGCCCGCTTCGCGGATCCAGAATCCAGATATCCGTTGCGCCCCGCATCGCTCCCTCAAATGCGATGCGAGAGCCATCTGGAGACCACGCGGGCCAGCCGACGCTCGGCTGTTCCCGAACATCGGAGGCAGAGTCGCCACCCAGCACACGTATCAGACGACCAGAGCGATCCACTATCTCGAGATTCGAGTACGGCCTCAGGTCGCGCGGAAGGTAGATGAGCGTTCCATCGTCAGCGACGTCATAAAACGCATTGGCGACGGAAGTGCTCGTCTCCACACCTGAGAGCACCGGCTCGGACTGGCCTACCAGCGACAACTTTGCCGCGTTCATGCGAGCCGCGAAGAGAACGCCATCGTTATTCGCGTAAAGAAGGTGTCCCGTTGGCAGATAGCGTCCGCCGATTGCGTGCTCGACCAGGACAACTCGCTCGTGCGACTCGAGTCGCTCCGCGACGATGCGCGAATCGGCGGATCCACCGCTCACCCCCATGGCGGTAAAAAGCAGCGCTCGGCCGCCGGGAAGAAGCTGCGGCCCCACGTGCATTTCCTCGGCTCCTTGAACTTGGGTCAGGCGTTGTGGTGCGCCGCCGTTCGCGGAAACGCGCCAGATGCTGTTCACACTGGCATAGATGTAGCCGTCGCGCTCCCAGACCAGCCTTCCGTAGGGATACGTGAGCTGCGCGATTTCCGTCGGCGGCCCGCCTGAGACGAGGACGCGTTTCACATGACCGGCGACCACAAACGCCATCGACTTCCCATCCGGCGAAAACACGAGCTCCTGGGCGCCCGCTGTACCAGGTAGCACTCTCGCCTGCGCCGAATCCATTTGCCGAATGGCAATGCCCGCGCGTTGCGCATACGCGATCAGCCTTCCGTCGCGCGATATCGCCATGTGCGGATTCTGGCCGCCGCCGTCGACTGGCGTTTCGGGCAGCAGAATGCTGGCGCGGACGACATCGACGTGCGAGGTAGGACTCACCAGACTTGCTATCAACGCACCAGCCAGGATCGACACGGCGATGATTCCACCAATCCAGAGCGCCGCGCGAGAGGAAGTTGGGCTACGGACGCGCAACCGAGACCTGCTCGGTAGGTCCCCGACGTCCGTCATTGCCGATGCCATTCGGTGTCCGAACTCCGCCGCCGTTCCGAACCGATCCGCCGGCACTCGCTCCAACGCGCGGTGGACAGCCGCGGCCAGAATCGGTGGGACGGTCTGGCGTCTGAGGGACACGTCCGATACCGAGTCGGTCATCACCTTCGCGATGATCGCTGACGCGTTCGGGCCGGTGAACGGCGGCTCACCGGTGAGCATCTCGTAGGTGACGGCGCCCAGGGAGTAGATATCTGTGCGGCCATCGAGCGTTCGCTCCGCGCTGGCCTGTTCAGGACTCATGTACTGTGGCGTGCCCACGGCGATGCCACTTTGCGTGATGCGCTCGCCGGCCGCGTTCGACACCGCACGCGCTACGCCAAAGTCGGCGACTATTGGTTCGGCGTCGGTGAGGAGGATGTTCTCGGGCTTGATGTCGCGATGGATGACGCCACGGCGGTGTGCGTAATCCAGTGCGTTCGCAACCGTCGCAGCGATGTGCACGACGTCGGCGATTGGCAGCTGTTGTTCGCGCGTCATGCGGGCGCGGAGGGTTTCGCCTTCGACATACGGCATGACGTAGTACACCAGCCCGTCCGTCGCGCCGGAGTCATACAGCGGCAGGATGTTCGGGTGCTGCAGGTTCGCCATGAGGCGAATTTCCGTGAGGAATCTCTCAGCTCCCACCACTGCGCCGAGCTCCGGCAGAAGGACCTTGATGGCGACGCGTCGCGCGTGCTTCAGGTCCTCGGCGAGGTAGACCGTGGCCATCCCTCCGCGTCCGATCTCCTGTTGAACGCGGTAGCGCTCGTGCAGCGTTCCGGCTAACCGACCTGGTACTGATGTGGCCATGCAGCTCGGCTTCGAGGGGGTGAAGCGGCGGCCGCGATCTGTTAGCCCAACGATACCGACAGCCACATCTCCGTCAAGACAGATGAACTCTCGCTAAGCCGGTATGCACGCTTCTCTCGCGGCGAGTTACGGCAACACTCGGACGGGTGTGAGTCGCTGGGTCGTCGTGCCGTCGCCGAGTTGTCCGTATTCGTTCAGGCCCCAGCAGTACAACTTGTTGTCGGCCGTCACACCGCAGGAGAAATCCTGACCCGATGAGACGCGCGTGATGCCGAGCGACCCGGAGACTGGCGCCGAGGCGTTGCGCTCCGTCGTGCCGCCGTCACCGAGCTGGCCGGCGTCGTTCGCGCCCCAGCAGATCGCCCCGCCCGCGGCGGCGATCCCGCAGGTGTGCAGCCACCCGCCGCTCACGGCGCTCGTAGCCGAGGTTGAGAGGGACGGCGCGGTGCGGTCGGTCTGCGCGGTGTTGCCGTCGCCGAGCTGCTGGCTGGTGTTGGCGCCCCAGCAGTACGTGGCGTTGTCGGCGCGGACCGCGCACGTGTGGAATCTGCCTGTAGAAATCGAGCGGAAGAGGTGCGTGGCGGCGTCCTGCACCAGCGTCGGAACGTTCCGCGTCGTCGTGCTCGCGTCGCCGAGCTGGCCGTCGATGTTCAACCCCCAGCAGTACGCCATGAAGTTGGTCGTGATGCCGCAGGTGTGCTCGCTGGGCGACGCGCTCACGGCGATGAACGTGAGTCCGCCGGCGACGAGCGTCGGCACGTTCCGCTCGCTGAAGGTGCCGTCGCCCAGCTGGCCAGAGGCGTTGTAACCCCAGCAGTACGCGGGACCACTGAGCGCGCCAGCACCGGACGGCACGATGCCGCAGGTGTGTCTGTCGCCGGCGCTGATCGAGACGAAGGTCAACCCGCCTGACACCGCGACGGGCGAAGCCTTGGTGCCATTGTTCGGATCGGCGTCACCGAGCCCTCCGTTGAGATCGGAGCCCCAGCAGTACGCCGCTCCTGCCAGCGTGATCGCGCACGTGTGGAGGTTGCCTGCGTCAATGTCCTTGAAACGCTGAGTGGTGGCCACGAGCTGCGGATCGAACGCGTCCACGATGGAGTTGGCTGGCGAGAGACCCGTGGCTCCCCAGATGCCTGACCCCCAGCAGTACGCGACGCTCAGGGTAGTGAGAGCGCATGTGTGCCGCGACTGCGTGATAGGAAAGCTGAAGGCTGGACCGCCGCCGACGCTCACCTTGGAGAACGCGACGGGTGCCACGGCGACCGGGTTGCTCGTGATCGGGGGAAAGTTTCCCATGGTTGCACGGATCGTGTACGTGCCCGAATGGTCGAACCTGTACCCGGTGAAGGTGGCGAATCCGTCCACCACTCCCCCCTCGTTCGCGAAGCCAGAACCCACCAGCTTCCCTCCGGAGGGTCCCGACGCAAGCGTAAGCTGTATGTAGTAGCCTTGGCGGCCGGTGGCGACGTTCCCGGCGGCGTCGAGCAGCGCGATTTTGAAAGCTGGAATCGTGATTCCCGGGTCGGCGTTCGGCCCCGGCTGCAGGGACCAGGAAATCTGCGTCGGAGTTCCCGGCGTGATCGCGAACGCGGTGCTCGTTCCATTCTGAAGGCCCGTTGCCGACGCGACCAGCGTGTATCCCGAACCGACCTTGTCGATCGAGACGGCGGAGAATTCCGCGTCGCCGCCGAACGCCGCCCTCGTGAGAGAGCCCGCGAGCGTTCCCGATCCTGGATTCGTTCCGATGGCGATCGTGACGGAATTGTTCGCCGACGTCACGAGGTTGTCGTTCGCGTCGAGGATCCGGACGTGGATGTTGAACCCAACCGTCTCGCCGAGGAACGTTCCCGACTCGAACGTCGTGCCGAGTGGGCCGAACGCCAGCTTTGCGGCCGCACCCGCGCTCACGGCAAAGGGGGAAGTCAAAACGGGGAGGAAGGTTCCCGAAGTGGCCTTGAGTTGGAGCCCCGGCGACGTCTTGTTGATCGTGAGATTCGCAAAGGTCGCGACGCCTGCGGAGAACGCCGCAGTCGTGGTCCCGGACAGGGTTGCGTTGGCGGCGTTCGGCTCGAGTGTGATCGTCGCGCCGCCGGTCGCGGTCGTGACCGTGTTGTCGTATTGGTCGTGAACCGCGACCTGGATCGCCGGCGCCAGCGCGGCGCCCGCAGTCACGGTCGATGCGGGCGGCGTGACAAATTCTATCTCGATCGCAGGGCCAGCGACGATCTGGAACGCGGGGCTCGTCGCGGAGGGCAGGCCCGGCGAGAAGGCGGCGAGCGTGTACCCTTGCGCGGCCTTCGTGATGTGAATGTCCGTGAATGTGGCGACACCGTTCACGGCATTGACCGTGAGAGTGCCGAGGAGCGTCGCGGAACTCAGGTTTGTTCCCAGCGCGAGCGTGACGGGCGCGGTGGATCCGGCCACAGTGGTGCCGCTCGCGTCCTGGATCGCCACTTGAATGGACAGATTCGCGCCGGCGGTCGTCGTCAACTGGTTCAACGTGATGCCGAGTTGTTTCGGACCGTTCGGATTGGTGGACTCGCCGCAGCCGGCGCAGAGAAGAGCGACGGCGACGACGAGCGCGGAGCGTGACAGGAAAGATTGCTGCATGACGACGATTGGCTGAGTGAAGGCGAGTTTAACGCGCGAGCTTGACGAGCACCGGTTGCGCGCTGCTGAGTGCCGCGTTGTTGCCGAGCTCTCCGAACCGCCCGTCGCCCCAGCAGTACGCTCGACCGGCGACGCTGAGCCCGCACGTCGTGCCGGCGTTTGGGCTTCCGAAGAGTGAGCTGAAAAGGATTCCCCCAGGGAGCGGGGTTGGTGTGAGGCGGGGTGCCGTGTCATTGGGGTCATAACTGGCTCCCCAGCATTTCACGGAGTTGTCGGTCTCACGCGCGCACAGGTGGACGCGTCCGGGCACGCTCTGCGCGAACGCGGCGCCACCCGCGACCGCGATGGGGGTCGCCGTGTTCGTGTGGGCGGAGCCGTTGCCGAACTCGCCACTGTAGGCAAAGCCCCAGCAGGAGAGCGCGCCGAGTGACGAGCGGCCGCAGATCATCCCGCCGGTCACGAGGAGTCCGGCGTAGGTCGCGCCGCTCGCCTGGAGCAGAGGCGTCCGTGTGCATCGATTGTTGGAGGGATCGGTCTGACACTCGGTCGATTCGGTGCCTCCCACCTCGAGGCCCCAGCAGTAGATCTCGCCCGCCACCGTACGACCGCAGGTGGCGCTTTCGCGCGCCTGGATGTCGACGAAGGTCTTGTTGCCGACGACTTTGATCGGCACACGACTGCAAGGCGTCTGCGTGTTGCCCCAGTCGCACCGCCCCGTTGGTACGACGCCGGTGCCCAGCTGCCCCACCCAATCCCAACCCCAGCAATACGTCTCGTCCGTCGTCGTGATGCCGCAGGTGTGCCAACGCCCGCCGTACAGCGATTTGAACGTGAGCCCGCCGGAGACTGCGGTCGGCGTGGCGACGATGCCTGTGCTGGTGGATCCGTTCCCCAGCTGGGCGAGAGCATTGCTCCCCCAGCAATACGCGGCGCCGGTGTCGGTCAGCGCGCAGCTGTGGTTGACGCCGAGCGCCGATGACACGAACCGCAGATTTCCGGTGGGAGGGGGCACCCGGAGCGGAACCATGCTGCACTGGCTCACGGCGACACACTGGACGAGGTGCCCTTGGCCGAGCTGGCCGGCCGCATCCAAGCCCCAGCACCAGAGCCCTCCGATGCCGCTGATGCCGCACGTGTGGACCTCGCCGAGCGCGATGGACGTGAAGTGGGGGGCGACGGTGAGCCCGATGGCGTCGCTGAAAGTCCCGACCGTGGCGGTGAGCGTCGCCGCGCCGACGCCTTGCGTCCTGATCTTCCCGTCGGAGCCGATCGTCGCCACGCCGTTCGCCGACGACGCGTAGGTGATGACGGCATTGCGCGCAACGCGTCCGCGCGAGTTCATCACGACTACTGACGTCGCGAGGGAGTCGTCGAGGAGCAGCGTGGCTGTATCTCGGCTGAACGCGAGGCTCGTGACGGGAGGCCAGGCGACGATGACCTGGATCTGATCGCTGACCCCTTCTGCGGTCGCGGTGATGGTAGCGGTGCCATCGCCGACGCCGGAGATGCGGCCGATGGCGTCGACCGTGGCGACGAGGGGGGCCGAGGTCGTGTACGTCACCCGCGCGTTCGGCGCGGGTTTCAACTTCGAGTTGAGGACGACGATGTTGGTGGCCACCGTGTCCTCGACGAAGACGTTGGCGTTGGCGATCTCGAGGTCGACGCTCTGCACCGGCGGCCAGTTCACCGTGACCTGGAGCTCGTCCTTCACGGTACCGACGGCCGCGGTGATCGTCGCGGTGCCGGGGGCGACCGCGTGGATTTTTCCGGTGGCGTCGACGGTCGCGATATATCCGGCGGAGGTCGAGTACTTCACCGTCGGGCTGCTCACCGTCTCGTTCGCGGAGTTTGTGACGGTGACATGCGTCGACACCGAGTCTTCGGTGAGGAGCGTGACGGCGTCGGTGTCGAACGCGACGCCCGTGATGGTCGGCGCGCCGGTAGGGTCGCCGCAGGAGGGGGAGGCGAGCGCCAGCAGCACCGTAGCGGTTATAAGACGAGGCGAAACCACGACTTTAGTCGTGAAGGGTGGGATCATGCAGAGGCATGGAGGGGCCTAACCTAGGGCCGGAAACATCCGTAGTGCAAGAGTGTCTGGGGCACGAAACGGGGGTAAAACTGCTTGGGTGCGGTAGCCGACTATCTGGCGTCGGGGCGGAGCCATCCAACATGGCGCACCACGGATGCCGTCGGGCGCTGCATGGCACGCTCGACCGGCTTCATGCGGCGGATGCCGATCTCGATGTCGTAGCCAAGCGAGGCGATGAGGCGAACGAGACGCCCGATCGAGAACCGGGCGAGGTTGCCGTGCCGGAGTTCGGAGACACGAGAGGGATAGATCTGCATGCGACTCGTGACTTCCTCCAACGTCCAGCCCTCGAGCATGGCACACAGCTCCCGCGCAAGTTGCTGTCTGAGGTCGAGGTCGATCCGCATCGGTGCAAGCTCTCGGGGCGATGCCGTGATTGCCGCACATTTTCGTTGCGACGGTAATCCGATTGTCGCCGACGTTTGCGCGCGCGCCTGTGTCGATGTCCGAGACAATTGCCACGCCGACGTTTGCGGCTGCCGATGTCGATTTCCGAGACAATTGCCACACGCCGACGTTTCGACGTATGTCGATTTCCGAGGCTATTGCCACTCTTGGTAAAACCGGCACCGCGACTTTCGATCGACGCAGTCAACTCACGTCATTTACCAGATTTGGTGATGCGGGGCCGAATCAATAGAGGCGGCCGCGAGGGGCGCTGCGGAAAGCGCCTCGGCAGCCCCCGCGCGCGGCGTGGCAAAAGCCTCGACCGCAGCTGCGACGCGACGCCTCAAATTGGCTTGTGAGCGCGAAACGCTGCATAGTCGTGGTCGCGACGAATACCGTTCAGCCGCTGCGGCGGATGCTTTAGCGCCGCCGCGGATGCCATAGCGCCGCCGGGGTTCACGGCCTCGTCCCCATCCTGCGTCGCAGCTCCTCGAACCAGTGCTCCGTCAGGATGAGCCGCGCATCCGCGTCCGACGACTTCAGCACCAGGAAATGCTTGCCGTCGGGCGCGACGGCGTAGTTGGCACGCGAGGGACTTCCGGACGTGTAGATGTCGCTGAACAGCGCGTGCCGATTCACGCTCGCCTCTCCCGCCGTCCACGTGATGTCCGCCGCCACGAAGCTCTGGCCGTCGCGATAGAACACGGTGTGGCCGCCTCCCAACGGCGACCAGGCCGGCTCCAGTCCCCCACTCGTCGAGATCTGCACGCGACCGCCCGGACCGGGCATGGCGCGCACGTACACCTCGGTTCGTCCGGATTCATCGGACACATACGCCAGCCACTTTCCGTCCGCCGAGACCGAGGCCTGGTATTCGTCCGCCGGCGTATTCACGAGGGGACGCAGCGCCGTCGGCGAGTCGACCGGGGCAACGAAAATGTCGCGCTGCACGCCGGCGCCGATCCGCACGGCGAAAAACCCCCGCCCACCGCGCGGCATCGAGACCTCGAGGATCTGCCGCGGGAGCATGAGGTATTTCGACGGTGGAGCGCTCCCATCCCACGGCTGAATCGCGACGTCCCGAAAGCCCGTGGCCGTCCGAACGCTGAGGATGTTTCTGCCGTCCGGCGTCCACTCCGGCCGTTCCGCGTTTTCGGCCAAGCGCGTGAAGACGCCGGTCTGGCCGTCGAGCATCCAGGTGCTGAACGACGACAGGTTGTTCGTGCCGGCGATGGTCACGGCGATGCGCTTGCCGTCGGGAGAGATCCGCGGCCACTGATAATTCTGCGGATCGCCGAACGTCTTCACGGGTCGCCCCGCTTCGTCCACCAGCACCAGCGTGCGCGCGACGAGCCCCAGGCGGTGGATCATGGTCCCATCGTCCGCGACGCTCAGGTCCATCACGCTGCCGGGTTTGACGATGACGTTCTCCAGCACCGGCACTTCTCCTCCGGTCACGCGCAGCCGGCGCGCGTCGAATGGAGCAGCGAGGACGGCGCCCCCCATCCTGCCAAAAATGAGGTGGCCGGTCGCGACGTACGTCGGGTCCGCTGCCTGAACGCCGAGGTCGACGATCTCGCCGTTCATGCGGACCGCGCCGAGGTGCGACACAGCCGAGTCGTACAGGATCGTCACGAGCGCCGCGTCACCACCCGGCAGCATGCGCGGCCAGATGAAGTTCCGCATCAGCTTCGTGGTATCGGGACGCGCCACGAGCCGCGCCGCTCCGCCCACCGCCGTCGTGCGGAAAATGGCACCGTTGCGCGAGAACAGGATGGTGCCATCCTTCGCCCAGAAGCCCTGGTTGCCGCTGTCCGCGACCGTCACCGGCGTCCCGCCTTCGACGGGCACGCGTTTCAGGCGGCCGTCCACGGCGAACAACAGGGTGCGTCCGTCCGGAGAGAACGTGGGATTCTGCCCGCGCTCGGTGCCGCGGACGGCTTTGACGGCCAAGTCTCCCAGCTCCCTTATATAGATGGCGCCCCCACCCTCCTGTCCCCCGGTGTAGGCGATGCGCGAACCATCCGGGGAGATCGTGATCGTCCTGCCGGTGGGCATGCGCAGCCGGCCGCTGTCGGGAAACGTTAGCACATACTTCCTCGGCGCCGCGTCAACTCGCGTACGGAGGAATGGCAACGCGGCGGCGACCAGCGCGACGGCCGCCACCGTCCACGGCAGCACCGCGCGGATAAGCGCGCGTCGTCGCGCCGACCGCACGGCGGGATCGGTGCTGACGGACGCGGGGGTCGACCAGCCGCCGGGGATCGTGACGGGACGGGTTCCGCGCAGCGCGTCGACGAACTCCTGCGCCGTGGCGAATCGGTCCGCCGGCAGCTTCGCGAGCGCGCACTCCACGGCGGCTTCCACCTGCTTCGGGACGGTGTCGCGCGCCAGGTGCAGGGCGCGCGGCCGGTCGGTGAGCACTTTGGCGATGACCGCGTGCGCCGTGCTCCCCGTATGCGGCGGGTCGCCGGCCAGCATTTCATATAGAACGGCGCCGAGGGAGTAGATGTCGGCGCGGCCGTCGATCACGCGGTCGCCTGTCGCCTGCTCGGGGGACATGTACTGCGGCGTGCCGAGCGAGATGCCGGTCTGCGTGACGCGATTGCCGCCGGCGTTGCTGACGGCGAGGGCGATGCCGAAGTCGGCGACGACCGGCTGCCCCTCGTGCAGCAGGATGTTCTCGGGCTTGAGATCCCGGTGGATGACGTTGTGCCGGTGCGCGTAGTCGAGGGCGCTCGCGACGGACATGGCGATGTGAACCGCTTCGGCGATCGGGAGCTGCTTCTCACGGAGGATGCGCGCGCGCAGCGACTCGCCCTCCACGTACGGCATCACATAGTAGAGCTGTCCGTCCGCCTCACCGCTGTCGAAGAGCGGCAGCAGGTTGGGGTGCTGCAGGTTGGCGGTGACGCGGATCTCCGCGAGAAACCGCTCCGTGCCGACGACGGCGCCGAGCTCCGGGTTGAGCACCTTGAGCGCGACCTGGCGCTCGTGGCGAATGTCTCGGGCGAGGTAGACGGTTGCCATGCCGCCGCGGCCGATCTCGCGGTCGATGCGGTAGCGCGTGGAGAGGGCGGATCTCAGCTGCTCGAGGACGTCCACTGCTGACCCTCGCGGTGAGGTCCCCAACTTATCGTCGCGTGCGGGCCAGGGCCATCAGCAGTTGGTACGCGGGAGACACGGTCCAGGGCTCGCATCGGGCTGCTTCACGCGCGCACGCTCGCTCGCCACCACCGCTCGCTCGCTTCGCTTCGGCGGCCACCCACCTTCTGGTGGGTGCCCGGCCGCCTCAGAGATCGCGCTTAGAAGCAGCCCGACGCCTCGCCCCGCACGCATTCCTCGCGCAGCAACTGACGACCCGTCCGATCCCTCGAGCAGCAAAGCGCGGGCGGGGTCCCCGGAGCGAATCGTCTGAGCTCGGACGCAGCCCAGCAGCGCACGAGCGAACGCGCCCGAGTGTCAGCGGGATTCGCGAAGGCCTAACACCGCTTGCCGTTCTCCGGAGTCGCGCCCGAAGCGATCGCTTCGCGCTCTGTCGTGAAGCTCCCGTACATCGTTCCGCCGTACATCCTGGATCCCTGGCAGTAGTACAGCTTCGACCGGGGATCCAGCCAGACGGTCGCGTTTGATCCCGGGCCTTTGACGACAGTAGCTCTGCGCACGGCTCCGAAGCTGTACGAGAGGCGCACGCCGAGCGTTCTGCTGGTCTGACCCTCATGCATCGCGAAGGTCGCCGACGGTCGAATGTTCAACATCTTCGCGAACACGAGTCCCAAGCCGAGCGACAGTTCGGTGTGGCGCTCGGTCTCAGCCACGACGACGCCCGAGAAACGATTGATCGTGGCGGTTTCCGTGACGGTGGCACCGCTGACAAAGGGAACGAACGCAACGTCAGGCGTGACGCCGAGGAGCGTGCCGATGCTCACGCCAAGGCCGAACGACTGCGAGGAAACGCTCTCGCCCGAGGGCAACAGTGCGCCATTGAGAGCCCGTGCGGAGAAGATGGGACAGAACTGCGTTGTCGGTTTTGCACGGAGTCCGAAGCCGACGCCGACGGTCCCCGAGAAGAGAATTGCGTCGTCGGCGAGAGCGTCATCGTGAGCTCTTCCGTATCCGACTAGCGCGAAGGGGCCGGCCTGACTGCCGATACCCAGCCCCACGCTGGCCGACCGGGCGCCCGTGGCAGAGGACACGTCGCTGCCGATCAGCGCGCGGCGGTGCGCGAACGATGCCCCGCCGAGGCATGTCTGTGCGCAGAGCGCGGACGGGAACGCCGCGAGCGACGCAGCGAGAATGATGCGGTTCACGGGTCCGACTGTGGGCGTGAATCGCGCCGAGTATTCTTCGTCGCTACTGACTGCCCCACGCGAACCCGAGCCCGACGCTGAAGCCAAGGCCCGATGGGTCCCTCGCCACAGTATTGACCGCCACGAATTCCGCCACGGCGTGATAGTAGGTCTCGACCTGAAGCACGAAGTGACGCGTCACATATGAGCTCACCCCCGCTCCCACGCGGCCGCCGAGCTGCGTCTGGGAACTGGCGCTCGACGAGTAGCCGTTGGCTTGCGACACCCATCGGCTGTACGGTCCCGCTGCCGCGGAGACGAAAGGCCGGATGTTGCGGGTGATGGCCAGCGCGCGCGGCGAATAGCTCACGCCGAACAACAGCGCGGTAACCGCGTCCGCGCTCGGACTGCTGCTCGTCGAGCTGGCGTCGAGCAGGGCGCCGGAGAATTCGAGCGCGACGTTCGGCCTGACGAAGTGGGTGTACGCGAGCGACGCAAGTTGTCCCGTGGCCCGCGCGGTGGTCCCTCCGGAGCTCGCGGTCGCCTCGCGCGTTCCGGTCAGTCCGACGCCCAGGATGAGCGAGCTGCGTCCCTGAAGGGAAAGTGTGTCCTGCGTTTGCGCCGTGAGTAGAGCTGGTACGGCGGTCGCGATCGTGAGGAGGGATGAGAAGCGCATGCATGCTCCCTGCAGAGCGTGGCGAGATTCTGTAATTAGTTCAAAAACGAGACGGTGCGCAACGACAGCTCCGCCCGTTGTGACTGCAGGTTGCCGAGTCGGCGTCGGGACCGAGTGAAACGGGCGACATGCATCATTCGTAAAGACTCCATGCTCGGTCCTGACCTCCGCCTCGTCATCAGAGGCATGCGGCGCGACGTCGCCAGTCTTGCCCTCGCCGTCGTCTCGCTCGGCATGGGAATCGGATTCACCACGACGATCTACAGCATCGTCCACGGCGCGACGCGCGAGCTGCCCTTCGACGATCCCGCGTCGATCGTCGCCCTCGCCAAGATCGGCAGCTTTTCGAGCGACCCGATGCCGGCCTCGACGCGCGAGTATCAGGCGTGGCTCGCCGCCGCGCCACGCAGCCTCGCGGGGATCGCGGCGGTGCGTTCGGGCGCGGTGAATCTCGCGATGCCGGGCGCGCACCCAGAGCGCGTGAATGGCGCGGCGATCACGCCGTCGGCGTTCGGCCTGCTGCGGGTGATGCCTGTCATGGGACGGCTGCCCTCCGCGAGCGACGCGCTGCCCGGCGCGGAACCGGTCGCCCTGGTGGGACGCGAGCTGTGGCAGCGCCGGTTCGGGGGCGACCGCGCGCTCGTCGGCCAGCGCATCCGCGTCGACGGCACGTCTCGCACGGTGATCGGCGTAATGCCGGAGGGATTCCGGTTCCCCATCAACAGCGAGGTCTGGACGCCGAGTGCCTTCATGGCCAACGCGCCGGACTCGAATGCTTCGTTGCTGGTGTTCGGGCGCCTGCAGCGCGATGCGCAGCTCGGCGCGGCGTCCGCCGAAGTGCGCACGATCTCGGAGCGCGTCGAGGCGGAGCGCGTGGCCGCCGGCGCGGCCGCGTCGCGGACGACGTCGCGCGTGATTCCCTTCACCGAGATGGAGCTCCCGTCGTCTGTCACCGTGGCGCTCTGGCTCATGCTGATCGCGTCCGCCGCGGTGCTGCTCATCGCCAGCGCCAACGTCGCCAACCTCCTCATCGCGCGCTTCAGCACGCGGGAGCGCGACGTCGCGGTGCGCGTCGCCATCGGCGCGTCGCATGGACGGATCCTCGCGTCGCTGCTCGCGGAATCGCTCATCCTCGCTTTCACGGGCGCGGCGATCGGGCTCGGCGTGGCCTTCATCGGCGTGCGCTACTTCGACGCCATGACGGCCAGCCTGCTCGAGGCATTCTGGATGGACTTCCGCGTCGACGGCGCGGCGCTGGCGTTCGCGACGGGGATCACCACCATGGCCGGGATCACCGCCGGAATGATCCCTGCCTTGCGCGCGTCGCGCAGCGATCCGGCGGACGCCATGCGGGCCGGGAGTACGGCATCGACGCTACAGCTCGGGAAGCTCGCCCGCAGGCTGGTGACGGGGGAGATCGCGATCGCCACCGCGCTGCTCGTGATCGCGACGCTGCTGGTGCAGAGCGCGGTTTCGCTGCGTGCGTTAGAGCTGCCATTCGACGCGCGTCACATCACGACGGCGGAGCTCTCGCTCACCGGCGGGCTGGCGACCGACACGGCTCGGCGTGAAACGCTGTTGCGGTCACTGTCGGCAAAGTTGACGGCGATCCCTGGCGTACGCGGCGCGGGGTTCGTGAGCTCGCTTCCGGGACGCGGATCGGGACGCAGCACTTTCGCGATCGATGGGGCGACGTACGAACGGCCGCAGGACGCGCCGTACACAGGATACGTCCAGGTGACCCCGGGGTATCTCGAGGCGCTCGACGGGCGTTTGCTCAGGGGCAGGGACATCGCGTGGTCGGACAACGCGGCGGCCCCGCGCGTCGCGCTGGTGAACCAGGCGTGGGTCGACCGGTACATGCCCGGGAAGGATCCGCTCGGGCACCAGCTGGTCGTGAATGGGCAAGCGCCGAAGACGATCGTCGGGGTCGTGCCCGACCTGCATCCGCACGACGTGAACGAGGATCGTGGGGACGCGATCTACGCGCCGATGCTCCAGTCGCGCTACGTGCTGGCTCGGCTGCTGGTCCGCGGTGGAGGGGACGCGGGGCTCGTTTCCGGAGAGCGGTTGCGCGACGCGGTGGAGTCGGTGGACGGCGACCTGCCGATCAGCGAGGTGAGCTCGCTGCACGAGGCGATCTTCGCGGACAAGAAGATCCTGGACGCGTTCGGGACGCTGTTCTTCGCCTTCGGCGTCGGCGCGCTGTTGCTCACGGCCGCGGGGGTCTATGGTATCGTGGCGTTCAGCGTCACGCGGCGGCGCAAGGAGTTCGGGGTGCGTATGGCCCTGGGGGCGCGGTCGGCGGACATTGGCTCGCTCGTGCTGAGGCAAGGCGGCCGACAGATCGCGATCGGACTGGGCATCGGACTCCCGCTCGCGGTCGGGCTCTCGGTCGCCATGGCGTCGGTGATCGACGTGATGCGACCCGCGAGCGTGACCGCGTATGCTGTGCCGATCGGCATGCTCGCTGTCACCGCAGTGATCGCGCTCGCGGTGCCCGCGCGCCGCGCGGCGCGGGTGCAGCCGCTCCAGGCATTGCGCGACTAGTCTCTATTCGGTCTGGATCGCAATCAGCGGATCGACGCGCGAGGCGCGGCGCGCCGGGATCATGGCCGCGGTCATGGCGGCCAGGAACATCAACGTCACCGCGCCAAACCACGTCGCCGCGTCCAATGGACTGATGCCGTACAGCATGAACACCATGAGTCGCGTGACGGCCGCGCCACCCGCGAGACCGAGCACGATGCCGGCGGCCACGAGGCGGAATCCATCCAGCGCGATGAGACGCACGATCCCCGCCCGCTGGCTGCCGAGCGCGGTGCGGATGCCGATCTCGCGCGTGCGCTGCGCGACGGCATAGCTCAACACGCCGTACAATCCCGCCACTGCAAGCACGATCGCGATCGCGGCGAAGGTGCCGAGCAGACTGAAATAGAAGCGCGGACGTCCCAGGCTCTGCGCGATGACGTCGGTCATCGGCGCGACACTGCCCACGGCGGCGGTGGGATCGACACTGCGCACGGCCGCGCGGATGCCCGGCACCACGCCGGTGGGATCTCCCTCGCGCACGCGCACCATGAGTGAGAAGGAGCTCCAACCGGGCGACGCCTGACGGTACGTCGCATACATCTCAGGGTCGGGATCGCTCACCGGCCCGGCGTTGCGGATGTCGGTCACGACGCCGACGATCGTCGAGAACGTCGTGTCGCTCAGGTGAAAGCGCTTGCCGACGGGATCGACGCCAGCGAAGTCGCGCTTCACCAGCGCCTGATTCACGACCACGACCTGGGGCGCATTGGGACTGTTGTCGTCGGTCGCGCGCAGCAGCCGGCCGGAGACGAGCCGCTGCTTGGTCACCGCGAAGAATCCGGGACTCACCTGACGCTGCTCCACGATGGGGTAGCGCGTCTGGTCGACGTTCGCGCGTCCCTCGTAACGGATGCCGGAGTTGTTGCCCCACTGCTGATACGGCATGGCGCTGATGGCCGCGGCGGCCTCGACGCCGGGCACGGCTTGGATGGCCTCGAGGGCCGGATCGAGAAAGTTCTGCACCGTCGTCTGATCGGGATATCGCGCGGCGGACGTCGTCACGCGCAGCGTGACGATGCGCGTCGGGTCGAAACCGGGATCGTTGGTCAGCAACTTTGCGAAGCCTTTGAGCACCAGACCCGCGCCGATGAGCAGCACGAGCGACAGGGAGATCTCGAGCACCACAAGTGTCCGAAGCGCGCGATGCTGCTCGCGTCCCGCGCCGCCGCCGCGGCCGCCGCTGAGCGCGTCCTGCGGATCGACGCGCGTCGCCCGGATCGCAGGGGCGATCGCCGAGATGATCGCGACGATGATAGAGAGCGTGAGAGCGAAGGCGAGGACCGGGACATCGAGACGAAGTCCGTCGAGCTGCGGCATGCGCGCTGCTGCCAGGAGTCCGATTGTCTTCACTCCCGCCAGCGCGAGCGCAAGGCCGATGGCGACGCTCAACGCGGCGATCAGCAGACTCTCGATGAGCACGGGACGCATCGCGTCGAACCCGGTCGCGCCAAGGGCGGTGCGCACAGCCATCTCACGGCGGCGCTGCACGCCGCGCGCGAGGAGCAGCGCCGCGACGTTGGTGGCCGCGATGAGCAGCACCATGCAAACGGCGCCGAAGAGAAGCAGCATCGGCTTGCGAATGGAGCGCAGGCTTTCCCCCTGCAGCGGGGCGACGCGGACGTTGTCGCCGGTGAGCTGCGGGTACTCTCGCACCAGATTCGCGAAAATCCCGCGCAGCTCGCCCTCGGCGGATTGCACCGTCGCGCCGGGCGCCAGGCGTCCGAAGGTCTGGAGGCGGTTCATGCGCCGGCGGGAGAGGTCGTCCGGCGTGAATCGGATGGGCGACCAGACGTCGGCGCGAAACATGTTGTTCCCGAGCGGGATGCGAAATTCCGGCGGGAGTATCCCGATGATCGTCGTCGGCACGCCGTTGATCGGGACCGTGCGGTTCACGACGGCGGGATCGCCGCCGAGCCGCGTGCGCCAGAAGTCGTCGCTCAGCACGGCGACCATCGGCGCGTCGGCGCGGTCGTCGTCCGGGGCGATGAGGCGTCCCAGCTGCGCGCGAGCGCCGAGCGTCGAGAAAGCGTTGCCGGTGACGAGGTGTTGGCTGGCCTGAATCGCTTCGCTGGGGAGATTGAGCAGCGCCGAGCCCCAGGTGATGGCGACGAGGCTCTGGATCTGTTTGGA
>Ga0070696_100000750_pt1 | contig 20747 bp, 18 predicted proteins | sample KBSK1253metaG_FD_65474 | JGI IMG/M metagenome (GOLD analysis project Ga0070696, IMG submission 65474) | Corn, switchgrass and miscanthus rhizosphere microbial communities from Kellogg Biological Station, Michigan, USA - KBS K1-25-3 metaG | ecosystem: Host-associated > Plants > Roots >... | reverse complement strand
ATGGGCCGAAAGCGGCCCCACCCCAACACGACCGTGTGGCTCGCCCGCTCAGGCCGAGCCCAAAACTCTCAGATCAACCTATTCTTCGAGGTTCCCCTATGCCCTTTGATCCGGCGCGGAGCCGAAAAGCGCCGCAAAAACAACGGGAAGCCTCCGTTGGCGACTTGACACAGGACCCTGACGGACGCAGACCGGACGAAGTGTGCCACATCCGGACGCTACCTGCCCTTGCACCACGATAGCTGTTCCAGATCAGTGGATATTGCTACCGACGCTCCGTTTTGGTGAGCCATTCGCGTAGAGATGCAAAGAAAGATCACTGAGAGCTCCCATGATGCGTTTCGATGCTGGCTAGATGACCGAAATACACGCCAACATTCGCCTTCGCCCCACGCGGGTCGGCTTCCTTGTGCGACCGACTGATTTCGCGTCAGTCAGGACGATCATGCGGACGTGCGCGTGTATGTGGGGCGGCAGCTTCAATCCCATCATTCCGGTGTTCAGGAAGCCCCCAACGGAGTGGCGGCCGGAGAAGTTCGAGCGCGTCAAGGGCCTCGGCGTGGCCAGAGGGTATGTCAGGTTCTTCGAGCCAGACATCTACGTGGAGGCGGAGCAAGGGCTTCTGGAAGAGGTGGGGCTCGGAGCCTTCCGGCAAGAGCACACAGTGAATCCTCTTGCCCTTGGCCTCAAGGACTTGCTGGCGATTGAAAAAGGCCACCGCGATTGGGCAGAGCTGGCCGTCGGCCTGAACGTCATCGACATCCTGCGGCACCTCTACGACACGGAACAGCGGTTTCAGCCTCGGGACAAACGCTCGTCGATCATTGTCAAGCCGGAACGGGGGGATGCCGCTGCGGAAGCGATTTTCGGGGTGTACCCGACGCGCAAGGACGCGGCGCATATCCCTGAATGGTATCGCAACGTATTCAAGCCGAGCGAGCTGAAATCGTCGGCCGAAGCGTGGATCGAGATCTACACCAACGGCGCTATGATGCCTTTGCGGGTGAGCAGGCATGGCCTCGACCTGCGGCGGTATTGGTACCACGATCTTGTGGTGTACGTTTTCGACCCTGCGAAGGCGACCGATCTGATCGATCTGTGGAACCTGCGGCTGGAACCAAGCCCCGTCCTGCCAGTGCCAGTCGGCTGGTTCGATGCCCTGCGGGATCACCTCGGCCGCGCGATCAAGGACACGCACCGGGTCATCAGGGGCAACCCAAGCGGGCTGATGCACCATGCGACGGTCGAGTTTGCGCGCTCCATCGCGCGCGCCGATGCGGAGCGCATGGCGGAAGCTCTGAGTGAGATGGTGCCGAAGGGGGCGTTTGGAGCAAAGCATTGGCGCACCCGCATCTGGGATATGCCGGACGACGACCGCGTTCATCGTGACGGCCGCCTGCGTGTAACGGCGGCGGAAAGGAGCCAGAGGCTTACCGTGCGCGATGATGGCGAGGCGCGGGCGAGCTTCGATACTCTTTCACCGGAATTCGCGTCGCGGTACGGCGGCGCGCTGCATATGCGGTGGGTCAATACCGTAGGGGTATCCCTGTACGGAGATAAGCGCTACGCCGCTGTGCTGCCGTTCAACACGTTTGACCGGCGATGGCCCCGCCTGGCTATGGGCGGTGATCTCGTGGGCGTGGGTCGTGAAGGCTGGGTCTTCGGGCAGGATCACAAGAACTGGAACGAGACGTTGCAGCTTCTTCGCAAGGAGGAGGCTGTCTCCGGCATGCTGAAGGCGAAGGGTATAGATGCGGCGCTTTCCGATCCGGGCCACATCGCCAAGCAAATGCTCGATCGCCTGGACGGGCTTTGGGGTGTGCGCCTTCTGGTGTACCCTGAAATACTGCAACTTCTGAACAATATGGCCGGATCGGTTCGTCGGGTCACGAACAGTGAGCATAGCGTTGAGCAGACGTTTGCAGGCCGCAGCGCCAGGGCGAAGGATTGGATCGACCTGCTGGCAAAGCTGCGTGGCAAGCTCCTGCGCGATCCCGAACTCGATGACTACACAAAGCGGAATATCATTCGGCTTGGGCTTGAGACGCTCTGCCCTCATTGTCAGGGCAGCAACTGGCACGGGCTCGATACTGTTGGCTACCGTCTGACGTGCGAACGTTGCCTGAACACGTATGAGTTTCCACAGGCGCATCTCCGGCCGCAAAACGAGAACTGGAAATACCGGGTAATCGGGCCGTTCTCGGTGCCTGACTATGGCAGGGGGTCGTATAGCTCGCTGCTGGCCCTCAGGGTGCTGGAGAGCACCGGGCGCGGGCACGGCGGGATGACGTATTCAACGGCGATGAATCTCGGGTTCGACGGCGAGAAGTGCGAGGCGGACTTTGTGGCGCTCCTCAGCCCCGATCAGATGGACGGCCACACAGAGCCGGAGCTAGTCATCGGGGAGGCCAAATCCTTCGGCAAGGGTGAGCTCGTGAAGGCGCATGACCTTTCGCAGCTGAAGAAAGTCGGACGGAAATTGCCGGGGGCATACATCCTGATCGCGGTGATGCGTAACGAGTTCACCCCCACAGAGAAGACGCTGCTCAAGAAATTTGCCCTTTGGGGTCGGCGTCTCAATGACCGGGGACGGGCAACGAACCCTGTCATCCTGCTCACCGGGCATGAGCTGTTCATGAGATACAGGATCAGCTCGGCGTGGAAGGAACTCGGTCGGGAACACGCGAAGTACGCGGATTTCAACCACCACAGGAACCTGTACGAATTTGCTCAGGCCACGCAGGCCATCCACCTCGGGTTGCCGTCGTTCTTTGAGGGGCGGATGGCGAAGAGGAAGCACCGTGCTCAACACAAGGATCGGTTTGAAAAAGAGCCAGGTGCAGGGTCAAATCGAGGCTAGGTATGCATTGAGGTGGAGCAGCAAGTGGCGCCCTGCGGATCGACGTCGGCTTCGGGTCACAACTCACCGTGCGATGGGCTGCCGTCCGGCAGGAAAGCATCGCAAGGGGCGCTGGCATCCGTTGGGCCAAGTGGGCAACTCTGCTTAGCCGAGAAGCGGCGTAACCCACATGGCAGGCGATTTCACCACGTGGGCCACGGCCCTTCGGACCCGGCGATTGGCTGCGACTGGCGTCACGGAGCAGCGCGCTTCAACAACTCGCGGGCGATGATCAGCTTCTGCACCTCGGTGGCGCCCTCGTAGATGCGGAGCGCCCGGATCTCGCGGTAGAGGCTTTCGACCACCTCGCCGCTCCTCACGCCGCGTCCGCCGAACATCTGCACGGCCGCGTCGATGACGACCTGGGCGCTCTCCGTGGCCGCCATCTTGGCCATGGCCGCCTCCTGCGTGGTGGCTTGGCCCTGGACGTCGCGGCGCCAGGCGGCGCGGTAGGTGAGGAGCGCGGCGGCGTCGATCATGGTGGCCATGTCGCCGAGCTTGGCCTGGGTCAGCTGCAGGTCGGCCAGCGTCGCGCCGAGCATCGGGCGGGTGCGGGTGTGCTGCAGCGCCTCGTCGAGCGCACGCCGGGCGAAGCCGAGCGCGGCGGCGGCCACCGAGGCGCGGAAGATGTCGAGGGTGCGCATGGCGATCTTGAAGCCCTCGCCGGGCGCTCCCAGCCGCCGTGCGGCCGGTATGCGCATTCCGGTGAAGCGGAGCGTCGCCAGCGGATGTGGGGCGATCACCTCGATGCGCTCGGCGATGGCGAAGCCAGGGTCGTCGGGGAAGACGACGAAGGCCGAGATGCCGCGCGTGCCGGGCATGTCGTCGGTGCGGGCGAACACCGTGTAGACGTCGGCGATGCCGCCGTTGGAGATCCACGTTTTCTCGCCGTCGAGCACGTAGTGGTCGCCGTCGGTGCGGGCGGCGCACCGCATGGCCGCCACGTCGGAGCCTGCCCCGGCCTCGGAGAGGGCGAAGGCGGAGATCATCTCGCCGGCGGCCACCCTCGGCAGGATGCGTGCTTTGAGCTCGTCCGAGCCGGCGAGCGAGATGGCCCCGGTGCCCAGCCCCTGCATGGCGAAGGCGAAGTCGGCGAGCCCGTCATGATAGGCGAGCGTCTCGCGGGCGAGGCAGATGCGCCGTGACTCGATCGGCTCGGCGAGCCCGCCGTAGGCCTTGGGCACGCAAGCGCGCAGGAGGCCGGCCGCGCCCATTCTCCGCACCAGCGTCCGGCAGGCGTTGTCGGTGTCGTGGTGGTCAAGCCCGTCGAGGGCGCCGGAGGCCGCGAACGCGTCGATCTCGGCGACAAACGCGCGGTGCTCAGGGGCCAGAAACGGCCAGTCGAGATGATCGCGGGTCGGCGTCAGGTGCACAGACATGGCGCGTCTCCTCCATGACGGGGGCAGACCCCTCGCCTCGGAACGGGGTCAGACCCCTCGCCTCGAACGTACGTAAGAATTACAGCCGTCGCGGCGAGGGGTCTGACCCCACTCTCTGACCGCTCTCCCTGATAGTTTATACTTGAAATATCTCTCGGGCCAAGGCAGTCTGGACCAGAGAAAAGCCCTGACGGATCGGAGGCGCCGTTGCGCGTTGCCTGTCTCGGCGGAGGCCCAGCCGGGCTCTATTTCGCCATCGCCATGAAGCTGCGCGACCCTGGCCACGAGATCGTCGTGGTTGAGCGCAACCGGCCCTATGACACCTTCGGCTGGGGCGTGGTGCTCTCCGACGAGACGCTGGCCAACCTGAAGGCGGCCGACCCCGTCAGCGCCGCCGAGATCGCCCGCGGCTTCGTCTACTGGGACGACATCGCCACCCACTACCGCGGCACTGTCGCGCGCTCCTCGGGGCACGGCTTCTGCGGCATCGGCCGCAAGCGGCTCCTGAATATCCTGCAGGACCGGGCGCGGGCGCTCGGTGTGGAACTGCAGTTCGAGACCGAGATCGAGGGGCTGGAGCCCTACAAGGGCTGCGACCTGATCGTGGCGTGCGACGGGGCCAACTCCAAGGTGCGCAGCACGCTGGCGCATGTGTTCCGGCCCGACATCGACGTGCGCCGCACCAAGTACATCTGGCTCGGCACGCACCAGAAGTTCGACGACGCCTTCACCTTCATCTTCGAGGAGACCGGCAAGGGCCCCGGGGGCTGGATCTGGGCGCACGCGTACCAGTTCGAGCCCGAGACGGCGACGTTCATCGTCGAGTGCTCCGAGTCGACCTGGCGCAACCTCGGCTTCGACCGCATGAGCCAGGAGGGGGCGATCGCCGCCTGCGAGCGGATCTTCGCCGGGAACCTCGGCGGGAATCGGTTGATGACCAACGCGCGCCACCTGCGCGGCTCGGCTTGGCTCAACTTCAACCGCGTGCTGTGCGAGTCCTGGAGCCACGAGAATATCGTGCTGATGGGCGATGCGGCGGCGACGGCGCACTTCTCTGTCGGCTCCGGCACCAAGCTCGCGCTCGAAAGCGCCATCGCTCTGGCCGAGTACCTGCACACCGAGCCCACCATGCCCGCGGCGTTCCGGCGCTACGAGGAGGATCGGCGCACCCAGGTGCTGCGCCTGCAGAGCGCGGCGCGCAACTCCACGGAGTGGTTCGAGGACGTGGAGCGGTATTTCGGTCTGGACCCGGTGCAGTTCAACTACTCGCTGCTGACGCGCTCGCAGCGCATCAGCCACGAGAACCTGCGTCAGCGCGACAAGGCGTGGCTGGAAGGTGCGGAGACGTGGTTCGAGGAGCAGGCCACGGGCCACAAGCTCCCACCGGGGCCCAACACCGCGCGGCCGCCCATGTTCACGCCGTTCCGCCTGCGCGAGATGCACCTGAAGAACCGCGTGGTGGTCTCGCCGATGGCGCAATACAAGGCCGTGGACGGCACCCCCACCGACTGGCACCTCGTCCACCTCGCCGAGCGGGCGAAGGGCGGCGCGGGCCTCGTTGTCACGGAGATGACCTGCGTCTCGCCCGAGGCGCGCATCACGCCCGGCTGCACCGGGCTTTATGCACCGGCGCACGAGGCGGCCTGGAAGCGTATCGTCGATTTCGTGCACGCCGAGACGGACGCCAAGATTGCGATCCAGCTCGGGCATTCCGGCCCCAAGGGCTCCACCCAGCTCGGTTGGGAGGAGATGGATGCGCCACTCGACGAGGGCAACTGGGAGCTGATGGGGCCCTCGCCAGTGGCGTGGTCGCCAAGCAACCAGATTCCGCGCGAGATGACGCACGCGGACATGGACCGGGTGCGTTCGCAGTATGTCGCCGCGACCCGCATGGCCGAGCGCGCCGGCTTCGACATGCTGGAGCTGCATTACGCCCACGGCTATCTGCTCTCGGCGTTCATCTCCCCGCTCACCAACCGGCGGCACGATGAATACGGCGGCTCGCTCGATAGCCGCATGCGCTTCCCGCTCGAGCTTTACCGGACGGTACGAGCGGCGTGGCCCGCAGCGAAGCCCATCTCGGTGCGTATTTCCGCCAGCGACTGGGTGGGCAGCCGCGGCATCACGCCGGCCGACGCCGTGGAGATCGCGCGCCTCCTCAAGCGGGAGGGCGTGGACATCATCGACGTGTCGGCCGGGCAGACCTCCGTCGAGGCACGGCCCGTGTACGGCCGCATGTTCCAGACGCCGTTCTCCGACCGCATCCGCAACGAGGTGGGCATCGCCACCATGGCGGTGGGCAACATCACGGAAGTCGACCACGTCAACTCGATCCTGATGGCGGGCCGGGCGGACCTCGTTTGCCTCGCCCGCCCGCACCTGGCGGATCCGTACTGGACGCTGCACGCCGCGGCGCGCGCCGGCTACACCGACGCGACGTGGCCCAAGCCCTATCTCGCCGGCCGCGACCAGCTCTACCGGCTGGCCGCCCGGGCTGAGACTTCGGCTGAGACCGGAACGGAGCGGGTGTGATGCCGCGGGTGCTGGAGGACCGGCATGCGCTGATCACGGGTGGCGGCACCGGCATCGGGGCGGCCATCGCCGTGGCGCTGTCGGCAGCCGGCGCCGCCGTATCGCTGGTCGGGCGCCGCGCGGCGCCCCTGGAGGAGGTGGCGGCGAACCTCGACCGTGCCTGCGCCATCGTCGCCGACGTGACCCGCGAGGAGGACACCGCCACCATGGTGCAGGCCGCCCGCGCGGCGCACGGCCCTATCGATATCCTGGTGGCCAATGCGGGGGCGGCGGAGAGCGCGCCGATCGGCAGGCTGGACCTGGCGCACTGGCAGCGCATGCTGGGCGTGAACCTCACCGGCGCCTTCTTGAGCGTCAAGGCGGCGCTGCCCGACCTCACTCGCAAAGGGGCCGGCGGGGGCCGGATCGTCCTCATGGCCTCCACGGCCGGCCTCAAGGGCTATCCCTACGTGGCGGCCTACTGCGCCGCCAAGCACGGCGTCGTGGGGCTGGCGCGGGCGCTGGCGGCCGAATTGGCGGCTGCCGGCGTGACGGTGAACGCCGTGTGCCCCGGCTTCACCGAGACGCCGCTGCTCGAGGCCTCGCTCGCCAACATCGCCGCCAAGACCGGCCGCTCGCGCGGCGAGGCGCGGGCCGAGCTGAAGCGGCTCAACCTGCAGGAGCGGTTCGTGAAGCCCGAGGAGGTTGCGGACACGGTGCTGTGGCTGTGCACGCCGGCCGCGCAGGCCGTCACCGGCCAGGCCATCTCGGTCTCGGGGGGAGAGGCATGACCGTCGAGCCGCAGTCGAGGCCCGAGGCGCCGGAGCATCTCAGATTGAGGCTGTGGGTGCGGCTGCTGCGCGCCGCGCGCCCTATCGAGGCGGAGCTGCGGCGGCGCCTTGCCCGCGAGTTCGGCATCACGCTGCCCAAGTTCGACGTGATGGCGGCGCTGGCCCGCCGCGAGGCCGGCATGACCATGACGGAGGTGTCGCGCCTCCTCATGGTGTCCAACGGCAACGTCACGGGCCTGGTGGACCGGCTGGTCGCCGAGGGCCTCGTGATGCGCATCGCCAACGAGAAGGACCGGCGCGCCACGTTCGTGAGGCTCACCAACAAGGGCCTGCGGCTGTTCGAGGTCATGGCCGCGGCGCACGAGCGGTGGGTGAACGAGATCCTTGGCTCCTTCAGCGACGAGCGGAGCGAGACCATGGTCGGCCTGCTCGATGCCCTGCGGGAGGAGACGCACACAGGAGTGCGCAGCCCATGACGATCGACCGGAGCTTCAAGCCCCGCCACTTCAACTGGCGCCTCGACGGCGGCGTCGCCGTGGTCTCGCTGCCGCGGCCGGAGCGCAAGAACCCGCTCACCTTCGACTCCTACGCCGAGCTGCGCGACACCTTCCGGGCGCTCGCCTATGCCGACGACGTGAAGGCGGTGGTGTTTGCATCCAACGGCGGCAATTTCTGCTCGGGCGGCGACGTGAACGACATCATCGGCCCGCTGCTCGACAAGGACATGAAGGGGCTGCTGGCCTTCACGCGCATGACGGGGGACCTGGTGAAGGCCATGAAGGCTGCGCCGCAGCCCGTGATCGCCGCGGTGGACGGCGTGTGCGTCGGCGCCGGCGCGATGATTGCACTCTTCGCCGACCTGCGCCTCGGCACCCCCGCCGCCAAGACCGCGTTCCTCTTCACCCGCGTCGGCCTCGCCGGCTGCGACATGGGGGCGTGCGCCATGCTGCCCCGCGTGATCGGCCAGAGCCGCGCCGCGGAGCTGCTGTTCACGGGGCGCACCATGTCGGCGGAGGAGGGCGAGCGCTGGGGCTTCTTCAACCGGCTGGTGGCGCCGGAGGCGCTGGAGGCCGAGGCGGTGGCGCTGGCCAGGTCGCTCGCGGCAGGACCGACGTTCGCGCATATGATGACCAAGACCATGCTGAACCAGGAATGGTCGATGACCCTCGACCAGGCCATCGAGGCCGAGGCCCAGGCGCAAGCCATCTGCATGCAGACCCGCGACTTCCGCCGCGCCTACGAGGCGTTCATGGCCAAGCAGAAGCCGGCGTTCGCGGGAGACTGACGGGCCCTCTCCCCGCTTGCGGGGAGAGGGCGTATCGGAGGCTACGATGTTCACACGCATGTTCTCCCGCGAGGAGCGTTCCACCAGGCGCCGCACGCCGGCCCTCAAGGGCGCTGCCGCTCTCGGTCCCTCCGCCCACGTCGATACCTTCGCGCGCGACAACCTGCCGCCCGCCGCGCAGTGGCCCGACCTGCTGCTCGACCGGCCCGAGTTCCAGTATCCCGAGTACCTCAACGCCGCCGTCGAGCTGACCGACCGCATGGTCGAGAAGGGCTTCGGCGACCGCACCGCGCTGATCGGCAACGGCCGCCGCCGCACCTACAAGGAGCTGACCGACTGGTCGAACCGCCTCGCCCACGCCCTGGTGGAGGACTTCGGCGTCAAGCCCGGCAACCGCGTGCTGCTGCGCTCCGGCAACAACCCGGCCATGGTGGCGGTGTGGCTGGCGGTGACGAAGGCCGGTGCGGTGGCCGTCAACACCATGCCGCTGCTGCGTGCCGGCGAGCTCGCCAAGATCGTGGACAAGGCTGAGGTGTCGCTCGCGCTGTGCGACAGCCGCATCGCCGACGAGCTGGTGGCTTGCGCCAAGGAGAGCCGGTTCCTCAAGAAGGTCATCAACTTCGACGGCACCGCCAACCACGACGCCGAGCTCGACCGCATGGCGCTGAGCAAGCCCGTCAAGTTCGATGCGGTGAAGACCGGGCGCGACGATGTCGCGCTGCTGGGCTTCACCTCCGGCACCACCGGCGAGCCGAAAGGCACCATGCACTTCCACCGCGACCTGCTCATCGTCGCCGACGGCTACGCCAGGGAGGTGCTGGGCGTGACGCCGGACGACGTGTTCGTGGGCTCGCCGCCGCTCGCTTTCACCTTCGGCCTCGGCGGGCTTGCGATCTTCCCGCTGCGCTTCGGCGCCACGGCGACGCTGCTTGAGAACGCCGCGCCGCCCAGCATGATCGAGATCATCGAGCGGTACAAAGCCACCATCTGCTTCACCTCGCCCACCGCCTACCGCGCCATGATGGCGGCGATGGACAAGGGCGCCGACCTCTCCTCGCTGAGGGCCGCCGTGTCGGCCGGCGAGACCCTGCCGGCGCCGGTGTTCGAGGAGTGGACGAGGAAGACCGGCAAGCCGATCCTCGACGGCATCGGCTCCACCGAATTGCTGCACATCTTCATCACCAACCGGTTCGGCGATGCCAAGGCCGGCGCGACCGGCAAGCCGGTCGCCGGCTGTGAGGCGAAGATCGTGGACGACGACATGAAGGAGGTGGCGGACGGCACCGTCGGCCACCTCGCCGTGCGCGGTCCCACCGGCTGCCGCTACCTCGCCGACGACCGCCAGACCAGATACGTGCGCGACGGCTGGAACCTGACCGGCGACGACTTCGTGCGCGACGAGAAGGGCGTGTTCCACTTCATGGCCCGCGCCGACGACATGATCATCTCGTCGGGCTACAACATCGCCGGCCCCGAGGTGGAGGCGGCGCTGCTGTCGCACGCGGCCGTGGCGGAATGCGCCGTGGTGGGTGCCCCCGACGCGGAGCGGGGCCATATCGTGGAGGCGCACGTGGTGCTGCGCGAGGGCTTCGCGGCCGACGAGGCGTGCATCAAGGCCCTGCAGGAGCACGTCAAGGCGGCCATAGCGCCTTACAAGTACCCCCGCTCCGTGAAGTTCGTTGCAACCCTGCCCAAGACGCAGACGGGCAAGATCCAGAGGTTCAAGCTCAGGGAATCGTAGGGGTCAAGGCGAAGCCGCAGACCCAACACCGCCCCGTCCAACACAGCATCGACGAGACCCATGCAATTCCTCCACCCCAAGGGTTGGGCGCCGGCCAAGGGCTTCGCCAACGGCGTGGCCGCCACCGGGCGCCAGATCTTCGTCGCCGGCCAGGTCGGCTGGAATGCCCAGCAGCGCTTCGAGAGTGACGACTTCGTCGCCCAGGTGGAACAGGCGCTCGCCAACATCGTCGCCGTGCTGGCCGAGGCCGATGCGAGGCCGGAGCACCTCGTGCGCCTCACCTGGTACATCACCGACAAGCGCGAGTATCTCGCGCGCCTGCCCGAGGTGGGCGGGGTCTACCGCCGCACGATCGGCCGGCATTTTCCGGCCATGAGCCTGGTGCAGGTCGCGGCGCTGCTGGAGGACCGCGCCAAGGTCGAGATCGAGGCGACCGCGGTGGTTCCACCAGCATAGAGGCCCTTGAAGGGCACGGTCGGGCTCCCGCCCAGGTCGGGCGGCGAGCGGGACTGCAATTCCTGCGCGTGCTGTCCGCTTCGGCGGTGCACCGGCCTATCGCAACGCTGCGAATATGTCTTGACGCTCTCCCGAACCTGATGGCCGGATGGATGCCGTGGCACCATCTGGAGGGGAGGAAAACATGCTAATGAGCCGCTTCACCGTCAAACGTCCCGGCCTGGCCATGCTGCTCGCCGCCGCCCTGGCCGCCTTGGCGGCACCCGTCGCCGCCGAGACCAAGCTCACAATGTCGAGCTGGGTGGCGCCGACACACCCGCTCACGAAAAGCGTGCTGGCGGTGTGGGGCGAGCAGGTCGAGAAGGCCACCAACGGCCGCGTCAAGCTGCATATGCTGCCGAAGCACCCGTCCGCGGCGCCAGGCACCTTCGACGCGGTCAAGGATGGCCTGGTCGATGTCTCCTACGTCACGGCCAGCTATACACCCGCCCGCCACGTGCTGGTGCTGCTTCCAGAGCTGCCGGGCGGCGGGGCGACCGCCACGATCAACTCGATCGCCTTCTCGCGCATCTACTGGAAGTACCTCGACGCCGCCGGCGAGTACAAAGGCGTGAAGCTGCTCGGCGTCTTCACGCACGGTCCGGGGCAGATGTTCAACACCAGGCAGCCGATCGCCAAGATCGAGGACCTTGCCGGTATGAAGATCCGCACAGGCGGCGGCATCGCCGAGGAGATGGCCCGCGCGCTCGGCGCCTCGGCCTTCGTCAAGCCGGCGCCGGAATCCTACGAACTCCTGAGCTCTGGCGTTGCCGACGGCACGTTCTTCCCGGCCGAGTCCATCGTCTCCTTCAAGCTCGGCCCGGTGATCAAGTACGCCACCCTGTTTCCCGGCGGCTTCTACAGCTCCGCCTTCGGCTTCTTCATGAACGAGGACAAGTGGAGCAAGCTTCCCAAGGAAGACCAGGACGCCATCCTCTCCGTCTCCGGCGAGGCGCTGGCGCGGCTGGCCGGCAGGGCCTGGGACGATGCCGATAGGGCCGGCCTGGACGAGATGAAGAAGATCGGTGTCCGCATCGACGAGGCCTCGCCCGAGCTCGTGAAGGGCGTGCAGGAAAGGACCAAGGCGATCGTGGACAAGTGGGTCGCGGGCGCCAAAGCCAAGGGCATCGACGGCGCCAAGGTGCTCGCCGCGTTCCGCGAGGAGGTGAAGCGCGTGGCCGCCGGCCAGTGACTGAGCCTGCGGCCATGGCATCGCAGACCTCCGAGGCCGGCTCCTGGCTCGATCGCGCTCTGGGGGCCGCCGCGGCCATCCTGCTGTTCGGCCTGATGGCGCTCACGACGGTGGACGTCATCGGCCGCTACGTCTTCAACCGGCCGCTGCGCGGGGCGTTCGAGGTCACGGAGCTGCTGCTGCTCACCCTGATCTTCGCCGGGCTGCCGCTTGCCTCGCGGGCCGGGGAGCACGTGACGCTGGATTTCATCGATCAGCTGCTCGGGCGCCGGGGCAGCTCGCTGCTCGCGCGCGCCGTCGACCTCGTCTGCGGCGCTCTCATTCTCGGGCTCGCCTGGCGCGTGTGGGTCAAGGCCGGCAAGATCGCCGGCTACGGCGACACAACCGACGTGCTGCGCCTGCCGGTCGCCCCCTTCGTCTACTTCATGACGCTGATGGTGGCGCTCACCGGCATCGTCCACCTGGCCCGGGCGGTCTTTCCGCCACCTCCCCGCACCGGACCTCAGGTCGACCCCGAGAAGGCGAGCACGACATGACGGAAGCCCTGGTCGGCCTCGTCCTGATGATGGCGCTGGCGCTCCTGCGCGTGCCGATCGCGCTGGCCATGGGCGTGGTGGGCTTCCTCGGCGTCGCCTACCTGCGCGACTGGAACTTCGCCCCGGCGCTGGCCATGGTGGAGACCAAGATCTACGAGACCGGGCGTAACTACACCCTGTCGGTGGTGCCGCTGTTCATCCTGATGGGCAGCCTGGTGACGAGGGCGGGCATGTCGCAGGAGCTGTTCCGAGCCGCCTATACCTGCATCGGGCATCTGCGCGGCGGCCTGGCCATGGCCACCGTGTGCGCCTGCGCCGGCTTCGGCGCCATCTGCGGCTCCTCCATCGCCACCGCCGCCACCATGGCCAAGGTGGCCTACCCGGCCATGAAGGGCCTCGGCTACTCCGACCGGCTTTCGACCGGCGCCATCGCCGGCGGCGGAACGCTCGGCATCCTCATCCCGCCGTCCACGCTGATGGTGATCTACGGCGTGCTGACGGAGACCAACATCGGCAAGCTGTTCGCCGCCGGCATCCTGCCGGGGCTCCTCGCCACCGTCCTGCTGTGCCTGGCGGTGCAGTGGATCGTGTGGACCGATCCCGCCGCCGGCCCCCGCGGGGAGCGCTCGAGCTGGCGGGAGCGGCTCGTCGCCCTCAAGGGCGTGTGGACCGTGGTGCTGCTCTTCGTCGTCGTGATGGGCGGCATCTACGGCGGCGTCTTCACGGCGACGGAAGGGGCGGGCATCGGCGCATTCGGCGCACTGTGCTTCGCGCTGGCGCGCCGGGCGCTCACCTGGCGCACGTTCCTCGACTCGCTCATCGAATCGGCGCGCACCACGGCCATGCTGTTCGCCATCCTGACCGGCGCGCTGATGTTCGCCGAGTTCATCAACTACACCACCATGCCGGACGACCTGAAGCGGTTCGTCACCGCGCTCGATCTGTCGCCGGTGATGGTCGTGGCGGCGATCTGCGCGATCTACGTGATCCTCGGCACCGCCATGGAGGAGCTGTCGATGATCCTGCTGACGGTGCCGGTGTTCTTCCCGCTGATCGTGCACCTCGGCCTCGACCCCATCTGGTTCGGCATCCTGATCGTGGTGGTGGTAGAGATCGGGCTGATCAGCCCGCCCGTCGGCATGAACCTGTTCGTCCTCAACGCCCTGCTGCCCCACGTGCCGACGCGGACGCTTTTCCACGGTGTCCTGCCATTCATGGTGGCCGACGTGGTCAGGCTCGCCATCCTGATCGCCTTCCCTGCCATCTCCCTGTGGCTGCCGAGCCTGATGCGGTAGAGCCAAGCGGGCGAGACGAGGCACTCGCCGCCGGACCGCAGCTCCTTTGCCGGCCAACCTTGCCCAGGCCGAATTCCCAGGCCGATCTTGCCCGAAGGCGCTCGCTGTGCTTCGCTCTCGGCGGCGCGGCGGTTGAGGGGTGCACTCCATGCAGAAGGCGGACGACGATCCCGAGCCCCGGCTCCGTGTCTTCCATCTCCAGAAGCATATCGGGGAGCGCCGCGATGCGCCCGGCCGGTAAGGTCGGCCGCGCGGGGGCGCGCCTTCTGCCACGGCTCGAAACCTGCGTGATGGCTGCGGCGGTTGTGGCGCTGATCGTCCTGGTCGTTCTGCCGCTCCTTTTCCTGCTGGTCGGCAGCGTGCGTGGCGAGGCGGGGCTGTCGCTGGAGCATTTCACCGAGGCGCTCTCGGGCCGCCTCTACGTCCAGGCCCTCGTCAACTCGCTGGTGCTGGGCGCCTGGACCGGGCTTTTCAGCATCATCATCGGGCTGCCGATGGCCTGGGCCGTGAGTCGCACCAACGTGCCAGCCCCGGCCCTGTTCCGGATCACGGCCACGCTGTCGTATCTCTCGCCGCCGTTCCTCACCGCCATCGCCTATGTCAACCTGTTCAGCCCCAATGCCGGGCTGATCAACGTCTTCTTGCGCGACGTGGTGGGCGCGCCCTGGCTGACATTCAACGTCTTCTCGATGGGCGGCCTGGTGCTGGTAACGGTGCTGCACACCTTCCCGTTCGTGTTCCTGCTGGCGTCGAGTGCGCTGCAGTCGGTGGACGCCTCCTACGAGGAGGCGGCGCAGATCCTGGGCGCCGGCCGGCTGCGCACCGCGCTGCTCGTGACGCTGCCGCTGATCGCGCCGGCGGTGCTGGCGGGCACGCTGCTGGCGTTCGTGAACGCGATCGCCCTGTTCGGCTCGCAGGCGATCCTGGGCCTGCCCGGGCGCATCGTGACCCTGCCCACGCGCATCTACGCGCTGTTCGACTATCCGCCCCAGTACGGGCTGGCCTCCGCCCTGTCGCTCATGTTCATCGTCATCACCGTGGCCGCGCTTTACCTCCAGCACCGGTTCCTCGCCCGGCGCTCCTACGTCACGGTCGGCGGCAAGGGGGCGAGGCCGCAGCTGATCGACCTGGGGCCCGCGCGATGGGTGCTGCTCGGCTTCTGCGCGGCGGTGTTCGCAGTGGCGATCGTGCTCCCCTACGGCGCGCTGATCGCGGTATCGCTGTCCAAGTCGTGGGGCCTGAGCTTCTGGAAGGGGCTCACGCTCGACAACTACCGGTTCGTCCTGTTCGAGTACAACGTCACGCAGCGGGCGATCCTCAACAGCCTGCTGCTCGCCACGCTGGCCGCAACTATCGCCGTACTGCTCGGTGCGGTGATCGGCTGGATCGACGTGCGCACCAAGGCAAAAGGGCGCCGCCTCCTCGACTACGCCGCGCTGGTGCCCCTCGGCCTGCCGGGCATCGTCATGGCAGTGGCGCTGATCCAGTTCTGGCTCACCATGCCGGTCGCACTCTACGGGACCCTGACGATCCTGCTGCTTGCCTATATCGGGCGCTACATCCCGCTCGGCGTGCGGGCCGCCAACACCTCGCTGCGCCAGATCGATGCCTCGCTGGAGGAGAGCGCGCGCGTCCTCGGCGCCTCATGGGCGCGCACCCTGCGCGAGGTGACGCTGCCGCTCATCCGCCCGGGCCTGTTCGCCGGGTGGCTGCTGGTGTTCGTACCCGTGATCCAGGAGCTGAGCGCGTCGATCCTGCTGTTCTCGTCGAGCTCCATCACACTCGCGGTGGCGGTCTACAATCTCTATGAGACGGGCTACACGGAGCCGGTGGCGGCCCTCGCCATGGTCAACATGGCGATCATCAGCGTGGCGCTGCTGGCGGCGCACTGGCTGGCCTCGGGGCGGGCGCGTCCTGCCGCCGACGGCGCCGTACGGGCGGGAGCATCGGGCTGATGGCGGGGATCAGCATGCGCGGCCTGTCGAAGAGCTACGGCGGCGACACCGACCTCGCTGCGGTCGCCGATCTCTCGCTCGACATCGACGACGGGCAATTCGTGACCCTGCTGGGGCCGAGCGGCTGCGGCAAGACCACCACACTGCGGCTGATCGCCGGCTTCATCGCCCCCGATGCCGGAACCATCCATGCGGACGGCCGGCTCCTCTCATCCGCCGGGCAGGTGGTGCCGCCGGAGGAGCGCGGCATGGGCATGGTGTTCCAGAACTATGCCGTGTGGCCGCACCGGACGGTGTTCGAGAACGTGGTGTTCGGCCTCAAGCTGCGTCGGGTCCCCGCCGCCGAGGCGCGGGAGCGGGTGAAGCGGACGCTGGCGCTGGTCAACCTGACGGGGCTGGAGGATCGCCTGCCGGGCCAGCTGTCGGGCGGCCAGCAGCAGCGGGTGGCGCTGGCCCGCAGCCTGGTGGTGGAGCCCGAGATCCTGCTGCTCGACGAGCCCTTGAGCAACCTCGACGCCAAGCTGCGCGAGCGCATGCGCGGGGAGTTGAAGGAACTGCAGCGTCGCACCGGCATCACCTTCGTCTACGTCACTCACGACCAGGCCGAGGCCCTGGCGCTGTCCGACCGGATCGCCGTCATCCACGGCGGCCGGCTGCAACAGCTCGGCACGCCGCAGGAGGTTTACGCACGGCCCGCCAGTCGCGTCGTGGCCGACTTCATGGGGCTCATCAACCTGCTGCCCGCGACGCTGATCGCCAGAGAGGCCGGCCAAGTTCGGCTGCGGACGGCCGCGGGCTGGACCATGCTGGCCGATGTGCCGGGCGCGGCGGTGCCCGGGCAGCGCGTAGAGATCGCCGTCAGGCCGGAGAACATTCGCCTCCAAGCCCGCACCGGCGCAGACCCGGGGCAGCCCGACCCAAGTCAGCCGGACCAGAGGCAGCAGCCGGCGACGGTGACGGAATCCACCTACCTCGGCAATATCATGGAGTATCATGTGGTACTGGGGGACGGCGCCGTGCTGCGCGTGCAGACGCACCCCGGCCAGCAGTTTGCCATCGGCGACAAGGTGGCGGTGAGGATCGATTCCAGCCGGTGCAGCCTGTTCGAGGTGCCGGCGGCAGGTACCCAAGAGGCCCAGGGAGCAGACGCATGACGACGGAGGCGACGCCGGCTGCAGCCGCAGCGGGGCGGGAGCACTGGACAGCCAAGGGCGATGTCCGTCTGTTCCTCTGGCAGAAGAAGGCCGTCACCGGACCGAGGCAGGGCACCATCCTGTTCGTGCACGGCTCCTCGATGGCCTCGCAGCCGACCTTCGACTTGGCAGTGCCGGGGCGGCCCGACAGCTCAGCCATGGACTGGTTCGCCAAGCGCGGGTTCGATACCTGGTGCGTCGACATGGAGGGCTACGGCCGCTCCGACAAGAAACGCGACATCAACTTCGACATCGCCAACGGGGCCGACGATCTCGCCGCCGCCTCCCAGTACATCCTCGACAAGACCGGGGCTGGGCCGCTGCTGGTCTACGGCATCTCCTCGGGGGCGCTGCGCGCCGCGCTGTTCGCCGAGCGCCACCCTGAGCGCGTGAAGCGGCTGGCGCTCGATGCCTTCGTGTGGACCGGCGAGGGCAGCCCCACGCTCGCCGAGCGCAAGAAGAAGCTCCCCGAGTTCCAGGCCAAGAGCCGCCGCCCGATCGACAAGGCTTTCGTCTACAGCATCTTCAACCGCGACCATCCCGGCACCGCCGAGGACAAGGTGATCGAGGCGTTCGCCGACGCCATCCTGGCGCTCGACGACTCGGTGCCGACGGGCACCTATGTCGACATGTGCTCCAGGCTGCCGGTGGTGGACCCGGCCAGGATCGTGGTACCGACCGTCGTCATGCGCGGCCAGTGGGACGGCATCGCCAGCTTCGAGGACCTGGCCCGCTTCTTTGAGCGCCTGCCCAACCCCGACAAGCAGTTCGTGGCGATGCCCGGCATCTCCCACGCGTCCTTCCAGCAGAAGAACTACCTCACGGTCTACCACATCCTCTGGAGCTTCTTCTCGCAGCCCGCGCCGCTGTATCGGGGGTGAGCGCGGGCTCCCTCTCCCCGCAAGCGGGGAGAGGGAACGGCGCGGCGCATGGTACGCGCGGAAGCGCTCTCCCGCGGTCGTCGACCGCGGCGGGCTCGCATTCACACTAGGGAGGTTACGATGGGAGGGCTTTTACGCATCCTTGCGCTGGCGACGGTCTGCGCCCTGGCTCTCGTGCTCGCTCACGCGGCAGAGGCGTCCGACGTGGACATGGCGGCGGCCAAGAAGGAGGGCAAGGTCGTCTGGTACACCTCGACGCCGATCGAGCAGGGGCAGAAGATCGCCAAGCTGTTCGAGGACGCGACCGGCATCAAGGTCGAGATGTTCCGCTCCGGCGGGTCGGCCATCCTGCGGCGCTTCCTGCAAGAGAGCCAAGCCGGACGCACGGCGGTGGACGTGATGACCACCTCCGACCCCGCCGCCACCGCCGCGCTGGCCCGCAAGGGCACCTTCGTCGCCTTCAAGCCCGCGAACTTCGAGAAGGTCGTCGAGGAGGGCCGGGACAAGGACGGCTACTTCGTGGCCCAGCGGCTCAATCTGATGACCATCTACGCCCGCTCCGACAAGCTCGCCAGCCCCGCCGACCTGCCCAAGACCTGGGCCGACCTCACCGACGCCAAATACAAGGGCAAGCTCGTCATGACCGACCCGTCGTTCACCGCGCTGCAGCTCACCGTGGTCGGCATGATGTCCAAGACCAGCGGCTGGGGCTACTACGAGAAGCTGCGCCAGAACGACATCATGATCGTGCAGGGCAACCAGCAGGTGTCCGACAACCTCAAGCGCGGCGAGCGGCTGATCGCGGTGGGAGCGCTCGACAGCTACGCTGCCGACGACCGCAAGGCCGGCCATCCCATCGTCACCATCCTGCCCGAGGACGGCACCTTCGTCATCCCCTCGCCAACCGCCGTCATCAAGGGCTCGCCCAACCCCAACGCCGCCAAGGCGCTCGCGGAGTTCATGATCGGCGATGCTGCGCAATCGGTCTTCCCCGCCGACGGCGGCTACGCGGCCCGCAAGGACATCCCGCCGCCGGCGGACGGCGTGGCACTCGACAAGATCAAGATCGTCCCGATCGATTACGACTATGTCGAGAAGGAGTCGGCCCGCATCAAGAAGAAGTTCAACGAGGTGTTCCAATAGCGACCCGGGCCCGGACCGGGTCGGGCGCTACTTCGGGGCGCTTGCGCCGGCTCGCCCCGAAGCGCTTGGCCAGGTCCAGGTCGATTCGCTCGATGATGTTGACGACAGGTCGACGGCGCGGTTTTCGACGTGATAACCAGGCGCGGGCACAATATCGCCCCATCCGAGAGCTGACGAGCTGCAGGAATATGCGACACGCGCCGAGAAAGACGACGCGCCGCGCGGCGGCCCTGAGCGGCGAGGCGCGCCGGTCTGTGCTGACAATCCGCATCGACTTCGGCGCGTTCGGATACCTTGGGCCCGGCAAGATCGCGCTGATGGAGCTGATCTCCAAGCACGGCTCGATCTCGGCCGCCGGCAAGGAGATGGGCATGTCCTACCGGCGCGCCTGGCTGCTGGTGGACGAGATGAACCACATCTTCCGAGCTCCCCTGGTGGAGACCCAGATGGGCGGCTCCGGCGGCGGTGGGGCGCGCCTGACGCAGCTTGGCCGCGACGTTGTGGGCCGCTACCGGGCCATCGAAGGCGCCGCGGCCACCGCCTCCGCCGCCGATATGCGCGCCCTCAAGGCGGCGCTGCCGGAGCGACCCTCGGGGCACAAGCCTGGCGGGGAGGAATAGGCAGGTATCGCCTCATGGCGTCCGGTCAGGCATCGCTTCGTCCGCGGGTCGGTGGCCGCCACGATGCCTCGGCAATGGAGCCGTCGTGCGGCCCGATGCCGGCGACGACGGTCGGTCGGCAAGGAGGCCTATGTCGTGATCGAGGCGTCCCGTCTGCGCGCCATCCCAGCCTAGTTGATCTTGGCGCCGGAGGCCTTGACGACCTTGGCCCACTTCCCGATGTCGGCCTGCAGGCGGCTGCCGAACTCGGCGGGAGAGGACTTCAGGGGTGAAGCTCCCTGCTTGGCGAGCACATCCAGGAGATCAGGCTCGGTCAGGAGCTCGGCGAGTCCGTCATTCCGCCGCCGGCCGATCGGCCTCCTGGGTCTCCTGGGCGGTCTCGGCCGAGGTGATGTCCAACAGCCAAGTGGAGAAGCGGTCGAGGTAGATGTAGATCACGGGGGTGGTGAACAGCGTGAGGGCCTGGCTCACCAGCAGGCCGCCGACCATGGCGTAGCCGAGGGGCTGGCGGATCTCGGCGCCGGTGCCGGAGCCGATCATGAGCGGCACGGCGCCCAGCAGCGCCGCCGCCGTCGTCATCATGATCGGCCGGAAGCGCAGCAGCGCCGCCTTGCGGACGGCCGCCGCCGGGGAGAGGCGCTCCTCGCGCTCCGCCGCGATGGCGAAGTCCACCATCATGATGCCGTTCTTCTTGACGATGCCGATCAGCAAGATCACGCCGATCATCGCCACCAGGCTGAAATCGAAGCCGAACAGCATCAGCGTGGCGATGGCGCCCGCGCCGGCCGAGGGCAGCGTCGAGAGAATCGTCAGCGGGTGGATGTAGCTCTC
>Ga0070696_100000749_pt1 | contig 20750 bp, 14 predicted proteins | sample KBSK1253metaG_FD_65474 | JGI IMG/M metagenome (GOLD analysis project Ga0070696, IMG submission 65474) | Corn, switchgrass and miscanthus rhizosphere microbial communities from Kellogg Biological Station, Michigan, USA - KBS K1-25-3 metaG | ecosystem: Host-associated > Plants > Roots >... | reverse complement strand
CTCAGAATTGCTTCTTCGACACCACCGACCCCGGATTGTCTACGGCGTTGGATTGGTTCACAATCTCGGCGAGTTTCTCCTTGGGCTCGACTCAAAACCGAAGTACCTCGCTCCTCTCGCTAACAGCGAGGCGGCTAGTAGCCATATCGCAAGTTGGTGGCGCGAGCGCTGGTTGCGAAATCGAATCCTTTCAGATGAGGTGCTTGATGAAGTATCCAAGCATACTCTCGTGCATCCCATCTGCCATGGCGCCCGCGTAAGCACGCCACGCTCGTTCGAACAGCCAACCCTCTTCTCTGATCCCTCTTAAGGAAGCCTGCGCTCGCATCTCATACAGGAAGTCGGTGATGCCCACGGATCTTGCTCAATGGAATGAACGCCTCTCCCAGCACTTTGCGGAACTCCGAAAGGTGCGCCGTCGGTCGGAGGACTTGCCGCTCTTCGCGCTCGAGCACGGGCTAACCCAAACAGAGATTCAGGATCTCTCCGAAGCAATTCGCCGTCACATCCAGAATTTGGGTCCAATACGCGCGCATACATTACCGTGGATAGTGTACGCGGCCGAAATCGGCTATGGGTACTCCGGCGACGAGTATTGGCAGACGTTCGAGACGGCTACTCCCGGCTGGGTATTGCGCGGAGATCGATCTTGGGTGCGTGCTCGCTTTCGAGCTTTTCACAACGAATTCGGGGGCGCGGAACCGACAGGCGCCTGGGCCGAGCACTTCTCCATCATATGCTGGCCCATAACACACGCCATCCTCCCGAGAGACCTGCAACAACAACTCGCGCGGATCTTATATGAACTCCGTCACTCGTTTTCCAAGGACCTTCTGGAATCTCCCCTGTCGCTCGGAGAGGCGATTGCGGCGCGTAGCTGGAACGCCACGGCTCGATTTCAAAAGTTCTCGCAAGAGACTGCGCTCGTCGGCCAGATTGCTGCAGCACTCCTTGTCCAACCTGATGCGGGTGCAGATACCCTGATTCATCGTGCGACCCTGCAACGAATAGGTCAGGACTTAGAGCGGGAGCGGCTGGGTCGCGAATGGCTTAAGGATGCGCGTCGCTTCGCACACGAGCGTTCTCGCGTTCGTGGGCTTGCGGTCGGATACCCGCGGGATGCTGTCACTCAGCGAAAACCGCAGGAAGCTCGCGCGCAGGCAGTGGCACTCGGTATCGAGCCACGGATGCTACTTCGGCCGACCGATGCTGCTCGAGGTTCGTGGGAAGTATCGCTCGAGATTCCTGATCTTTCTCATCTACTGTACAAGTTTCCGGCCACCGGCAGTATCTTGTCGAATTCACGATGTGCCGTCGCTGGGGCAGCAGGACGACCATTGGCGAGGGGCCGGTGCCTTCATGGTCCGCAACGGGTTGCACTATCGCGTTGGCCACGTTCGGATGAGGTGCTACTTCAATTTGAGCCATCGCAGCCTCTGCTGGAATTCTTGTTGCGCACTGACTGCCTTATGAGACCAGCGCCGTTTTGGCTCTTCAAAATAGCCACCGATGGCCTTGCCTACGAGATGCGCAGCCGGCGCGTTCGAGCCGGTGAGTCATACGTACTCGTCGCACTCGGCAACACGCCGATCACTGGCACGCATATACGACCGATTGAATTGAACTGCAAAGGCGTCATCGGTGCCTTGCTTGAGTTGCCGGACGCACTCTCGTCCGAATGGGAGGCGGAATTACGGCGACTCGGCATCACCCAGGCGAAGTCCATTGAAGTGTGGCCTGCTGGCTTGGCCGCCACGGTATGGGACGGCGAGGGCTATGTGGAGTGGCTCGCATCCGAACAACCCTGCCTCGCGATTCGATGCGACCACACGGTGGACGAGTTATCAGTATCGTCGACGAAGGATGACGTTCTTCAGATCTCTGATATTCGAGCAGGCGAGCCCATCTTCATTGAATTGCCGAAACTCGCTGTCGGGCTGCACAAAATATCCTTCACGGCGCGAAGGCCGGAGGGCGTGGCGGCCGAAGCCATTGGCGATCTCGATGTCCTCATGCGAGTGCGTGAGACGCGGCCTTGGTCTCCCGGAATCAGCCCCCACGGGCCCCTGTCCGTAGAGGTAGACCCACCTGCGCCGACCCTCGAGCAATTTTGGGAAGGGCAAATGGAGATTTCTGTACGTGGACCGACGGGCACACCGATCAAGTGTCGAGTGTCCATGCTGACCAGCGGGTCGGACTCTCTTAGCTTTACGCGCTTGCTTCCGCCATTGAACCTTCCCGCCACTAGCGAGCAGTGGCAGCGGCACTTTGGCAAGCACCTGCGGGAGTTGAAAGAATGTCAACGGGTTTATGATGATGCGAGACGATGCGACCTTGAGTTTTCGGCAGAAGAGTTTGGCGCGTTTACTTTGGCGTTTGAACGAGAGTTCAAGCCCGTGCGTTGGGCAATCCGAGGTAGCGCCGACGGCCAGATAGCGAAACTTTACGAAGACCTGGGCGCAGAGGATAAGCCCGCTGTCAGCCGTATTTCTTTTGAAAGACCTTGCGAAATCGAGCCACTTGAGCCAAAAACGGAATACTCGGTCCCGGCCACAGGGAGCCTATATCTAGCGCGACTCCACGAATTCTCCGCGGCAATCATTCTTGGGCCGATTGTCCATACATTCGAAGATCTGGAGTTCACGCCCACATTCACGAACATGGATCGTTCAGTACAGACTATTCTTCGGATGCTTGAATGCTCATCTATCTGGGCGGCCGCGCGGCTACCCGGCGATATCTTCTCAGCACAAAAGCGTCGCAAGGTATTACGGGCGATCGCGTCCCATCTGTCCTATGTCATCGCCGAAGGTGGCTGGGCTGATGCTGAAGCAGCGGCCTCCAGGGGATCTTCTGAAGGACTGATCAGACTCCGCCGCGCCATTTCCAACAACCGCGATGCGGCGGAGATCGGTTCCGCCCTGTCCGTCGAATTGGCGACGCTCTCTAGGATGACAAAGGATGCTCGCGTGGATAAGTTTGCAGCCCTTGCCAAACTATTCTTGCAACTGGGGTTCGCCGATCATCGTTGGCTATCAGAGATCGCTCTGCGACTTGCAAGCCATCCCATGGGAGTTGAGGCCTGGGCCGGAGAACGTCTCAGAGAGGGCATCACGAGGCTACTGGAGCGTCCCACTCTTATCAGAGCCGCAAGATTTTTGGTTCTTTCGACGGATCGTCAGTTGGATTCCACAATCAGCGGAGATGAGATTTACGCGAGCTGGAGTTGGAAGTGAAGCGGTTAACAGCAGTCGAAGTGCATGCGCGCAAGATGGTTGATCTCGGACTCGACCCGACCGCTCTTGACCTCACATCTCCCGAGGGCATAGCCGGCGCCCTTCGGAGGGCAGCCGGCTTTCTCTGTCCATGTTCCGCGAGCACGCTGGTTCGAAGCGTAATTAGGCCTTTGCGCGGCTTGGTACCCGATATGGAAGGAGCGAAAGACTTAGTCGAGCAAGTGTTGGAGGCGATCATTGCTCACGGAGACATAGTGGAACAGCACGATCTCGCGGATGAGCAAGTTGCCACTTCGCGACTTCTTCTTTATGCCGCTCCGCTCAGCTTTGTGGCTAGACAGAGTGGTGTGGTAATTCTTCTCGGCGTACCGGCCGACCAACTGTCACCTCTGCCCGAAGAACTTGCTACGCGCATCGAATTTGCCAGTCACGTGAGACGCATCAAGCCAAACGGCAACGAAGACTTGCGGTCCGAACTGAAAGAATTGGGCTTAACAGAGTTCTCTTACGAGGCATGGCTGAAGGCGCCTGCACCCGAGTCTGCTGCGAATCAGATCGCAAGTATGGATCGCGCGCTCGACAACGCACACCCGTCTCTTGAAATTGCTGGGTTAGAGATCCTAGATTCGGAACTGCCGGTACGTTACTACCGTGGACGCTGGGCGAAGCCGAAAAAGCATTCTGGACGCTTCGTCGGCAGACGAAGTCAAGCATACGGCGCCGATCTCTGGTGCTACGTCCAACTGCGCGAAGGCAATCCGGAGCGCATGATTGATCTCCCTCACAGTGGGTACCGGTGGCGTGGCTGCGATGCGGCGTGGAGACTACAAATGGCAATCGACGCGGCGCGCGGGGTTCCTCAGCGCTTTCGCGTCCGAAGTGGTCCGCACGATGGTGCGCTGCTCGAATTGTTTTCGCCCGTGCCCGCGTGGGTACGGCGACGCTGGGACGCAGTTGGGGAGCCGGTGCCTAGTTCGGGGTGCTTGTTCGCCTATTTCGTTCCAGGTGAAGAACTTGACGAAGAGCGGCGCTTCGCGCGTGATGTTTTGTGGATGGACGAACTGAAATGAACGTTACTGAGAATGAGGGGAAGAGTACATGGCTCTGACAATCGGAGAGACAAGCGAGCAGCTTCATCGCGCTTTGAGCGACTACATTGAAGCGACCTACCATGTCAGTCATCCGATACTAATTGGGCAAAGATCCGGATTGCTTGGAAAGGCGGGGGTCATCCACCAGCGACCCTATCTCGAGAGTACGCCACGGTACCGCACGGGGAAGCGATTCGCGGATCTCGGACTCGATGATGCAGCGTTAGAGATTTTCTCCTCGGTCTCTAGACCCGTCGGGGACTTGGGTCTCTTGATTCATGATCCGCCCTACCAACACCAGGCTTTGTCAACACAGCTCTCGCTGGTAGACGGGCGCAGTTTGATGGTCATGACCGGGACGGGCTCTGGAAAAACGGAGTGCTTCTTGTTGCCCATACTCGGCAAGCTGGCCAGGGAGGCGAAGGCCGCCGGCGAGAGATTCGGACATAGAACTGCTGTGCGAGCGATGGTTCTCTACCCGATGAATGCCTTGGTGAACGACCAACTCGGTCGGCTTCGCTTGCTTTTTGGCGACCCTCGGATTGTAAAAAGCTTCACAAAATGGTCGGGCCGACCAGCACGGTTTGCGCGGTACACGAGTCGAACGCTCTATCCAGGCGTACGCACAAAAGAGAAGGATCAGGATCGCCTTAGGCCAATTGGTAAGTACTACGTTCGCAATCTCGAATTGGCCGCGGATCCCGCCTCGCCGCAACAGCAAGCCGCCGCTCACTTAGTAGCCGAGTTGAAGAAACGGGGCAAATGGCCTGCGAAGCCCGATCTGATTGCCTGGTACGGCAAAGGACGGTGGCAGGACAAGGATGACCACTTCAAGCGTTGCGTGATGCGACCGGGGGATCCTGAACTCATAACACGCCACGAAGTACACGCTGCTCCACCAGATATTCTTGTCACTAACTATTCCATGCTCGAATACATGTTGATGAGGCCGCTTGAGCGCCCAATTTTCGACAACACCCGCGACTGGCTTGCCGAGAATCAAGATGAACGATTCTTGCTTGTCATAGACGAAGCCCACCTTTACCGTGGCGCAGCCGGCGCCGAAGTCGCACTTTTGATCCGCAGGTTACGCACGCGCCTCGGAATTTCGCCAGATCGGCTGCAAGTGATCTGCACGAGCGCGAGCTTTAGCGATCCTGACTATGCGGTTCAATTTGGAGCGGAGCTAACTGGGAAAGACCCGGCTACGTTTCGCAAGGTACAAGGCGATCTGTTGTTTCGAACCGGGGATGAAAAGGGCGCCCCTTCCGATATGAACGCGTTAAACGCAATCGATGTCAGCGCGTTTTATGAAGCGGACACCGAGGACGGGCGGCTCCAACAGGTCGCAGGCTTTCTCAATTACCGCAAGGTTCCGCAGCCTTGGACGCTTCAGAGTTCCCTATACAAAGCTCTTGAGTCGTTTGGTCCCATGGCGACGTTGATCAACGATACAATGAAGGAGGCCCGACCTGTCGATGTGCTAGGAGGAGATCTCTTCACTACCGAGGTCCGGCCCGAAGCGGCGGCACAAGCCGTAACAACACTCATTGCTTTGGGCAGCGTAGCGCGCCGTGATCCCACGGAGCCGGGGCTCTTACCCTGCCGGGTGCATTCTTTCTACCGGGGCCTTGCGGGCCTATGGGTTTGCATGGATCCCCAGTGTCCTAGTTTGCCGGCCGCTGATCGTGGTGGTCCCGCAGGAAAGCTCTTCAGTCAGCCGCGAGACGCGTGTGACTGCGGCGCTCGAGTGATGGAATTGTATACGTGCCGAAACTGCGGCACTGCATACGCGCGGGCTTACACCGACAGTGTCGAGGATCCCAATTTCCTCTGGTCGGAAGCGGGCGGAGCATTTAGGACGCTGTCCGGCCAGTTTAATGAACTCTCCCCGATTGATCTGTTGCTGGAGCCGCCTACATTTCACGACCTTGCTGAGCCTGCGGAGTACGACCTCGTCACCGGCCGACTCAATCCATCCAGGCTCGGGGGTCGCAATCGGCAGGTGTATTTGCGAAGCGCCCGGGCCGTGCCGGCGGGAGATGAGGAGGAGGTCAAAAATGCGAATCCCGGCGAATTTCGTCCGTGCGCAGTTTGTCGGGAAAGCGCGTCCTTCGGACGCTCATCTGTTCAAGACCATCAAACCAAAGGCGACCAACCGTTCCAGGCCTTGATTTCTAGACAGCTTAAAGTGCAGCCGCCGAGCCCTGTGCCCGCCACATCTTTAGCGCCACTTCGTGGCCGTAAGGTCCTGATTTTCTCGGACTCGCGCCAAACCGCCGCACGACTTGCGCCGAATCTACAAACCTATTCAACGCAAGACGCACTTAGGCCACTTATTGTCGCGGGATTTGCGCGCCTTGCCCAATGCCGAGCCCTTCAAGATCTTCTCTCGTTAGAGGATCTCTACCTCGGCGTGTTAATCGCCGCCAAAGATCTTGGGGTGAGGCTTCGGCCAGAACTAAGGCTCGGGGAAAGTTTTCAGGACGAGCACACTGTAGCGGAGGCTGTCCAAACCGGTGTCCTGAATCGAGATACGGACCTTTTGCAATTACTGGTCGGCCTCCGCGGATCGCGACCGCCTGAGTCGCTACTTCGTTCAATTACGAAAACTCTAACGGACAGATATTATGGATTGGAATCGCTGGCGCTTGCCTCTGTTATTGAACGCCCTAGGCACGCGGCAGCAATCAAGGCATTAGCCGACATTCCTGGCGTAGCTCAGTCACCGGAGCAGAAGATTGCATTGGCGAGAACATGGCTCCGCTGCTGGGGACGGGCGGGCTTTTGGCTCAACGTCACACCGCCAGCTTGGTGGCTCAACGAAATCCAGGCAAGGTCCGGAAAATTCGATGACATGACCCGCTTCTTGCGAGAAAAGGCGGAACGGGCCGTGTTCGAGAAGCAATGGGTCCCACAACTTCTCCGTTTCTTTGCGGAACCGATGGCTCCGGGCAAGTATCGCCTCAAAGGCGGAGAGTTGCTGCTTCTGGTAGATGGCAGTTGGGCTTACTGCCGATCTTGCAAGACGGCGCAGCGACCGTTTCCGGGAAGCCTGGTCTGCGTCAATTGCGGTCAAGCCACCGCAAGTCCGGTTGATCCGGATAAGGATCCAGTCTTTGTTGCTCGTAAGGGCTACTACCGAAGCAGCACAATTGACGCGCGCCGTACCCCCCCAATCCCACCGATGGCACTGATCGCCGCGGAACACACAGCGCAGCTCAATACAGCACAAGCAGAGGAAGTATTCTCGAAAGCGGAAGAACACGAACTGCTATTTCAAGACGTAGACCTTGGTGAGGATGATATAGGGCGCGAGCGACCTGCCATTGATGTGCTGTCTTGTACTACGACGATGGAAGTCGGAATCGACATAGGCACCCTTTCTGGCGTCTCGCTCCGAAACATGCCGCCAGCTCGCGCGAACTACCAACAGCGCGCCGGTCGCGCGGGTCGCCGAGGCAACGCAGTCGCTACTGTCACGGCCTTCGGGAGTGCTGACAGTCACGACGAACATTATTTTACCAATCCGGATCAGATGATTCGCGGAGCGGTACAAGATCCTCATCTCACGCTTGATAACCGTGAAATTGTTCGACGTCACGTCACCGCGTATCTATTGCAGTGCTACCACCAAGCGCGGTTGCCCGAAATTGAGCCGGAGGATCAACCACACCTATTTGCCGTCCTCGGAACTGTGTCCGAGTTTAAGGAGCCGAGTAACGTCCTGAATCGGGCGGATTTCGAGCGTTGGTTGCGGACCGACCCAGTAAAACTCCGCGCCGATGTGGATGCTTGGCTACCAACCCAGCTGAACGTTGCGGACCGAACTCAGTTGCTTGACGAGTTGATTGAAGCGACGTTGGAGCCAATCGACGAAGCAATCGAATATGAGCCTCCGGCGTCCGGAGCCATCGCTGCGGCTTCGTCAAAAGTAGTGGCGCCAATCGAAGAGACCGCACTTGAAGAGCAGGACGAGGAAGGCGAGGAGCGTCCGGGGCGGGATCCTGCATCGGAGAACTTGCTCGATAGACTGCTTTATAAAGGAGTATTGCCACGCTATGCGTTCCCAACGGACGTTGCTTCGTTTTACGTCTTTGACCTAGAGCGGTCGACGCGTTTTCGACCGGCGTTTCGCTACACCCCCTCGCAAGGGCTTCCTGTCGCACTGTCTCAATATGCGCCAGGTAAGGAGGTTTGGATCGGGAGCAAATTGTGGACTTCGGGCGCAGTATACTCTCCGATGCAAGGTGATCGTTATCGCGCTTGGCAAGAGCGACGGTTGTATTACGAATGCAGCTATTGTCACTACGCGCGGACAACGACTCTTGAAGAGGGAGTCCGAGGCGAGAGAAAGGACTGCGAGGCTTGCGGGAATGCTGGCACGTTTGGGCCCGCTACCCAGTGGCTCAGACCCCCCGGGTTCGCGCACCCCGTAACTAAGGAAGAAGGGACATCGCCGGACGATCAGCCAGCAAGGAGTTATGCCACTCGTGCCAAGCTAACGGCCCCGACTCCCGCAGACGAATCCAAGTGGACGCGGCTCAATCAGCATTTGCGTGTTCACCACACTCGTCAGCACCTTCTGGTCACTAATCGAGGTCCGCGCGAAGAGGGGTATACGTACTGCACCAAGTGTGGGCTGATCGAGCCCACAGCGATCCCAGCCGGGATCGTTAGCGCAGCCCACCGTAAACCGTATCCTGACCTGAAGGACCCTAATTGTCCCGGCGGAGGCGCCACCAAGGGCCTAGTGCTCGGCACGGACTTCATCACAGATGTTCTTGTGGTCTCCATCCGGGTTGACGCGCCCATTGCGCTAACGCCCGGGATGCTCGCGACCGATGTGGCCCTGAGGACGCTTTGCGAAGCTCTGTCGAAAGCGGCGTGTGCTCGATTGGAACTGGAAGCAAAAGAGCTCCAGGCCGAATACAGGCCAGCGCTGACGGAGGCAGGCCGAGACGGTCGAGAAGCCGAGATGTATCTGTACGACACGCTTCCAGGCGGGGCTGGGTTCGCCAAGCGGGTGGGCGGTCTCGGGCTCGCAGTGTTCGAGGACGCTCTAAAGGTACTTGAAGAATGCCCTGCCAATTGCGATCGCTCCTGTTACCGCTGTCTACGCAGTTACAAGAATAAGTTTGAGCACGACCTCCTGGATCGCCACGTTGGTGCCAGCCTCCTGCGTTTTGCACTCACGAACGCTCCCCCGAAGCTAAACCCGGAGAGACTTTCTCGCTCCACAGATTTGCTTTTTGAAGATCTGGAACGTCAAGGATTGGACGGAGTTCGACTGGAGCGCCGCCAGGATATCGAGGCGCCCGGCTTGGGGAGTGTTCAGGCGCCAATTCTTGCAACGAATAAACTCGGCGCTCAGTTCGTTATCGGTCTCCATGGCCCTTTGACGCCAGATGATCCTCCCGATGACTCACTGGCGCAGTTGAAGGAGTACTCCACCGCAATGACAGTCATCTTGGTCGATGAATTGGTTGTACGAAGAAATCTTCCGCGCGCAACATCCGATCTCATTCGTCAGATAGAGCCGGGCGCTTGAAATGGTGACGCCAGAGACATTTCGGCCCACCGTCGCGAAAGTCCCAACAAGCTGGCCGATGCCGCCCGAAAACATGACCGTCACGGCTTATGAGGAGATTAGTACCTGCCCGAGGCGGTGGGCGCTCAGCAAAGCAACCTATTCGGATCTCTGGCAGGGGCAAGGCTATCCACCAAAACTGCAGGTACATGCTGTCAAGGGAAGCGCGGTTCACTTGGCGGTGGAGACAATCACGAAGAAACTCATCCTGGCGGGGTGTCCATCGGTGCAAGACCCGAGGGCCACCAGCGTGCTGAAGGAACTCGGGGGATACACGAAGATCGTAACGGATTGCGTCCAACGAGTGCTCAAGCGCTTTTCAGATAATCCCCGTAGCGCTCGGGTGATGGATAGCGCGGAGCGCACGCTGCGCGGGCAGACTCCAGACCTGCGCATGCGCGTTCAATCAATTCTTGCGCGACTAAGGCTTCCGCCATTCCCGGAACTCCCTCAGCGCAGCGATGCCGCCCCCGCAAAGTCTAGGCGTCCCTTGACGGTTGGAGCTTATCCGGAAGTCGAACTGCACGCGCCAAGCATTCGATGGAAGGGCAAAGCGGATCTTCTCGTAATCACGGACGAGACCTGCGACATAACCGACTTCAAGACGGGTGCTGCGGACGAGACCCATGGATTTCAAGTGCAAATTTACGCTCTGCTTTGGTCGTTGGATGGTGAACTCAACCCGGCGCGCCGGCCGGCCGATCGTCTCGTTCTCGCATATTCGACAGGTGACGTCGAGGTACCCGCCCTTAGTGAAGATCAGCTTCGCATATTTGAAAAGGACCTCTTGGAGGGGCGAGAGAACGCTGACGCCGCATTGGCCATGCAGCCTCCCGAGGCGCGACCGACACCTGAGAGTTGTCGCTACTGTGCGGTACGACATCTCTGTGGTGAGTATTGGTCGCGAGACAACAGACCGAATCGCCCTGGCCTCGAAGCTCCGTTTAGCGATGCGCAGTTGAGGATCCTGCGTCGTCATGGCGCCACGAGCTTTGACGCGGTACTGGAGTGCGCCGGGGACAACACAACAGGCAAGCCGGCGCTGTTGCGCACTCAGGAGTCGTGGCAGCTAGAACCCGGTAGAAGCTTCCGAGTGCTTGACGCGGGCATTGCCTTTGATTCCGATGATGGGACGCAGCCTGCGATCGTCACGTTAGCTATGTTTAGCGAGATCTATGAAATGGCGTGAATCTTACAAAGGAGTCGAAGCGCTTGTTGAGTGCAACGATACCCGCGCGATGCGCCAACCGGCCCGATTGTGATTTAACGGAAAGGCGCAAAAAAAAAGTAGTCGGCGAAATGCCCAAAGAATCATGCTGAAGATAATTGGAATAGCGAATGGATCATTTCAAATACATACCGGCCAATGATGCATTCGAGGCATTTATTGCGGGCTGCCACATATCCCGCGAGAAGCCCGCTTCCTCGTTTATTCCCCTATCACCATCGGGAGACTTGACATTTGGTGGGACCGATTTACCACAACTGTTTCTGGTCTACCCAGAGACCGAAATCAAAGTTGATTCGGTGCTGAAGAAAATAGCGGACTTCTATGCCAGACGGCACTGGCCCACCTCCCGCCATCTTTCGGTAGCGACTCTCGCGCTCGTCGCGGCAACGCGAGACGCGGCCAGTGGCGCCGTGACTCACTCGAACCGGTGCTTTTCAAGCACGGCAGCGGGCCGCCTTCTTCAGTACCTTATCTTTCCCGGGAGGCCGAGACATGACTACGCGGCCCGCGTTGGCCGCTACACGATTAAACCTTTTGACGCGGAGAAGTTTCTTTATTGGGCGGCCAAGTGCAAATCCACCTTCCCAGTTGATCTTCGAGAGTTTTCGGGCTGGGTGACGTTGGAGCGAACATTTGAAGAGGTGTCCATTGTCGACTGGACAGGCGAAGGACGTGGGAAATCTCTCTTAGCGAATGTTGGCCAGCAGATTGCTTCTTATTTCATTGACAACTACTTCTCTGAGATGGCGTATGCGTATGCAATGAGGGTGAAGGTTGACTTAAAAAGAGATGCGCTCTTGGTTGAGAGCTCGGGATGGTCTTGGATCGGTATAGAAGAATTGCTCACCACCCTGCTACTGAAGCAAGTGAGCTATTTCACGTGGCAAATGCGTTCTACCAATGCGGGGTGGGCAACGTTCAGCGACCAAAGGGGGCTTCATTTTAACTTTATGCCGCCGCGGGTGTTCGAGGATTGTAGGGAGTGGATGAAAGATAAACTCGGCTTCGTCGAATCACTGAGCCCTAGTCATTTTGATCAGAGTATCCAAGCATATTGTACCTTCTTGCAACGCGCTCACGGGCACCGTCTTCAAGGACGGCAGGATGAGGCATTTCTTCACTTTGCGATCGCGCTCGATCTTTTACTTGGAAGCGAGGGACGCTCACAGGAATCGGTGGCAGAACGCAGCGCTCTCCTTGTTCATCGACAAGCTCTGCAATCCCTCGACCAACAGGTTCAAGCTATGAAGCGCCTGTATAACGCTCGAAGCAAATACGTGCATGAGGGGGCATCCGTGATCGATAACGATGCATTGGAAATCGAGGCTGTCTGTACGCAGGTCCTCTGGACCTTGCTCGCGTGTGCTTCAATAGGAGCCGTTCGCGACGTCGATGACTGGCTAGCAAAAATTGACTATTTGAACGCTGCCCGACACGCAGGGAAGGCCATGGCAGAAGACGAACTAAGAGCCGTTGGAGTGCCTCTTGATGGCGACCGGCGTCAGACCCCAAGGGTTTTGGATGTTTCAGATTCGGACGAGGATGATTTCCGCTCCCGGAGAACGTACTCGTAGGGCGACGCAGGGGCCCAGCGGAGGATTGAATGCTGTTGTCTCCACATGCCAATTATTTTCACGAACCGAAGTATTGTCCTGGATAAGACAGGTATTGAACCAGCCAATTGCCAGAGTCTAACCTGGAGACGATATAGCGTGTACGACGGGGATATGCTTTACGGTTTTATGGACTATTCAAGTTGCTGAGAATTTCTCTCAGCACCCGGAATTTTCCTTCGCAAGCTGGAGTGGCGAACGCGGATGGAGAGTTGGAACTTACCTGGGCGGAACTCGTTTGGGCCGCTGTTTCTGTCGGACCGGGAACACTTAACCATTTGCACCAGCACGGGATATTCTCGATGTTCGAGATCGTGTACCGAATAGCCATGATTTACGCGAACCTGCTCGAATCAGGAAGCGGGCGCGTTGTCCGCTCGTCCGCCTATGAGGGATTGGACCCATCAGAGAAAAGCGCGATTTCGTATTTTCTCGGTCTAGCATTAACGAAAGCATTTGTGGCGAAACGCCTGGATGTCCCATGGCTCATGCATGTTGACGTTTATCGGCAACAGTTCGGTCTTCAGATGATCCCATACGGTGGGCGCCCCGATCTGTTTGGGCGTTCTCTGTCTGGGGATTGGATTGTCGCCGAATCGAAGGGCCGAACAAATTGGCACGACTCGGGTGCCCTTGAGCGGGCGAAAATTCAAGGTCAACAGGTAACATCAATTGCTGGCGTCGCGCCTGCATTGAGGATGGGCTTGGTTACCAGCTTTACTAATGGTTGGCTATCGCTGTTCGTTGATGAGCCACCGACACGTAGAACGCGGAAGCCTCTAAATTACAAAATCAGCGATGTCGAACTTAAGGCGGCGTATTACGCACCATTTCGCGCGCTACTCGAGGCCAATTCGAGAAGGCGAGAGGATATTCGAGGCCGCCGGATCGATATTGTGCGATTGGACTCTTCTGATCTCGAAGTCGGAATAGTTGAGGAATTGGCCTCGGGGAAAAGTCTCGAATTGCCACTAGTCGAGAGTCCCAAAATCGCAAGGGATAGCGAGTTTCTTGGAATTGATGGTATTTTTGTGCGCCTTGGGTCCTCGTGGGGCGAAGGCCGAATGATTTTAGAGCCGCAGACGAGAAAATGATTTTGGCTGAGCTATAGGGGCGGAAAGCGTACAGCGGCTTCACCCGGAAAAATCGTGAGCGCGGACAGACGAATTTCGTCAATCACGCACGATAAGGCGGGCTTAGCGGCCGTTATCACAGCGAAGATCACTGACGCCGACAATGCGCGCCCATTGTTCGACGCACGACAAGGCGCCTCGTTACCAGAACAACTTGCCGGGACATTCCCATGCCGAATGCAACCGTGGCACACGCGATGCCACGATCGAGACAATAGATGGTTGGTACTACTCGGAAAACTGTCGATCAAATTCCCGTCAGCGTTACGCCTGCGGGATTGGAAGCAACACCGAGCTGCGCGTACTGCCGAACGGTGTCAGATTCTAAGAGGCGCCGTTCGACCGGGGTAGCGGCAGACTTTAATTCACGATATAGTCCTGTATATGGATACAGTTTATCCTGGCCGGGCGAAGTGCCTTGGCGTCACGTCAGCAAAAGTCGGCTCGTAGTTTTATTAATGCGCCGAGCTATCACATGATGCTCATTTCAAGAGAACGCGAGAAGCTGATTAACGCGATATTGTTCTTCGCGTCGAATACCAATTTCTGTGGAAAGGTAAAGCTATTCAAGTTGCTTTATCTTTTTGACTTCGATCACTTTCGAGAGTCGGGCCGACCCGCTTTGGGGCTTGATTATAGAGCTTGGAAATTAGGCCCGGTTCCGCTGGAAGTTATGCAGGAGTGGGATCAGCCCGAGACGGATTTCGCTGCCGCAGTCGACATAGTTCCGGAGCAAGTAATCAACTATGTTCGCGAAACGGTGGTAGCAAAGCACGCCTTTGACGATGGTGCTTTCACGAAACGCGAACTGCGGATCATGCATGACCTTTCTGATAGATTTCGCGACGAAAAGACGAGACCTATAATCGATTTCACGCATGCGCAACGGGGTCCGTGGGACAAGATTTGGGATTCAGGCCGTGGTCTTAACGAACGGATTCCTTACTCGCTGGCAGTCGCGGACACTGACCCGAACGCGGAGGCTGTGCTTGAATGGTCGCGCGAGTATGAAGGCATTCGGACTGCCGACGCGCAACGTCACTGACAGTTCGCGCCTTTGAGTCCGGGCGAAATTTACCGTCATGAAGATTTCTACCGCGACCCGCGCACGGGCGCGCTGGAACCGAAGTATTTGCTCTTTTTGGCGCGCACCCCAAGCTATGACCTGGTCGCGCGCCTTCTCACCAGTCGACCGCATGGACGACCTGAATCGCCCCCGTGTTTTCATGGGAATCCATACCCGAGTTTTTACCTCGGAATCTTGGGTGGTGCGCTCTCCGCCAAATCTTGGGTTGACCTCAGGAAGCTCGATGACATTGACTTTGCGAGCGCGACTAGACGAAAAAAAGAGGGGGTCATGGATCTGATTCTAACTCTCGATCCTGACCGCCTTATAGAGGTTATGGACTGCGTGGCAGGCGCAGACGATACGACCAGACTGCAGGAGACGAGCATTCGCGACCAACTGGCGATTTTTCGAAGTGCACTCTCCCGCAAAAGATAAACAACACTGCTCACGCGTTAGTCGTTGACTCCCGCCGCAAAAGGAATGCGGTTTCTGTACTTAACCTAAGTCCAAATACGGGGCACAGCACTCGATGGCTCGATCCACCGGCGGACACCTACTGCAACCCATTTGTCGAACCAATCTCATCTTGGCATAGGCAACGCCGAGGTTGAGGAGTTCAAGTCCCTCCTTGACCACCGAAGAATCAAAGGTTGTCGTGTAATATCTGTTCTGCGATCTCTGAGTCCAAGATCCCGAGTGTCTCGGTCGACCGTCGTTAATCCGTGATGCGGGAAATTTGCGGAATCCGGGAGTAGGGAGTGCTGCGCGCGAGCGACACCAACCGCAAATGTCAATGGATCCCATGCGCGGAGCCTTCCCGCTCTCGCTGCATTGGCGCGTAGTCGATCATACAACGGACGCGAGGAGGCTTTACTCGCGCCGCAACCGACGTCACCCTTAAGACTCAATTTGGGGCGCGCGGCTTCGGTGGGCGGCACGCGTCGACGTTGAGCCCACGGCAACCGAAGGAGGTGATCCAAGTGGCACGTACAAACGTTGGTTCGGTCGCGTCTCTGGGCGCGCTGGTTGGTGGCGAGGTTCATCGTTAGTCGACGCCTCGTATTGGCCGGGAGGCCCTAGAGGGATGCGCGCAGGCTCGTTGCCACGCGCGCGACCGTGTCCAACGGATGGACGCTCCGGTGCAGTTGCTGCGCGGACCACCTTGGTCCGCGGGTAATTATGCTCGAGCAGGGGATGGCGGAGTCCAGGCGGACTCCACCGTTTCCTCACTTCGCACGAGCGGCGTTGACGGAGGCATCGCTCGCGGCTACGAAATCGTCAACCCTCTGACGGATCTGGGCGTGATTTCGCCGTTACGAAGGCCTATGCAGTGCAGGGAGATGCCTAGGTCCTGCTCGTATCGACGAATGAGGCGTGCCTCGGTTTCCGTGACCAGTGACACTGCCGTGCCCTTCGCGCCGGCGCGCGCCGTGCGGCCGACCCTGTGCAGGTAAGCCTTGCTCATCGTCGGTATGTCGAGATTGAAGATGTGGGTTACGCCGGGTATGTTGAGTCCGCGGGCCGCTAGGTCGGATGCAATCATGATGCGGATGGCGCCGCTGCGAATTCCATCCATCGCCTGCTTGCGGTCCATCTTGGATAACTCGGAATTCAAGTCCGCAACAGCTAGTTTGTGATGGGTTAACTTCGAGGCGACCTCTTCCGCAACATCGTTGCGATGCACGAACACGATCGAGCGCGGCACATCGAACGCATGCAGCAGCTTGCGCAACATGTCTGGCTTGTCCCTGCTTTCACAAACCAGATACAGATGTTCTATGTTCTCGTTAACCGCCGCCGCACCCGCGCGAAGCATCACGAGATTAGGAGCCAGCGTTTTCAAGACCTGACGAGTCTGCTGCTCGATCGTCGCCGATGCGAAAATCAGTTGTCGGGCCGGCGCCGCCGCGCTGACGATTTTCTGAATCCAATTCAGACTTTCGTCGTTCAGCAGTCGGTCGGCCTCATCGATGACGACGGCGCGGATGTGCGCCGTCTTCAGTTTGCCCCGCTCGATTAGTTCCACGATGCGTCCGGGCGAGCCCACCACGACGTGCGGCTTGGCCTTGAGCTTGTCGATCTGTCGGTCGGTCGCCGTACCACCGATGAGCAACACCGAGCGGATGGCGCGCGTCGCGTTTAGCGCAAGTTCACAGGATTGACGATGAATCTGAATGGCCAATTCGTGGGTCGGCGCCACGATTACGACCTGGGTCGCAGCCAGCGCAGGATCAATGCGCGTAAAGAGGGGCAGCAGATAAGCCAGTGTTTTACCGGTACCCGTCTCCGCTCGCAAATACGCGTCCTTGCCGGCAGCGAGCGGCGGAATTGCGGCGATTTGAATGGCGCTGGGGTCGGATATCCGTTGCTTCGCGAGCGCTGCTATGAGTTCGGGTGGCAGCGACAGATCGGTAAACTTCATGAAATCGAACTCGCTACGGTAGCCAGCAACACGTACTTATCGCGCGGTATGGTTGCTGGGCGGGGGGTAATTCTAGCAGCTTTGCCGGTGACGCCCATTGGGGAGGGTAATGCGGGGGCGCCTACCTTCGCCTTATATCCCTCGGTTGGATGGAGACGAAGCACTGCAGCAGACTGAGCGTAACGTTGAGTGGCTCGCGAAATGGCTATCGTCGTCCACCTGCGAAACTGTCGCCCCGCGCTCTCGCCGGCGGGCCGCATAGCTCAGCGACTTTGGCCAACATGTGTATGCTGTTGTGTATGTGTAGAATTCACGGTATAGTTACCTTGAGATTCAAGGGACTCAACGCGGAGGAGTTTGGCATGTCTGCGAAAGCCGAAGATCTGATGCGCCAGCAATACCTGGTGCCGCGCAAGAGCGTGAAGAAGCTTCGTGAGATGAGCCGACGCGAGGGCGTCTCCGCGGGTGCACTCGCGCGTCGGGCCATCGAGGCATATACCTCCGGAAACGTTCTTACCGAGCCCGAAGAAGAGGTGGCTTCGCGCGCGGTGCTCAAAGACATCCACGCCCAAGTGCGCGCAGCTCTCACGCGGATCGATGCGAGCCTTTCCGAGATTCGAACGAGCGAGCGAAGGCTTGCCGATGGCACCTTCCGTGCTCAGGTGGTTGCCGAGACGAGAGCGTGGTTCGATGCACACCCCGAGGAGGCTCAAGGGATCGTCGAGTTCTTCGCGCCGCAGGTGACCGCATGAGTCTCATCGCCGAAGTGATCAAGTACGGCAAGGACATCGTACTCTTGGGCGAGCGGGTGGATGCCCTCATGGTGGGGAGGAAGGAAACGACCGCCCGGCTCGAGGACCACGAGCGACGGTTGATTCGCATCGAAACGTTGATTGAAATCTCGCAGGCGCGCCGGCGCGAGTTGCCAAAGGCTTGAGTCCGAAGGTTGCCGCTTTCGAGCAATGCGGATTTGCGGACGCGATGGCTGGCTCACCGCAGATCCAGCGCTCACTACGCAGGCTTAAGGGTTCTGACGCAGGGCCTGCCCCGCGGCCCACGCGGCGCCGATGAGCCCCGCGCGATCGCCAAGCCGGCTGGGTGCGATGTTAATGGGTCGTGAGAAGAGGGCCGGAAGAGCCCCTCGGACCCGCTCATACAGCTCGGGACGCACGCCGATGCTTCCCCCGAACACGATGAGCTCCAGATCGAGGAGCGATTGCAGTGTCACCACAGCGAGGGCCACGCAGCGCGCCGTCGTGTCGAGGACCGACGCCGCCACTTCGTCTCCTTGCTCGAGGAGCCTGAAAATGTCGCGCACCGTGGCGGCCGCGGTTCCACCCTGGCGCTGGTATCGATCCACGATGGCGAGTGAGCCGACCTCGAGCTCGAATGTGCCGCTGGCCGATGGGATCTGCGAAGTCGGGTCGCGCCCGATTGGCAGGTCCGCGATTTCCCCCGCTGTGCCACACGTCCCCCGAAACAGCTTGTCATCGATGAGCAGGCCGAGCCCCGCACCCGTTCCCAGCGATAAGAACGCGGCGTTGCGGCAGTGACCGGCACACCCGAGCGCATGCTCGCCCAGCATCGCGAGATTCACGTCGTTCTCGATCGCAACATCCGCTCCGAAGCGGTCACGCAGAAAGCCGAGGACATCGAAGTCCTCCAACCCCGCGATGTTTGGAGTCAGGGAAACACGGCCTGTGCGAGGATCGATCGCTCCCGGAATTCCCACCATGACATGACGCGCCCGCGTGACTTCGATCCCGACGGCTTTCGAGAGCTTCTCGGCGCAGGCGACGATCTGTTCGGCCACGTACGCTGCGCCGCGCGGGTCGGTCGGCTCGGTCAATTCCGCCACGATGGATCCACGCGCATCGGCAATCGCCGCGGCGAGCTTGGTGCCGCCCAGGTCGGCCGCAAAACAATAGGCGGTTTCGCGCGTCATTGACGTGCGCTACGCTGCGCGGGCGGCGGAAGAGGCAGAGCCATCGCGAATTCCGCGACGCCGAAGAATTCATCATGGAGACGGCGCAAGGCGACGGACAAGGCGCCCACGACGCCGGCTCGCCTGCCCAAGGTACTGGTGCGAATCTCCACCGGCCGCGCCGAGAGCTGCGACAGCACGCGCGCGACCTTGTCCGCAAAATCCGGACGCGCTCCGACCGAGCCGCCCAGAACGAGCAGTTGCGGATCCACGGTTGCGATGACCGCCGCGGCCGCAAGGGCAGTCAGCCGCGCCGTCTCCTCGACCACGTCCGCGGCAATGGGATCGCCCGCCTGCGCTCGCTCAAAGACCTGTCTCTCCGAATCAACATCGGAGCCGCCGGCCTCCCGGTATCGTCGCACCACACCCGTGGCTCCTACCTGGTACTCGAGGCAGCCCTGCGGGCGGGACTCGGCTTGCAGTGGATCGCCACCAATCGGCAGATAGCCGATCTCACCGGCGGCGCCGTTCTCGCCGCGAACGAGCCGGCCGTTGACATAGAGCCCCAGTCCCACGCCGCTGCCGAGCGCGAGGAAAGCGACGTTGTCCACGTTTTGCGCGCAGCCATGCCATATTTCCCCGAGCAGCGCGAGGTTGATGTCATTTTCAAGGACGACGGGACTGCCGAGTTTCTCGCTCAGCAGGCCGACGACATTGAGATGATCCAGGCCGGTGATGTTGGGCGCCATCTCGATGGCGCCGCTCTTGGGGTCTACCACCCCGGGAGTGGCCATCACGATGGAGCGAATTCGGCTGGGGTGAGTGTGATTGTCACGTGCCAGACGGTCCGAGAGCCGGGCAATCTGGTCGAGCATCCAGGCTCCGCCGCGGCTGTCGGTGGGTTCATCGGCCTCGGCGAGCACTCTGCCTGCAATATCGGCGAGGGCCACTGTCAATCGCCGGGCTCCCAAGTCGATGCCGAGCACGTGACCGCCTTCTGGGCTCAGTTCGTACAACACGGCGGTGCGCCCGACATTGCCGCGGGTTCGCCCCACCGAACGAACCAGCCCCTGCTGCTCGAAGGCATCGATGACTTCCGACATGGTCTGTTTTGACAGAGAGGTCACCTTGGCAAGGTCCGCCCGCGAGATGGGGCTGCGGTGCAGAAGGGCTTCGAAAACGCTGCGTCGCGACAGCTGGCGGGTCACGCTGGTGATGGGTGGGGAAGGCATGGGAGTAGTCATTTGATTCGTCACCTCTCCGAACGATCATAGCTGTATTGGCGGCTAAAGCCACCACTACTTGACGTCCGGCGCACATCGTGCGAGATTGATTCGTCAGGGGACCGAATAAATAGACGCTGTTAGGGGCAGGATGAGCGCGTTCGCACCGCAGGGCATCTGAGATCCGGACGATAACAATAGAGGGAATGGCCGTGTCA
>Ga0070696_100000747_pt1 | contig 20778 bp, 14 predicted proteins | sample KBSK1253metaG_FD_65474 | JGI IMG/M metagenome (GOLD analysis project Ga0070696, IMG submission 65474) | Corn, switchgrass and miscanthus rhizosphere microbial communities from Kellogg Biological Station, Michigan, USA - KBS K1-25-3 metaG | ecosystem: Host-associated > Plants > Roots >... | reverse complement strand
GATCCGCTGACGGGCCTGCCGAACCGCCGTTCGCTCGACCGGCACTTCGAAGCCGGGCTCGCGCACGCGATGCGCGCGAAGACCAGCTTCAGCGTGGTCGTCCTCGACCTCGATCGGCTGAAGGAGATCAACGACACCTACGGCCACGAGGCGGGCGACCGCGCCATTCGCAGCGTGGGCAACGTGCTGCGGTCGACCGTCCGCCAAACGGACCTCTGCGCCCGCTTCGCGGGCGATGAATTCGTCGTGATTCTGTGGGATTGCACCCCGGAGACCGAAGCGCGGCGCGTGATGGAGATTCAGAGCGCCGTCGCCGCGCACCCCTTCGAGCCACGAACCGGCGTCCGCATGGCGCTGTCGATCAGCGCCGGACCGGCGCGCTTCGCCGACGACGGTACGACGTTCGAGGAGCTGCTCGCGGCAGCCGACGAGCGCATGTATCGGGACAAGGCGGGCCGCCGGTCGCGGAACTCCGTCCGAAATTCGAGCGCAGCACAGCTCGAACGAGCGTAACGAGCTCCCCCCGTTACGCTCGCGTTATCTTGTCGAGACCGTCCATGTACGGCCGCAGGGCCGTCGGGACGGTCACGGAGCCGTCTTCCTGCTGATAGTTCTCCAGGATCGCGATCAGCGTACGGCCGACGGCGAGCCCCGAACCGTTCAGCGTATGCACGAACTCGGTCCGGCCTCCCGCCTCGGGACGGAACTTGATGCTGGCGCGCCGCGCCTGGAACGCCTCCGTGTTGCTGCACGACGAGATCTCGCGATACGTCTGCTGGCTGGGCAGCCACACTTCCAGGTCGTACGTCTTCGCCGACGCAAAGCCCATGTCGCCCGTGCAGAGCAGCACCGTCCGGTACGGCAGCTCGAGCCGCTTCAGCACCTCCTCGGCGTTCCCGGTCAGCCGTTCGAGCTCGTCGTACGACGCCTCGGGCCGGCTGAAGACCATCAGCTCCACCTTGTCGAATTGATGCTGGCGGATCAGCCCGCGCACGTCGGCGCCGTACGAGCCGGCCTCGCTGCGAAAGCACGGCGTGTAGGCCGTGTAGCGGATGGGCAGCGAGCGCCCGTCGAGAATCTCGCCGCGATGCATGTTGGTCAGCGGCACTTCCGCGGTCGGCACCAGGTACAGATCCCACTCGCCGGCAATCTTGAACAGATCGGCCTCGAACTTCGGCAGGTTGCCGGTGCCGGTCAGCGTCGCGGTGTTCGCCAGGAACGGCGGCTCGACCTCGGTGTAGCCGTGCTGCTTCGTGTGGAGATCGAGCATGAAGTTGATCAGCGCGCGCGCCAGCCGCGCACCCGCGCCGACGAGGACCGTGAAGCGCGCGCCGGCGATCTTCGTCCCGCGTTCGAAATCGATGATCCCGAGCGCGGGCCCGAGATCCCAGTGCGGCTGCGGCATGAACGTGAAGCTGCGCGGCGTGCCGACGCGGCGCACTTCCGTATTGTCCGCGGCGCTCTTCCCCGCCGGCACGGTCGCGTGCGGCAGGTTCGGAATGACGAGGAGACCGGTGTTCCGCCGCTGCTCGATCAGATCGAGCTCGACGGTCTTCTGCTTGATCTCCTGCGCGCGCTGGCGATTGGCGTCCTGGATCTTCGTGGTGTCGAGCCCCTGCCGCTTGGCGCGCGCGACCTCGTCGCCCGACGTGTTCTGCTCGCGCTTCAACCCCTCGAGCTCCGGCAACAGGCGCCGGCGCCGCGCTTCGAGCGCCGCCAGCTCCTCGAGTTCGCGGGTCATGTCCATGCCGCGGTTGGCGAGCGCGGTCCGAACGGTGTCGAGGTGCTCTCTGAGAAAGGCGGGATCGATCATGGCTGACGCGTCGCGGTCTCATCGTACAACAGCGCTTGTCGGACCGACGGCAGGCTCCTGCGATAGGATGACGGCATGACGGGCAAGATCCGGAAGGCGGTGTTTCCCGCGGCGGGGCTCGGCACGCGGTTTCTCCCGGCGACGAAGGCGCAGCCGAAGGAGATGCTCGTGCTGGTCGACAAGCCCGTCATCCAGTACGGCGTGGAGGAAGCCGTCCAGGCCGGCGCCAACAACATCATCATCGTCACCGGCCGCGGCAAGAACGCCATCGAGGATCATTTCGACATCGCCGTCGAGCTCGAAAGTTATCTCCAGCAGCGCGGCAAGACGGACCTGCTCAAGGAAATCCGGAAGATCACCGACCAGATCAACGTCTCCTACGTGCGCCAGGGCGAGCCGCTCGGGCTCGGGCACGCGGTGCTCGTCACGCAGAATCTCGTCGGCGACGAACCGTTCGCCGTCATCCTCGGAGACGACGTCATCGACGCGAACCCGCCGGCGCTGAAGCAGATGATCGACGTGTTCGAGCGCGTTGACGGGCCGGTGCTCGCGGTCGAGCGCGTGCCCGTGGAAGACGTCTCGAGCTACGGCGTCGTCAGGATCGACGAGACGGCGCCGAACCTGGGGCGCGGTGTCTATCGCATCGCCGACCTCGTCGAGAAGCCGCGCCAGGAGGACGCGCCATCGAACCTGGCGATCATCGGCCGGTACATCCTGACGCCGGATATCTTTGCCTCGCTGAAAGCCACGACGAGCGACCGCACGGGGGAGATCCAGCTGACCAACGGCTTGCGCCACCTGCTCCGATCGCGGCCGATTTATGCGTGCGAGATTGACGGTGTGCGCCACGACACCGGCAACAAGCTGGGCTTCCTGAAGGCGCTGGTCTACTTCGCGCTGCGGCGGCCGGACCTGGCGGAACCGTTCCGCAAGTACCTCGATACGCTCACGAGTCTTTCGACTTCGCCGAGGTAGACGAGGTCCCCGTCTTCTTCGTGTCGGTCTTCTTCGTGTCGGTCTTCTTGGTGTCGGTCTTCGCGGTGTCGGTCTTCGCGGCGCCGCCGTCGGCCGCGGTGTCCGTCTTCCCACCCTCGCCCGTCTTGGCGTCCGACGTCTGCGACGAGGAGTCCGACTTGCCTTTCTGCGAGTAGTCGGTGATGTACCAGCCGGATCCCTTGAACTGGATCGCCGGCGACGAGAGCAGGCGGCGCACGGGACCCTTCCCGCACTCCCGGCACACGTCGGCCGGCGGGTCCGAAAACTTCTGAATCACCTCGAAGCGACGGCCGCAGGCGTCGCACTCGTATTCGTATAAGGGCAAATTCCTACTCCAGCGCGCTCACTCCAGCACCGCGTCGCCCGCGTCGTTGAGCAGCAGGCGCCGCATCGCGGAAAACGGCGCGCACCCCTGCGCGAGCACCGCGTCGTGGAACGCGCGCAGCGAGTACTTGCCGCCCTGCTCCTCCTTGAAGTCGCGGCGCAGCTTCAGCATCATCAGCTTGCCGACCGAGTACACGAGATACGTCGGATCGAAGGTCCCGCGCTCGGCTTCCTTTCGCGCGGTCGCCTCCTCGAGAAACGCCTCGTCGCGGAAAAACCGCATCCCCTGCTCCACCGACATGTCCTCGCAGTGCAGGCGGATGCAGACGATGAAGCGCGCCAGGCGGACGAGCGCTTCGGCCAGCTGTCCCAGCTTGATCTCGGGCTCGCCGCGCCGGAAGCCCGCTTCGACCATCATCTGCTCGCAGTAGTGCGCCCAGCCTTCCACGAACGAGGCGGGCGCGAAGAAGACGGACTTGCGGACCTTGGACTCCACCTGCCGCAGGTGCTGGAAGTGCAGGAAGTGGCCGGGGTAGGCCTCGTGAATCGAGATGTGCCAGAGGATCGGGTAGTTGAAGTACCGCAGGTGTTCTTCCTGCCGCTCGGGCGGCCAGCTGCGATCCGCATCGGTCAGGTAGTAGTACGCGCGGCTCGGCTTGGCCTCGAACGGCCCGGGCGTCCACATCGACGCAAACGTCCAGCGGTAGAACTCGGGCGTCGGCGCGACGACGACCGGCTCGCCGTCGGGCACGGTGACGATCGACTGGCGGCGAAGGAACTGCTCCAGCTCCTTGACCTGCTCCTGCGCAGCCTTGACGACCTCGCCGGGAGCCGGGTGCCGTTCCGTCGCGGCGCGCCAGACGGTCTCGACATCGCCGCCGGGCAGCCGGCTGGCCAGGGACCGGAATTCCTCCTGGACCGCGTGCAGCTCGCGAAGCGCGATTGACAGCAGGCGGTCTGCGGTGAAGGTGATCCCTTCCTCCAGCCGCAGCTTCTTCTCGAACTTCTCCCGTCCGAGACGGAACGACGCCTTTGCCCGGGGCGCCAGATCGGTTTCGAGGTAATCGATGTAGCCCTTGATCGCGTGGGACGCTTCGGAGGAGGTGTCCGCCAGGTCGCCGAGGATGTGCAGGTCGTCGAGCGCGGCGAAGGCGCGCGGCAGATCGACATCGATGAACTTCAGGATGCCGCGCCAGCTCTCGAGGCCCATCTTGACGAAGATGCCCGGCGTGTCCTTGATGTTGTCGCGCGCGGCCTGCACGAGGCGCGGCACCTGCCGGAGCTTTGACACGATGCGGCGCGCCCGCTCCGCTTCGGGCGCGTACGCGAACAGCGCCTGGCCGGCCAGGCTCGTGCCAATCAGGTCGGCGTAAATCTGCGGGTTGCGCTCCCACGTGCGGACTTCCTCGAACTCGAACATCCGCGCCTCGATGTTCGAGGCGACCACCGGGTGTTCGATCCGTTCGGTCGTGAGAAGCGCTTCGGGGTCGATCTGGTGGAGCCGGCGGCCGAAACCCGACAACGCCCGGACGTGGGTGTCGATCGCGGACCGGCTCAGGTCCTCGAGCAGGTCATCGTGGAGGTGGGTACCATCGAGGGTCGCCTGGGTCGGACAGACCTCGTAGAGGTACGCGAGGTAGTCGTCGACAAAATGCGGGAATGGCTCCGATGGGTACATGCCTGTTCATGAGGGCGCTCTGCTGCTCGGCTCGGTGAGCGCACATCCCGCAATGGTACAATAATCTACTGTCCTTCCCGATGTCCGGCACGTTGTACGTGGTCGCGACCCCCATCGGCAACCTCGAAGACATCACGCTCCGCGCGCTGCGCGTGCTCCGCGAGGTGGACGTGATTGCGGCTGAAGACACGCGGCGATCGGCACGGCTGCTCAATCATCATGGGATTGCCACCAGGACGATCAGTTTTCACGAGCACAACGCTCGTTCGCGGGTTCCCCAGCTCATCAGTCGGCTCGAAGGCGGGGAGAGCGTGGCGATCGTGACCGACGCGGGGACGCCGGGCGTCTCAGATCCGGGGCTCGAGCTGGTGAAGGAAGCGATTGAGAAAGGAATCCGGATCGATCCGATCCCGGGCGCCAGTGCGCCGCTGGTTGCCTTGATTGCGTCAGGCTTTGAGATGGTGCCTTTTACCGTGTTTGGCTTTGCGCCAAATAAGGCAAATGCCAGACAATCCTGGCTGGAAGAGATCTCCCAGACTCCGCACACCTTTTCGTTCTTCGAAGCACCGCACCGAATACAAGCGACGTTGCGGCAAGCCGGCCCTGTATTTGGTGAACGACCTATAATGGCGGCCCGTGAGCTGACCAAACTCCACCAGGAGCTTCTTCGGGGCACCGCATCAGAGCTCGCCGAGCAGGTTTCCGACCCTCGCGGCGAGTTCACGATTGTCGTTGGTAATGCCGCTAAACATCTGTATTCAGGTGAGATACGTCTCTCAGACGAGGACGTCGCACGCGAATTCTGGCGAATAACAGAAATCGGTGGTGGTTCGCGCCGACAAGCGGTCACCGAGCTCGCCAGAAAGTCCGGTAGAAGCGCCCGAGACGTCTACTCGGCAATCGAGCGAGTCAAGAAATTGGGTACTTAACCATATTCCGATGCCCCCAGAAGTTCACATCGTCGTCCTCGCGGCCGGGCAAGGAACCCGGATGAAATCCAGGCTGCCCAAAGTGCTTCATCCGCTGGTCGGCCAGCCCCTTCTCGAACACGTTCTGCACGCCGCGGATGCGATCTCTCCCTCCACGGTGACCATTGTCATCGGCCACGGCGCCGAGTTAGTGCGAGAAAAGGTGGGCAATCGACCCAACGTTGAGTGCGTCGTTCAGGAGCCGCAACTCGGGACCGCCCACGCCCTCCAGCAAGCCGAGGACAGGCTGGCGGGGAGAAAGGGCACGGTCGTCCTGCTGTCCGGCGACGTGCCGCTCCTGAGGGGCGTCACTCTGCGCAAGCTGGTCGAGGCGCACCAAGGCGCCAACGCCGCCGCAACTGTCGTGACGGCAATCGTCGAACGACCCTACGGCTACGGGCGAATCGTCCGGACGAAAGGGCGGATTGCGCAGATCGTGGAGGAGCGCGACGCGTCCGCCGACGTGCGCCAGATTCATGAGATCAACGGCGGTATCTACGCCTTCGACCTGCCTCCCCTTTTCGATGCGCTGCGCGGAATCGCGTCGCAAAACGCCCAGGGCGAGTACTACCTGACCGACCTGGTTGCCATCTACCGCCGGCGGAAGCTGCCGGTCGAAACGCTCGTCGTCGACAATCCCCAGGAAATCCGGGGCATCAACAGCCGCACGGAACTCGCGGAGGTAAGCCGAATCGTGAGACAGACAAAGAACGAAGAGCTAATGGCGGCCGGCGTGACCATCGTCGACCCGGCCACGACCTACATCGATCCGGACGTCCAGGTCGGCCCCGACACGGTGATTCACCCGGGTGTGGCCATCGAGGGACAGAGCCGGATTGGGGCGGCGTGCGAGATTCACAGCCACGTCCGCATCGTCGGCTCCGAAATCGCCGACAAATCCGTCATCCACAACTTCTGCCTCATCATCGGTTCGCGTATTGCAGAGGGCGCGTCGGTCGGACCGTTCGCTCATCTGCGGCCGGAATCGGTAGTGGGCGAACGGGCAAAGATCGGCAATTTCGTGGAGTTGAAGAAGACCACGATGGGAGCGGGCTCAAAAGCCAACCATCTCGCCTACCTCGGCGATGCAACCATCGGTGAGCGGGTGAATGTCGGGGCCGGCACCATCACCTGCAACTACGACGGGACCAGCAAGCACCCGACAATCATTGAAGACGGAGCGTTCATCGGCAGCGACACTCAGTTGATTGCCCCAGTGCGTGTCGGCAAGGGCGCCTACGTCGCGGCTGGCTCGTCGATCACCGAGGACGTGCCCGATGGGGCCCTCGGCATCGCACGGGGCCGTCAGGCCAACGTGAACGGCTGGGTGGCACGCAGGAAAGCGCAAAGCCGCAAGGACTAGGCGCAAGCCAAGGAAGACAGCTATGTGCGGAATCATTGGATACATCGGTTCGAAGCCTGTGGTGCCGGTCCTCATCGAAGGCCTGCGCCGGATGGAATATCGCGGGTATGACTCCGCGGGCGTCGCGGTGGTCAGCCCCGAGGGGATCTCGCTGCGCCGGTCGGCGGGCAAGCTGGCAAACCTCGAGCAGGCCATCCGGGTCGAGCCGGTGGACGGTCTCTACGGCGTCGGACACACGCGATGGGCGACCCACGGCCGCCCGACGGAAGAGAACGCGCATCCGCACCGCGACTGCACCGGGCGCATCGTCGTCGTCCACAACGGGATCATCGAGAACTACCTGGAGCTGAAGAAAGAGCTCCAGTCGCAGGGCCACGAGTTCAAGACCGAAACCGACACCGAGATCGTCGCGCACCTCGTCGAGCGCGAGATGCACGGCGACGGGCTCGAGAACGCCGTTCGCCGCGCGCTGACCTTCATGCGCGGCATGTTCGCGATCGTCCTGGTCTCGGTCGAGGACCCCGAGAAGATCGTCGCGGTCCGCAACGGCCCGCCGATCGTCGTCGGGCTCGGCAAGGAGGAGTTCTTCGTCGCGTCGGACATCCCGGCGATCCTCGCGCACACGCGCGACGTCGTGTTCCTCGGCGACGAGGAGATGGCGGTCATCACGCGGTCCGGGGTGCAGTTCACCGACTACCAGGGGCATGCGGTCTCGAAGACGACACAGCGCGTGCTGTGGGACCCGATCGCGGCGGAGAAGGGTGGCCACAAGCACTTCATGCTCAAGGAAATCTACGAGCAGCCGACGGCCGCCCGCGACACGGTCCTCGGGCGCGTCTCGCTCGACCGCGGGCAGATCTTCCTCGAAGACCTGAACATCTCCGAGGAGACGCTGCGCGCCGTCCAGAAGGTGAGCATCATCGCGTGCGGCACGTCGTGGCACGCGGGGCTGGTCGGCAAGTACCTGATCGAGGCGCTCGCGCAGGTGCCGGTCGAAGTGGACTACGGCTCCGAGTACCGGTACCGCAACCCGATCGTGGCGCGGAACGAGCTCACCATCGTCATCACGCAGTCGGGCGAGACCGCCGACACGCTGGCCGCGCTCCGCGAGGCCAAGCGCAAGGGGGCCAACAGCATCGCCATCTGCAACGTCGTCGGCAGCATGGCCACGCGTGACGCCGAGGGGACCGTCTACACGCACGCCGGGCCGGAAATCGGCGTCGCGTCCACCAAGGCCTTCACGTCGCAGCTCGTCGCGCTTCAGCTGCTCGCGCTCTACATGGCGCAGGTGCGCGGCACGCTGACGCCGACGGAGATCGGCAAACACATCGATGAACTGCTGCAGCTGCCGCACATCATCGAGCAGACGATCAAGGCGTCGGCCGCGATGGAGAAGGTCGCCGAGCGGTTCTACAACCGCACGGATTTCCTGTTCCTCGGCCGGGGTATCAACTACCCGATCGCGCTCGAAGGGGCGCTCAAGCTCAAGGAAATCTCGTACATCCACGCGGAAGGGTATCCGGCGGGGGAGATGAAGCACGGGCCGATCGCGCTCATCGACGAGCAGATGCCGGTCGTAGCGATTGCGCCCAACGATCACGTCTTCGAGAAGATGATCGGCAACGTCCAGGAGGCGAAGGCCCGCGGCGGGTCCGTGATTGCGCTGACGACCGAGGGCGATCCGCGGATGGCCGCTGTGATGGATCCGCAGCGCGACGTGATGGTGCCGCTGCCGGCGACGACCCCGCTGCTGACGCCGATCGTGATGACGATCCCGCTCCAGCTGCTCGCGTATCACATCGCCGTCCGGCGCGGCTGCGACGTCGATCAACCGAGGAACCTCGCGAAGAGCGTCACGGTAGAATAGGGTGGTTGGACCTTCTCGCCAGCCTCAACCCTGAACAACAGGAAGCCGTTCTTCACACCAAAGGCGCGCTGCTGATTCTTGCCGGCGCGGGCTCCGGCAAGACGCGCGTCATCGCGCACCGCATCGCGTATCTGGTCAGCGAAGGCCTGTGCCAGGCCGACCGGCTCCTCGCCGTTACCTTCACGAACAAGGCGGCCGAGGAGATGCGGACGCGTGTCGAGGCGCTGCTGGGAGTGGACTGCCGGCGGATGTGGATCTCGACCTTCCACGCGCTCTGCGCGCGGCTGCTGCGGCGCGAGGCGCCGCACATCGGGCTGTCGCGCGACTTCGTCATCTACGACTCCACCGACCAGCTGACCGTGATGAAACAGGCGCTGCGGCAGATTGGCGCCGAGGAGAGCGCCGTCCAGCCGCGTCTGGCCCTGGGGCGCATCAGCCACGCCAAGAACCGGATGGAGGGCCCGGAGGTCTTCACGGCCAACTCCTGGCACCCGCGCGACGCGCAGATTGGCAAGCTGTACGAGCTCTACGTGAAGGCGCTCCGCGACGCGAACGCGCTCGACTTCGACGACCTGCTCCTGAAAACCGTGGAGCTCTTCGAGAAGGCCGAGGCCGTGCGCGAGCGATACAGCAACAAGTTCGTGCACGTGATGGTCGACGAATACCAGGACACGAACCGCCCGCAGTACCTGCTCGTCCAGCGCCTCGCCGGGCGTCATCGCAACCTGTGCGTGGTCGGCGATCCGGACCAGTCGATCTACAAATGGCGCGGCGCCGACCTCCGCAACATCCTCGACTTCGAGCACGACTTTCCCGAGGCGCGCATCGTCAAGCTCGAACGCAACTACCGTTCGACGCAGGTGATTCTCGACGCCGCGTCAGCGGTGATCTCGCAGAACCAGAACCGCAAGGACAAGCGGCTCTACACCGAGCGCAAGGGCGGCGCGAAGATCCTGTATTACCGGGCCGGCGACGACCTGGACGAGGCCGAGTTCATCGCGCGCACGGCGCGTGGGGCGCTTCACGACGACGTCGAGAACCTGGTCGCCGTGCTGTATCGAACCAACGCGCAGTCGCGGACGCTGGAAGACGCGCTGCGGCGGGCCGGCATCGCGTACAAGATCATCGGGGGCGTCCGCTTCTACGAGCGCCGGGAAATCAAGGATGCGCTCGCGTACCTGAAGCTGGTGCTCAACCCGCACGACGGCGTCAGCCTCAGGCGAGTAATCAATGTGCCCGCGCGCGGCGTCGGGAAGGGCGTGATGGAGTCGCTCGAATCGGTCGATGTGCCGACCGACTCCGACGCGCCGCCGCTGCTGGCCGGCCTGCAGCCGGTCGCCACCAACAACTCGCTCTGGGCACGGCTCGTTCACGCCGTCGATCGCCGCCTGCTGGCCCCACGCGCCACGCAGTCGCTCGCGGCGTTCCGCGACCTGATCCTCTCGCTGACCGACATGGCATCGCGCGAGTCCGTGTCGATCGCGCTCGGAAAGGTCCTCGACCAGAGCGGCTACCTCCAGGACCTGCGCGAGGAGCGAAGCGAGGACGCCGAGAGCCGCATCGAGAACCTGGCGGAACTGGTGTCGGCCGCGCGCGAGTACGAAACGCGCAATCCGGAGCCGTCGCTCGCCGGCTTCGTCGATCAGCTGTCGCTGCTCTCCGACGCGGACGAGGAAGCGGGCGCCCGCGACGCGCGCGTGCTGATGATGACCCTGCACAGCGCCAAGGGGCTGGAATTTCCGATCGTGACGATCGCCGGCCTCGAGGAAGGACTCTTTCCGCATTCACGGTCAGCGGAGGACGAAGCGGAGCTCGAGGAGGAGCGGCGACTCTGCTACGTCGGCATCACGCGCGCGCAGCGGCGTCTCGTGCTCACGTCAGCCGCGCGCCGGAGAGTCTTCGGCGAATACCAGTCGACCGACCCGTCGCGCTTCATCGACGAAATCCCCGCCGAGCTGATCGACGAGGTTCCGTCGGCGTTCCTGGCGCCGCAGACCTCGTTCTCGAATTTCCGCGCGAATCCGTACGGCCGCGGGTATCGCGGCGGGAGGGTGCGGGAAGAACCCGCGTACCCGTACGCGGACGAGGACCAGTCGGTGCCCGCCGGGCTGCATCCCGGCGTCCGCGTCCGTCACCCGCATTTTGGCGTGGGAACCGTCCTGTCGGTCGAGCAGCTCGACGACGACATCAAGCTGCTCGTCCGGTTCAACACGGTGGGGCAGAAGACGCTTCGCGCGAAGTACGCGAAGCTCGAGATGGCGTAGAGGCCGACCGTCAGGTCGGTCTACGTCTGCGGGGCGGCGGCGCCCTGCTGCTGGATCGACATGATGATCCAGCGCCCCTCGACCGTCTGGCCGTCCTTCTTGCCGGACGCCCGCTGCAGCGTCACCACCATCGTCTTCGGCGCGGTCTTCCCGTCGGGCGCCTGCACCTGCGCGGTCACGGTGACCGGTTCCGAGATCATGTCCACGTCCATGCCGGTGACATCGACGTCCTGGCGGCCTGGCGGCGTCAGGCTCGTGACGGCCGTGGAACGCTCCTTGGTCACCTTCTGGCGCGCCTGGGAGACCTTCCGTTCGAGGTCGCGGCTGTCCGCATCCCATTTCTTCCACTCGGCGAGCAGCTCGGCGTCCTTGCCGCGCACCGGCTGATTCGCCTGGTCCGCTTTCGACGCCCGATCGATGGCGATCGAGTTGGACTGGTAGAAGTCGCGCATCTTCTTGGTGAACTCGACCTGGTCGGCGCGGATCTTCTCCTGCTCGTCGGCGAACTCCTGCAGCTGCAGCTTGCGGCGCTGCGGCTCGCCGATGCTGTCGATCTTGAAGTCGGTGACGCTGCCGTCGGTGCGCGGATCGAAGTTGACGGCTGACATGCCGGCGAGCGTCGTGTTGTCGCGAACGCGCGCCGCCCGGAAGAATTGCGTCAGCAGCTGCTGCTCGACCGGCGTGGACCCGCACGCGGCGCAGAGCAGGAGAGCAAGCCCGAAGCGCATGCGTTTTGGCATGCGCGGAGCCTACTCTTCTTCGTCCTTCTCGGCAAGACGGGCGATCGACACCGCCCGATCGTCGCCTTCGATGTCGATCAGGCGCACGCCCTGCGTGGCGCGGCCGATGGTGCGGATGTCCTTGGCGGCCATGCGCAGGATCTTGCCCTGCTGCGTGATCAGCATCAGCTCGGCGTCGTCGGAGACGTGGGCCACGCCGATGACCTTGCCGTTGCGCTCGGACGTCTGGATGTTGATGATGCCGATCCCGCCCCGCGACTGCAGGCGGTACTCCTCGATCTCGGTCCGCTTCCCGTAGCCCTGCTCGGTGACGGACAGGATCGTACCGCCGGGCGTCAGCACTTCCATCGCGACGACCGCGTCGCCCTCGCGGAGCGAGATGCCCTTGACGCCGTAGGCGTTGCGCCCCATCGGACGGACGTCGGTCTCGCTGAACCGAATGGCCATGCCGTCGCGGGTCGCGATGAAGATCTCGCCCGTGCCGTCGGAGACGTTGGCGGCAATCACCGCGTCGCCCTCTTCGACGCCCATCGCGATGATGCCGCCGGCGCGCGGGTTGCTGAACGCGCTGAGCTCGGTCTTCTTGATGACGCCGTTGCGCGTCCCCATCACGATGAACTTGTCGTCCTCGAATTCCTTCACGGCCAGCAGCGCCGCAATCCGTTCGCCTTCCTCCATCGAGACGAGGTTGGCGATCGCCTTGCCGCGGCCGTCGGGGCCGACGTCGGGAATCTCGTGGACCTTCAGCCAGTACGCACGGCCGCGGTCCGAGAAAATCATGATGTAGGCGTGGGTCGAGGCGATGAAGAGGTGCGATACGAAATCCTCTTCGCGTGTCCGCATGCCGATGCGGCCCTTGCCGCCGCGCCGCTGGTTGCGGTAGTTCGTGATGGCCGTCCGCTTGATGTAGCCGGTGTTGCTGACCGTGATCGCCATGTCTTCCTCGGCAATCAGGTCCTCGATGCGGAACTCGCCTTCCTCGGCCAGGATTTCCGTCCGCCGCGCGTCGCTGTACTTCGCCTGAACCCTCCGCAGCTCCTCGACGACGATCTCCATCACCAGCCGGTCGCTGGAGAGAATCGCCAGCAGCCGTTCGATCAGCTTCAGCAGCTCGGCGAGCTCGTCGAGGATCTTCTGCCGCTCGAGCCCCGTGAGCCGCTGCAACTGCATGTCGAGGATGGCCTGCGCCTGGATCTGCGACAGGCTGAACTGCGTGATGAGGCCGTCGCGGGCCTCGGCGGGATTCTTCGCGGCGCGGATCAACGCGATCACCGCGTCCAGGTGATCGAGCGCGATTTTGAGGCCTTCGAGGATGTGCCGGCGGGCTTCCGCCTTGCGCAGCTCGAACTCCGTCCGACGGCGGACGATCTCGCGCCTGAACTCGACGAAGTTGTCGATCAGCTCGACGAGCGAGAGGACCTTCGGCCGCCCGCCGATGATGGCGAGCATGATGATCCCGAAGCTGCTCTGCAGGGCCGTGTGCTTGTACAGGTTGTTGAGGATGACGTCGCTGACCTCGCCGCGCTTCAGGTCAATCACGATGCGCATGCCGTCGCGGTCGGACTCGTCGCGGATGTCGGAGATGCCTTCGATCGTCTTCTCGCGAACGAGCTCCGCGATGCGTTCGATCAGCCGCGCCTTGTTGACCTGGTACGGGATGGCATCGATCACGATCGACGAGCGATCGCCCTTCTTCGAGACCTCGATCTCCGCCTTGGCGCGCATGATGATCGTGCCGCGGCCGGTCAGATAGGCCTGCTGGATCCCCTGGCGGCCGACGATGTAGCCGCCGGTGGGGAAGTCGGGGCCGGGAACGAGGTCGAGCAGCTTCCGCTGCTTCTCGGGCAGGGTCGGCGGCGCGGTGGACTGCGCGGACTCGATCGTCCAGATGACCGCCTCGATCACCTCGCGCATGTTGTGCGGCGGCATGTTGGTGGCCATGCCGACCGCGATGCCTGCCGACCCGTTGACGAGGAGGTTCGGGAAGGGCGACGGCAGGACCGACGGTTCCTCCGTCGTCTCGTCGTAGTTGGGGACGAAGTCGACGGTCTCCTTGTCGAGATCCGTCATCATCTCGTCGCCGAGCGGTTCCAGCCGCGCCTCGGTGTATCGCATGGCCGCCGGCGGATCGCCGTCGATCGATCCGAAGTTGCCCTGGCCGTCGATGAGCGGCGACCGCATGTTGAAGTCCTGCGCGAGCCGCACGAGCGTGTCGTAGATCGACGCGTCGCCGTGGGGATGGAAGTTGCCCATCACCTCGCCGACGATCTTGGCGCACTTGCGGTAGCCGCGCGTCGCCGACAGGCCCATCGTCTTCATGCCGTACAGCACGCGGCGATGCGCCGGCTTGAGCCCGTCGCGCACGTCGGGCAGCGCTCGTCCGATGATCACGCTCATCGCGTAATCCATGTACGAGCGCTTCATTTCGTCTTCGATGTTGACCGGAAGACGATTCGGAGGCGTGTTCGGTGGATTCATTCCGTCGTAGGGCGGGTCCCGCGTTGCGAATGGCCGGCGTCGCGACGCGGACCCGCCGCGTGGTTACACGTCAAGATTGCGGACGTCCAGCGCGTTGTCCTCGATGAACTTGCGCCGCGGCTCGACCTGGTCGCCCATCAGCGTCGTGAACATCTGATCGGCCTCTGCGTGATCCTCGGCGCGGACCTGGAGCAGCGTCCGGTTCTCCGGGTCCATCGTCGTGGTCCAGAGCGTGTCGGGGTTCATCTCCCCGAGACCCTTGTAGCGGTTCACCGCGATCCCCTTCTTGCCGGCCGCGATGAAGTACTCGACGAAGTCGTCGACGTTGTTGAGCGTGACGTCCGGCTCCTTTCGGCCTCGCGGGCCGACCGCAGGTGACGGTTTCGGCTCGGCCGCCAGCTTCGTCGCCTCGTCCACCGGCGCGCCGCCGATGCCCGTCTCGTCGGACGCCGCGGCGTCCTCGACCGCTTCGTCGGCGACCGCCTCGGTCGCCTTGATCACGACGGGGAATGTGACGTCCTGGATATCGCGATAGGCCGCGTGCAGGGTCCGGTACTCGCCCGACGTGACGAAATCGACGCCCATCGTGTACTTGCGCGGATACCCCTGCGACCGATCCTCGACCGCCAGCTCGAACGCGTTGTGCTCGTCGTCGCGCGCCACCGCGACCGTGCGCGTCGGCGTCGTCATCCGCGCGGCGATCACATCGAGCTTGTCGCGCTGCTCGAAGAACGACTTGTCGCGCGCATCCTGCTGCAGCAGCGCCGTCACGATTTCCGGCGGGTTGCCCCGACGCGTCACCTGCTGCAGCAGCTTGCGGTACGACATCATGCGCTGCAGATACCGCTGCAGCGTCTCGCCGAAGATGTCGGTGCCATCGGCAAGCTTCGCGACGCGCGATTCCACCGCGCGGCGAATCAGGAATGTCTCGAGCTCGCGCTCGTCCTTGATGTAGGTCTCGGTCCGGCCGCGCTTGGCGCGGAACAGCGGCGGCTGCGCGATGAAGATGTGCCCGCGATCGACGATCTGCGGCATCTGGCGATAGAAGAACGTCAGCAGCAGCGTGCGGATGTGCGACCCGTCCACGTCGGCGTCGGTCATGATGATGATGCGGTGGTACCGGAGCTTCTCGATGTCGAAGTCCTCCGCCCCGATGCCGGTCCCGAGTGCCGTGATCATCGTCCTGATTTCTTCGCTGCCGATCATCTTGTCGAACCGCGCCCGCTCGACGTTCAGGATCTTGCCCTTGATCGGCAGGATCGCCTGGAAGCGGCGGTCGCGTCCCTGCTTGGCCGAACCGCCTGCCGACTCGCCCTCGACGATGTACAGCTCGCTCTGCGCCGGATCGCGCTCCTGGCAATCGGCAAGCTTGCCGGGCAGGCCGCTGCCTTCGAGCGCGCCCTTGCGGCGCACCAGGTCGCGCGCCTTGCGCGCCGCCTCGCGCGCACGCGCCGCATCCACGGCCTTGCCAATGACCTTCTTCGCGACGACCGGATTCTCTTCGAGGTACTGCGCGAGCTTGTCGTTGACGATCGTCTCGATGATCCCCTTGACCTCGGTGTTTCCGAGCTTGGTCTTCGTCTGGCCCTCGAACTGCGGCTGCGGAATCTTCACGCTGACGACGCCGGTGAGGCCTTCGCGGATGTCGTCGCCGCTGATGCTCGCGTCCTTCAGGTCCTTCGCGAGGTTGCTCTTCGCGGCGTAGGCATTGATCGTCCGCGTCAGCGCGGAACGGAAGCCGGACAGGTGCGTGCCGCCCTCGTGCGTGTTGATGTTGTTCGCGAAGGTGAAGATCAGCTCCGAGTAGCCGTCGTTCCACTGCAGGGCAATCTCGGCGTCGATGCCGTCCTTGGTGCCCTTCATGAAAATCGGCTTGTCGTTGACGACCGCCTTGTTCTTGTTCAGGTGCTCCACGAACGAGACGATGCCGCCGTCGTACTGGAACTTGTGGCTCTTGCCGTCGCGCTCGTCATCGATCGTGACGAGAATGCCGCCGTTGAGGAACGCGAGCTCGCGGAGGCGCTGCGCGAGCGTGTCGAAGCTGAACTCGGTCGTCTCGAACACCTGCGGGTCGGCTTTGAAGGTCACCTTCGTCCCGCGCCGCTGGGTCGTGCCGGTCGCGACCAGATCGGCGGTCGGCGTCCCGCGCTCGTAGCTCTGTTGGTACACCTGGCCGTTGCGCCAGATTTCGAGGTCGAGCCGCTCGGAAAGCGCGTTGACGACCGAGACGCCGACGCCGTGCAGGCCGCCGGATACCTTGTACGCGGCGTTCTCGAACTTGCCGCCAGCGTGCAACACGGTCAACACGACTTCGGCCGCCGACCGGCCATCCGGCATCGGATCGACAGGGATGCCGCGGCCGTTGTCGACCACCGTGACCGAGTTGTCGATGTGGATGGTGACGTTGACCTGATCGCAGAACCCGGCGAGCGCCTCGTCAATCGAGTTGTCGACGACCTCGTAGACGAGATGATGCAGCCCGGGCTCCCCCGTGGACCCGATGTACATCGCGGGCCGCTTCCGCACGGCCTCGAGCCCTTCGAGAACCTTGATCTTGTCCGCGCCGTAGTCGTCGACCTCGACGGACCCGTTCCCATTCGGGCCCGGTGATGCCGTTGTCTCGGAAGTCTGGAGCGCGTCGGTCTGATCGGTCTGCTGTTGGTCGGTATGTGCCACGCGTGTCCTTCAGGTGCTCCGTCAGATTCGCATCGGCATGATCACGTAGGTGTAGTCGTACCCCTGCGCGCCGACGGGCGTCATTACGGCCTGGCTGACTTCGTCCTTGAGGGAGAGCGAGACAACGTCGGTGTCCGCGACGTTGAGAAAATCCAGGACGTACTGCGCGTTGAACGAGATGTTGAGCGCGCTGCCCTGGTAATCGACCGCTAGCTGCTCCCGCGCCTCGCCGAATTCCGAGCTGCTCGACGTGACTTCAACCCTGCCTTTGTCGATTTCGAACTTCACCGCGCGCGACCGCTCGTTCGACAGGAGCGCCACGCGTTTGACGGCGTTGGTCAGCCGCTCGCGCTCGAACTCGATCTCCTTGTCGTTGCCCTTCGGGATGACGCGTTCGTACGCGGGGAACTGGCCGTCGATCATCCGCGAGATCAGCATCCGGTCGCCGACCGCAAAGAACAGGTGATTCTCTCCACGCTCGTAGCGAATGTCGCCTTCGGCTTCCGACAGCAGCTTGCCGAGCTCCATCAGCGTCTTCTTCGGAAGGATGACTTTGACTTCCTCGCCGGCCTTCACCGCCTGGTCCGCTCCCTCACGCTTCACCGTCACCAGCGCGAGACGATGGCCGTCGGTCGCGACAAGACTCATCGAATCCGACCGCAGCACGAACAGCGCGCCGTTGAGGAAATACCGGGTGTCTTCACCGGTGATGGCGAACTGTGTTTTCGCCACCATTTCCCGCAGCGAATCGCGCGACAGCGACGAGCCGGCGGCGCCACTGGTTTCCGGCAGCGACGGGAAGTCCTCGCGCGGCAGCGTCTGCATCCGCGAATCGAACTTGTCCGCGGCGACCTTCACGCCGTTCTTGTCTTCCTGGATGCGCACGTCCGTTTCAGGAAGCGCCTTGACGATCTCGTAGAGCTTCTTCGCGGGAAGCGTCAGCGATCCACCCTTGGCAACGGCCGCGTCGCAGCGGCTGCGCAGCGCGACCTCGAGATCGGTCGCCAGCATGCGCACCTCGTTGCCCTTCGCTTCGATCAGCACGTTCGCGAGAATCGGGATCGTGTTCTTGCGTTCCACGATGCCCTGGAAAAGCTGCAGTTCGCGCAGAAGCAGGTTCTTGCCGACGACGAGTTCCATATGCGCGGTGACCTCGAAGCGGCGTGGGTTGTCCGCCGTGAAGGAGCCTCTCAGTCAGGTTCTTACGTTCTGAATCAGAGGATCAGAAGAGATAAAGAATTATACAGAAAAGAAGGGGCTGTGCATAGGGTCTTCGTTGCCGATTAGTCCTTCAGACCCAATAACTTACGGTGTGGAAAAAACTGTGCGTTTCGACCGCGCCGGCCGCGTGTTTTTTGTGGGTATTTTGGCCTTCAAAAACGTCCACAGAGTGCGTTCGAGTCCATCTGTTAATGGCTGTCGAAACGTCGGAAAGACTCCAGAAAGTTCGTGACGAGGCTGTTGAAATCTCCGTTGGATTTTCGCAGCTCATCAACTTTTTTGATCGAGTGAATCACCGTCGAGTGGTGCTTTCCCCCAAAACTGCGGCCGATCTCGGGCAGCGACGCGTGCGTGAGCGTCTTGCACATGTACATCGCGATCTGCCGCGGCAGCGCAATCGACTTCGAGTTGTTCTTCGACTTCAGCTCGCCGAGTTTGAGCTGGTAATACTCGGACACGAACTTCTGGATCGACTCGATCGTGATGGCCTTTTCGTCCTGCTCGATGACGTTCTTCAGCACGTCCTGGGTCAGCTCGAGCGAAATCTGACGGCCCGTCAACGACGCGTAGGCAATCAGCCGGATCAGCGATCCTTCGAGCTCGCGGATGTTCGACTTGATACGCCCCGCGATGTAGAGCGCTACGTTGTCCGGGAGCGGCACCGCTTCAGCTTCCGCTTTCCGCTTCAAAATGGCGATTTTCGTCTCGAGATCCGGCGACTGGATGTCCGCGATGAGCCCCCACTCGAAGCGCGATCGCAGCCGCTCTTCGAGCGCCTGGATTTCGTGCGGCGGCCGATCGCTGCTCAGCACGATCTGTTTCTGCGCGTCGTAGAGCGCGTTGAACGTGTGGAAGAACTCGGTCTGGGTGCCCTCTTTTCCCGCGACGAACTGGATGTCGTCCACGAGCAGCACGTCGACGCCGCGATACCGCTCGCGGAAATCGAGGATGCCGTCGTGGCGCACGGCGTTGATCATCTCGTTCATGAAACGCTCGGACGAGATGTAGGTCAGCTTCACGTTGCGATCGTGCTGCAGGACGAATTGACCGATTGCGTGCATCAGGTGCGTCTTGCCCAGGCCCACCCCGCCGTAGATGAACAGCGGGTTGTAGGAGCGGGACGGCGCTTCGGCAACCGCGCGGCACGCGGCGTGCGCGAACTGGTTCGACGGCCCGACGATGAACGTGTCGAACGTGTAGCGCGGATTGAGGCCGGCCGGCGTCAGGCCGTCGCCCGCGACGTCCTCGGTCTCCTCGACCGCCAGGATCGGCTCGTCCACAGGAGGCGGCACGCCGCCTGGCTCGGCGACGAACACCAGCGAAGTCTCGCCTCTCCGGACCTCCGCCAGCGCCTCGGAGAGCACGACGGAGTAGTGCTTCGTCAGCCAGTCCTTGAACAGCGCGTTCGGAACGCGAACGGTGATCGACCGCCCGCCGTCGGCCACGAACGCCGTCGGCCGGAACCAGGTCGAGAAGCTATGCCGGTTAACTTTCGTTTCGATGCGGGCGAGGATCTGATCCCAGATGCTCGTTTCCATTGCAGTACCACCAGAAAAACGCTGACGTGGGGACTTTCGCCTTGCTGGACGCCCTTCGTGCCGCCAGTTACGCGCAGGGATGCCGCGTTTGGACCCGGAAAACCGGCGATCCAACGGCTTCGCCTGCGCAAAACTGCTGTAAATTCGCTACTTCGGCGGCACAACTCAGCCGGCCTATGGGGTTTTCCACAGTGTTTTCCACAGTTGTGGAAATCTTGGGGAAGAAACCGAAGGGCCGTGGCGAAAGCGACGCCGCACCGCGCGAAACAGAACCCGGGACTGTAGCACACCGCGGCCGCGCGCGATCCCGCGCGTCGACTTCGTCACATGCGCGTGCTCCGGCGTTGACACCCCGTTTCAGCGACGACTAGTATTGAAAATTCAGCCAGCCGTCGCTGGCGCGCACAAGGAACACATGAAAGGGAAGCGCACCTACCAGCCCAACACCCGTCGCCGCCGCAAGACGCACGGCTTCAGGGTACGCATGTCGACGAAGAACGGCCGCATTGTCCTCAAGCGGCGTCGCGCGAAGGGGCGGAAGCGCCTGACGGTCGCCGACGAGCGGTAGTGGCGCCGCCGGACCGGATTCGCCGACGGCCAGAGTTCGAGCGGATCTACAAGACCGGCGCAAAGGTTCACGGCCGCTTCATGACGTTGTTCGTCATGGTGAATGGCACCGAGGCACCGCGGCTGGGTGTCGCGGCCACGCGGAAACTCGGGTCAGCCGTCGAGCGCAACCGGGCGAAACGGCGGGCGCGGGAGCTCTTCAGGCGGCGCAGGCAGGTTGGCGGCCTCGACATCGTCATCGTGCCGCGCCGGGAAATGCTCGATGCACCGTTCGCAAGTCTCGAA
>Ga0070696_100000742_pt1 | contig 20827 bp, 20 predicted proteins | sample KBSK1253metaG_FD_65474 | JGI IMG/M metagenome (GOLD analysis project Ga0070696, IMG submission 65474) | Corn, switchgrass and miscanthus rhizosphere microbial communities from Kellogg Biological Station, Michigan, USA - KBS K1-25-3 metaG | ecosystem: Host-associated > Plants > Roots >... | reverse complement strand
GAGGATATGCAGAACCCTCCAGGGACATGATTCGGAACCGAAAGTAACTCTCAAAAGACAGCGCATGAAGAAAGAAATCTTTCATGACGGGCTTTCTTCAGCAGCCTGCTAGGCGTTCATCACCCGGTTCATCCGTTCGATCGCCTCATCGATCTCCGCGGTGTTCTTGAACCCGATCGTCACTGAATCCACGCAGCCCAGGTTCATGGCGAATTTCATGGCGGCGTCGCGATCCTCGGCGCGAGTGAACCGGCCCTCGCCGCACAGCTTCATGCTGATCACGCCCATTCCCTGTGCGTGCGCCCGTTTGGTGTTGGCCACTACCTCATCGACGTTTCCCGGCACATCGAGGTCGCGCGTTTCCGGCGTGTCCATGCGTGTTCCGTTGTGATTCATGCGAATCATCGCGATTTCGAGCCACTGGTTTCCCGGAACGGTCCGCAGCGCCGGAAGTCCGTGCACGGAAGCGCCGTGCGCCAGGATGACCTTCTTTTCCCGGGCTTCGGAAAACCCATCCTGCAGGCTTTTGTAATCGCTTGCCCAGGTGGGCGGCCGCAGGCAATGCAACAGCAGAATGTCGATGTACTCTGTGCCGAGCTGGGTGCGGAACTGATCGATCTTGGGAGTGGGATCGCCGGACGCGGGCGTGCTGTATTTGGTCATGAGCCGGTAGCTTTCGCGCGGCAGACCTTTGAGCGCGATGGCGAGCATCTCCGGCATGCCCTTGTAGCTTTCGGCTGTTTCAAAAAAACGGATGCCGCGATCGTAGGCGTAACGGACGAGCCGGGTGAACTGCTCCTGCCCCAGTTCGCGCTGGACGCGGCCGCTGAATGTTCCGGTGCCGAAGGCCAGCCTGGTTACCTTGACGTTGGATTTGCCGAGCGTGACCCAGTCGGTCGCCAGGCGTTTCGTGGTTTGCGCGGCCGTTCGTCCGCCAATCCCCGACAGGACCGTGGCTGCAACGCCAGCCTTCAGGAAATCGCGTCTGGTGGATGGAAGCATCGATCTCTCCTTAGTGTCACTTTATGGCCGGCGGCCGTACCGGCGCAAGGACGTTTTAAGGTAGTAGACATCCGAGTACCTCATGTACTAGACTGTCTTCTACCTTGCATGGGTGAAAACGGCCGCTACCAGAATCGTATCGAGCTGTTGCAGGGAACGCTCGACATGATGATCCTGCGCACGCTCCAGTGGGGCGCGCAGCATGGGCACGGGATCGGGCAGGCGATTCGCGCGAGTTCCGAAGATGTCCTGCAAATCGAGCGCGGCTCGCTCTATCCGGCGCTGCATCGTCTCGAACGCCAGGGCTGGATCGAGTCGGAATGGAAGATCACCGAGAACAAGCAGCGGGCCAAGTACTACCGGCTGACGCGCGCCGGCAGAAAGCAGCTTGCCTCGGAACAATCGCGATGGAACCGGATTGTTGAGGCGGTCACCCGCGTGATGCGGCCGGCTTAAGCGTATGCGCTGGATACGGAAGCTCCGCGAACTCCTTCGGCCGCGCATTTTGCGCCGCCAAGAGGACGAACGCGACCTTGAAGACGAGCTGCGTTTCGATCTGCAAGAAGAGGCGCACCTTCGCATGGAACGTGGCGAATCGCCCGAGTCTGCCCGGACATCCTCACGCCGCGACTTCGGAAATCACATGCTCGTCAAAGAGGCCACCAGAGATATGTGGGGCTGGACTTGGCTCGAACGCGGCATCCAGGACTGCACATTTGCCTGGCGCACGCTGAAGAAGAGCCCGGCATTCACGCTGGTTGCGATCGCCTCGCTCGCCATCGGTATCGGCGCAAACGCCGCTATCTTCAGCCTGGTGGATGCGATTCTCCTCCAGTCCCTGCCAGTGCGCGACCCGGATCAGTTGCGGCTGGTGCTCTGGACAGGCAGGCCGCCGATTCCCCGGAACAACGGCAGCGGCTATACCACTATGCTCCATGGCATCGAGGTGAACAGCTCATTTTCTTATCCAATGTACAAGTTGCTCGCGGCCAGTGTGCCCGAATTTTCCCATCTGATGGGTTTTGCTCACGCGACGCAGACCGTCATTGCAGGTGGCGAGAGTCACTACGCCGAGGCCTACTTTGTCACGGGTAATTTCTTCGACGGTCTGGGTGTGAACCCGTTCCTAGGCCGAATGCTGTCGCCGGACGACGATCGGGCTAGCGCTACGCCGGCCGCCGTAATCAGCTATCTATATTGGGAGCGCCGGTTCGGCCTGGATGCCGGCGTGATCGGCCGGAACATCAATGTAAATGGCCGTTCTGTTGTCATCGCCGGCGTCACGCCGCGCTCCTTCGGCGGCCTTGAGGCCGGAAGGCCATGCGAGTTGTTTTTACCGATGACGCACATTGAGACGTTCGGGCCGAAATGGTATTCGCTCGCTAAAGATGACCACTGGTGGGTGCAGATGCTGGGCCGGTTGAAAACGGGCGTCTCTGAAACCCAGGCCCGGGCTGCCCTCGAGGTTGTGCTGGCACGCGCGGGCGCGGGTTATGAAGAAAAGCCGGAGCACAAGCGGAGTCCGTTTCGCCCGGTGCTCGAAGCCGGAGCCGGCGGCGTGCCGCTCGTGCGCGAGCAGGCAACCATGCCGCTGCTTATTCTCGGCAGTGTGGTCGGACTCGTGCTGTTGATCGCCTGCGCCAATATCGCGAATCTGATGCTCGCGCGCGGAACGGCGCGTCGGCGTGAGATCGCCATTCGTTTGTCGATCGGCGCGGGCCGCGGGCGTTTGATCCGGCAGTTGCTCACCGAGAGTTTCGTGCTGGCGGGCGTCGGGTCGGCGGTCGGGTTGATCTTTGCCTCTCCGCTGGCCAAAGCGATCCTGGCGATGGCTGCCGGAGACGAGGCGCTCAATTTCGAAACGCCGATGAACGCGCGGGTTCTCCTGTTCACGGCGGGCGTCGCCATCCTCACGACGTTGCTGTTCGGCCTGGCTCCAGCGCTACGCGCCACGCGCGTCGATCTCACACCTGCGTTGAAGGACGGATCGGCCGGCGCTGGCGGTGCGGGCCGCCAATTGGGTCTCACCCGGCTTCTCGTAATGGGCCAGGTCGCCTTGTCCACACTGCTGCTGGTGAGCGCCACTCTGTTCGTGCGCACGCTCGTAAATCTCGCGACCATGGATCCGGGTTTCAAGCCTGCTCGCCTGTTGATCTTCAGCGTTGACGGCAGCCGCAGCGGCTATCAAGGCGCCAAACTGGTCGACCTCTACGAACGCATCCGCGAAAAGATCGGCGCCATCCCGGGCGTGCAGGCAGTTACGCTCTCCGATGTAGCGCTCATCGGGAACAGCATGAGCAACAGCGACATCACGGTTCCGGGACATACGTCCAAGGCTGGAAAACCGGACACGGCATATCACATGGCGGTGGGCAGCGGTTTTTTGACGACCATGGGCATCCCGCTTGTACTCGGGCGGGACTTGAATGACCGCGAGCGGCCGAACGGCGCGTACGTAGGCGTGATCAACGAAAAATTTGCGCGCGATTATTTCGACGGGCGGAATCCAATCGGCAGGATCTTCTATTTCGGACAGCCCGGCCCAAAAACAGCCGCAGAAACGGTGGAGGTTGTCGGCGTCTCGAAGGATGCCAAGTACGATAACTTGAAGCACATGATCCCGCCGACCGTGTACCTCGCATACCAGCAGCATCCCGACGGGCTGAGGCAGGTGACATTCGAAATTCGCACTGCGCTCGCAATGGCAAGCCTTGCGGCGCCCATACGGAGGGCGGTGGCCGGGATCGACCGCAACGTGCCGGTGGCCGATATGCGGACGCAGGAAGAGCAGATCCGGCTGACGCTCAGCCTGGAGCGGGCCTTTGCGGCGCTCGTCGGTTCGTTCGGATTGATAGCGGCATTGCTCGCGGCCATCGGACTGTACGGCGTCATGGCATTCGCGGTGACGCGGCGGACGGCGGAAATCGGCATCCGCATGGCACTCGGAGCCGAACGGCGCGACGTGCAACGGATGGTGTTGCGCGACAGTTTGTTTATGGTCGTGATGGGAATCGCCGTCGGGGTTCCCGCGGCTCTGGCCTTAACGCGACTGGTGCGGGATGCGCTCTACGGCGTCGCACCGGATGATCCGCTTAGCTTCATCGCGGCGGGAATGTTGATGCTGGCAGTGGCTGCGCTGGCGGGATGGATTCCGGCGCGGCGCGCTTCGCAGGTCGATCCTATGCACGCGCTGCGGCACGAATGACAGCGTCTTAAGCCACCAGTACAGGCCGCTTTTTCGACAGGAACTGTTTAATCGAGCGAGTGGCCTGCCGGATGCGCTGCTCATTCTCGACCAGGGCGAACCGCACGTAGCCCTCGCCCAGCGGGCCGAAACCGACACCTGGTGAAACAGCGACGAGCGCCTCCTGCATGAGCAGTTTCGCGAATTCGAGCGAGCCCGAGTTCCGGTAAGCCTCCGGGAGAGGCGCCCACACGAACATCGACCCCCGCGGCGATTCCACCTGCCAGCCCGCGCGCCGCAGTCCCGTGACCAGCACGTCGCGTCTGCGCTGGTAGAGCGCGCAGATTTTTTTTGTATCCTCTTCGCACTCCCGCAGAGCGATGATGGACGCGATCTGGATGGGCTGAAAGACGCCGTAGTCGAGATAGCTTTTGATACGCGCCAGCGCCCCAATCATCTTCGCGTTCCCCAGGCAGAAACCAACACGCCAGCCCGCCATGTTATAGCTCTTGGATAGCGAAAAGATTTCCACCGCGACGTCCTTGGCTCCTTCCACTTCGAGAATGCTGGGCGCTTTGTAACCGTCGAAGCCCAGGTCCGCGTACGCGAAATCATGGATTACATAAGAGCCGTGGTGGCGGGCGAGACGAATCACCTCGCGGAAGAAATCGAGATCCACGCACGTTGTGGTCGGGTTATGAGGGAAGGAAATCAGGATCACCTTCGGCCGCGTCGAACCGCGGTAGAGATCCTCGAGGCCGCTCAGAAAGGTCGCGGCGTCCGGCATGGGCAGCATGCAGGCCTGGCCTTCGGCCATGATCACGCCGTACTGATGGATCGGATAGGCAGGATTCGGCGATACGACCACATCCCCCGGGCCAATCGCGGCGAACAGCAGATGCGCCAGCGCGTCCTTGGCGCCGATGGTGACGATGGCTTCGCTGTCGGGATCAAGATCGACGTCGTAATTCTTTTTGTACCGTTTGACGATCTCCGCGCGCAGGTGAGGAATTCCGCGCGAGACCGAATACCGGTGGTTGCGAGGATTGCGAGCGGCTTCAATGAGCTTGTTGACCACGGCCCGCGGCGTTGAGCCGTCCGGATTCCCCATCCCGAGATCGATCACGTCCTGCTGCGCCGCGCGGGCGCGCGCCTTCATCTCGTTGATGACGGCAAAGACGTAAGGCGGCAGCTTTTGAATGCGGTAAAAATCGTCTTTGGGAGCGGGCATCAAGCCCATTGTACGCAGTTGTGCGCGTGGTACGAAAGGACTAGGAGCCCGGCGGCAGTTCGCCTTGCGCGGCTTGGCTGGTGACTCTTTCGGCGTGCACCACGAACCGCTTCGGCGCCGAACCAACATACGAAAACGGATAGCACGTAACAAGATTTAAGACCGGCTGCTCGGTCGGGCGGAGCGAGTCCGTGTTATCCGGAGTCACAATGGAAATCCCCGAAACCCGGTAAACGAAATCGCCGTCCTGGGTCTCGAGCTCGATGCGGTCGCCACGTTGAATATCTTTAAGAGAACGGAAATGCGTATCCCGATGCCCCGCGATCACGCAGTTCCCCTTGCCGCCGGGAAATGCCGAGCCTTCCAGGTGTCCGGGGCCGCGTCGCAAATCCCGATGGTTGGTACCCTCGACCACGTAGAGCACAGTATGCAGGCGCGGGATCGTGAGCCGCGCGAAAGCCTCACCGGCTGCGATCCGGCTGCTGCCGGCGGTGCCGGGTGGAACGATGCGGCCATCTTGTTCGTGAGCTTCAGCCGGCGTGTATGATTTCCAGGACTCCGCCGCTTGTTCCTGGGAATTGCGGGAAGCGAGATACTCCCGGGCGCCGGAAAAAACAAAGTAAGACCCTCCCGCCAGGAGCAACCATGACAGGAGGATCTTGAGTTTCTTCATATGTTGAAGAAGAATGGAGCGCCCGAAATAGTTACCGGGTAAAGCGGCGCAGTGTCACGCCGGCGCCGGAGAGTAAACCGCCGCCAAGCAACATGGTCAGCCAGTTAGCCGCGGTGCTGGGCATCTCGCGGTTTGCAGAGCCGGTATCTTGAACAGGAGCGGATTCGGCTTCAGGAGCTGGAGCGGGAGTTGGAGCAGGCCGCGCCTGGGCTACTTCAGGCGCCGGTGCGGGAGCTGGCTGCTCGGTCTGTGCAGCAGTCGTGGGCTCTTGCGTAGTTGTGGTCGTCGTAGAGCTTTCTTTGGTTGTGGTCTCAGCCGGAGCTGCTTCATAAGTAGCGGCCACGTTCACCGCCGCCATGCGCTCACGTTCACGGGATTTGATTTCATCCGGCAGGACGAACTCATATCCGTAGTTCTTGCCCTGTATCCAGATTTTGTCGAAGTAATAGTCGTTCCCGAAGTGATGCAGAATAACTTTCGTATCCTCGGGAGTATTGTTGTCGAGCGTGGGAATGGTCATGACCGTGGTTTCGAGCTTCATGCCATTGTCGCTGAAAATGTGAAGCACGCGGCTATTGCTGGCGCTTTCGTGCTGGCGGATTACATAGTGGCCGGGCGGGAGAACGGTGTCGCGTACGGTAACGGTGTAGGGTAAATCTACAATGACTTTGTCATACAGCGGCCCCTGTGCCCGGACGGCGACAAAACTTCCCACCATGCCGATGAGCAGCGCGCTGGCTGATAGTGCGATATTTCGTACCTTCATGGCTTATTTAGTACTCCTTTCGCTAGATCTCGCTACACGGCGCCGGGATTGGAATCTCGGGAATGTTACCCGGTGAGTGCCTGGTGAGATCTCCCGCTCAGTAACAATGCAACTCAGATACCAAAAGCGTTTCGTATGAATTGTCACAGTGGAACTTCAGTTCATTCGCTGTGACACTGCGATGGGTGATGCGGCTCGATGACGTCGACGCAATGTTGGGGTTAAGCTTACGGCGCCCACTGCGGCGCCACGTACGCATAAAACACAACCAGCAGGCCCATCAAGGACGCCAGCAGAATGCTGTGCCGCAGCGTGAAGCGAAACAAGCGGCCTTCATCATCGGCCTCCATCGCCGTCGCGGCTGACGCGACCGCCACGCTCTGTAGACTGATCATTTTGCCCATTACGCCACCCGCCGAATTGGAAGATGCCATCAGCACCGCATTCATGTCGAGTTTTCCAGCGGTGATCACCTGGAGGTTTCCGAAAAGCGCGTTGGCGGCCGTGTCACTGCCGGTGAGAAAGACTCCGAGCCAGCCCAGCATAGCGCTGAAAAAAGGGAACAGTGCGCCGGTGGCGGCGAAAGCGAGTCCGAGTGTCGCCGTCGCACCCGAGTAGTTCATCAGAAACGCGAGCGCGAGTACTGAGGCAATTGTGAGTTCGGCGAGGAGCAATTGTTTCACTGTGCTGCGAAACACGCGAACGAATTGCGCAATGGGCATCCGCAACAGCAAGGCCGAGAGGATCCCGGCGAACAGGCATGCGGTACCCGGGGCCGAAAGCCAGTTGAAATTGTAAATAGCCCCATAGGGCGACGATTTCGCTACCACCGGCGGCACGCGCTCGATCACATTGTGCAGGGCCGGCCATGCGAATGTTTGTGTCGCGGCAGCCAGCTTGAGCTGCACGGGCTTGTAACCCCATAGCAAAACGAAGACCACGAGCAGCAGGTACGGCGCCCAGGCAACTAACAATTGGCTTGTCGGATGATGTGGCGGCGCGACATGCGCGGAAGCTTCGCCCTCGAGCTTGAATCCCGATTTTGGTTTCCACAACTTGAAAAGAAGGACCAGCCCGCCGATGGCTGCGAGGGAGCTGAGAATATCCGTTAGCTGCGGCCCAATGAAGTTCGAGACTAGAAACTGCGTGCCGGCGAACGCGACACCGCACACCGCGGCCGCGGGCAGCACGCCGCGCAACGCTTTCCAGCCACCCATTACTAATATGAGATACCCCGGCACGATCAGCGAAACCGGCGCGCAGATGCGGCCTACGCCGGCGCTCAACCGGTCGAGCGGCAGGCCGGTGATTCCGGCGAGCGTCAGGATGGGCGTGCCGATCGAGCCGAATGCCACCGGCGCCGTGTTGGCGAGCAGACAGATGCCGGCCGCGTAGAACGGAGAAAATCCAAGTCCCGCGAGCATCGCCGCTGAGACGGCAACCGGAGTGCCGAAGCCCGCTGCGCCTTCGATAAATGCGCCGAACGCGAACGCAATCAGCAGCGCCTGCAAACGGCGATCCTCGGTGAGGCTGCCGACGGAGTCCTTGACCAGTTGAAACTTACCGGTCTGCACGGTGATGTTGTAGAGCAAAATGGCGGTGAACACTACCCAGCCGATCGGAAACAGGCCAAACGCGGCCCCATACGCGATTGCGCTCGCGAGAGTGCCGGCATGCATCCCATAGACGCCGAGCGCGACTGCCGCGGCGGCTGCAAGTCCGGCTAGCGACGCCATCCAGGCAGGCTTTCGCAGTACCCCCAACAGGAACAGAAGCGCGAAAACGGGAATTGCCGCGACGGCGGTCGAGAGCGCAAGGCTATCGGCGACCGGTGTATAGTTCTGCTGCCACATAGGGGACATTATCCACCTGAGCGCAAGCCTTCGATAGTGGAATGAATCGTCTGGCGGATTTTTTCCATCTCGGCCTGGTCCTGGTATGACTGCCTGGGCCAGAAGAAACCGCGCAGCCCGTCCTTTCGCCGGCGCGGCACGATGTGAATGTGCAAATGGGGAACGCTCTGGCTGACGCGGTTGTTCATCGCGACAAACGTGCCGTCTGCTTGAAGCGCAGCCTCCAGCGCGCGCGACAACAGCTGAGCGTTTTGAAACAGCGGTTGAATCAGCTCGGCCGGCAGGTCGGCTAGCGTTTCATGATGCCGCTTGGGGACCAATAGGACGTGGCCCGGGAAAACAGGGCGATGGTCAAGGAATGCCAGCGAGGTCTCATCCTCGAAAACGACGGGCGCCGCGATAGTGCCTCCGACGATCTCGCAAAAGGCGCAGCCCGGCGATGTCTTAGCCACGTGCGAGTACCGCTTCAGCCAGCTCTTCCGGCCGTTCGACCAGCAGATCGGGCGGATACTCGGCAAATGATTCGGGCTGGAAGCCCCAGGCCACACCGTACGCGGTGACGTTGGCGTTGCGCGCGGTTTGCACGTCCACCGCGCTGTCGCCCACCATGAACGTGCGATCGCGCGTGCCGCCGCATTCGGTGATGAGCGTCTCAACTCCGATCGGATGCGGCTTCTTGTGCTCAAAACTATTGCCGCCGTAGACGCGCCGGAAATGCGATTCGAGCCCGAGACCATTCACGATGGCCTGGCTGAACCGGACGGGCTTATTCGTGAGAACTGCAAGCGCGGCGCCCGCGTCAAGCAGACGGTCGAGAGTTTCCCGGATGCCCGGATAGAGCACCGTATGGTCCAGCATGTGATCGCGGTAGTAGGCGAGAAAGTATTCGAGCGCGTGCTGGACATCCTGATCGGAGAATTCCGGACCCAGCGCTTTACGGATCAGAACGGGTGCGCCATTTCCGACGTAGGAATATACCAGGTCGTTATGGATCGCGGAGAGCCCGAGGTGCGCGCGCGCGGCGTTGACGGCGTTGGCGAGGTCGAGCTTGGAATCGATCAGCGTACCGTCGAGATCGAAGATCACCAGATCCATTCGGGAAAGGTTTGCGCGAGATATCGTTAGCCGGCCCTGGCACGCCGGCGCGCAGCCACAACGCGGCGTACCGGTTTTTTCCGAGGATGCTGATCGAGATGATACTCCGCAATTTTTCTTTGCAGCGTATTGCGGTGAATTCCAAGAAGTTTGCTGGCGGCGCAGCGGTTGCCATCGGTGCGCTGAACGGCGCGCTCGATGAGTGTCTTCTCAAGGATCTCCACGGCTTCTTCAAGAAAGAAGCCATTTTCGATCAGGTGATCCACCAGAAGTTCGAATTTCTCTTTCATCTGTTGGTATCAGACTTCCGAATCGGACTTATGAATTCCTTTTTTCAGCATCTCTTCCCAAACGCTCTTGACCTGCCCATAGTGTTTCTGAAAACCGTCTTTGAGTTCGCGCGGCGCCAGAGAAGCGAACAGATGCGCGGTGTCGATGACGTAAGGCGCGAATCTCGACTGGACCACGGCGCGCGGCGGGCCGTCGCCCGGTCGTCCCGGAGCAAAAGCGACGATGGCCAGAATCAGCGCGACCGCGAGCAGAAGCCCGCGCACGAGTCCAAAGCCCGCTCCCAGAAATCGATCGAACATGGTGAGCCCCGCGGCCTTCACCAGCCGCCCAAACAGGTGTCCCACGATCGCCCCAGCTATCAGGACGCCCGTAAAAATCAGGATGAATCCGCAAAAATTCGCGACCTCTTTCGAGCTGACGTAGGGAATCAGGAATGCGCCGGCCGAGCCGTAAAACCAGACTCCGCAGAACAACGCGGCAATCACCGCGATCAGGCCGATGAGCTCTCGCGAAAAACCTTTGCGAAAACTCGCAAAGATCGAGATCACGACCAGGAACACAAGTACGAAATCCAGCCAATTCATAAATCTCTGCCGGTCAGCAGCCGGTATGCTTCACGATATTTTTCACCGGTCCTCGCGGCTACATCGGGCGGTAGCGCGGGCGCGGGCGGCTGCTTATTCCAGTGGATTGCCTCCAGATAATCACGTACGTATTGTTTATCGTAAGAGTTCTGTGAACGTCCAGCGGAATATTCGTCGAGCGGCCAAAAACGCGAGGAATCCGGGGTCAGCACTTCGTCCCCGAGCACCAGTACGTCGCCGATGAAGCCGAATTCAAATTTCGTATCCGCAATAATAATGCCGCGCGCCTCCGCGTAACGGGCGGCGCGGGTATAAATGTCTAGCGTAAGATCGCGCAACTGGCCGGCCACGCGCGCGCCGGTGATGGATACCATTCGCTCGAATGAAATGTTCTCGTCGTGGCCGCTCTGGGCCTTGGTAGCAGGTGTGAAAATCGGCTCGGGCAGCTTGTCGCTCTCGCGCAAACCCTGGGGAAGAGGAATGCCGCACACTGTGCCGCTAGCGCGGTATTCTTTCCAGCCCGAGCCCGCCAGATAACCGCGCGCGACGCATTCGATCGGTACCATTTCGGCGCGCTTCACCAGCATGGAGCGGCCTTCGAGCTGATCGCGATATTTGCGCAACTCGGCCGGATACTCATCTACGTACGCGGTGAGGAAATGCGTGGCGCAAACGTCCCGCAGGAAATCGAACCAGAAAACCGACATCTGCGTGAGGACGCGGCCCTTGTCCGGAATTCCAGTGGGAAGGACGCAATCGAACGCCGAGATGCGGTCCGTAGCGATGATCAGAAGACGCTCGCCGACCGTGTAAACATCCCGAACCTTGCCCTGGGAGAACCGCTCAACTCCAGGAAGGCTCGTTTCCAAAATGATTTGATCTTCGGTTGATTCCACTCTACCTCGGGATTCTTACTCGGGGGCAAAAAGAATCATAACGGTAAATTTGCGCAAAGGCAATTGCGAAAAACTCTTGAATCGGTGACTGGCGTTCACCTGATTACAGGCAGACGCGAATGACCCTCGCATCGATCTCTTTCCCTGCCGCGGCAAGCGTCTCTTTTGGCAAGCGGCGCTGGATATCTTCGAACAGGTCGTTCTCTTCGCGCCGGATATGGCGGCGCAGCAGATCGCAAAATTGTTCAAGCAGGTCGGCTTTTGGCGCAGTTCGCATCGCACCGGCCATGCGCTCGAGGTCTCGATGATCGGCGATTAACTCAACAACCGCCGATGTCCCGCCGAGTTCACGCTCGATCATGGGGAACAAGAGCTGTTCCTCGACGGCAAAGTGATTCGTCAGCTCGATTTCGAAATGATCGACGATGCGTTCGGAAAGCTTCCGGACATTTTCAGCGGATCCATCGGCCCTTAGCGCCCGGCGGGTCATCACGCACAGTGCGAGCCCGTGCTGGTGCTGACGCGAAAGAGGAATGAGCGCCGGATCGCGAAGCATCCTTCTATTGTGTAACAGCTTTGACTTTCCAGGCGCGCGCTTCGATACTTTCTCTATGCCTTTTTGCACCAATTGCGGAAATCAGATTCCGGATCAGGCGAGCTTTTGCGCAAGCTGCGGCCGTCCAGCGGCTGGGGGCGCAAGCGTTGTCGCGGCCGCCATGCTCGAGCCGCTCGACTACACAATTCAAGGCGACAACCTCCAGGTGGCGCGCGTGCGGCTCAAGCCGGGGCAGGAAGTTTATGCCGAGGCCGGGAAGATGGTCTACAAGACCGCCAACGTCCAGTGGGAAACACGCATGAGCGGAAACACGCTTGGAGAAAAACTGCTGGGCGCGTTCCGGCGCACCGTCACCGGTGAGTCCCTGTTCCTGACTTACTTCCGGTCCAACGGTCCGGGTGAAGTCGGATTCGCAGGAAGTTATCCCGGGCGCATTCAGCCGTTCGAGCTGGCCGCGGGCCAGAGCGTGATGGCGCAGCGTGATGCATTCCTGTTCGCGCAGCCATCCGTGCTGTTAAGCGTGGCGCTGGTAAAGAAGCTTGGCGCGGGGTTTTTCGGCGGGGAAGGATTCATTCTGGAGAAGCTTACAGGCCCAGGCACCGTGTTCATTCACGCCGGCGGCGATTTCGTCGAGTTCAATCTCGCATCGGGTGAAATGCTGCAAATCGATACCGGCTGCATTGTGGCATTCGACGAGAGCGTGAACTACGACATCCAGCTTGCGGGGGGCATCAAGACCGCTCTGTTCGGCGGCGAGGGCTTGTTCCTGGCGACGCTGACAGGGCCGGGCCGCGTTATCGTGCAGACCATGACGCTGAACAAACTGCGGCGTGAGCTGGCTACGGGAAGAAGAGGTGGCGACGAGCACAGCCCGCTGGGCGCTCTCGGCGGAATACTAAGCAGCGAGGATTAGGTTCAGCTCTCCCAAACCCATCGGCCGCCCGCCATGGTTCGCTCGACCGGGATTTCGACGATCGACATGGGATCCACGCGTGTAGGGTCGCGGCCCAACACCACCAGGTCCGCCAGCTTGCCGGGCTCAATCGAGCCTTTCAGTTTTTCTTCAAACGACGCGTACGCGCCGTGCAGCGTGCCCACGCGAATGGCTTCGCCGATGGTGATGCGTTGTCGCGGTCCCCAAACATTTCCCTTCATGTCGGTTCGGGTCACCATCGATTGCAGCGCCATCATCGGCTCAAACGGACCGGGCGGATAATCGGACGCTTGCGTGGGACGGATGCCGGCGTCGATAAAACTGCGCAGTGCAAACATCGAGTTCAGACGCTCGGCGCCGTACTCGCGCATCTTCTCGCCGTGATAGTAAACGTAAGTGGAAAAGGGCGTGGGAATCGCGCCAATGGCGTGAATCCGCCGGACGAGACCGTCATTGATCAGCGTGCAATGCTCGATGCGGAATCGCGGATCGCGGCGCGGGTGCTCGCGCTGCAGGCGCTCGTAAAGTCGCAAAGTTGCATCGATAGCCACATCGCCGTTTGAGTGGATGCCGATCTGCCACCCGTTCTCGTGCGCGCGGCGCGCATAGCCGTACATCTCGTCTTCCTTCATCACGATAATGCCGAAATCATCCGGACGTCCGACATAGGGCTGCGACAGGCGCGCGGTGCGCTCTGAGATGGATCCATCGTGCGTCATTTTCATCGCGCCGACCCGTACCCACTCGTCACCGAGGCCGCTTCGGACGCCCGCGGCAATCATGCGATCGATGTGCATGTATCCGATCAGGCAGTAGATGCGAACGGAAAGCTCGCCCGCTTCCCGCGCCGTCTGGTATGCGTGCAGATCTTCCGGCGATCCGTATGCATCGTGCACCGAGGTGACGCCGGTGCGGGCCATCATGCGTGAGATCAGCTTGACGCCTTCGCGGTAATCGTCCGGCGTGAATGTGGCTGGGATTACCTTGGCGAAGGGCTCCGTCGCGCGCTCGCGCAGGCCGCCGGTGAGTTTCCCGGTGGCCGGGTCGCGATCGAACTTGCCGCCGGCGGGATCGGGCTCGTCTTCTTTGACTCCCGCCGCACGAAGCGCCTTCGAATTTACGTATGCCGTATGTCCGCCTCGATGACCGATGAAGACGGGATGATCCGGCGCTGCGGCATCCAGATCCTGACGCGTGAGCTTGCGCCCTTCCGCGGTCTTGGTGTCGTCGTACTTGAATCCCAGCACCCATTTGCCCGGCGGAGTCTTCGCGGCGCGCTCGCGAATGGCTTTTTGGATTGCGTCGATGGTGCGCAAATCGCAGTCCACTTCGCGCAGATGTTGACGTCCCGACGCGGCGGGATGCGAGTGCGCATCGATGAAACCGGGCAAAACCGTCTTGCCTTCCAGGTCGATCTTGCGCGTTCCGGCAGTCGCCAGGGCGCGAATGTCATCGTCGGTTCCCACCGCGATAAAGCGGCCATCGGCAATGGCTACGGCCTCTGCGCGAGGCTGCGCGGCATCCACGGTGATCATATTGCCGTGAAACAGAATCAGCTCCGGCTCCATACGTCTTGCCGGCGCCAGAGCGAGACCGCCGAGCAATCCGAGCAGGTCGCGTCGCGATGTCATGCGCCGTAGTTTACACTAGTCGGATCGCATGAACGGGATCGCCGTTTCGAGGAGCGCGTAATGAGACTTCTTGCAGCTTGTTGCTTATGCTTTTTCTTATGCTTGATTGCTTCGGGTGCGCCGCGTCCGCGAGCGCGCGCCGCGGGAGTAGCGTTCGACGGGACGCCGGGCACGCTGAACGCCATCACGGATGTGTCAGGCGTCGAAGTGGGTCACAGCACCATCATCTCCGGTGAAGGAAAGCTGGTGGTCGGCGCCGGACCCGTGCGCACCGGCGTCACAGCCGTCTTTCCGCGCGGCAAGGATTCGGCGGATCCCGTTTTCGCCGGATGGTTCTCCCTCAATGGCAATGGCGAAATGACGGGCACAACCTGGATCGAAGAATCCGGTTTCCTCGAAGGACCCGTCATGATCACCAACACCCACAGTGTCGGGGTGGTCCGCGACGCGGTGATTAAACGGCGCGTGGAACGAAGTCCCGCAGGCATCTGGTGGTCGCTGCCCGTGGTTGCCGAAACGTATGACGGATTTCTCAACGACGTAAACGGTTTTCATGTCAAGCCGCAACATGTGTTCGAAGCGCTGGACAACGCGGCGTCGGGATCAGTCAGCGAAGGCAGCGTGGGCGGCGGCACCGGCATGATCTGTTTCGGCTTCAAGGGCGGCATCGGCACGGCCTCGCGCAAGCTGGATACGAAAGCGGGCGGCTACACGCTCGGTGTACTGGTGCAGTGCAATTGCGGCGGCAAGAGCCAGCTTCGGATCGCTGGAGTTCCCGTCGGTCAGGAGATCCAGAATAATTCGATTCGCAAGGATGACACCGGCTCCATCATCATCGTGGTGGCCACCGATGCGCCCCTGATGCCGCATCAACTGAAACGGCTCGCGCGGCGCACCACCATGGGGCTGGCGCGCGATGGCAGCACCTCCGGCAACGGATCGGGTGACATTTTCATTGCGTTCTCAACCGCCAATCCGGGCGTCGAAGCCGGCGCCGGGGCGTCGCAGATTTCCGTACTCCCGAACGGCCGAATGAACGCGTTGTTCGAGGCCGTGGTCCAGGCAACGGAAGAAGCCATTGTGAATGCGATGTTCGCGGCCGATACCATGACCGGCGTGGACAATCACAAAGTGGACGGGCTGCCGATCGATCGCGTGCGAGAGCTGCTAAAAAAATACGGGCGGCTGCAGTAACGCGCTAGATCTTGATCTTTCGCGGGTATTGCTGATTCGCTTCCCAGTACGTTTTTTTCATTGCGATGAGCGCGTCGTCCGCCGCCGGTTGCACTTTGCCCGCCGCATCGGTGACGCGTGAGACCAGCGTGTGTTCTCCGGGCGCGGCATCGCGCCAGTCATAGGACCAGAATTTCCAGCAGTGGGCCGCGTCGCGCCCTTCGCCGAGCTTTGCGGCGGTCCAGGGCCCGTCATCGATTTTCAATTCAACCGACCTGATCGGGACTGCACCGTCATTCCACGCCGCGCCCGTTACTGTGAGAATGCCGTCGCCGCGCCGGACCACTCGGGCCACCATCGACTTCAAATTCATCTTCCCGACCGCGGTTTCACGCCAGATCACGTCCTCGCCTTGCTGTTCGCCGCGAATGGTTACGTAATCGCGGCCCATGAAACGGCCCATGTATCGCCGGTCGTGCAGCTCGATGCGCGTAAGCCATTTCACCCACGCAATGCCGTACCAGCCCGGCACCACCAGCCGCACCGGAGCGCCGTGATCTTTAGGCAGGGGCTCGCCGTTCATCTGGTAAGCCAGCAGCACGTTGTCCTTCAGGGCATCCGTGATCGAGAGGCTGCGCGCGAAATTCTGTGGATAATCTTTGCCGCGGATTTTTTCCGTCCCGTGATCCGCGGCGAAAAACACCGCTTCGATGGCCTCCGGTTTCAGGCCGCATTCTTTGAGCAGCGGAGCCAGCGGCGTGCCCGTCCATCGCGCGTTGCCGATTCCTCCAATGAAGCTTGACGACGCGCCGTTGCCCGAACATTCGAGCGTGGCAACATATTCCCGCTTCGGCCGCGCCTTCAGCGCATCCAGAGTGAACGACTTCGCGTTATTGACCAGGCCGCCGACGTTCAATTTCCAGCTCTCCGCCGGCACATCCGGCTTGTCGTAGTGCGCCACCGCGAAGAAATCGGCATTGGGCGTAACCCACGATTGCAGCTGATCCCACTGAAGCAACTGGCGCTCGGCATTCGGCGCCGGAGCGTCGAGAAACGGAATCGGCGTGCCCTCGTCCGCCGGGGAACCGAATCCGCGCGGCGCATACAGAGCTGAAAGAGCAGCAATGCCGGCGCCCACAAATTCGCGACGGCCCAGCGCTTGTCTCGTCATGATCGACCTCCTACTGAATCGGTGAATAAGGCGTGGCTTTGAACAACGAAATCTGAATCACGCTGGCAATCTGTCCGTGCTTCTCGACGGAGTCCTTGCGAACCTTAACCCATTCCGGATCGGACCCAAAGGCATCCCATGCCTTTTCGCGCGCCGCCAGATTGTCGAACGGAATCAGATACGTCAGATTCGGCATGTTCGGGCCGAACAGCGTCGATGTGTACAGGATCGGGTTGACGCCCACTCGATGGAAGATCTGGATCTCGGGGCCGGCGAAGCGCTCGTGCAGTGCTTTGAGCTGCCGCCATGTGGGCGAATGATAAACTCGCAGCTCGAAAATTCGGGGCGATTTCGGCCGTTCCGCGGGCTTGACAATTTCCGGACTGTAATCCGCGGCTTCGAGAACGGTGGACGACAACTGCTCGTACGGTGGATCGGCCGCGTTCTCCCATTGTTCGAATGATTTGATCGTTTCCGTGTCCTGCATCGAGCGCGTGTGAAGCGCCCACATGTCTTCAAAAGAACGAAAGCCATAAATGGCCGCCACCTGCGGCATGTGCGGCGCCACCAGAGCTTCGAGAAAAATGACGGGCCCGCTGTGTTTGGCGCGTTCCAGTGACGGCACCACCAGCTTGCTGAAATACTCGTGCATGCGCGGCACTTGGGCGCCGGCCCTCAATTGGAAATTCTCGAGCACGTAGACTCCGGTACGCTTATCACCGGCGGCCCCGGCGGGGCGGGCAGCTGCGAACATTCCGATTCCTCCCAACGTTCCAAAAAACAATCTGCGATTCACGGGCTCACCTTCGAGGCAGGCGCGCGTTCAGTGCGGGCACGTGCCACTATGGATTTTACTCCCGACATCATCTCCGGCACATGATACGGGATGCCGTCCTTGATCGTCCACTCGATACCGCCGCTCGTCGGATACAGCACCTTCAGATTTTCGAGCGGATTGCCGTTTACAACCAGCAGGTCCGCCGCATATCCCGCTCGAACGCGCCCCAGCCGATTTTCCTGTCCCAGAATTTTCGCGCCATTACTGGTGGCCTGCTGGATCACCTGGATCGGATGAAAACCCGCTTCCTGATGAAGCTCCATGCCGCGGATCAGACCGAAGCCGTACATCTGATAAATGAAGCCGGCATCTTCGCCCAGACCGATTAGTCCTCCGCGCCGGTCGAACTCCCGCAGGGCGCCCATCCAGATGCGATAGTTTTCCCGCCAGAATGCTTCGTCAGTCGACGTCCAGTTTGAAAAGTAAGAACCGTGGCTGGCGGGATTCGGCCGGAAAAATTCCTCGAGTGCCGGATGCAGATAGTCGGCAAACCACGGCTGTGTCTGCGCGCGTTGCAGATCGCGGCTGGCCTCATAGATTTCGAGCGTGGGATCCCAGGCGACCTTGGCCGCCACCATGCCGTCGAGTACCTTCATGAGCCGGTCCCAGTTCGCCTCGCGCCAAAGACGGCCGGCGTAGCGGAAACGGTCCACTTCATTGTTGTAGTTATAGCCCGGCGGAAAATTCTGCACTCCGTTTTCAATGGCTGCGTCCGGAATGCCGTACCAGTGTTCGATGCTGGTGGTGCCGAACTTGATATCGTCCCAGGCGTTGGTCTCAGCCACGCCGGCATGGTGCGCGACGCGCAACCCGAGTTTGTGCGCCTCGTCTTCCATGGCCTCCATGACGTCGCGATAGATGTCCAGGATTTTGATGCCGTCCGCGCCCTTTTCTTTCAGTTCGCGAACACGGGCGCGCGCTTCAGCGGGGTTTCTCGGCGCCGGCGCATGCGCGAAGACCGGGTAGACAAAAATGCGCGGCGCGGCAACCGTTCCTTCCGCGCTCTCTCGCCGCAGCGCCAGCGTCCGCTCGAGATTACCGCCGACGTCGCGCACCGTCGTTATCCCGCACGCCAGCCACAGTTTTAGCTCATAGTCGAGTGGCTGCGGAATACCGGCGCGTTCATCCTGTACGTGGCCGTGCAGATTGATCAGGCCCGGCATCACGTACTTGCCCGTGGCGTCGATCCCGACATCGCCCTCGGGGCGCTTGTTGCCCGGCCGCCGTAGCGCGCCCGCATCGAGCGGAACAATCTGGGTAATCGTCCCGTTCTCGATCACGATGTCTTTCGGTCCCGCCGCCGGCGTGCCGTTCCCTTCGATCACGATCGCGCCGCGGACGACGAGCCGCGCATAACGCTTGCCGCTCGATGGCAGTTCCGCCCCAAGCGCGGCGGCCACCGCCACCAACGCTAGAGCGCTGCTAACCGAGATCCGGCGGCAACTGGAGCGCGTCATTGAAACGATTTGTGAAATTGGCGACGCAGGTCACCAGCGTCAGCTCGACAATCTGATCCTCGGTAAAGTACTTCTTCAGGTCCTGCAGCGCGGCCTCGCGCAACGCCGCCGCTCCGCGAGTCACGCGCTCAACATACAGCAGCGTGGCTTTGTCCTTCTCGTCGAACAACGGGCTTCTCTGGTAGAAAGTCAACGCCTGAATCTGCTCGGCGGTAATCCCAATCCGCTTCCCCGAAGCGGTGTGCGCGCGCATTCAATACTCGCACCCGTTCACCTGACTGGTTTTTAAGTACGCCAGCTCCTTGTAGCGCGGCTCGACGGTACCCTCGTTGATGATCGCCCCGTACAAGGACATAAACGCCTGAAGCACGTTTGGCCGCTGGGCCATAGCGCCGAAAATGTTCGGCATATGGCCGAATACATGAGTCAATTTGTCATAGAGCCCATGCAGTTCGGCCGGAGCTTTTTCCTTGGGAACTGGATTGATTACCGGCATGTCATTGCCTCCTGTCGACGTCTCGGTATTTTAATTGGAGTAGCGGCGGCCTGCAACTTTACCAGTCAAGGCCGTGAAGTCGAGAACGGTATTGTTTACCGATCCGGCGGCTGGCGCTTACTCGTAGCGGAGCGCTTCCACTGGATCGAGCCGTGCGGCTTTATAGGCCGGCCAGATCCCGAAAAACAGCCCGACTCCCACCGACATCAGGACGCCAAGCGCTGCCGCCCAGAGAGGCACGCTTGCAGGCAGCGAGCTGAAGACCAGCCGGGTGATCAGCGAAATAATCCATCCGAACAAGATGCCGGCCACCCCGCCCAGACCCGTCAGCACCGAAGCCTCGAGCAGAAACTGCAGGATGATATCGCCTTTCCGCGCGCCCACGGCCTTGCGCAGGCCGATTTCCTGTGTCCGTTCCGTCACAGACACCAGCATGATATTCATCACTCCGATGCCGCCCACCAGCAGCCCCACCGAGCTGAGTACCGCCATCACGGCGAATGTAATGGCCGTGATTTGACGAAAGTCCGCAACCATCTGCTCGGCGGTCGATAGCGCGAAATTGTCGGGTTTGTTATAAGGCACGCGACGGTCGATGCGAAGCACGGTCCGGACTTCGTCGACGGCCTGCGCAAGTTTTCCGTCGACGGCCGTGACCACAATCGCGTTCTCCTCCGCGTTCGGATACATTCTGCGCATCGTTCCATACGGCAACAGGATGCGCTTATCCTGATCGCCGAAAAACGAGGCAGCCGGGCGCAGCATCGTGCCGATCACCTCAAACTGATGGCCGCTGACGCTGATGATTTTCCCGATCGGATCGACGTTCGCCAACAGCGCTTTCTCCACGTCCGCGCCGATCACCGCTACCGCCATCCGATGCCGGCTCTCTTCATCGGAAAAGAACCGCCCCGCGCGCATGTCCGCCTGGCCCCCGCTGGCGTACGCTTCCTCCACGCCGAACAAATCAACGTCGTAAACTTCATTGCCTTTGTA
>Ga0070696_100000741_pt1 | contig 20841 bp, 18 predicted proteins | sample KBSK1253metaG_FD_65474 | JGI IMG/M metagenome (GOLD analysis project Ga0070696, IMG submission 65474) | Corn, switchgrass and miscanthus rhizosphere microbial communities from Kellogg Biological Station, Michigan, USA - KBS K1-25-3 metaG | ecosystem: Host-associated > Plants > Roots >... | reverse complement strand
TCGATGCGCGGACGGCGTTCGCGACGAGGGAGCGGTTCCCGGACGTGGAGCAGCTGCTGACCGACTGGCCCGACGAGGCGTTCGACAGGATCGACCTCGGGCCGAACGACGCCGTCGCCATCCTGTCGCACGATCCGAAGTTCGACGAGCCCGCGATCGTCGAGGCGCTCAAGCGTGGCGCCCGATACGTCGGCGCGATCGGGTCGCGCAAGACCCAGGCCGATCGACGGCGGCGCCTGCTCGAGGCGGGTCTCACCGAGGAGCAGCTCGGCCAGATCCGCGGCCCGATCGGGCTCGATCTCGGCGGGCGCGAGCCGGCCGAGACGGCGCTCGCGATCCTGGCCGAGATCGTGTCGGTCCGGCGCGGCGGCTCGAGCGGGGCGATGGCGGCGGCAACGTTGGCGGCGGCTTCCGCGCCGGCGTGATCCGCCGGGCCGCGGCGATTCTCGCCACGGCACTCATCCTCACGGGCGGCTGCACGCCGGCCGCGCCATCTGGATCCTCATCGGGTACGAGTCCGAGGCCGAGCGCGACCACGCCATCCGCGACCCCAGCCTCCGGATCCACCGCAGCGCCGAGCGCGAACGCCGATGCGGACGCCGCGATCGAGGTGGTCGCGAGTGGGCTGTCGACGCCCGTCGGGCTCGTCGCGCCGCCCGACGGCAGCGGGCGACTCTTCGTCGTCGAGCAGACCGGCCGCATCTGGATCCTGCGCGACGGCGCGATCAACCCCCAGCCGTTTCTCGATGTCTCCGATCGGATGGTCACCCTCGATCCGTCGTACGACGAGCGTGGCCTCCTCGGGCTCGCGTTCGACCCCGACTTCGCCTCGAACGGCCGGTTCTTCGTGTACTACGGCGCTCCCGTTCGCGACGGCGGCGCGGCTGGGTCGGACCACACCGACACGCTGAGCGAGCTCTACGTTCGGGCCGACGAACCGGATCGCGCCGATCCCTCCTCCGAGCGCCACGTCCTGCGCTTCGAGCAGCCCCAGCCGAACCACAGTGGCGGCGCGCTCGGCTTCGGGCCCGATGGCTATCTCTACCTCGGCACCGGCGACGGCGGCGGCACCGGCGATGCGAGTCCGGGGCACTCGGCGCAGGGCAACGCCCAGGATCGCTCGAAGCTCAACGGCAAGATTCTCCGCCTCGACGTGTCCGGCGACGGAGCAGGGGACGATGCCTATGCGATCCCGCGGGACAACCCGTTCGCGGACGGCCGAGGGGGGCGACCCGAGATCTACGCCTATGGATTCCGGAACCCGTGGCGACTCTCGTGGGAGCCTGGCGGCGACCGGCGGCTCCTCGTCAGCGACGTCGGCTACGGCCGGTACGAGGAGATCGACGCGGTCGAGAGCGGCGGCAACTATGGCTGGCGCGTGCGCGAGGGCGCCCACTGCCTAAGCGTCGAGTTCCCCCTCGTCGACGTCGACGGCTGCGACCTCGTCGACGATCGGGACCAGCGGCTCATCGACCCGGTCGTGGAGTACACGCACAAGGCGGTGGGCATCGCCGTGGTTGGCGGCCATGTCTACCGAGGCGGCGCCATCCCGACGCTCGGGGGCCAGTACGTGTTCGCCGACTTCACCAGGGACTTCACCGGCGCCCCCGAAGGCCACGGCACCATGCTGCGCGCCGAGCCGCAGGCGGACGAAGGGGCCACCTGGCCGTGGCGGCGGCTGGTGCTTCGCGACGGTCCCCTCGACCGGTTCGTCACCGGCATGGGCGAAGACGCGGTGGGGGAGCTGTTCGTTCTGACCCGCACCGAGTTCGGGCCGGTCGGCCAGACTGGGGAGGTGCTCAAGCTGATCGCCCCTCGCTGAGCTCGGACATGGACGAATCGCAACCGTATGTCCGTGCCCTCGTGCTCGCCGCTGGCGCGGGTAGCCGGTTCGGCGGCGACAAGCTTCTGGCCCAGTTCGACGGCAAGCGCGTCCTGCAACACGTCCTCGATGCGCTCGCGGACGCCGGGCTCGACGACGTAATTGCTGTGCTGGGCCATGACGCGGATCTGCCCGGAATCGATTGGGGCCGTGCCATGCGTGTCACGAACCCGGACCCCGGCCGTGGGCTCGCCAGCTCGCTGCGCATTGGCTGGCAGCGCGCGGTGTCGATCGAGCCCGAAGCTGATGCGGTACTGATCGCGCTCGGCGATCAGCCACTTATCCAACCCGACGTCGTCAGGGATGTCGCGGAACAGCCACTCGATTTCCGGCGCCCGATCGTCGCCGCGCGATACGCCGGTTCAGGCGCGCCTAATCCGGTGCGTGTAGACGCGACGGGTGGTGCGCTCATTGATGGAGCTTCAGGTGATCGCGGGCTCGGGCCGATGCTTGAACTCCACCCGGAACTCGTCCGCTGGCTGGACGCCGAAGGCGACAACCCGGACGTGGACACAGCGGCGGATCTCGCCCGCGTGGCCGAGCTCGCCTGGGCCGCCCGCGTCCGAGGCAATCGCGAGCAGGTCGACCGAGTTCGTGAGGCTCCGGACGGGCAGGACTTCTATGCCTCGGTCAGCTCGATCTTCCGGGAGGACCCGAATCGCCAGGGCGATCCGGTCCTCGACGCCCTGCGCGGGCACGCCCGGGCTGGCGACACCTGGCTCGACATCGGCGCCGGCGCCGGACGCTACGCACTGCCGATCGCGCAGGCAGTGCGCCGGGTCATCGCGGTCGACCCGTCGAGCTCGATGCTCGGCGCGCTGCGGGAGGGCATGGTCGAGCACGGAATCGCCAACATTGAGGTGCTCGATGGTCGCTGGCCGGCGATCGCCGGCGAGAACCATGCGCTCGCGAACGAGCTGCCGGTCGACGTCAGCCTCATCGCCCACGTCGGCTACGACGTCGAGGCGATCGGGCCGTTCCTCGCCGCCATGGAGCAGGCAACGACGCGCGAATGCGTCGCGGTTCTGATGGAGCGCAGCCCGGCAAGCCTCGCCGAGCCGTTCTGGCCGCCGATCCACGGGGAGGCGCGAATCGCGCTTCCAGCGCTGCCCGCCTTCGTCGATCTGCTCCGGGCTCGCGGCCGAGAGCCCACCGTGGCCACGCTGGAGTCCGCGCGGCGCCACTGGGCCAGCCGGAAGGACCTCGAGCCGTTCGTCCGGCGCCAGACCTGGGTCGCGCCGGGATCGGCGAAGGACCGGCGAATGCAGGAGCTCGTCGACGAGTGGCTGGTCGAGCATGACGACGGCACGGTCGACCTCTCGATCGCCGAGCCGCTCACGGTCGGCCTCGTCTCGTGGTCACCGGGCTGAGGCCCGCTATCCTCGGCTCCCGTGCAGTTCTCCGGCACCACCGAGATCAACGCCCCCCGCGATCGCGTCTGGGCGTTCGTCATCGACCCCCAGCAGGTGGGTTGGTGCGGCCCAGGGGTCGAGTCGATCGAGGAAGTCGACGCGACGCATTTCCGCGCCCGCGCCAAGGTGGGCATCGGCGTCATCTCGGCGCGCTTCGCGGTCAATCTCGAGCTGGTCGACGCGCAGGAGCCGGACCGCGCCGTGATCAAGGCGAGCGGCCAGGCACCCGGCAGCGCCGTCGAGGCGACGGGGGAGATGCGGCTCTCGGGTCCCGCGGCCGGCCCGACGACGATGGAGTGGTCGGCCGACGTCGCCATCCTGGGCACGATCGCGAGCGTCGGCGCGCGCCTGATCGAGGGCACCGCGGACAAGCTGATCAAGCAGGCGTTCGACTGCATGCGGGCGAAGCTCGAGGCCTGACGAGCCAAGGCGCCCATGGAGACCGTGTCGAAGGTCGTCGGCCTGCTGGCCACGAACGTCCACATCCTCGCCGACGAGCGGACGCGCGAGGCGATCGCGATCGACACGGCGATTCCGTCGCTCGAGTGGGTCCAGGGCGAGCTGGCCGCCCGTCAATGGACGCTGAAGCTGATCGTGTCGACGCACGGCCACTGGGACCACATGGGCGACAACGCGCGGGTCTCCGAGCACACGGGCGCGCCGATCGCCGTGCACCCGCTCGACGCGCATCGACTGACGAACCCGCCCGAGGCGCGCTGGGCGCCGCTCGAGATCCCGCCGTGCGTTCCCGCCGTCGAGCTGCAGGAGGGTGGCGAGATCCAATTCGGGTCGATCCGCCTCGAGGTGCTGCACACGCCCGGGCACACGGAGGGCTCGGTGTGCCTCCTCGAGCGCGACGAGGGGCGGTTGTACAGCGGCGACACCCTGTTCGCCGGCTCGTTCGGGCGCGTCGACCTGCCCGGCGGTGACGCCGCGGCGATGGTCGAATCGCTCGACCGGCTGCGCGGTTTCGATGATGGGCTGCGGGTCCTGCCCGGCCACGGCCTGAACACCACAGTCGGCAGAGAGCGGCCGTGGCTGGAGTGGATCGCGCGGGAGCGGCGTCTGCCCGTGTAGCCACGCTGCGCGGGACCATCGTCATGTAGGCACACTGCGACGGCCACGCTTTGATTCCCGGCGAGTCGCCTCAGAACCTCCCGCCCGAGCAGCTGCCGTGCCGAACCGACCTCCGCGCATCTCGCCGCTTGCACCGCTCGCCGCGTCGCTGCTCGCCCTCGTCGCCCTCATCGGCGGCGGCCCGATCGCCATCCCATCCGCCTTCGCTTCGGCACCCGACGGCCGCCTCGTCGTCACCTGGCGCACCGATGCGCCCGCCGAGCTCGCCGTCGATGGCGTGGCCGCGGTCCACCGCTCCCACGCGAACAAGCACCGCTCCGTGGTCGTGGCGCGAGCCGGACGCGTGGACGAGGTCGCCGGCAAGCTCCGTGCGGACTCCCGGGTCGCCTCGGTCGTACCCGACGCCATCGGCTCCGTCGCGGATTGGCCCGCGGACGCTCCGCCGGATGACCAGTACTACGCGGGCTCGCAGAAGGACTTCCCGCTCATCGGGATGCCCGCCGCGTGGGAGCTCTCCACGGGCTCGAGCAAGGTCGTCGTCGCCGTGCTCGACACGGGCGTGGAGAAGTCCCATCCCGACCTTGTCGACCTCACGTTCGTCTCGTCCTGGAACACCCGAACCAACACGACCAATGTCCGGGACTTCTACGGCCACGGAACGCACGTGGTTGGCACGATCGCAGCACAGGCGAACAACGCGATCGGTGTCGCGGGTGTCGCGCCGGGCGTCACGATCATGCCGGTCAAGGTCATGGACGACAATGGCCAGGGCTACTGGAGCGACTTCCTCGAGGGAGTCGACTGGGCCAGGACCCACGGCGCGTCGATCGTGAACCTGAGCCTCGGCGGCACCCTGAGTGCGTCGCAGGCCGCCGCCTTCCAGCCGACGTTCGATGCGGCGTACAACGCCGGCATGCTCGTCGTCGCCGCCGCCGGCAACAACAACCGCAACGAGGCGTTCTACCCGGCGTCGTTCAACCACGTCGTGTCCGTTGCGGCGACCACCAATAGCGATGCCAAGGCGAGCTTCAGCAACTACGGCCCCAACGTCGACCTGTCGGCGCCCGGAGTAAGCATCATGTCGACGTACCCGGGCAGCACCTACAAGCTCATGAGCGGCACGAGCATGGCGACGCCGCACGTCGTCGGGCTCGCCGCCCTCATTCGCTCCTACCACCGGAGCTACACGGTCGATGAGGTCGAGGCGGCGATGGAGCTGAATGCCGTCGATCTCGGCACCCCCGGCCGGGACGACTATTTCGGCTTCGGCCGCATCGAGGCGGACCAGGCCCTGGCCTGGATCGCGCCCGACTTCGTGCCGCCCAGCGCATCCCTCGCCTCGCCCGCAAACGGAGCGACCGGCGTCTCCGAGTTCGCCCACCCGGCGATCGGCTTCAGCGAGGACGTCACCGGCGCCGACGGCGCCACCGTCTCGCTCGAGACGGAAGGTGGCGCGGCGGTCACCGCGACCGTCGCCTACGACTCGGACCTGCACAAGGCGACGATCACCCCGTCCGCGCACCTGGCGTCGCGCACGAACTATGTCGTCTCGATCGCCGACGGCGTCGCGGACCTCGCGGGCAACCCGCTCCCGGCGACGTCGTTCTCGTTCACGACCGGCGACCATATCGCCCCAACCGTCACCTCGGTGACGCCGAGCGATGGCCGCGTCTCGGTCTGGCGCGGTGTCAGTCCTCGCATCGCGTTCAGCGAGGCCGTGCGTCACCTCTCGACCTCGACCCTCAAGCTGCGCAACCTCACGACGGGCAACCTCGTCAGCGTCAAGGTCACCTACGACTCGACGACGCACACCGTGAAGATCGACCCGACGTCCCGGCTGATGGGCGGTACCTGGTATCGCATCAAGGTGCTGTCCGGGATCGACGACGCCGCGGGCAACAACGTCTCGACGCGCTATTTCAGGTTCAAGACCCGGGCCTGATCCGCTGGCGCTGTCGCGGCCTCAGAGGGGCTTGCGGAACGTCACGAAGGTCTGATGCACGGTGAACCCGTGGCGCTCGTAGAGCCCCAGGGCTCCCGTCGGGTTCTCGGCGTCGACCCCGAGCGAGGCGAACGCCATCCCGCGATCGCGGAGCACGTGGAGTGAGCGCGAGATGAGCGCGCTCGCCAGCCCGCGGCCGCGCCACGGCCGGCGTACCGAAACGTGGTCCAGCCAGCCGAGCTCGACGCCGACGCGGGCGTTCTCGCCCGGATAGATCGCGTTCTCGATCGCACCCGCGACCTCGTCGCCGGCCCAGGCGACCTGCCACATGGAGGTGTCGATGTCGGGGTTGGCAAAGGTCCGGACGAAGTCCTCCTCGTGGCGGACGCCGGCTTCCCAGTGGTCCCGGAATGCCTCCACGCCGGCCTCCCAAATCCGGCGATGCTGATCCGGTGTCACGGGCCGGGTCTCGAGGCCGTCGGGCATCGGCGCGTCGGCGATCGGAGCGGCCAGGTCGCGGCGCATGATGAAGCCGTACCGAATGCGCTCGTAGCCGAGCCTTTCGGCGAAGGCCATCGCCGGGACGACGTGCGTCGCGGTGCCCATGCTCAGGACGTGCGGCAGGTCAGGGGAGCCGCCAGTGCCGGCAGCCACCGTGGCCCGCGCCCGCGCCTCGCTCCACTCGACCAGCCGGCGACCGATGCCGCGCCGCCGCGCACCGGGTCGAACCCAGGGCTCGATCACGTGGACGATCTTGCCGTCCCGCTCCCGCCACTCCTGCTGTGCCGCGGCCACGACGTAACCACCCTCCTCCACCAGGAGCGTGTCGCGCGGCGGATCGAACCCCGGCGCCGGTGCCCAGTCGACCTCGAGCTGGGCGATCGTGGGGAACCACGGGATGTCGTCGAACGCGTTCACCTCGGTGATCAGATCGACCATCGCCGGCAGGTCGGCCGCAGGGTCGAACGGGCGCTCGACCAGGCGGGCGTGATCGTCGGCGCCGATCGTCGGGCTGAGGCTCACGCGGCTCATCGTTCGGCTCCGTACTTCATGCGCATGTGCTGTTCGACGCTGCGCCCGATCGCCGTCCAGCGCCGGCGCTCGGCCTTTCTTGCCAGGGCGTCGGCGGCGATGACCGCGCGGTGCGCCTCGCGCTGCAGCTTCGTGTAGGCATCGAACCGGTCGGCGGCGAGGCTGCCGTCGCGGAGCGCCGCGCGAACCGCGCAGCCGGGCTCGGACCGGTGCTGGCAGTCGTTGAACCGGCACCCGGCGGCCACGCCTTCGACGTCGTCGAAGGCGGTCGAGACGCCCTCGGTGTCAAGCACGCCCAGCTCGCGGAGGCCGGGCGTGTCGATGAGCAAGCCGTCGGCGAGTCGGATGAGCTGGCGCCTGGTCGTGGTGTGCCGGCCGCGCGCGTCGTCCTCGCGGATGGCGGCGACGTCCAGCAGCGGCTCACCCGCGAGCGCGTTGACGATGCTCGACTTGCCCACGCCGGACGAGCCGGTGAACACCACGGTCCGTCCGCGCCCGAGGTGGGCGCGGACCATGTCTAGACCCTCGGCGGTCACGACCGAGACCGCGATCACCTCGACGCCCGGCGCCACGGCCTCCGCCGCGAGGCGATAGCTCGCGCCGTCGTCGGCGAGATCCGACTTGGACAGGAGGATCACGGGCACCGCCCCCGACTCCCAGGCCACCGCGAGATAGCGCTCCAGACGGCGCAGGTTGAAGTCGGCGTTCATCGAGGTCACGACGAAGACGACGTCGACGTTCGCCGCGAGCACCTGCGCCGGCAGCCGCCGATCGGTGGGGGAGCGGCGTACTACGGCGCTGCTGCGAGGCAGCACCCGCTGGATGAGCCGGTGCTCACCGTCGTCCGCACCGTGCCCGGGGTCAAGCGCGACCCAGTCGCCGACCGCGGGCCACGCCGCGGTCGGGTCCAGCTCGGCGTCGTGCCGGAGCCGGCCCGACGGGCTGGCCGGTCCCTCGCCCGCCGCGCCGGCGACGAGGTACAGGCCGCGCTCCTCGGTCAGGACGCGCGCGGGCACGAGGCCCGACGCCTCCGCCGCGCGGAGCGCGGCCAGGCGGTCGTCCCAGCCGAGCCCGGCCAGGACGGCGTTGGCGGCGACGTGGTCGGCCGTCATCACCCGACCCGCTTGAGCTTGCCGGTCCGCTTCGCGTAGCGCTCGGCGGCCCCGAATGCCCAGAGGCCGAGCGGAATGAACACCACACCCATCACCAGGAGCGGCCAGATGTCGCCCCAGAGCTGGGTCAGCGGCACGCCGTCGATCAGGCCCTTGCGCACGCCGTCGATGGCGTACGTCGCCGGCGACAGATGCGAAATGACCTGCATCCACGGGGGCAGGACGTCGATCGAGTAGTAGACCCCGCTGACGAGCAGCAGGACCGACTGCAGGGTGAACGCCATCTGCCCGCCGCGCTCGACGAACAGCAACGGCAGGATCGCGACGGTCATCGCGAGGCCGACGAAGCTGAACGAGCCGAGGACCATGAACCCGGCGATCGTGCCGAGGTTCGCGCCCGCGAACGACAGGTCCGGGAAGAACACGAGCACCGCGACGATGATCGCCGCCGTGTGGATGAGGCCGAAGATCATCGCGTACGCCACCGCACCGAGGAGGTGGGTGGATCGGCGGATCGGGGCCATCATCGTGTACTCGAGCGTGCCTTCCCAACGCTCGATCTGGATGGTCTCGGCGATCCAGCTGAAGACCACCGACAGGTAGTTCCAGAAGATCGCCCCGACCATGAGCGTCAGGAGCAGGCGCTTGTCGTTGGCCTGCGCGCCGATCAGCGAGATCGACAGTGCGCCGGCCGCGGAGTAGACGAGGAACGCGATCTCCCAGCCCCAGTAGCGCCGGGACAGGAAGAAGTTGCGCTCGATGAAGGCGTACGAGGCTCGCACCTCGTGAGCAAGGCTGGACATGCGCGGAACCCTCGGGGCGAGGGCTGGCTCGGCCCTCATCGGGACCGAGCCAGCCTGGGCTGTGGCTCGCGGGCGATCCGGGCGCCGATCGAGATCATCGATCGGCCAACCGCACGTCGAACCGGGTGGATCTCGGGCTGGTCCGCGCGGAAGCGGCGGCGCTCGATCGCTTCTGCGATCTCACGCTCGCGGCGCTCCTGCGCCAGCTCGAATGCCAATCGGCTTATCTGCATCATCTGGCCTCACCTCCCTTCATGAGCGTTCGCTGATCCGGCGCCGGCGTGCGTTGGTGGTTCCGCCGCCTGGCTCACGCACGTCCAAGTGCGCTCGCCAGGCTGCTCGCCACCGCCTTCGCCGGCATCCGGCTGAGCGAACGGTCGACATGAATTAGTCCTCTTCGTCGGACTCGTCTTCCTCGACGTCCTCGTCGAGGGAGCGGCCCGTGTAGGTCATGAACACGGCGTGCATCGTCGGCTCCTCGCCATACCGGTCGGCGACGAGGCGCTTGAGCGCCTCAGGCGAGTCGTGCGCGACGACCTTGCCGTCGTTGAGCACGACGATGTCGTCGCACAGCCGCTCGGCCTCGTCGAGGTCGTGCGTGGTCAGCACGATCGACGCGTCATGACTGCGCCGGATCTCCTCGATGAACGTCTGCACGTCGAGCTTCGAGCGCGGGTCGAGACCCGTGGTCGGCTCGTCCAGGAGGAGCAGGGCCGGGCTCGTCAGCAGCGCTCGCGCGATCGCGACCTTCTGCTGCATCCCTCGGCTCATCTGCTCGACCGGCCGGCCGAGCCGCCGCTCGGCGATCCCGAGGCGCTCGGTGATGAGCACCGCGTTCCGCCTCGCGGCCTTCGCGTCGACGCCGTACAACCTCGCCGCGAAGAGCAGGTTCTCCATCGGGCTCAGCTTCTTGAAGAAGGCGGCGTCCACGCTCACGCGGTTGATGAGCCGCTTGACCGCCATCTCCTCGCGCTGGATGTCGTGCCCGAACACCTCGACCCGGCCTTCGTCGAGCGTGAGCAGGCCCGAGACGAGCCTGATCAGGGTCGACTTGCCCGAGCCGTTCGCGCCCAGGATCCCGATCGTGCCGCCCCGCTCCAGCCGGAGCGAGACGTCGGCGATCGCGACCACGGGGCGCTTCTTGCGCGAGACGTTGAAGCGCTTCGTGACCCGATCGACGAGCAGCGCGGGGACGCCCCGCGAGCCGCCGCCCTCACCGCGCTGGCGGCTCGGGACGGCCTCGGGGAGAGGCAGCCGCGCGGGATCGAGCGATCGGTCCTGCGCCGTCTTCGGTTGTTGGAGCGTCGTGCTCGTCATTGCTGGGGTTCCCTTGGGCTTTGGAGGTGGGAATGGAAAGAGCCGCGTCCCCGACCCGGCGATATGCGGGTGGCTCGCGGCTCGTCATTCGGTCCCGTGTGCAGCCCGGGACCAATGAAAAACCGTGGGCCCGATCCGGCCCACGGTTCGTGGTTCCTGCGTGATGAGCGGCCTTGCCGCCCGTCAGCTACCTCGAGGTGGGCACAGATGTCCCGCGTCCGGCCGCGCTGAAAGGCGCGTCCGTTCGCCTGGTGAGCAGCGTGCTCGTCATTCCACACCTCCGGTAACGACAACCGGCGCCTCGGCACCGGCCGCCGAGTCTAGGTGGCGCCGCTGGCCGGTGTCAAACCGATCTCGTCGGGGAGTAGGCTCGGCCCGTGGGCCTCCTCGATTCGCTGCGCGACGTCGAGGAGCCGCTGGTCCGCGACCGACCAATCGGGGTCATCATCGTCGCCATCGGCAGCCTTGTCACCGGGCTCGCGATGCTGTTCGCGGCGGGCGAGCTCTTCCTTGGCGCGGCCCGTTTCGGCGATTGGACGAAGCCGAAGATCGTCGGCAACGATTTCGTCGGGGCGGTCCAGGTGTACCCCGAGCACTACGTCCTGATCGGGGCGATGCTCCTCGTCCCGGCGCTGGTCCTGCTCGCGTTTCCGGTCGGGCTCGCACGGCAGCACTGGTGGGCGGGGATCCTCGGGCTGGTGATGGGCGTACTGCTGGCCCTGTACGGCGTCCTCGCCCTGGTCATCCCGGGCGACGCCTCGAGCGGGTCGGATCGCTGGCATCCGGCCGCGGGCCTGCCGTGGCTGGTGCTCGGTGGCGTGCTGGCCTGGTACTTCAACCGCCGCTCGATCCGGACCGATCTGGGCATGGGCGATCGGACGTTCGGTTAGGCTCGCCGGCGTGCCCGCCGAGACGCCCAACCGGGTCGCCGACGCCCCGTCGCTCGTGGCCCTGGTCGCCCAGGGGGTGCTCGACGCCGAGCTCGCCGCGCTCGTGTGGATGCTCGTCGAAGGGCGGATCCCGCTCGTCATCGCGGCACCGGGGGGCCGCGCTGGCGCGGGTGGGCAGCTCCTGGCCGGCGTGCTCGCGTCGGTGCACGCGGACGAGCCCGTCGAGCAGCTCCTGTCGCCGCTGACGCCGGCGGGTGCGAGCAGCCTCGTGCGCGGGCGCCGGGCGGGAGGCGTGGTCGAGGCCGGCTCGCTGGGCGAGGTCCGCGAGCGGCTCGGTACGGGCCCCCTGCCGCTCACGCCGGATCAGCTCACCTTCCTCGGGTGCGTGCTGGTCCTCGGTGAATCGACGGGTACGAAGCGCGGCCGCATGCGCGTGACCGCGGCGCACTACGTCCGGCCGCTCGCGCGCGACGCGCACGGTCACCCCCAGCGTCTCGATCCCGCAGTGCTGGCGACCTGGGACGACCGCCTCGGTCGCTACGAGCACTTCGCCTGGGGCGTGCTGCCCGAGATCGCGGCGCGGCTCGGGCGTCGAGCGGGTGACCTCGAGGCCGATCTCCACCACCGCCGCGACGACGTCGCCGGCCTCGCCAAGGCCGGCGTCACGAAGCTCGACGAGGTCCAGCGGCTCGTCGCCGGCTACCGCGTTCGGTACGGCGGGGCACATGGCGCCGCCGGCGACCTGGAGTCCGCGCACGGTCACGCCGCGGGAGGCGCCGAGCACCCGCCGCACTGAAGAACCCGGTGCTAGCCTCGATCGGGGGTCCGGTGCGTTGAAGGAGAGGATCTCGTGAGCCTGCTGCCCTGGCTGCTGTACCTGCACATCCTCGGGGCGGTCATCGCCTTCGGGCCGGGCTTCGCCCTCGCGATCTTCGGCGCCGCCGCCGGCAGGGAGCCCCAACACGCCAACTTCACCCTGCGGGCGTCTTCGATCATCGCCAGGCGCCTGATCGTGCCGCTCGCCGTGTTGCAGGGCATCACGGGCATCGGCTTGGTCCTTTTGGAAGGCACGGAGCTGCTGACGCGGGCCTGGCTGCTCCTGGCCATCGTGCTCTACGGAATCGCGCTGTTCATCGCGATCGGCCTGAACCTGCCGAACCTGCGCCGGCTCATCGAGATGACCTCGGCCCCCGCCGGTGGACCACCAGCCGGTGGACCCGCGGCGGGCGGGCCGCCACCGGGTGGACCACCGCCGGAGCTCGTCGCGCGGGTGGCCAGGTCGCGGCAGTACGGCATGGCGATGTCCGGGCTGGTCGTCGTGATCGTGTTCCTCATGGTGGTCAAGCCGTTCTGAGCCGCCTGTCACGCCACGGCGGATCGCGGCAAGGCTCACCCACCGGCGACGTTCGATAATGGCGACATGCCCGAAGTAGCCACCTCCGTCTCCGACCTCCTCTCGCGCCTCAGCGGCACCGTCCATGTCCACGACGGCGCACTCGAGATCGCGGACGTCGCCCGCCTCCGGGCCGACGGCATCCGCGACCTCGCCTGGACCGCCGCATTCGCCGAGGACCAGCCGGCCGTCGAGGCCGCCCAGTGGATCGTCTGGGAGGCGGCCCAGGAGCTCGGGGCGCGGTCGGCGAGCATCCAGGACCTGTACATGGCCCGCGCCCGCGGCGAGGTCTCTGGCTTCACCGTGCCGGCGATCAACATCCGGGCCCAGACGTTCGACATGGCCAGGATCGCGTTCGAGACCGCGACGACCGAGGACGTTGGCGCGATGATCCTGGAGCTCGCTCGGAGCGAGCAGACGTACAGCTACCAGCGCCCGATCGACTACTCGACCGCCGTGCTCGCCGGGGCCATCGCGGCGCACTGGCAGGGCCCGGTCTTCCTTCAGGGCGACCACTACCAGTTCAACGCCAAGAAGTACGCGGCCGACGCGGAGGCGATGACCGAAGAGATCCGCCGGGCCTGCCGCCTCGCCATCGACGCCGGCTATCGGAACATCGACATCGACGCCTCGACCCTGGTCGACCTGTCGCGCGAGGACGTCGATGCCCAGCAGCGCGACAACTACGAGCGCACCGCCGAGCTGGTGCAGCTCATCCGCTCGCTGGAGGCGGACGGGGTCACCATCAGCATCGGCGGCGAGATCGGCGAGGTCGGCAAGGAGAACTCGACCGAGGCCGAGCTGCGCGCATACCTCGACGGCCTCAAGGTCGAGCTGGCGGGTACGGACGCCGCCCACGGCAACGGGGTCGCGATCTCGAAGGTCAGCGTCCAGACGGGCACGTCCCACGGCGGCACGGTGAACCCGGATGGCACGGTCGCGGCCGTCGCGGTCGATTTCGACGTCCATCGCCGGCTCGGCGTGGTCGCGCGGGAGGAGTACGGCCTCGCCGGGACGGTGCAGCACGGCGCGTCGACCCTGCCCGACGAGGACTTCCACCGGTTCCGCGAGGTCGAGGTCGCCGAGATCCATCTCGCGACCGGCTTCCAGAACCTGCTCTACGAGCACCCGGCCTTCCCGAGGTCGCTGCACGAGCAGATCGAGCAGTGGTGCTTCGCCAACGCACTCGACGAGCGCAAGCCCGACCAGACCGATCAACAGTTCGTGTACACGACCCGCAAGAAGGCACTCGGGCCGTTCAAGCGTGCGCTGTGGGACCTCGAGTCGAAGGACGCGATCCTCCACGACCAGGCACAGAAGATTCGCTTCCTCCTGCATGAGCTCGGCGTCGAGGGCTCGCGGGCGATGGTCGACCGGTACGTCACGCCCGTCGAGTGGCATCGGGCCATGCCCGCATCGCTGTCGGAGGCGGTGCTCGCCGGCGCCTGAGCCCCACGCCAACTTCGAATCGCGCGCGGGCAGCGGCTATTCGCCGCGAAATCCGCGATTGCGGCGCGCGATTCGCCCTTGATTCCGTATTGGGCCACTCCTATGCTCGCCGTCGCGCTCGGGCGGAGGGCCCGTGGGCGTGCCCCGAATGTTTCTCGGTCAGGTGTCCCCGAAGAGGTCTGGCTCGCGAACCGGTCGCAGTTGGTTCGCGGTGGTAGAGGGAGGCAACCGTGTCGGGTCCAGCCATGGAATCTGACGTCGCCGCACGAGACGACGCCCACCTGAGGTCCCTCGGGATCAAGCCCGAGCTCCGGCGAACGCTCGGATTCCTGTCGAACTTCGCGATCGCGTTCAGCTTCATCAGCGTGTCGACCGGGTCGTTCGGCAACTTCGGCCTGGGCATCGCCCTCGGCGGGCCGGCGTTCTTCTGGTCGTGGCCGATCGTGGTCATCGGCCAGCTGCTCGTGGCCCTGGTCTTCGCCGAACTCGCCAGCCACTTCCCGGTGGCCGGCTCGATCTACCAGTGGTCGAAGCGCCTGTCGAACAAGACGCTCGGGTGGTTCACCGGCTGGCTGTATTTCTGGGCGCAGGTCGTGACCGTCACCGCGGTGGCCGTGATCGTGGCCTTCGTCATCGACAGCATCCACGGCCCGATGGCCGACGGCACCTCGTGGCTCGACAGCCCGGCGCCGATCCTCGGCACGATGTTCACGTTCACGGCGATCGTCACGCTGATCGTCACGACGCTGATCAACGCGTACGGCGTCCGGCTGCTTTCGATCCTGAACAACATCGGCGTCGCCACCGAGATCCTCGGCATGGGCGTCTTTGCGCTGGTGCTCCTGTTCTTCGCCAACCACCAGTCGCCGAGCGTGCTCTTCGACTCCGGCGGCACGGAGGCCGCGACCGGCGGGAGCTACCTGCCCGCGTTCGCGCTCGGGATGTTCATGTCGCTGTTCATCCTGTACGGCTTCGACACCGCCGGGACCTTCGGCGAGGAGACGGTCGACGCCAGCCGGCAGGCGCCGCGCGGCGTGATCCTGTCGGTCATCGTTTCCGGCATCGTCGGCACGGTGTTCCTGCTGGCTGTGATCCTGGCCGCGCCGAGCATCAAGGACGCGATGGACGAGGGCGCCGCGGGCGGCTTCCCGATCGGCACGATCATCACGACCGTCCTCAGCAACGAGCTCTTCGCCGGGATCACGCTCGGCGAGGTCTACCTCTTCGTCATCCTGGCGTCGGTCTTCGTGTGCACGCTGGCCATCCAGGGCGCCGCGACGCGGATGATGTTCTCGATGAGCCGCGATCGGCAGCTGCCGTTCGGGAGCATCTGGGGGAGCGTCAACCACACGTTCAAGACCCCGGCCAACGCGGCCATCGCGACCGGCGTGCTCGCCGCGCTGCCGATCCTCGTGATCGGCCCGCTCGGCGGCTACTTCATGTCGATCGCCGCCACCGGCCTGATCTACATCAGCTACTTCCTGTGCAACCTCGGCGTGCTCGCGGCCCGTCGACGCGGCTGGCCGCACCAGAAGGCGTGGTTCAGCCTCGGCCGCTGGGGCATGCCCGTGAACATCGCCGCGCTGCTCTACGGCGGCCTGATGATCATCAACATCGCCCTGTTCAAGAACCCGGCATTCGGCGACTTCGGTGGCGACGGTCGCGACTTCGTGAACCCGTCGTTCGGCGCGTTCTTCACGCCGGGAGGCAACAAGATCGAGGGCCTGCCGGAATGGCCGACCTTCGAGGTGATCCTGATCACGCTGGTCGTCGTCGGCGCCCTGTACTACGCGGTCGCGCTGCGCGGCCGGGCCGAACATGTCGTCGAGGCCGACGCGGCAACCGGCGAGGCCGTCATCGGCTAGCCGTCCATTCGATATGTCAGCTTCGGCGACGATCTCGCCGAACGCTGCTGAGGAGGAGCTGCGGGGCGCGCTTCGTGATGAGCTAACGAGCGCGCTCCGTCGCTTGCCCGAGCTCGCCCGGGGCGACCTGACGTTCGTCGCGCTCTCGGGCGGGATCACGAACCGCAACTTCCTCGTCACCGGCGCGGCCGATGGCTCGAAGTACGTCATCCGCCTGGCCGGGAACGACACGCACCTGCTCGGGATCAGCCGCGAGGTCGAGCACGCCGCGACCGTGGCGGCGGCCGGCGTCGGCGTGGGCCCGGAGGTCGTGGCCTTCGTCCGGCCCGAGGGCTACCTCGTGACCCGGTTCATCGAGGGCCGGCCGATCCCCGAAGCCGAGATGCGCACGCCGGAGCGCCTCCGGGCCGTCGGCGACACGCTGCGGCGGATCCACGACGGCCCGGCGATCCCGGGCCTGTTCGTGCCGCTCCGGATCGTCGAGGCATATCGCGCGCTGGCGCTGTCGCGGGGGGTGGCGATCCCGCCCGAGTACGAGCTCGCGGCGTCGATCGCCCGCCGGATCGAGCTCGCTTTCCTGACCGCCCCGGTCGAGCTGCGCCCGTGCCACAACGACCTGCTCAACGCGAACTTCATCGACGACGGCGCGCGCGTGCGGATCGTCGACTGGGAGTACGCGGGCATGGGCGATCCGTTCTTCGACCTCGGCAACTTCTCGATCAACCACGAGCTGGAGCCCGACCAGGACGCGGTCCTGCTCGAGGCGTACGCCGGCGAGGTCCGGCCCGACGAGCTGGCGCGGATCACGCTGATGCGCGTCGTCTCGGACTTCCGCGAGGCGATGTGGGGCGTGCTCCAGCAGGGCATCTCCACGCTCGACGTCGACTTCGTCGCGTACGCGGCGGAACACTTCGACAGGCTCCTGACGGTGGCCTCACGACCTGCCTTCGAGCGAGCGCTCACGGAGGCGTCCGCGGGCTGACGCGGCGCTCCCCCGACCCGCCATCATCAGCCCGTGACTGAGCAAGCGCGCGTCGTCGTGATCGGCGGCGGCATCACCGGGGTGAGCGTCGCCTATCACCTCGCCGAGCAGGGCTGGAGCGACGTCCTCCTGCTCGAGAAGGCGGGCCTCACGGCAGGGGCGACCTCGCAGGCGGCCGGGCTCGTGACCGCGTTCAACCCGGCGTCCACGATGCTCGCCTGGCGGCGCTACTCGATCGACCTGTATGGCCGGCTCGGCGCGTTCTCCGCCGTCGGATCGGTGCGACTCGCGTCCTCGCCGGAGCAGCTGAAGGAGCTCCAGCGGACGGCGAGCCGAGCCCGTGGCGTCGGGCTGGACGTCGACGTCATCTCGCCCGAGGAAGCGCGGCGCCTCCTGCCAGCGATCTCGTCGGAGTCGCTGTACGGCGCCGTGTACCTGCCGGGCGACGGCTATCTCGACCCGCACGGCGCGACGCACACCCTCGCCGCCGCCGCGCGGGCGAAGGGCGTGCGCATCCGGACCAATGCACGCGTGACCGGGTTCGAGCTCGGACCGCGGCGCGAGATTCGCCGGGTGCTGGTCGACGGCGCCGACCCGATCGACACGGAGCTCGTCGTGAATGCGGCGGGCCTTTGGGCGCCGCGCGTCGCCGAGATGGTGGACGCGTTCGTTCCCTCGACCCCGGTCGACCATCAGCACGTCGCCCTCAAGGCCGTGCCGGGCCACGAGCTGCCCGCCGACATGCCCGCCTGGCGGGATCCCGACAACCTCGTCTACGGCAAGGCAGAGCACGGCGGCATGCTCTTCGGCGGCTACGAGCCGGATCCGCCCGCACGCTGGGTCGACGGCGTCCCATGGGAGCACGCGGCCACCGCCATGGCGCCCGACTGGGACCGCTTCCAGCCGCTCATGGAGGGCGCCATCCGGCGCTTCCCGTTCCTCGCCGACGCCGAGGCGGTGCGGCTCGTCTGCCACCCCGACGCCATGACGCCGGATGCGAATCCGCTCATCGGGCCGATGCCCGGGGTGCGCGGCTTCTGGGTCGCCGCGGGACTCTCGCTGAACGGCTTCGGGGGCGGCGGCGGCATCGGGCGGACCGTGGCCGCATGGATCACGACGGGTGATCCCGGCGTTGACGTCGCGCCGTATCGGGCGTGGCGCTTCGCCGACACGTACCGCGATCGCGAGTTCTCGGCGGCGCTCGCCCGCGAGACCTACGGCGACTACTACCGACTCCGCTTCCCGTATGACTCGGACGTCGCGGGCCGGCCGCGCCGGCTCTCCGCGCTGCACGACCGCCTGGAGCAGGCCGGTGCCGTGTTCGGCACGAAGGCCGGCTGGGAGCGCGCGGACCTGCACAACCCGGGCCAGCCCTCGAGGCGCAGCGGTCGACTGCCACGGCAGCGAGGCTGGGCACGGCCGGACTGGTTCGATCGGGTGGGGGAGGAGCATCGAGCGGTTCGCGAGCGGGTCGGGCTGATCGACCTGACGTCGTTCGGCAAGATCGAGGTCTCCGGCGCGGGTGCGCTGGCGCTCCTGCAGCGCACCGCGGCGAACGACGTCGATCGACCGGTGGGTTCGGCGATCTACACGCAGTTCTGCGACCCAACTGGCGGGGTCGTCGCCGACGTGACCGCCACCCGACTCGGCGACGATCGATTCCGCGTGCTCACCGGTGCGGCCTACCTTGCCGCGGATCTCGGCTGGCTCGTCGCGCGGGCCGCGGACGACCCCCCGCTCGACGACGTTGAAGTCCGCGATGTCACCGACGACTGGACGATCATCGGACTCTGGGGGCCGCGGGCTCGAGACGTGCTGGGCGAGGTCACCGCTGACAGCGTCGACGACGCCGCCCTGCCGATGCGCCAGGCGCGGACGATCCGGCTTGGACACGCCGAGGTGCTCGCGACGCGGCTCTCGTACGCGGGCGAGCTGGGCTGGGAGCTGACTGTTCGCCCGGCGGAGGCTGTCGATGTCTGGGACGCGCTCATGGCCGCCGGGCTGCGGCATGGCATCGAGCCGATCGGCTACCGGGCGCTCGAGTCGCTCCGCCTCGAGAAGGGCTATCGCTACTTCGGCGCCGAGCTGACGCCGCGCGAGACCCCGTTCGAGGCGGGAATGGATCGATTCGTCCGCCTCGACAGGGGCGACTTCGTCGGTCGAGGCGCCCTGCTCGCCCGCCGCGCGGCTGAACCCGATGAGCCATCGCGCCGGCTTCGAACCGTCGTCGTCGGCGGCTCCGACTGGCTGCCGATCTACGGCGGCGAGGCGGTCCGCATCGACGGCGAGGTCGCCGGGCGCATCCGGAGCGCGGCGTTCGGGTACACCGTCGGTCGGACTGTTGGCACGACGTACCTGCCGGCCGGAATTCCCGACGGCGCCCGGATCGAGATCGATGTGTTCGCCGATCGGGTGGCAGGCGAGGTCGTGCCGGACGTCCTCGTCGACCCGTCCGGGGCGAGGATGCGCGGCTGAGCGTCAGCCGGCGACGGCCTCCGCGAGCAGGTCGTCGAAGTCGTCGCGAGCGAAGGCCGTCGACGCGCGGCCCCAGCGCTCTTCGGCCCAGCTCCGGAAGTCGTAGTCGATCGAGGAGATCCTCGCCTGGATGGCGGCCCACAGCGTCCAGCCGACGTCGGACATGATCATCTGCAGCCGCATTCGGGCCAGCAGCGCAGGGGTCGCCTCGCCGAAGTAGGCGGCGCACAGCTCCTCCTGGCGCCCGGCATCGAACGCGAGCTCCTGGGCGGTGTTGCCGAGCTCGAACGTGGGGTCGTTGTTGCCGCTGTACTCGTAGTCCACGATCCACAGCCGCCGCCCGTCGTCGAGATAGTTCTCGGCGAGCAGGTCGTTGTGGCAGGGCACGGCCTGGAGCGGATGCACGGTGAGCGCCGCCTCGATCAGCGTGACCTTGGGCAGCTCGTCGCGGTAGCCGTCGGGGACCGGGATGGACCGCTCGTCGACGACGCCGAGGTAGTACTCCGCGAGCCGGAACATGTCGAAGTCGTCCCGAAAGCGAGGGCCGGCATGGAGCTGGCGCAGGGCGCCGGCGATTCGCGCCGGCGTGCCCGGCTCGGCGAAGGCGGCGTTTGACATCGTGCGGCCGTCGATCCAGGCGAGGACCAGCGCGCCGCTCTCGGGATCGTGGGCGACGACCCGGGGGCCGACGCCGGCCGTCGCGGCGGCGCGCGTGTTGTGCAGCTCGTTCTCGCGATCGACCGCCAACAGGTCCGTCGATTGGCCGGGCAGGCGTACGAAATAGGGGTCGCCGTCGACCTCGACACGGAAGTTCTGGTTGGTCAGCCCGGCGGCGAGCGGGGAGGCGCGAATCTCGCTCTCTGGCCAGATTCGCGAGGCGACCTCCTCGATCGACATTGCCCGAGCCTACCGTTCGGCAGGGCGCGGTTTCGAGCCGCTACGCTCGGGCCGAAGCGGGCAGGGGAGGATCGAAGGGCTTGGTCGAGCACGCGCGGGCGGTGATCATCGGCGGGGGCGTCGGCGGGACGTCGATCGCCTACCACCTCACCGAGCTCGGCTGGCGTGACGTCGTCCTGGTCGATCGGGCGGAGCTCACGTCGGGCTCGACGTTCCATTCCGCGGGGCTGGTCGGCCAGCTCCGATCGACCACGACCCTGACCCGGATGATGATGTACGGCACCTCGCTGTACCGGCGACTGCAGGCGGAGAC
>Ga0070696_100000740_pt1 | contig 20843 bp, 17 predicted proteins | sample KBSK1253metaG_FD_65474 | JGI IMG/M metagenome (GOLD analysis project Ga0070696, IMG submission 65474) | Corn, switchgrass and miscanthus rhizosphere microbial communities from Kellogg Biological Station, Michigan, USA - KBS K1-25-3 metaG | ecosystem: Host-associated > Plants > Roots >... | reverse complement strand
AACGCTGCAGCATCCGCTCGGAAATATCAAGCCCCGTAACCCGGTGCCCCGCCTCCGCCAGCGCCAGCGTAATGCGGCCAGTCCCGCAGCCCAGTTCGAGAACGGGATCGCCATGTTCATGCACGGCATCGCGGTAAAACGCAACATCCTGCGTTCGCCCGCGCACAATAGGCGACTCGTCGTAGTAATCCGCAATAAATCCGTCGTAGAGCGCTGAACTCACGAGCTATTTCCCCGCAAAATTGGACGGCTCACTACTCACTAACCAGGGCATCGGCCTCGATCTCCACCAGCATCTCCGGCGAAATCAGCTTGCTAACTTCCACCATGCTCGTCGCCGGTCGTATCGCACCGAAAAACTCGCCGTGCGCCCTCCCGATCAATTCCCACTGCGCAATGTTCGTCACGAAAATCCGCGTCCGTACCACATCCTTCAGTCCCGCTCCCGCCTTCACCAGTGCCGCCTCGATGTTTCGAATCGTCTGCTGGGTTTGCGCGTACGGGTCTCCCACTCCCACAATCTTTCCGTCCGGCCCGGTCGCTGTTGTTCCCGAAACCGCTATCAGGTTCCCAATCCGCACCGCCCTCGAGTAGCCCACAACCGGCTCCCAAGGCGTTCCGCTCGAAATATTCTCCCGTGCCAAATGCGTCTCCTTCGCCTCACCTTTATGTGTCATCGAGAGGCTGCATGCTAAACTGAACGAATTATGGCACAGGCTAAGTTCGCTATCCTCGCAAGACTGTGCGCGAGAAGATCTCATGCTCTGTAATAACATCCTCGATGCCGTTGGCCGCACGCCGCTCGTGCGCCTCAATCGCATCAATCAAGGTCTAAAGCCGCAGATCTACGTCAAGGCCGACTACACCAATCCCGGCGGCTCGGTAAAAGACCGCATCGGCATCACCATGATTGACGACGCCGAAAAGCGCGGCCTGCTCAAACCCGGCGGCACCATCATCGAAGGCACGAGCGGCAACACCGGAATGGGTCTTGCTCTCGTTGCCGCCGTCCGCGGCTACAAGATGGTCTTTACCATCACGGACAAGCAATCCAAGGAAAAAGTCGATCTCCTGAAGGCGCTTGGCGCGGAAGTCATCGTCTGCCCCACCGCCGTCGAGCCCGAAGATCCCCGAAGCTACTATTCCGTGGCGAAAAAGCTCGCGCGAGAAATTCCCAATTCCTTTTATCCCAATCAGTATGACAATCCCATGAATCCCGAGGCTCATTACCTCTCGACCGGCCCGGAAATCTGGAAAGACAGCCAGGGCAAGATTACGCATTTCGTCTGCGGCATGGGCACTGGCGGCACCGTCAGTGGTGTCGGAAAATATCTCAAGGAAAAGAATACCGCCGTCAAGATTATCGGCGTTGATCCCTTCGGCTCGCTCTATTACGATTTCTTCAAGCGCGGCGAAACCATCAAGCCCAAGACTTACGTCGTCGAAGGTATCGGCGAAGATTTTTTTCCAACCACCATGAATCTCAAGATTCTCGACGACGTGATTCAGGTCAACGACGAAGAGTGTTTCGTCGTCGCGCGCCGCCTCGTCAAGCTCGAAGGCATTTTCACCGGCGGCTCCGGCGGCGGTTGCATCTCCGCCACCCTCAGCCTGGCCAAAGATCTCGGTCCAGAAGCCTTCGTTGTTGCTTTTTTGCCGGACACCGGCATGCGCTATCTCAGCAAGGTCTATAACGACGAGTGGATGCGCGAGCGCGGCTACGTCGAGGCCGCTGTCCGCATCACTGCCGCCGAAGTCGTCAACGCCAAGCATCAGGCCGGCAAGGTCCGCGAGCTTGTCATCGCTCGTCCTTACCAGACTGTCTTCCACGCCCTGAAAACCATGCAGGAACAGGACATCTCACAGATTCCCGTCTTCGAAGAGAACATCCCCATCGGCACTATTTACGAAGATCAGATCCTCACCATGGCGCTGCAAGGCAAGGACCTGCGCAAACTCGTCGTACGCGAAGTGATGAGCAAGCCGCTCCCGCGCATTCCCGGCACGTCCCCCGTCGAGCGCGTCACCTACATTCTGAGCCACGAAAATCCGGCCGTCTTCGTCGAAATGGACGGCTCAAAATTTGAAATCCTCACCAAGTACGATTTGATGAGCACCGTCGCCAGCCTCATGGAACAGAAGCGTTAGGTGTCGGGGCGACGCAATCCAAAAGAGTAAGGCGGAATACTGTTGAAGATTCTTGACTTCAATGAACGGCTGAAACACTCGATCCTCATGGCGGATGGGGCGATGGGCTCGATGCTGCACGAGGCTGTCGGCACGCAGCGCTGTTTCGATGAGCTCAACGCTACCGAGCCCGAAGCCGTATTCCGCGTCCATCTGGCTTACATCGAAGCCGGCGCGCAAATTATCGAGACCAATACCTTCGGCGCGAACCGCTTCAAGCTCGCCCCGCTCGGCCTTGGTGATGCAGTTCAGCGCCTAAACAGCCGCGGCGTCAAGATCGCTCGCGAAGCCCGCGAATCTGCTCCCCGCGAAGTCCTCATCGCAGGTTCCATGGGCCCGCTCGGCCTCGGCGTGCAATCCCGTCATCCTTCGCCCGACGAAATTCAGGATGTCTTTCACGAGCAGGCGCTCGCTCTCGAAGAGCGCGGCGTCGACTTCTACATCCTCGAAACTTTTTCCTACATCGAAGAAATCCTTCTCGCCGTTGACGCTATCCGCTCCTTCTCTGGGTTGCCCATCGTCGCCCAGCTCACCTACTCCGAAGAAGGCACTACCTTCGGCGACCTCCGCCCCGCCGATGCCGCCGCTCAACTCAAGGGAAAAAACGTTCAGGTCATAGGCGCAAACTGCACTCTAGGCCCGCAAGCTTTGCTCAGAATTTTGCGTGAGCTCACGGAAATCGATGAACTGCGCGTCAGCGGCATGCCCAATGCCGGCCTCCCCAAGCGCGAAGGCGACCGCATCGTCTATCCCAAATCCTCGCCGGAGTATTTTGCCCTCTTTGCGCGAGAAGCCGCCGCTCTCGGCGTCCGCATTCTCGGCGGCTGTTGCGGCACCACCCCTGCGCACATTCGCGCCATGGCCGAAGCCGTCAAGTCTTTGCATCCGTCAAAGTCCACCGCGGCGCATCACTCCGTCGAAGCCGTGGCAAAACCCGCTCCTGTCTTGCAACGCGAACCGGAAAGTCGGTTCTGGAAAAAACTCCAGGCCAAGGAGTTCACCGTCTGCGTCGAGATTGATCCTCCGAAAGGCCTTTCGCTCGACCGCATCTTTGAGCAAGTCGACAAGATCATGGCTTCTAAAAAAGTGGACGCCATCGACATCAACAGCGGCGCGATGGCTCGCGTCGGTATGGACGCTCTCATCACGGCCGGCGCTCTCGAAGCGCGCGGCGTCGAAACAGTTCCACACCTCACCACGCGCGACTTCAACATCATCGGCTTGCAAGCCATTTTGCTCGGCGCTTGGACCGTAGGGGGCGTTCGCAACGTCCTGGCCATCACCGGCGATCCGCCTGCCGTCGGCGACTACCCTGAAACCAGCGGGGTTTACGAAGTCGATTCCGTCGGCCTCGTCAAAGTCCTCAGCCGCCTCAATCAAGGCACGGACTGGGCCGGCAAGACTCTCGGCGGCGCCACGAACTTCGCCATCGGCGTCGCCGTCAATCCCGTCGCCGACGATCTCGACGGCGAAATCGAGCGCTTCCTCGCCAAGATCGAAGCCGGCGCGCACTTCGCCATGACCCAGCCTATCTTCGATCCTTCACACTGGGACGCCTTTGTGAAAAAACTCGGCGGCAAGCCCTCGATTCCAGTGCTCGTCGGCATCTGGCCGCTCAACAGTTATAAGCAGGCGCTGCGGCTAAACAACGAAGTGCCGGGCATCGTCATTCCCCCGCAGGTTCTCTCTTCGCTCGAATCCGCCGGCACCAATGCCCGCGAACGCGGCTTCGACGTCGCCCGCCAAATGCTAGCCTGGTCCCGCACCGAGCTTGCCGGCGCGTATCTCATTCCGCCGTTCAAGCGCTACGAAGAAGTCCTCGACATTCTGTAGCGCAGTTTTGTTCGTGCAATTTAGCTCGGCCTCCTCACCACTCGCCTCAAGAGCGGCACCAATATCACATACGCGACCGCTACAAAAACTGGCGCGATCAAACACCACGCCACGATGGAATGCCAGATCGTCGTCCACAGAAATCGAGTTGTGCCCCAGAAGCTTGCCTGCGCCATCGCCAAGATCTGCGCAAGCGAAAGGGGCAAGTGCGGCGCTGAGAATAATTTTTCTCCCATTCGGAAAAACGGAATCAGCAGCGCAATCTGCAACGGATATACCAAATAATTCACGATTTGAATCGCCGGCAAGTTCAGCCGCAAAATAAGGGCGGCCAGCGCGCAAAGCGCCGTTGTCGTGCCCAGCACGGGAAACACTCCGAGGGCGACGCCGAGCGCGAGGCTCATCGCCATCTTCTCCGGGGTGACGCCCTGCCGCAGCAGCTCCAGGATCGGCCGCGCAATTCGCCGGCGAAAGAAACCTTCTTTCATTCCCTCATCCATCTTCACGCAAAGCGACCTCGGCTCCATCATATTCGGAAACATTAATTTCTCCGCCGCCCTTATTCTCTGTGTCCGCCGGGTGATGGAGGGCTTGCGGAGTTTGTGCTTGCGACCTATGCTCCCTCGGGAGTTGGAGCGTGCAATCGAGGAGGAGCGAGACGATGACGAATAGCTACCGCTGGATTGTGGCAGGGGCGGCGCTGATCCTGTTGTTTGTGGCGGGAGTGCGAGCGGGGAGGCAAACGAAGGCGGCTGAGGGACGCGAAGGTGACAAAGCGGCGATAAATGTGGTGTTGAATGCCCAGCAAGCGGCCTGGAATCGTGCAGATGTCGACGCATTCCTGACGGGCTACTGGCATTCGCCGGAACTGACGTTTTCCGGCAGCAGCGGAGTGTCGCGCGGCTGGGATGGAGTGCTGGCGCGGTACAAAAAGAACTATCCGGACCGGGAGGCGATGGGGCAGCTGGAGTTTTCGGAGCTGGAGTTCCGCTTCCTGGGACCGGATGCTGCTCTTGTATTAGGGCGCTGGCATCTGAAACGAGACAAAGGAGATATCGGCGGCGTGTTCTCGCTAGTGTGGCAGCGGTTCCCGGAGGGCTGGAAGATCGTGCATGACCATACCAGCGCCGTGGAAAAACCAGCGAATCCAAGTCATTGATTATACAGTGTTTAGATGAAAGTATCGGGCGTCCTATGGCCTTGGTACTTCGGGCCTATTGGAGCAGCACAGTATCCTGGGCACAATGCGGGTAGAGGCTACTGAGGGATGTTCGCTGCTATGCTACTTGCGATCTCCATCGTCGCGCTTTCACAATTCGCCCTCTATTATTGGCGGGCGATTTTGGCGGGAGTGGCGGCGCAGCCGGTTTCCGACCGGGTGCTGGCAGCGGCTCACCTGGAGGCCGGGCGCATGAGAGGCCAGGACTTCGAGACGCTGGCCGGATTGCACGAATTGACCCCAGACTTGGGTCCCAACCGCAGCGGGCTGACTCTGGTGCGGGCTTATTACCGGATGATCGAAGGGCTTGGAGTGCTTTCCGGCACGCGAATGCCATCGCTGGCATCGTGGTGCGAGCGCGAGCGCGTGATTTGTGCCCGTTACGCGGCAGTCCAGATCAGCCTGCGCTTGCAAGCCAACCTCGAGCTGGCAGCCGCCCTGCGTTCTTGCTAACGCTACAATCAAGATCCCCCCATCCTAGTTTTCGTTTGCTTGCGTCCTCCGAAGGCTTCCTCTTTCCCACTTATTCCCTCAATCCCGCACCTCGAATCCCGCATCTGCAAACATGAAACTTCTCGCGATTCCACAAGGGTTGCAGCCCGCTTACGCGTAGGATGCGGGTGTAACCTTTTCTCCGCTGGGCGGTACTCACCTTATGAAAGAGCAAGAACGGACCGATGCGGAAAATGACCAGGCCATGAAGTTGGCTCCGGACGAGGATCTGATGCTCGAAGTGCGCAATGGCGCAGGCGAGACGCTGGGTGTGTTGTTCGACCGCTACCACACGCCTCTGTACAACTTTTATTCGAAGCTGACCGGCGACCGCACGCTTAGCGAAGACCTGGTGCAGGAAGTCTTTCTGCGAATTTTGAAATACCGGCAGAGTTATCAGCCAGGAACTCCGTTTCGTGCGTGGATCTACCAAATCGCAAGGAATGCAAGAGTGGATCATTACAGAAAGACCCCGAAACACATTACGTTCGAACCGGAAATGGCGCCTGCGGTGATGCCAAAGGATTCGGCGCAGCATTCGGAAGAGGCGGAACTTTTGCACCGGGCGTTAATGCAGATGCCGGAAGAGAAACGAGAGATATTGATTCTGAGCCGCTTTCAGGAATTGAGGTACGACGAAATTGCGCGGCTGCTGGGTTGCGAACTCGGGACCGTGAAAACGCGAATTCACCGCGCGATTCAGGAGCTGCGGCAGACCTTTCGCCAGCTTGAGAGCGGCATGATCAACAAGGACAAAAACTCTGGAGTCACGAAGTTTGTACCTCCCCGGAGGGCCGGAAATGAAGTGTGAACAAATTGGAGAACTCCTGCCGGATTATCTGCAGGGGAATTTGGACGAAGAACAAAACGAAATCGTGGAACTTCACACGGCGCAGTGCGCCGATTGCCGCGACGAAGTGACGATCTGGAAAAAGCTGGGGCTGCTGCCCGTGGAACAGCCGAGCGCGGCCTCAAGGGCGCGATTCGAAGCGATGCTGCACGCCTACCAGACGGGGCGCAGCGACAGAGTGAGCGCACGATTCGGGCGAGCAGGACGCGCAGCGGGGTCGAACTTTTGGCAATGGCTGCGCACGCCTGTGGGCGTAGTGGCGTGGAGTGCCGCGCTGCTCGTGATCGGGATTTTTGCCGGCAACTATTTCGGCGACAGGCCAACGCACCCGATTGCCAACCAGGACGAAATAGCAGCGATGCACACAGAGCTGACAAACATGCGGCAGTTGGTGGTGCTCTCGATGCTGCAGCAACAATCCGCGAGCGAGCGCTTACAGGGAGTGAGCTGGAGCCAGCGGGAGGCGCACCTCGATCCGCAGGTGATGGGAGCGCTGCTGCATACGCTTCGCTTCGACGGAAGCGTGGACGTGCGGCTGGCGGCGCTCGATGCGCTCAGCCGGCACGCAGGCCAGCCGCAGGTTCACAAAGGCGTCCTGGACGCGCTGCAAGAGCAGCAGTCGCCACTGGTGCAGGTGGCGCTGATCGACCTCTTGACGGAATGGCGCGATCCGGACGCCGCGCAGCGGTTGCGCAATTTTGAGCAAACACCGAATTTGAATCCCACAGTGAAGCAACGCGCGGAATGGGCCGTCAGCAAATTGAATTGAGGAGGAAAGCGTGCGCAGAAAATCCCTAATCTCGATTTTGATCGTGTACGCCGCGGCGGCGGTTCTGCTGCCGGTCTTGCCCGCGAAGAGAACTGTGGGCGGGCGCGCTTCTAGCGTGTTGAATTTCGTGCGCGCGGCCTTGGGACCCGAAGCCGTCTCCGCAACGACCAGAGACGACGATGCCGAATACCCGGTCCGCGACCAGGAAAACATTCAGAAATCGTTTCCCATGCCCGCAACCGGTCAGAAGACCCTCGAGATCGACAACGTATGGGGCTCGATCGAGGTGTCCGCCGACGCTTCAGACAAGGTGGAACTGACCGTTCAGCGAACGACACGGGCGGAATCGAAGGAAATGCTCGAAAAGGCGAAGAAGGAAGTGACACTGGACATTTCACAGCAAGAAGGCGCGCTGAAGCTCTATGTGAACGGACCGTTCCGGTGCCAATGCGATGACTGCCGGCATTCGCGGGATGCCGACGGGTACGTTGTAAAGATGGATTTTCATGTGCAGGTTCCGCGCGACACCGATCTTAAAGTGAAGACGGTAAATGGTGGACGCGTGGTCGTGCGAGGCACAAACGGAAGTTTCCTCGTGCGAAACGTGAACGGCGACATCCAAATGGACAACGTGTCTGGCTCCGGGACGGCGCGAACGGTGAATGGGCCGGTGGTCGTTTCTTTCCGCCAGAATCCGCGCGAGAATTCCGAGTTCAAGACCATCAACGGAAATGTCGAGCTGCGCTTTGCGCATGACCTGTCCGCGGATTTTCGGTTCAAGACATTCAACGGCGGCATCTACAGCGATTTTCCCGTGACGACCCTGCCTGTGCACGCGATTCAGCAGGAACGGCGCGGCGGGAAAGTGGTTTACCGGGCCGACCGCTTCACGGGCGCGCGCGTGAACGCCGGCGGGCCGGAGATTCAGATTGAAAATCTAAATGGAGATATTCGCATTCTTGAAAATCATGAATAACCATACATTTCGTTTTAGCCATATCCTCCGAGGAGCATTGTTGGCTGGGGCGGCATTGATCGCGCCCGTCGCGCAAGCACAAACGCAGTCCGGCAGTGACCGCATCGCGGTCAATCTGGACGATCCGGCGCGTCCGGCGTTTGTGAAAGCGAGCCTGGTGAACGGCAGCATTACCGTAAAGGCCTACGACGGCAAGGAAGTTATCGTGGAGGCGCGCGGGCGGAATCAAGAGAGCGAAAAGCCTTCGGGCGGCCCGAAGCGCTTGAACATATCGACTACCGGCTTGTCGGTCGAAGAAGAGAACAACGAAGTACGCATCGGCACGGAATCCTACGCGCGGACGATTGACCTCACCATTTCCGTCCCCGTGCACACCTCGCTAAAGCTGCGGGCAGTGAACGACGGAGATATCGTGGTCACGGGAGTGGACGGCGACCTGGATGTGGATGACATAAACGGCGCGGTCACCCTAAACAATGTCTCCGGCAGCGCCGTGGCGCATGCGCTGAACGGCCACGTGCACGCTAATTTCATAAAGGTGAATCCGCAAAAGCCCATGGCGTTCAGTTCGTTGAATGGAGATATCGACGTGACGTTTCCGGCGGATGTGAAAGCGAATGTGAGTATTAAGTCCGACCGCGGCGATGTGTTCAGCGATTTTGACGTGCAGCTCCAGGCCTCCGCGCCACAACAGGTCGTGGAAGATGGACGCGCGAAAGGCGGCAAGTACCGCGTGAGGATCGACAAGACCGTTCATGGAACGATTAACGGCGGCGGCCCAGAATATCAATTCACAAATTTCCAGGGACAGATCTACATCCGCAGAGCGGGCAGCGCAAAATAGCTTAAGAACGCAGACGCAAAATCACAAAGCTACCTAGCCTCAGTTCAATACTTAAACTCAGCCTCAATAAGCCCATCGAAGAAGCACGCCACCCGTGGTGTAGCCCGCACCAACGGTGACGATAAGCACCAGGTCGCCCTTGTGAAGGCGCCCTTGCTTGACGGCATCGCACAATCCCAAAGGAATCGTACCTGCCGTGGTGTTGGCGTAGCTGTCGATATTGACCAGCACTTTCGAGTCGTCAACGCCCAGCCGCTCCTGCGCGGCGCGAATGATGCGGAGGTTGGCTTGGTGGGGAACCAGCAGCGCCAAATCATCCTTCGTAAAGCCATTGCGTTCTAAGAGTCTTGCCGACATCTCTGCCATTCGGCGAGCGGCATACTTGAAGACCTGAGAACCTTCCTGGTGCACGAAATGCATTTTCTTTTCGACAGTCTCAGCCGTCGCCGGATGCAGTGAACCGCCACCCGGCATGTAAAGGAATTGCCCGCCCGAGCCATCGACATCATGTTCGAAATCAAGAATCCCCTCGCCATCGTTTGCCGGTTCGAGCAGCACTGCGCCCGCGCCATCGCCAAATAAAATGCAGGTGGCGCGGTCGGTGTAGTCCAGGATGGAGCTCATCTTGTCACTGCCGATAACCAGGACATTCTTGTGAGCACCTGAGCCGACGAATTGCGCTCCGACCGTGAGCCCATATGCAAAACCCGAGCATGCGGCGGAAAGGTCGAAGCCCCACGCCTTCTTCGCTCCAATGCGGTCCTGAACAAGGCAAGCCGTCGCGGGAAACATCATGTCCGGTGTGACGCTGGCGACAATGATCATGTCAATGTCGCCGGGGTCGGTTTTGGTTTGAGCGAGGAGCGCTTTGGCGGCTTCGGTGGCTAGATGCGAACTGGCGGTGCCATTTTCAGCGATGTGGCGCTCGCGGATGCCGGTGCGGCTGCGAATCCATTCGTCATTGGTCGCGACCATTTTCTCGAGGTCCGCGTTCGTAAGCACTTTGGGCGGTACATAACCTGCGACACCCGAGATTTTTGCCGAGATGCGGTGAGACATGGCTCTCCTTGGGAGTTACACCATACCAAGCGAATCCGAAATTCTATTCGATGCGGATGCGAGGTTACAAGTCGAGAACGAAACATACAAGAAATTCGCGGGGGTTCTGACGGGGTGACGGCCGATTGGCGCGGAACATTATTTTCCAGGCGGAAGGATTTCGTGCCGCCAGGTCAACGTTGCCGTTTTTTGCAGCATGGCGGAAACGGAGCAGTATTTTTGCTCACTGAGCTCGATGGCGCGTTTCACCGCGGCTTCCTCCAGCGAGCCGCGGAGCCGATAAAGGATTTCCAGTTTTATCCAGACGGTGGGCGGTTCGGAAGCGCGTTCGCCGGAACAAATGACTTCCAAGCCTTCGAGTTTTTGGCGCTTTTTCTTCAAGATGCTGACTACATCCGTCGCGGTGCAAGCGCCGAGGGCCATCAGGACAAGCTCCATGGGGCCGGGTGCCTTGTTCGAGGCGCGGTCGGAATCGATCGTGATCGCGTGCCCCGAAGGGCTGGTGGCCACGAATTTTTCTTCGCCAATCCACTTTATGGCCGCTGTTTGCACTTTGCCTCCCGGAGAAACTTTTCCGCGTTCCCAGAGTAAAGGATAACAACAGTGAAATGAAGCTGGAGTAGCGAAACAGAAGTCTCTACGGCCTGCTATCTATTTCTTGCTTAAGCTTGCGAGCGTCTTTGAGGAGAGGGAGGCCCGGGTCCGCGTCCTTCCAGGGCTCGAGGAGCCGATCAATCTGCGTTGCGGCCTTGGCCTTGTCCCCCTTGGCGAGATAGATGCGCGCGAGATGGTAATTCGCGGCCAGCCAGTCCTGCTGAGGCTCCCATCCGATCGGAGGATCGACGTCTTTGAGGAAAAGTTCATACCAGACGACGGCTTGGTCGGTGTTGCTGGAGGCCTCGTAGGCATGAGCCAGACCTTCCACGGTCATGAAGCCCCGCTTGGCTTTGTCCGCCAGGGAGAGCAGCTCAATCGCATGGCCTTTGTTGCCATGTGCGAGATCCACCTCAGCTTCAAGGGTTTGGATATCGCTCATCTGCTCGGGATTTTGGGAGTCTGCGAGAGGGCGCACTTTTTGAAGGATTTCCGCGGCCTTCGCGACGCTTCCAGCTCGCGCGTATTGCGTTCCGAGCCAGAGCCCGGCGCGCACTTGGGCGCCCGACGTGGCCAAGTAAGGGAGCGCAAGATCCAGTTCACGCAGTTGGCCGGCGCGATCGCCCTGTCCATCCGCGACAAGGGCGAGCAAGTTGTGCTCGCGCAAAATGCTCAAGGCCCACTTGAAAGTTTCATCGGACAGCAAAGCCTCCTGCAGTTGTGATTTGGCGGAAGCATATTTGCCGTGGTAGAGATCAAGCCAGGCAAGCGAGCGGAGGCCTTTCGGTTTCAGGCCCGGCTTCTCCAAAGCAAGCTTGAAGGTTTCCCGCGCCTTGGGTTCGTCACCGCTGCGGAAAAGAGTCATCCCGTATTCGTGATTGATGTTCTGATTGGTCTTCCAGGAAGGATCCAAACTAAAGGCTTGCTCGTAGTTGCGGAGCGCCTCGGAAAAATTGCCGAGCCCATTGTAGGTGGTGGCGATGTCGATATAAGTGGAAGGGTTGTTGGAAGAAATGCGCGCGAGTTCTTTGTATTGTTCAAGGGCTTCTTGAGGCTGGCCGTTGTTGCGTAGCAGATTGGCAAAGTTGAAGCGCATCCCCCAATCATCGGGGTACGATTTGAGGTACACCTCGAAGCTGTTTTTGGCCTCGGCGACGTGGCCTAGGTCTTGCGCGTAGCGGGTCTGAATGTAGAGCCGCTCCCGATCCGTGGTGCGCTCGGAGAGTTGCAGAGCTTTGTCCATATGCTCTTTGCCTCTGGCGGGACCATTGAAGATGTGACTGTAGTAGGCGTCTCCGAGTGCGGCGTGGGCCATGGCGAACTCAGGGTCGGCCTTGACGGCCGTCTCGAAGGCCTTCACGGCCGGCTCATACTGTCCCTTGCTCCAGAGCGCGCCCCCGTCGGCAAACATTTTCAGGGCTTGTAAAGACCGGGTGGTTACCACCGGAAGAGGTCGATCGGTTTTACCTGTGGCGAGCATCGACTCGCCAAGGTCGCGGCGCACTCGAGTTGCTACCGAGCCGAGCGCGTCCAGAACATGGTCCTGGTCCTTGGCTTCCTCGAGGTAAGAACGAACCGCCACGCCTGACCGCGGATCGATCAAACGGGCGGTAAGTGCATACTGCTGCCCGACCTTGGCGATGGAGCAACTCAGGATCGCGCGGATGGCCTCTCGCTGAGAGATATCCCTAGCCACCTCCTCGGTGATTTTTTCCTCACCGCTCTTGCCCATGCGATGCAAGCTGTCCGCGACGCGTGCGCGAGGCACGACGTTGGCGTGCGGGGACTGTTCGAGGCTGACCGTCAAAGCCGTGAGGAGCGAGCGATCGAAGAGCGGGTCGTTGGTCTGGTTCTCAAAATCGGTGATCAAAAGCCAATCGCGCGGAGCAAATGAGAGGACCGGCCGCGCGCCGATTAACCACCAAAGGGTGGCTACAGCGACAGCCAAGAAAATTGCGGACGAGTAGATGGCGCGCGGGTGCCCTCGCAGAGCCTCCTTCCATCCGCGGCGCGATGCTCCTCGCACGACCGGGATCGCGGAAGAGGTTGTTTGCTGCGCCACGAGCCGTTCCAGATCGACGCGCAATTCGCGCGCGGACTGGTAGCGGAGGTCAGGCTGTTTGTCGAGCGCCTTCATAATGATGCTTTCGACTTGTGGCGAAATACGGCGGTTCCATTCCTGCAACGGACGAGGCGCTTCGGACAGAATTTGCTGGATCAGACGAGGAGCCAGTTTTTCCCGGAACGGCCGCTGGCCTGCGCTCATTTCATAAAGAACAATCCCCGTGGAGAAAATATCGGTGCGAGCATCCACCGGGTCGCCGCGAAGTTGTTCGGGAGCCATGTAAGGCAGGGTGCCTGCTCCATCGCTTTCAGTAAGGGTGGCCGTGACTTCTGCACCGGTGCCGGCATCGAGAAGCTGAGCCAACCCAAAATCCAACACCTTAACTTGGCCCTTCGGCGTCACCATGATGTTGCCGGGCTTGAGGTCTTGATGGACGATGCCGTGTTCGTGCGCCTCCTCGAGCGCAGCAGCAATCTGTAAACTGATGGAAATCCATTCCTTTTCAGGCACGGTACCTTTGGCGAGGCGCTGACCGAGTGTTTCGCCGGGAATGTACTCCATGACGAGGAAATCGATTCCGTCCTGGTTATCGAAGTCGTAGACCGTTCCAATGTTTGGATGGTTGAGCTTGGCCAGGGCCAAGGCTTCCTTGCGGAATCGTTTGCGAGGCGCGTCAAAGCCCAGCTTGCCGGGAGGGAGCACTTTCAGGGCAACATCGCGGTTGAGGCGCTGATCGCGAGCGCGATAGACCACGCCCATTCCACCGGCGCCGATCTGTTCGATGACCTGGTAGTGGCCGATAGTTTGGCCGATCATGGCATGGGCACCTGCCGTTGGCGAGAATCTTAGGCCGCGCTGGTAGGCAAGTCAACGCAGAGGAAGAACCGCAGCGCTCCGGTCCAACGGGCTTGTTCCCGCAGCCCCGGAGGCCCCGCACGTGCCTCCGAGTAGCAAGAATGAGGTTAGGATAGCTGGCGTGGCAGAGAGACTTGACGGAGGAGACTTATGCGAATACTAGATCAGCGAGTGGTGAGGTGGGCGGGAATCGCTGTACTTGTTCTGACCGCACTGCTAGGTGCGGCGCGCTACAGGGTGAAAGCAGCGCAAACCGCAGCGGGGAGCGAAGCAAGCGCGCAACCCTTTGTCATCGAGTACTACTACAAGGCGAAGTGGGGACATGCTGACGAGTTCCTCTCACTGTTCAAGAAGAACCACTACCCGGTGCTGAAGAAAGAGATGGAACTGGGACGTATGTTGAAAGTGAGTATGACATCGCCCCGGTATCACACAACGGAGGATGGACGCTGGGACTACCGGGTGACGATCGTGTACAAGAACGCGAGCATCGCAAATGATAATTTCGACAGCTCGGCCCTGCTCAAGCAGCTTTATCCGGATCAGGAAACGTACAAAAAAGAAGAGCAGCGGCGATTCGAGATTCTGGACGCGCATTGGGATTTGCCGATTAAGGACGTAAATCTAGAAGCTCGGTGAGTTTTGCCGAGACCAAAGGAGAAGCGATAGCAGCTTTCTACGGCTCGCGGTCCGGTGCTAAGTGTTGCGGGGACCTGTGGCGGCAACTTCGATGATGGGATTGGGAAGCTGGCGCATCGTACGCACGAAGATTTGGACGATTGCGGCATCAAACTGGGCGTTGGCGCAGCGTTCTAGCTCCGCAAGGGCTTCCGGAGAACTCCGGCCTTTTTTGTAGGTGCGGTCGCTGGTGATGGTGTCGTAGGCGTCGGCCACAGCGATAATGCGCGCACCAAGTGGAATACCTTCGCCGGAAAGCGCATCCGGATAGCCCGATCCATCGAAAAATTCGTGATGATGCAAAACCATCTCGCGAATGCGGGCCAGGGGAGTGAGCGGGTCCAGTATCTTGGCGCCAAATCTCACATGAGCCTTCATGGTTTCCCATTCTTCGGGATTGAGCGGGCCGCTCTTGTTCAAAATATTTTCCGGGATGGCCACTTTGCCGATGTCATGGAGCACGCCACCGAGGCGGATCTCCTCGATCTCCGCGTCCGTCATGTTGAGAGCCTCGGCGATGAGCGCGGCATACGCGGAAACTTTTTGCGAATGTCCCTGCGTGTAGTGATCTTTTGCGTCAATGGCGAAAGCGAGCGACGTAACGGTGTCCAGAACGGCTTGCGGAAGACCTTCTGGACCCTGTGCAGAAGTCGGCACGGTGGGTTTGCCACCCGGCGTCTCGGTTGATGCCAGAGACTCCGTGAATTGCTTGAGACGCGAATAGATTTCCTCAAAGGCTTCCGGCCCCGTGGCAAAAAGTCGCTTGAGAGTTACCCCGAGATAAGCCTCGAGGACGTCGCGCTTCCACTTTTTCGCTTCGTTGGGATCGAAGTGGTCGGCGGTCGAGACCGCATTCCCTCCCTGATGCTTGGACAAATACATGGAGGCGTCGGCCACTTGTATGAGCTCTTGCGGCGAGGAGCCGTGCAGTGGATAACAGGCGATACCAAAGCTGGCGCTGATGTTCTTCTCGCGTAGAAGCGGGTCCGCGGATACCCAGCCTCGAAGCTTGGTTGCAAGCTGGCGGGCGTGCTCCATGTTGGTTTCCGGCATGAGAATGACGAACTCGTCCCCACCGTAGCGTGCGACGACATCGGAGCGGCGGCAATTCGTTTCAAGAATGTGGCCGACGCGCTGGAGAACGAGATCTCCCTCGAGATGGCCGTAGAAATCATTCACGAACTTGAACCGGTCGAGGTCCATGAGTACAAGGGCGAATGCACGTCCGGCGCGCGTGGAGCGCTTCCACTCAGCGGAAAGAGATTCCATGAAGAAGCGATGCGTCTTGACGCCGGTGAGGCCATCCGTGATGGCCTGCTCCTGGGCCTTCTGAAAGGAGAATGCATTGTGAAGGGCGCCGGCAATGAGGTCGGCCAAGGTTCGGAGAAGCAATATCTCTTCCTCGGAGAACTCAACGGGGAACGAGGATTCGACATACAACACTCCGTGGAGCTGTTCCGCGTAGAACACTGGAAGGGCGATGGCCGCGCTGGAATCTGGCAAGAGCGGTTGGTGGGCGGATTCGCCTGAGCTAGAAATCTGGTAGTCGGCCATCTGGCCGCTGCGCGCGACGTGGCCAATGAGGCCATTTCCCAGCGGGATGCGCCTTCCGAGCGCGCCTCGTCGCGCCCCCGCTTCGGCCTGGACGATAAGTTCGCGTGTCGAGTATTCGAGCACGCTGATGCCGATATGGTCGTAAGTCAGCCCGGCCTCCAGCTGCTCCGCTATCTTGGCCAGCATTTCGTCGGGGTTGAGTGTGGCAATGGCGTTCCGTGAAATGGTGTTGAGCAGCGAGAGATGCCGCGCCTTGGTGCGTTCTTCGTGGAACAGCCGCGCGTTTTCGATGGCGATACTCGCTTCGCTCGCGAGCACCCGCATGAGTTCGAGATGCCCTTCATCAAACGCGCGCTCATTATCGGAAAAAACGGCCATCGCGCCGATGGCATGGTCGTAAGCGACCAGGGGCACCCCGCAGTAGCAGCCGCGATCGCGAAGAGGGTCTACGCCCAGTTTCTTAACTTCCGCGACGTAGTTGTCGCGGATGAGCACCGGCTGGCGCGTTCGAATGATATATTCCGTGATGAAGTTGCCGGCAGGACGGCTGCGCGAAGGCTTGGGTGTGCCGCCGATCACTTCCAAATCAAACTTCATTTCATCTCGAACGGGGTCGAGCGAGGCAATGTAAAAATTCTCCACATCAAAAAGGCGCCGCAGCTCTTCCCAAACTTTGCGCAGCAGCTCTTCCTTGTTAAGCGTGGAACTCAGCGCGCGGCCAATCTCGTTCAGGACGTGCAGCTCCTCCGAGCGGCGTGAAGTTTGCTGGATCAGGTAGCTGTTCTCGACGGCCATGCCGATCTGGTGGCCCAGGGCAAGTAGCAGGCGGTATTCCGCTGGAGTAAAGCGACGGCTGTCCGGCGTGCCCAGTAGCAGTACTCCGAAGGCCTGCTCCTTGGCTTGTAGGCTTATCGCCACGATGCTGCGAAGACCCTGTGCGAGAGCGAGCTGGCGGAATCGGCGAATGGGCTCCTCGCGCTCAAGCGCTGCGACGGTGTCGTCGTTGCGCAAATCTCGGAATCCGAGCAGCCCGCCGAGACGCGAGACGAGTCCAACCAGATAGTCATCCAGCCCTTGTTCTTGTGCTGTTCGGCAGAAGTTATCGCTCAAGCCTACCGCGACCACCGAGGTCGGACCTTGCGGGTCGCCATGATGTAGAAAAAGTGCGCCCGCTGGTAGACGTACAACACCGAGAACACGATCGAGGGCCTGTGAAAGCATGCGCTGTATTTCGCCGCCGACAAAGCTCGAGGTGGCGAGATTCAGGTTGGATAGAGCGAGCATGTTCCGTTCGACGCGGCGTTTTTCTTCTTCGTACAGCGCCATGACCATAAGCATGGCAACGAAAGCGGATGGCACGGCGGCCGCCGTCTGAAAGCCGATGTCACGGAAAAACGGTGCGTTTCGGAAGAAAGAAAAAATTAGCCCAACGGCAGCCCACACGACAAAGGAAATCGCGAGAAGCCAGTCGGCCATAGTTTCCTGGCGGCGGCTTTCCAGCCAGAAAACATAGCTAACCGCCAGGAAAATCGCGGCAGCCGGCAGAATCAACGGAATGTAGAACCAGCTCAGAGCAAATGCCCCACCCCAAAACACCAGCACGCCACCGGCAATTGCGGCCGGTATGCTCCACAGCTGGCGCTGCGCGTAAAGCTGCGCGCCGAGAAAGAAAAAAATTCCCGCGCCTGCATACAGCAACTGATCGAGCGCCGTCTGCAGCGGCCACGGTTGTTCACTGTGTGAGAGAACTGGTCCAAGATAGCTGAGCGCTACAATCGCCCATCCGGCTGTCCAATAGAGCAGATAGGGCCGGCGCTTGAGGTTGTAGAGATAAGCGAAGAACCCGGCTACCAATGAGGTAGCCGCCAGCAATGCCAGTGCGATGAAGCTCTGGTTGGTCAAGGCCTCGGTCAATTCCCCGTCCCACGCGCGGACGGCTACATTACACCTTCCGAACACGGTAACGCGATTTGTGTTTCAAGGTGAACCTGAATCCTCGTCCGTCGCTCGCGGAGACAATCGTGCCGCGGCGCGAGGGACCCACCTCGAGGCACAAAACAAAGTACTTGTGATTATGGATGATGGAATTTTCAGGAAGCAAGCGTACCAGGGTACCGGTTGCCAAAGAAGCAGCAGGGAGGGGGGTAACGGTTTCCATACACGCCTGCGGTCAGTCCCGCTGAGGCGGCATTTGGGTTAGCTTCAGTGACGCCGTCCGGAATGCAGATTGGACGCAATTTGGGGGTTTCGCTAAACTGAACGCTTAAATTCGCAGTGCAGGACGTGCCACTCGCATGGGTGAAATGACTAACAAATCGCAGCATGGCATTCGAGTACGGTTTGCGCCTTCGCCAACAGGCTACCTCCACGTGGGCGGGGCCCGCACCGCGCTCTTTAACTGGCTTTTTGCGCGGCGGCAGAACGGCACCATGATCCTGCGGATCGAAGACACCGATGCGGAGCGCAACAAGCCGGAACTGGTGACCGGGATTCTGGATGGACTGAAATGGCTCGGCGTTGCGTGGGACGAAGGGCCCTTTTACCAGTCGCATCGGACGGAGCTCTATCGCGCGGCGGCGAAAAAGTGCCTCGCGAATGGCAGCGCCTTTTTGTGCTACTGCCCTGCGGAAAAGTACGCGGGCGGAGACTACGCAGAACCCGCCCAAGATGAGGAGCCGAAAGGCGGCGGAGCGCGGCGTGTGACGCGCTGCACATGCCGCGACGGCAAGCCGTCAACTCCCGGCGCGAAGCCGGCGGTGCGCTTCAAAGTGCCCTTGGGGGGAACGACGAAATTTACGGATGTGGTTTTTGGAGAGACGGAATTTTCGAACGAAGAGATCGAGGATTTCGTGCTGCTGCGCTCCGGTAAAGGCGACGAGGAATTCGGCCAGTCGATGTATCAGCTGGGCGTGGTCGTGGACGACATCGACATGCGCATCACACACGTGATTCGCGGCGCGGACCATATTTCCAATACGCCGAAGCAGGTGCTCCTCTACCGCGCGCTCGGCGCGGAATTGCCGCTCTTCGCGCATGTCCCGCTAATCCTCGGAGCAGACAAGAAGCGGCTCTCCAAGCGGCACGGGGCCACGGACGTCAACATGTACCGCACCGACGGATTTTTGCCCGAAGCGTTCCGGAACTTTCTGGCGCTGCTGGGCTGGTCGCCAGGAAACGATGACGAGTATCTGCGAGCGAACGAATTGATCGAGAGATTTTCGCTCGAAGGCGTCAGCCGCACGAACGGAGTGTTTGACCGAGCCAAGCTCGAATGGTTCAACACGCAATATCTGCAGAAGCTTCCCATCGAGGAATTGCTGCCTGAAGTGGAAGCGGAATTGAAGCGCAGCAAATTGTGGAAAGAAGAGTGGGCCGCGGGCGCCGCGCCTGGCCCCGATGGAAGAGACCACGAATGGTTTTCACGGACCGTGGATTTACTCCGTCCACGAATTCGGCTTCTGCCCGACTTTTCCTCGTGGTCCCGCGCTTTTTTCAGTGACGAATTCCCCATCGACCAGGCGGCCAAGGAAAAGTTTTGGAAAGATCCGAAAGTGCCGGAATTGCTCGCGAAATTGGCGGACGCGCTAGCCGCTCTGCCCGAGTGGAATCACGATGCCTGCGATCATGCATCGAGAGCTGTCGCGGAAGCCGCCGGCGTGAAAGCGGGGTTGCTGATCAACGCGACGCGCGTCGCCATCGTCGGCCAGGCTGTCGCGCCGCCGCTGTTCGATACGATGGTAGCGCTGGGCCAACAGCGAGTCGTTGGTCGGTTACGCAAGGCGTACGCGTAATCCCCGAAACAATCGTTCAGCCAAGAAAGCTCCGATGTTCTTCTCGACGATTTCTTTTTTTCGGCTATTCGTCGCGCAAAGCCACGACCGGATCGATTCGCGCCGCTCGCTGTGCCGGGATCACACATGCGGCGAGCGCCACGATAATCAGCGTCGCAGCCGTGCCGCCGTAAACCAGCGGAGCGGCCGGCGTCACGCCAAATAGCAGTGAGCGCAACAAAATTCCAAGCACGCCCGCCAACGCTGCGCCCGCAACTAATCCGATGGCGCTCAACTTTAATCCACGCCCCAGAATCATGCTGGTAACGTCGAGTGGCCTTGCCCCCAGTGCCATGCGCACGCCGATCTCGCGTGTTCGTTGCGCCACGGAATAGGCCAGCACGCCGTAGACGCCGAGGCACGCTAACACCAGCGCGAGCCCGGCGAAAATGCCGAGCAGGGTCATAGGCCGCTCGCGATCGGCAACATTTTCCTCCATGAGCTGATCCATCGTGCGAATGAAGGCGACAGGGCGGTCAACATCCACGGCCCACACCGCGCTGCGCACGACGTTGACCATGCTGGCAGGGTCTTGCGCGGTTCTCACAATCAGGTAGTCCGCTCCGGGACGATCCACCTGATTCACCGGAACATACACCGCCGGTTTCATGTCCAGCAGGAGACCGCGCTCGCGAATATCCTTCACCACGCCCACCACGGTTCGCCACGGCTCCTTCGAGCCGGAGAGTTTTAATCGTTTTCCGACTGGATCCTGGCCGGGCCAGTGCCGTTTCGCTAAGAATTCGTTGATGACGACCACCGGCTGGCTGGACTCGATGTCGCGATCCTCCAGCAGCCGGCCTTCTTCGAGCGTTCCGCCAATCGTCTCCAGATAGCCTGCGGTCACTTCGCGGTACAGCGCGTCATTGTCCTGCCCGGGTAAGAGCGGCGCTGCGCCCTCGATCACGTAGCCTTCCGTATCGCCGATCGAGGTGAACGGAGCGTCCGAGCCAAAACCGACATTCTTCACACCCGGAAGTGTTCGCGCCCGATCCAGGACGTCTCGATAGAATGCGCGCAGCTTTTCGTTGCTGTTGT
>Ga0070696_100000739_pt1 | contig 20870 bp, 23 predicted proteins | sample KBSK1253metaG_FD_65474 | JGI IMG/M metagenome (GOLD analysis project Ga0070696, IMG submission 65474) | Corn, switchgrass and miscanthus rhizosphere microbial communities from Kellogg Biological Station, Michigan, USA - KBS K1-25-3 metaG | ecosystem: Host-associated > Plants > Roots >... | reverse complement strand
CTCGCCGAGACCGAGCGCCAGGTCGAAGAGCATCTGTCCGGGCATCTTGAAAGGCTGCCCGAGAGCGACCGTCGCACCCGCGTGCTGGTGCAGGCGATGCGCGCCGACGAGGCGCGGCACCGCGAAGCGGCTTTGCGATTGGGCGCTGGGGGGCTGCCGCGCCCGGTGAGGCTCGCGATGCGTCTCGCCTCGGGGTTCATGACCCGAATCGCGTATCGCGTTTAGGCGTGCTCGAGGATCTCGAAGTCTTTGGTGATCGCGGCGGTCTTGCCGAGCATGATCGAGGCGGAGCAATACTTTTCGTGCGAAAGACGGATCGCATGCTCGACGAGGTTTCGCTTGAGCGCGCGGCCGCGCACCACGAAATGCATGTGGATGGTGGTGAAGACCTTGGGATCGGTTTCGGCGCGCTCGGAAGTGAGCTTCACTTCGCAGCCGCTGATGTCCTGCCCGCTTTTCTTCAGGATTACAACGACGTCATACGCAGCGCAGCCGCCCGTTCCCAGGAGCACCATCTCCATCGGCCGCGGCGCGAGGTTGCGGCCGCCGCCCTCCGGCGCGCCGTCCATCGCCACGACGTGATTGCTGCCCGTTTCAGCGAGAAACGTCATGCCCTCGCCGGTCCAGCGCACGCTGCATTCCATCAGAATCTCGGTTTAATTAACGCAATCAGCAATATACGTTAGAATGCGGCGCCTTTCCCCAAGCTTCCTCCTTGGGGTAGAATCCGCAGCTTTTCTCACGTGGGCGCAATGAAAACTTATACGGCGAAGGCGGGCGAGGTCGAGCAGGGCTGGTACGTGGTCGATGCCCAGAACAAAGTGCTCGGCAAGCTCGCTACACAGATCGCGGTCCGCCTGCGCGGCAAGCACAAACCCGAATACACCCCCCACGTGGACACCGGCGACTACATCGTCGTTCTGAACGCCGCCAAGGTGCGCGTGACCGGCAGAAAAGCCGAGGGCAAGGTGTATTACCGGCATTCGGGCTATCCCGGTGGATTGAAGCAGACCAACTTCACGAAGCTGCGCGCAACCCGGCCGGAGCGGGTCCTGCAGCACGCCGTGAAGGGCATGCTGCCCAAGGGCCCGCTCGGCTATGCGATGCTGAGGAAGCTGAAGGTCTACGCCGGCGACAAGCATCCGCATTCGGCGCAGCAACCCAAGACTCTGGAGATCGGATAAATGGTCGGCGACTATTACTACGGCACCGGTCGGCGCAAGAGCGCCGTCGCCAGAGTGTTCATCAAGCCCGGCAAGGGTGAGTTCGTGGTGAACGGCAAGCCGGTGGACCAGTTCTTCGGGCGCGAGACCGGCCGCATGGTGGTGCGCCAGCCCCTCGAGCTCACCAAGAGCGGCGCGAGCTTCGACATCGTGGTGAACGTGTACGGCGGCGGCGAGAGCGGGCAGGCGGGCGCGGTGCGCCACGGGATCGCGCGTGCCTTGATCGAGTATGATGCCGGCCTGAAGAGTCAGCTCTCCGCGGCCGGCCTGGTCACGCGCGATGCGCGCGAAGTGGAGCGAAAAAAGGTCGGCCTGCACAAGGCGCGGCGGCGCAAGCAGTACTCGAAACGCTAGCAGCACGCATTCGATGAGAAAAGCCGCCCCCGGGCGGCTTTTTCATTTTCGGGACCCTATGGGCACGGTTAAGGCGGGAATCGTCGGCGGTACCGGCTACACGGGCGTGGAGCTGCTCAGGCTTCTTGCGCAGCATCCGCACGTCGAGCTCAAGGCCATTACCTCGCGCAAGGAGGCGGGCAGCGCCGTTTCCGCGATGTTTCCGAGCCTGCGGCGGCGCGTGGAGCTCGCCTTCAGCGAGCCGAAGGCCGATGCGCTGCGCGGCTGCGACGTGGTGTTCTTCGCCACTCCGAACGGCGTCGCGATGAGCGAGGCGCGCGCCCTGCTCGACGCCGGCGCGCGCGTGATCGACCTTTCGGCCGATTTCCGCATCAAGGATCTGGCCGAGTGGGAGCGCTGGTACAAGATGAAGCACACCGCGCCCGAGCTCGTCGCCGAGGCGGTGTACGGGCTGCCCGAGCTCAACCGCGAGCGCGTGCGCGGCGCCCGGCTCATCGCCAACCCGGGGTGCTACCCGACCGCCACGCAGCTCGCCCTGCTGCCGCTCGTGGAGGCAGGCGTGGTCGATGCGGATCATCTCATCGCGGATGCCAAATCCGGGGTCAGCGGCGCAGGCCGCAAGGCGGAGCTGCAGCTTGCATTTTCCGAGGCGTCCGACAACTTCGCCGCGTACAACGTGCCTGGACACCGGCATTGGCCCGAGATCCGCCAGGGCCTCGCGCAGGCGGCGCGCCGGGAGGTGGGAATCGTATTCACGGCGCACCTTCTGCCGCTGATCCGGGGAATCGAAGTGAGCGCCTATGCGCGCATCACCCGGGAGGTCGACTTCCAGGCGCTGTTCGAAAAGCGCTATGCGCGCGAGCCGTTCGTGGACGTGATGCCGGCCGGAAGCCATCCCGATACGCGCTCGGTGCGCGCGGCGAACCTCTGCCGGATCGCCGTCCATCGGCCTCCCGAGACCTCCCGGCGCTCCGACACGCTGGTGGTGCTTTCGGTGATCGATAATCTGGTCAAAGGCGCATCGGGCCAGGCTGTGCAGAACATGAACCTCATGTTTGATCTACCGGAGACCGCGGGCTTGGCCCAGGTTGCGGTCGTCCCCTGATGCGCTGGTCCAAGGCCCTCAAACGGGGATTCGGGCGGCGTTTCGGCATCGCGGCACCGCGTGTCGCAGTTCACAGTACGCTCCCGTGGTACTGGCGCTGGCTGGGTATCGCGGCGCTGCTCGGCATCTCCGCGGCATCCGCGGCGTGGATCTACGACGCCGGGAGGCGCTTCGCGGGTTTCGATCACGGCGAAGTACAGGAGGAGCTGAACCGCGTCACCGGGGAGCTCGAGTCGGCGCGTGCCGAGCTCGCTCGGCTGCGCGCGGTCGCCAACGCTGCCGACAGCCGGCTCTCCATCGAGCGGACCGCGCAGCAGAAGCTCGCGCAGCAGATCCGCACGCTCGAGCAGGACAATGCGCGCGTGCGTGAGGAATTGGCCACATTCGAGGGCATGCTGACCTCCGAGGCGCGCAGCGGCCATGCGCCGGCCATCTATCGCTTCAAGGTGGAACCCGACGTCCTGCCCGGCGAATACCGCTATCACCTGCTGCTTCTGACGCCGAGCTCGCGCCGCGAGCGCGACTTCACCGGTCGTCTGGAGCTCGTGGTCAGCCTGCAGGAAGGGGGGCGCAATGCTATGATGAGCTTCCCGGAGCAGGCGGATGCCAACGCGGCTGCTTTCAAGTTGGCGTTCAAGTATTTCCGACGGGTGGAAGGGACTTTCCGGGTGAGCCCGAAGGCGAAGGTAGAAAGCGTGCAGGTGCGCGTATACGAGACCGGCTCGAGCCAGCCGCGCGCCACCAACACGGTGGCGCTGTAGCCTGGGCCTGGGTACTGGTCCCTTTGGGGCCGAAGGGAGCGCAAGTGTTCAGCAAGGCGAGCAAACCGCAGAACAGGATCGACAGCCTGATCGGCGCAACTACCCGCATCGAGGGTAATGTCATTTTCAGCGGCGGCTTGCGCGTAGACGGCATGGTGCGCGGCAATGTCAGCGCCGTGGCCGACCAGCCCGGAACCCTCGCGGTTTCGGCCGAGGCGCGGATCGATGGCGAAGTCCAGGCCGCGCATATCGTGGTCAATGGCACCATCAACGGACCGGTACACGCCACGGAAACCCTCGAACTACAGGCGGGCTCGAAGGTCAAAGGCGATGTGTACTACAAGAGCATCGAAATCCATCAGGGCGCCGTGGTCGAAGGGCGCCTGGTGCACCATCCCGCCGAAATGAAAGGCGTCGAGCTGAAGCTCGCGGCCTCGAACCAGGAATGACGGAGCAGACCATGAACGCTGTCACCGAGATGCCCGCGCCGCTGTCGTTCAGCGACAGCGCCGCAAACAAAGTGAAGCAGCTCATCGACGAGGAAGGCAATCCGGAGCTGAAGCTGCGCGTGTTCGTCACCGGCGGCGGCTGCTCCGGCTTTCAGTACGGGTTCACCTTCGACGAGGTGCAGAACGAAGACGACGCGGTGATGCAGAAAAACGGCGTCACCCTGCTGATCGACCCGATGAGCTACCAGTACCTCACCGGCGCCGAGATCGACTACCAGGAAGGTCTGGAAGGCGCACAGTTCGTGATCAAGAACCCCAACGCGCAGAGCACCTGCGGCTGCGGGTCGTCTTTTTCGGTCTAGCCTTTCACCGCGGCGAGATCCCCTTCGAGCCGCGCGAGGGCATCGCCCCAAGCGCCGTCGATTCCTTGCCGGTAGAGCAGCGCGTGCGTCAGCCAGGGCGAGCGCTCGCCCTCGATGCACCAGCGCCATTCCGCGGGGTGCGTGACCAGCACGCGCGCGGGCTTGCCGAGGGAATCGCGCAAGTGGACGTTGGTATTGCTCACCGCCACGTACTCATCCAGCACTGAGAGCACCGCTACTGCAGCCGGCAGATCGTCGTTCACGCCGGAGAAGTCATGGACCTGCCGCCCCGCCGCGGCCGCAAGGGCAGCAAGATCTTCAGGCAGGGAGCCCCGTTGCACCGATATCAACGTGCCTGGGCAGCCCCTGAGCGCGCTACCCAGCGCCTGCGGAGGCACCCGCTTGAAGAGCCTGGAGCCCGGTTCGGGCATTTCCTCCCACCGGTAGCCGCCTTGCCAGGTGATCCCGACATACGGTGGCGGCCCGCAGCGCGCGAGCCGCTCCCGCGCCTGGGCGAGGCGATCCGGGGCCGGCGACAAAGGCAGCGATGGCACCGGCTCGCCGCCGGTGATGACTCCGAGGTCGCCCACCAGGATGCGCACCGGACTGGCGCCGGGCGGCGAAGTCCAGCGCTCCGGCAGGATCGACTGCAGTCGCGGCTGGACTTCGAGGTGGATGCTCGCCGCCACGCGCTCGAGCGCCGGAGCAAAGCGCAGGAAGAACAAGACGTCCCCCAAGCCCTGCTCGCGGCAAAGCACGACTGCTTTGGCCGTCAGTTCTTCCAGGGCGGGGGCGCGCGCACTGAAAGGCCTGCCTTCGGCAGCCAGCCAGGCGGCCCTTTCGGGGCGCCAAAGAGATTCGCGCCACGCCGCCGCGTATTGCCGTTGCGCCAGCATCAGCTGCGCCTTGGCCGAATGCGCATCCGGAAATTCCGGGTAATCGCGAATGATTCCGTCGAGCTCGTTGAGCGCCCGCGCGTAGTCGCCCAGGTCGCGAAGCACCATCGCCCGCGTAACCCGGTATCCGGCGTGCCGTGGCGCCAGGGCCACGCAGCGCTCGAGGCTCGCCAGCGCCTCGCTCAGCCGGTGCGTCGCCCGCTGGATCTGCGCGAGATTGACCAGGAGATCCGGCTCGGCGGGAAAGCTCTCCAGGGAGGAGCGCACCGCGGCTTCGGCATCGCCGAATCTCGCGGCCTGCACCAGGGCGTAGCCGAGGTTGACATGCGCTGCGGCATTGCCGGGCTGAAGCTGAGCGGCGCGTCTGAATGCGCTGACGGCTTCATCGAGCCGCCGCTCGGCGCGGTAGAAGTTGCCGAGGTTGAACCAGGCGTCGGCGTTGCCCGGCGAGCGCTCGATCAGCCGCCGCAGCGCCCGGATGGCGTCGGCGCGCTGCTCGCCCTGCCAGAGCGCATACGCGAGCATCAACTGCGGCCGCGGCGACTCGCGATCCAGGCGCACGGCCTTGCGCAGCACTTCGGCGGCCTCGAGGTAGCGGCCGCCCGCGAGCGCGCTTTCAGCCAGGCGAAGCTGTTCTGCTGCCGCAGCGGCGCGGGCCAAGCTACTCCAGAAGCGCTAGGTTGCTATTCGCCAGGAGATCGAGGCGCGCGATGAGCGGCGCGACGTGGGCGCGGAACGCGGGCAGCTCCGCGGCAGGGACCGGCAGCGCCGCCGGCATGGCGATCGAGAACGGATTGCGCGCCTGGCCGCCGATGCGGAACTCGTAGTGCAGGTGCGGCCCGGTGGCCCAGCCGGTCTGGCCGACGAAGCCGATGGTGTCGTTCTGCGCCACCCGCGCGCCGCGCTTCACCGCGATGCGGCTGAGGTGTGCGTATACCGTGCTGTACTGGCCGTTGTGGCGCAGGATCACCACCTTGCCGTAGCCGCCGCGCGGCCCGGCATATTCGACCAGGGCATCACCCACTGCCCGCACCCGCGTGCCGGTCGGCGCCGCATAGTCGATGCCCTGGTGGGCGCGCCAGGACTTCGCGATCGGATGCACACGCATGCCGAAGCCCGAGCTCACGCGCGAGAACTCGAGCGGCGCGCGCAGGAACGCCTTGCGCAGGTTGCCGCCGTCGGGAGCAAAGTAGCCGTTGCCGTAATGCACTGCGCGGTAGGTCTTGCCCCGGCTCACGAACTCGGCCGCGAGCACCCTGCCGGCGCGCACCGGCCGGCCCGCGAGGTGATGCAGCTCGTACACCACGGCGAACTGGTCGCCTTTGCGCAGGTCGCGGTGAAAGTCGATGTCGCCGCCGAAGATGTCCGCGAGCTGCATCGCCACGCTGTCCGGAATGCCCGCGGCGTCGCTGGCGGCGAAGAGCGAGCTCTGCACCACGCTTGATTTCATCGCCACCTGCGTGTAGAGCGCCGCGCGCTCTTCCGTGGAGCGGAACCCCTCGCCGGCGCGCGCGATCTGCACCAGCGTGTCGCGCGCGGTGAGGAAGCTGAGCGACAGCAGGCTGCCTTCGGCACTGACTTCCGCGGTGACGAAGTAGCCGGGACGCAGCCCCTGCAGCGGCCGCAGGCGGGAGAGATTGACCCTCTCGTCGTCCCGGACCCCCAGGCGCGACAGAAAGGCCGCCAGGGTGTCGCCGCGCTGAAAGCGCTCCTCGCGGATATACGAGGCGGGCGAAGGCAGCAGGGCCTCGGCCGGGATGGGCAGCGCCTCGACCGACGACGTTCTGGACAGCAGGATCTCGGCGTCGGAGGACGGAGCCATGGTGGCAAAAGCCGCGACAGCGCCGGAGACGGCGAGGACTACGATCACGGCGCTGCGCGCCACCGGCCCGAGAGTGCCCATAACCCGCTAGAATCCCTTGTTATTCAGACGCCTGCCAGTGTAGCAAAATTCCCGACAGCCAAGACTTAGGAATGTCAGCGCTGGCACAGGCCATTGAGACTATCCGCCGCGGCTGCGAGGAGCTGATCGTCGAGGAGGAGCTCGTAAAGAAGCTCGCCAGCGGCCGGCGCCTGCGGGTGAAGCTCGGCCTGGATCCCACCGCCCCGGACCTGCACCTCGGCCACACCGTGGTGATCAACAAGCTGCGCCACTTCCAGCAGCTCGGCCACCAGGTGCAGTTCCTGATCGGCGACTTCACCGGCATGATCGGCGACCCGACCGGCAAGAATCAGACGCGCCCGCCGCTGTCGCGCGAGCAGATCCTAGCCAACGCGCAGAGCTACCGTGAGCAGGTCTTCAAGATCCTGGAGCCGGACAAGACCCAGATCCTGTTCAATTCCGAGTGGTCCGACAAGCTGGGCGCCGAGGGGATGGTCCGCCTCGCGTCGCGCTACACCGTCGCCCGCCTGCTCGAGCGCGACGATTTCAGCAAGAGGTTCAGGAGCAACCAGCCGATCGCGGTGCACGAGCTGCTCTACCCGCTCATGCAGGGCTACGACTCGGTGGCGATGAAGGCCGATGTCGAGCTCGGCGGCACCGACCAGAAGTTCAACCTCCTGGTGGGAAGGGAGCTGCAAAGGGACGCCGGCCAGGAGCCTCAGGTCATCCTCACCATGCCGCTGCTCGAGGGTCTGGACGGTAAAGAGAAAATGTCGAAGTCGCTCGGCAACTATGTCGGCATCAACGAGCCGCCGAAGGAGATCTTCGGCAAGCTGATGTCGATCTCGGACGAGCTGATGTGGCGCTACCTGGAGCTGCTGTCGTTCGAGAGCGAGGAAAAGATACGAGGATGGAAGAGCGAGGTCGCCGCCGGCCGCAACCCGCGCGACATCAAGGTGCTGCTCGCCAAGGAGATCGTCGCGCGCTTCCACGACGCCGGCGCTGCGCGTGCTGCGGAGAAGGAGTTCGAGAATCGCTTCCGGCACGGCGAGCTGCCGGAGGATCTTCCGGAGAAGCTCATTCAGGTGCCCACGGGGGAAAGCGGCATTAGCGTCGTCAAGGTCCTCAGAGAAGCCGGACTGGTGCCGAGCTCCAACGAGGCGGTGCGCGTGATCGAGCAGGGAGGCGTTCGCGTCGACGGCGAGAAGGTCTCCGAGCGCAACCGGCTGCTGGAGCGGGGCAAGACTTTCGTCATCCAGGTCGGCAAGCGCAAAGTCGTGCGCGTGACGCTCAAGTGAATTCTCCGGTCTACGAGATCTACGCCATCAAGTATGCGCATCACATGCGCCGCGCCGGCGAGAACTTCATCGGCGGCCCGATCGGCGGAGATGCGCACGATGGCCCGATGCCCCTGGACTATTTCGTGTGGCTGGTGCGCGGCCCGGGGCGCGAGCTCCTGGTCGATACCGGCTTCTCGGCGGCCATGGCGGCGAAGCGCGGCCGCGATCACATCCGCTGTCCGACGCAAGGTCTGAAGCTTCTGGGAACAGATCCAAAAGCGATGCAGGACGTCGTGATCACCCATCTGCATTACGACCACGTCGGCAACTTCGATCTGTTCCCGGCGGCGACGCTGCATCTGCAGGATCTCGAGATGCGCTATGCCACCGGGCGCTACATGTGCCACGAATGCTTTCGCGGCGCGTTCGAGGTCGAGGACGTGGTCGGCATGGTTCGCCGCGTGTACGACGGCCGCGTGCGCTTTCACGCGGGCGACAGCGAGCTCATGCCCGGCGTGTCGCTGCACCTCATCGGCGGGCATACCATGGGCCTGCAGGTCGTGCGCGTTGCGACGCGCCGCGGCGCGGTGGTGCTCGCCTCGGACGCGAGCCACTTCTACGCCAACATGGAGCAGGTACGACCGTTCCCGATCGTCTGGTCGGTGGCCGACATGGTCGACGGCTACGGCCGACTGCGTGCGCTCGCGCAGTCGCCTGCGCATGTCATCCCAGGCCACGATCCGCTGGTGATGGAGCGCTACCCCGCGCCGAGCGGGGAGCTCGAGGGCATCGCGGTCAGGCTGGACTGACCTGCGGTTCTCGTTGACCGGCTCGGGGCTAAGCGTGTAGGCTGCCTTTCGCCTTGCGAAACCACACCTGAGGAGGAGGGGTAACGCCATGGGGCACATCGCACGTTCAGTCCTTGCGGCGGCTTGTGCCGCCGCGCTCGCAACCGCAGCGCAGGCCCAGCAAACGACTCTGAAGATGCAGGCCACCTGGCCTGCCAGCCTCACGCTGTACGAGAACTTCACCTATTTCGCCGATCGGCTGTCCAAGGTCTCGGGCGGCCAGCTCAAGGTCGACGCCATGCCCGCAGGGCAAGTGGTCCCCGCGTTCGAAGTGCTCGACGCCACGCACAAGAAAGTGATCGACGGCGCGCACTCCTGGTCCGGATATTGGGTCGGCAAGAGCAAGACCGCGATCCTCTTTACCGGCGGCCCGGGCGGCACCTTCGGCATGGACATGATCGACGCTTTCGGCTGGATGCACCACGGCGGCGGCATCGAGCTCGCGCAGGAGTTCTTCCAGAAAGAGCTCAAGCTCAACCTGCACTGGATCCCGATCTTGCCGTCGGGCCCGCAGGCCTTCGGCTGGTTCAAGCGGCCGATCAAGAACCTTGCCGACTTCAAGGGCATGAAATGCCGCCAGACCGGCATGGCCGCGGAAATCTGGCAGCGAATGGGCATGACGACGGTGAACATGCCAGGCGGCGAGATCATCCCCGCGGCGCAGCGCGGCGTGATCGACTGCGCGGAGTGGGTCGGCGGCGTGGAAGACCTGCGCCTCGGGTTCCAGAACGTCTGGAAATACCACTACACGCCGGGAATGCACGAGAACGTCACGATCGGCGAAGTGGTGTTCAACGGCGACGTCTGGAAGAGCCTGAAGCCCGAGTACCAGGAGATGATGAAGTCGGTCGCGGCCGAGACCTTCGTCATCTGGTGGGCGAAGTGGCAGAAGCAGAACGCCGACGCCATCAAGGAGCTGCAGGAGAAGCACGGGGTGCGCATCCTGCGCACGCCGCCCGACATCCTGGTCGCGTTCCTGAAGGAGTGGGACAAGCTCGCCGCCGAGGAGTCGGCCAAGAACCCGTTCTTCAAGAAAGTGCTCGACTCGCAGCGCCAGTACGCGGCGGTGGTGGTGCCGGCCAAGCGCTTCTACTTCCCGCCGTACTCTTTCGCCGCGAACTATTACTGGCCCGAGGGCCAGGCCAAGGGGCCGGCGGACAAGCCGGAGGCGAAGAAGAAATAGCGGGATGATTCCCGAACGGGGGCGGCAAAACCGCCCCCGTTTCAGTTTGTAAGGGGCAAGGCATGGCACAGCAGTCGGCGGGCCTCATCGGTACGGTGCGCGTGATCGACAGATTCACCGACGTCACGGGGACCTGGGTGGCATGGCTCAACCTCCCTCTGGTGGTGGTGGTCGCCTGGGAGGTGATCGCGCGCTACGCCTTCAACGCGCCGACCATCTGGTCTTTCGACCTCACGTACATGCTCTACGGCACGATTTTCATGCTCGGCGCCGCCTATGCCCTGCACAAGGGCGCGCACATCCGCACCGACTTTTTCTACGAGAAGTGGTCCGACCGCACGCGCGGCATGGTCGACTCGATCTCCTACCTGGTGTTCTTCTTCCCCTCCATCATCATGCTGCTCACCGCGGGCGGCAGCGAGGCCTTGTACGCATACACCATCAACGAGACCTCCGAGCAGACGCCGTGGCGGCCGATCCTGTGGCCGTACAAGGCCGTGGTGCCGCTCACCTGCGTGCTGCTGCTGATCCAGGGCGTCTCGGAGACGATCAAGAGCCTCTATGCCTGGCGCACCGGCATCGTGCTCGAGCACAAGGAAAAGATCGAGATATGACCAGCGAGATCCTCATCGGCCTCGCCATGCTGGTGGTGATGATCGGCGCCATCTTCATCGGCATCCAGATCTCGTTCACGCTGCTGTTCCTGGCGCTGACCTTCGGCTACTTCGCGCTCGGGCGGGTGGTGTTCGATCTCGCCTACTTCCAGACCATCGGCATGATGAAAGAGGAGCTGCTCGCCGCGGTGCCGCTGTTCATCTTCATGGGCTACATCACCGAGCAGGCGGGCCTCATGGAGCGCCTGTTCTCGGCGTTCCGCATGCTGCTCGCGCCGATCCGCGGCTCGCTCTACATCGTGGTGATCGTCACCTCGGCGGTATTCGCGATGGCCACCGGCATCGTCGGCGCCGCGGTGACCGTGCTCGGCATCATGGCCGCGCCGATCATGATCAAGACCGGCTACGACGCCAAGCTCTCCGCCGGCGCGATCACCGCGGGCGGCACGCTCGGCATCCTGATCCCGCCCTCGGTGATGCTGATCGTGATGGGGCCGGTGCTCGGCGTGTCGGTGGCCGACCTGTACGCGGCCGCCTTCGGCCCGGGATTCATGCTGGCGGGCATCTATCTCGCCTATCTCATCTTTCGCAGCATGATCAATCCCAAGCTCGGGCCGCCGGTGCCCAGAGCGGAGCGCGTCACCAGCGTCGTCGCAATACTGACGGAAGTGGTGGTGGGCGTGCTGCCCTTGCTGCTGCTCATCGCGGCCACGCTGGGCTCGATTCTCGCGGGCTTTGCGACGCCAACCGAGGCTTCGGGAATCGGCGCGCTCGGTGCGCTGATCCTCGCCGTCGCCTACCGCAGGCTCACCTACGCCGGCCTGAAGCGGGCCGTGCTCAGCGCCACCATGACCTCGAGCATGGTGCTGCTGCTCGCGGTGACTTCGAACATCTTCGGCGCCGTGTTCGCCCGCATGGGAACCGCGAACTGGATCACCGACGCGATGGTTTCGCTGCCGGTGCCGGGGATCGTCATGCTGGCGTTCGTCGTCGTGCTGATCTTCCTGCTCGGCTGGCCTTTCGAATGGCCCGCGATCATCCTCGTGTTCCTGCCGATCTTCTACCCCGTGGTCGACGCGCTGCGGCCGGAGCTGTCGAAGAGCTTCGGCATTCCGGATGATCTGTTCATGGTCTGGTTCGGATCGCTGGTGGCCGTGACCATGCAGACCGCGTACCTGTCGCCGCCCGTGGCGATGTCCGCGTATTACCTGAAGCAGGTGGTCAAGGACTGGTCGCTGATGACCATCTACAAGGGCATGTTCGAGTTCATGATGCTGCAATGCATCGCCATCACCATCATCATGTTCGTTCCCAGCATCGCCACCTCGCTGCCCGAGAGCCTGCGCGCCGAGCAGCGCTCGATCAAGACCGAGGACATCGACGACAGCGCCAACCGCCTCGAGGAGGATCCGCTCAAGGGCATCCAGGGGGAGCAGGAGGAGCAGCCAGAGAGCCTGGAAAAGGACGAGCTCTCGAAACCCAAGAAATAGCTGTTATAAGAGCCCGTGGAGTTCGATTTCGATGCGCCGGTCGAGCGCGCCGGAACCTGGAGCATGCGCTGGGAGCGCTACGCCGGCCGCGACGTCATCCCGCTGTGGGTCGCCGACAGCGACTTCCGCGCCCCGCCGGCGGTGCTGGAGGCCCTCGCGGCGCGCGCGGCGCACGGCGTCTTCGGCTACACCACCGCGCCGCAAGCCCTCACCGATGCGATCGTCGAGCGCCTAGAGCGCCGCTACGCCTGGCGCATCGACCCGTCGTGGATCGTCTACCTGCCCGGCGTGGTTCCCGGGCTGCATCTCGCCGCGCGCAAGCTCGTGCCGGCCGAGGGCCACGTGCTCGTGCCAAGGCCGGTCTATCAGCACCTCAAGCGCGCCGCCGAGCTCGCGCCGCGACGGTTCACCGAGGTTCCCCTGGCGCTCGAGCGCGGCCGCTGGGTGTTCGACCTGGACGAGCTCAAGCGGCCGGCGGATCTCTTTTTTCTCTGCAATCCGCAGAATCCCGGCGCTACGGTGTTCCGGCGCGGCGAGCTCGAGCGGATGGCGGAGGCCTCCGGCGCTGCCCTCATCGTGTCCGACGAGATCCACTGCGACCTGGTTCTCGACTCGAATCTGAAGCACGTGCCGATCGCCAGCCTTTCGCCCGAGATCTCGAGGCGCACGGTGACGCTGATGTCGGCGAGCAAGACCTTCAACTTTCCTGCTGCCGGCTGCGCCTGGGCGATCATCGAGGATGAGCGGCTGCGGCGCGCGTTCGCCGCGGAGGTCACGGCGCACGTGCTGCACTCGCCCTCGGTGTTCGGCTATGAGGCCACGCTCGCCGCGTTCCGCGGCGGCGACGCGTGGCTCGCGGCGCAGCTCGAGTACCTGCGCGGCAACCGCGACCTCGTGGAACGCACGATCGATCTGCCGATGGCGCACGTCGAGGCGACGTACCTTGCGTGGATCGATTGTTCCCAGCTCGAAATCGAAAGCGGCTACGAGTTTTTCCTGCGCCACGGCGTTGCGCTCTCGCCCGGGGCCCAGTTCGGCGAGCCGGGATTCGTGCGCCTCAACTTCGCGACGCAGCGCGCGCGCCTCGCCGAGGCGCTCTCCCGGATGCGCGGCGCGGTAGAACGTCTCGAGCGGCGGTAGCCTCGGGCTGGCGCTCGGGCGCCGGCACCTCGGCGCGCGAGCCTGCTCGCCGGTCGATGCGCAGCGCGAGAGCGGCGTGCAGAACGCGCTCGAGATGCGGGTCGGTGACGCCCAGGGCATGCATGTGATCGAGCGTGTTGCGGATGTAGTCGACGGCGCTGCCGCGCTGGCCGATGCCTTGCGCCACCAGGCGCGCGCGCCCGTGCAGGTCGAGCTCGCGCACGTACGCCGGATGCGTGGGGTCGGCGAGAAAAGCGAGCGCGCGCACCTGGCGCCCGGAGCCGAGCTGAACGCGCAGCAGGCGCGGCGCATAGACGCGCCGGGGCATCTCGCGCTGCCACAGGCGCGCGAGCGCATGGCGCACGCGCTGCGCGTGCACACGGTAGGCCATGCCCCAGCACGAGCCGCCGCGGCACAGCCCCATCACCAGGCCGGGCTTGCGCTTGGTGCCGCGATAGCGCGTGGACAGGATGCAAAGCGCGCGGTGATAGCCGTGGACTCGCCCGAGCGCCTTCTGCAGGTAGGAAAATCCGGGCGACCACATGAGCGAGCCGTAGCCGAAAATCCACAGATCGCCTTTCGGCAGCCGCGCCAGGAACTCCTCCAGCATCATCACGCGCAGCATATAAAATCGGCGCGATGTCCGCACGCCGTCCGCCGATCGTCGGCCGCTATACCGGCGAAGAGCTCGCGCTCGCCGGACGCAACCGCGGCATGCCGCTCGAGGCGCTGCGCCACGACGTGACGCCCCCGGGATTGCACTACCTGCTCGTGCATTTCGACATCCCGGCCGAGGATTCGGGTTGGACGCTGCGCTTCGCCGGTCTTTTCAAGCATCCGCTTTCCGTGGGGATGGAAGAGTTGAGGTCGCTGCCCTCGAAGACCCAGCGGGTCACCCTGGAATGCGCCGGCAACGGACGCGGCCAGCTCTCGCCGCGCTATCCGTCGGTGCCCTGGCTGGAGGAGGGCGTGTCCACCGCCGAGTGGACCGGCGTGCCGCTCGCGGCACTGCTCGCGCGTGCCGGGATGAAGAATGAAGCAAGAGACATCGTGTTCCGGGGCGCGGACCGCGGCTTCGAGCGTGGCATCGAGCACGAGTTCGCGCGCAGCCTGGTTCCGGAGCTGGCCCAGCGCGCGGACGCGCTGCTCGCCTATGCGATGAACGGCGCCCCGCTGCCGCCGCAGCACGGCGCGCCGCTGCGCCTGGTGGTGCCGCGCTGGTACGGCATGGCGAGCGTGAAGTGGCTCTATGCGATCGAGGCCATCGGCCAACCCTTCGACGGGCTGCAGCAGGCCTCGGGCTACCATTTCCGCAGCGCCGCGGGCGAGAAGGGCGAGCCGTGTACCTTGATGCGGGTGAATTCGCTCATGGTGCCCCCCGGCATTCCGGACTTCTATACGAGAAGGCGGATCGCAGCCGCGGGCGTGACGCAAATCACGGGAAGGGCCTGGAGCGGCTCCGGGCCGATCGATCGCGTCGAATTCGGCGTGGACGGGGCATGGCGCGACGCTGTTGTCGAGCGGCGACAAACCGAGCACTCGTGGCAGCGTTGGCAGGCCACGTGGGACGCGCAAGCGGGCGAACACGAGATCGCATGCCGCGCGACCGATGGCGCCGGCGAGCGCCAGCCGCTCGAGCCGCCCTGGGATCGGTCGGGATTCGGAAACAACGGCGTGCAGCGGATCAATGTCACGGTAAGGCCATAGCGCCGCGGTCAACCGGCCTGGGTTGCATGCGTTGTTCAGTCCGGATCCCAAAGCGGATCATTCCAAGAATCGGAGATCACATGTTGAAGAAACTGCTGGTTGCACTCATCGCTTCGGCTTTCGCCATCGGCGCGTATGCGCAGGCACCCAAGGCCGAGCCGAAGAGCGAGTCCAAGATGGAAGCGAAGAAGGACGTCAGCAAGAAGTCCACGAAGAAGGCCAAGTCCACCAAGGCGAAGAGCGCGAAGGCGAAGGACGCATCCAAGACCGACGCCAAAAAAGAAACCAAGTAGTTCCCGCACGAGATCGCAGGCCCGGCGCTACCCGGGCTTTTTTTTGCGATAAAGTAGGTTCGATGAGGCTCGTGCTTCTCCTCGCTCTCGCCGTCGCCCTCCCCGCATCCGCGCAGTCGCTGAAGGAGTGGAAAGGGGGCGCGGCCCCGGCGCTTGAGCTCGAAGATGCCGACGGCGCCATGCATCGGCTCGTTGACTACCGCGGCAAGGTGGTGTTGGTGAACTTCTGGGCCACCTGGTGCGAGCCCTGTCGCGAGGAGATGCCCGGCATGGAGGCGCTTCGCTCGAGCCTGCAGGCTCGTCCGTTCGTCGTGCTAGCGGTCAACGTGGGCGAGGGGGCGCGCGCGGCGCGCGCCTTCCGCGACAAGGCGTCGCTTCGCTTCCCGCTGCTGCTCGACCGCGACATGAAGACCACCCGGGCATGGGGAGCGCGCGTCCTGCCGGCGAGCTTCGTGGTGGGCCCCGACGGCCGCATCCGCTACAGCGGCTACGGCGCCATCGATTGGACGGCGGCGGAGGTCAAATCGGCGATCGAGCGCCTGATGCCGTGAGCAGCCGCTTGTTGCTTCTCGTGGCATTTCTCTGTTCTTCGCTCTCCAGTGCGGGGGAAGAATCGGTCACGGTGCCGTTCATCACGACGCCCGACGAGGTCGTGCAGCGCATGCTGCAGCTCGCCGAAACGCGCCCGGAGGACCTGGTGGTGGATCTGGGCGCCGGGGACGGGCGCATCGTCATCGCGGCGGCGCAGAAGTTCGGCGCTCGCGGCATGGGCATCGAGATCGACGCCGGGTTGGTAGCGAAATCGCGCGAGAACGCCGCTCGCGCGGGGGTCGCTGAGCGCGTGTCTTTCGTGCAGGGCGATGTCCTCGCCGCCGACATTTCGGCCGCCAGCGTGGTGACGATCTACCTTCTGCCTGGGCTCATCAACCGCCTGCAGCCGAAGTTTCTCGAGCGGCTGCAGCCCGGCACGCGCATCGTTTCCCACGCTTTCACCATGACCAGCTGGGGGCCCGATCGCCGCGAGACGATCCGCGTCTCCGGGCCGCATCCGGGGCAGGGCGACGAGAGCACGCTCTATCTGTGGATCGTGCCGGCCGAGGTGCGCGGGGTGTGGCAGGGGGAGGGCACTCGGATCCGCATCTACCAGAACTTCCAGCAGATCGAGCTCGAGGGCCGCCTCCTGGGACGCGAGATCACTTCGTCGCGCGCCAGCCTGCGCGGGCGCGACATCCTCTGGGAGGCGAACGGCCTGCGCTTCCAGGGACGCTTGGAGGGCGGGCGCATCGCCGGCGAGCTCGTGGGACCCGAGCGGCGCGAGCCGCTTGTGCTGACCCGCAGCCGCTAGAGGAGCTTGCCCGGATTCATCAGGCCCTTCGGATCCAGCGTGCGCTTGAGCAGCCGCATCAGCTCGAGCTCGAGCGGCTCCTTGTGGCGCCGGATCTCCTCGCGCTTGAGCTGCCCCAGGCCGTGCTCGGCCGAGATCGAGCCGGCGAACGCGTCGAGCGTGTCGTAGACGATGCGGCTCACCTCGTCGCGCCGCGGCATCAGGGCCGGGGAGCCGATGTTGTAGTGCAGGTTGCCGTCGCCCACGTGGCCGAAGCAGTAGATTTCCACGCCGGGGAAGGCGCGCCCGAGCGCGGCCGATGCCTGCTCCGCAAAATCGGGAATCTTCGAAACCGGGACCGAGATATCGTGCTTGACGTTGGTGAACTGCGCCTCGGGGATGGTCTCCCTGATGCGCCACAGCGCGCGCGCCTGCTCGCCGCTTTGCGCGAGCACCGCGTCGCGCAGCGCGCCGCGTTCGGCGCAGTCGGCGAGCGCGCCTTCGACACGCTCGCGCAGCGCCACGGGCTCGCCGCTGTCGCCGAACTCGGCGAGCACGTACCAGGGATGCGCCGCGGTGAACGGATCCCGCGCGTCCGCCAGATGCGCGAGCACCGCCTCGAGGCAGGATCGAGACACGAGCTCAAACGCGGACAGGCGATCGCCCAGGCGGCCGCGCAGCGCTCCGAGCAGCTCGGCCGCGGCGCGCGGAGAGTCGAGCGCGATCCATGCCGTTGCGCTCGCGCTCGGCCTGGGAAAGAGGCGCAGCACGGCGGCGGTGATGACGCCCAGGGTTCCCTCTGCGCCGAGAAAAAGCTGCTTGAGGTCGTAGCCGGTGTTGTCCTTGCGCAGCGCGCGCAGCCCGTTCCACACGCGGCCGTCGGGCAGCACGACCTCCAGGCCCAGCACCTGCTCGCGCGCGGTCCCGTAGCGCAGCACGTTGACGCCGCCGGCATTCGTGGAAAGATTGCCGCCGATCTGGCAGCTGCCCTCGGCCGCGAGCGACAGCGCAAAGAGCCGTCCCGCCTCCGCCGCCGCTTTCTGCACCGCAGCCAGCACGCAACCGGCCTCCACGGTCATCGTGTCGTTCAGAACGTCGAGCGCGCGAATGCGGTTCATGCGCGCGAGCGAAAGCACGATCTCGCGCTGCGCCCCGGTCGGCACGGAGCCGCCCACGAGCCCGGTGTTGCCCCCTTGGGGGACCACCGCGATCCCTTCGCGGGCGCAGAGCGCCACCACCGCCGCGACTTCGCTCGCGCTCGCCGGGCGCACGACGCATTCGGCGCTGCCCGAATACTGCCGCCGCCAGTCGGTGAAATAGGGTTTCGTCTCGGCGGGGCTGGTGAGGACGTTGCGAGCGCCTACAATCTCGCCCAGGAGAGCGTGCAGTGTCATTCCTGATCCGGATTCTACTGGCCTTCATGGCGGCGCCCGCGTGGGGCCAGGCACAGCCGCTCGCGCGGCCGATCATAGTGGGCGCGGCGGTGTCGCAAACCGGCCAGCTCGCCTCGCTCGCCGCGGACTACCGCAGGGGGCTGCTCCTGTGGCAGGACGAGGTGAACGCCGCGGGCGGGCTGCTCGGCCGGCGCGTCGAGCTCGAGCTCCTCGACGATCAGTCCGACGCCCGGCGCAGCGGCGAGCTGTATGCGGAGCTCATCGGCCGCAAGGCGGATCTTCTGATCGGTCCCTATGGCTCCGCCGCGACCCTCATGGCGAGCGCCGAAGCCGAGCGGGCGCAGCGCGTGCTGATCAACGGCGCCGGCGCCTCGCTCGCGGTGCACAAGCGTGCGCCGCGCTATCTTTTTCAGACCACGATGCCCAATTCGGCCTACGGCGTCGGGGTGCTCGAGCTCGCGAAAGCGGCCGGCTTTACGAGCATGGCGATCCTCGCCCGCGAGGACCAGACGGCGCGCGAGATGGCCGAAGCCACTCGCGAGCGCGCCCTGAAGGAGGAATTCAAGGTCGCCGACGTCCAGGTGTACCGCGGCGGCACCGATGATTTCGCCCCCTACCTCGGCAAGGAGCACCTCGGTGCGGACGCCTGGATCGTGTTCGGCGAGCTGCGCGATACCGCCGATCTCCTGCGCAGCTTGCGGCGGCTCGGCTACGCGCCGCGGCTTTTCTTCGCCCGCAGCGTCGCCGACCCGAGGCTCATCGGCCTGCTCGGGCAGGACGCCGAGTTCGCCCTCGCGCCCAGGGAATACGATCCCAAGCTGAACACGCACGGCAACGAGCGCTTCGCCGCGGCGTTCGCAAAGAAGTGGTCCTCGCCCCCGAGCTTCGCCGCGGCGCAAGGGTATGCCGCCGCCACGGTGCTGGCCGAAGCGGTGCGCCAGGCCGGGTCGCTCGACCAGGCAAAGCTGCGCGCCACCCTTGCGCAGATGGAAGCGGACACGGTGCTCGGCGGCTACAAAGTCGATCCGCAGAGCGGCGAGCAAAGAGCGGCCAAGCCCGCGGTGGTGCAGATTCAAATGGGCCGACAGGCGGTGGTGTGGCCCGAATGGCTGCAGACGGCGACGCTCCAGCCCTATCCGCAGTGGGGCGAGCGCAGGATCCTGAAGTGATGCCCTTTACCAGCTCGTAATGCCGCTCACGCGCTCCCTGCTGTTCGCCCCCGGCAACGTGCCACGCAGGGTGGAGAAGGCCTTGGCGCTGGATGCCGACGCCGTGATCGTCGACCTCGAGGATTCGGTCGCAATCGCCGACAAGGAGGCCACACGCAAGCCCGTTGCCGAGGCCCTCGCCCGCCCGCGCAAGGCCAGGGGCTACGTGCGCGTCAATGCCCCTTCGAGTCCTTTCTGCTACGGCGACCTCGCGGCGACGATCCATAGGGGCGTGGACGGCGTGCTGCTGCCCAAGGTCGAAAGTGCCGCCGACCTGCACGCGATCGACTGGCTGCTTGCCGCCCTCGAGCGCGAGCGCGGTATTGCCGAGGGCTCGATCGACCTCATCCCCCAGGTCGAGACCGCGGCCGGCGTGCAGCGCGTCGATCGCATCATCCAGGCGCGCAGCCTGCGGCCCTACAAGGCAGCCTGGCGCGTGAAGCGGCTGGCCTTCGGCGCCGCGGACTACGCCTATGAATTGGGGTTGACGATGAGCCTTGAAGAGGCGGAGCTGGCCGAGGCACGCGCACGCATCGTCCTCTCGTCGCGCGCGGGCGGGCTGGAAGGCCCGATCGACAGCCCATGGTTCCATTTCAAGGAGAGCGCGGCCTTCGAGCGCGCGCTGGAGCGCAGCCGCCGCGGCGGATTCCAGGGGCGCCTCTGCGTGCATCCGGACCAGATCGGCCCGGTGAACCGCGCTTATCTTCCGAGCGCCGAGGAGCTCGCGCGCGCCGAGCGCATCGTGGCGGCCTTCAAGGAGGCCGAGGCGCGCGGCGCGGCCGCCATCCAGGTCGATGGCCAGATGGTCGACTATCCCGTCGCCTACCGTGCGCAGGCGCTCCTCGACTCGATGCGGGCAAGAAAAGAAACGTGACACGCGATGTCGTACTTGCGCCGGGACTGTGGATGCCCGGTGCGGCGATGGCGCCGCTCGCCGCGCGCCTGGCGCGCGCGGGCTATACGCCGCATGTCTTTGCCTACCGCAGCCGCAGCGTGCTCGAGGGCAACGTGGCGCGCTGCGCGCGCTTCGCGCGCGAGACGCTCGACGGCCGACCGGCGCACTTCGTCGGGCACAGCCTGGGCGGCGTGCTGCTCCTGGAGATGCTGAACGCGCATCCGGAGGTGCCGGTCGCCTCGGCGGTCCTTCTGGGCGCTCCGGCGTGCGGCTCCCTGGCGGGGCGAAGGCTCGGCGCGGCGCAGCTCGGGCGCTGGATGATGGGCGGCTGCTTCGAGCTTTGGCCGGAGCGCAAGGCGGTGTGGAAGCGCGAGGCGCCGCTCGGCATCGTCGCCGGAACCTCGCCGGTGGCCTTCGGCCGAGTCCTCGGCCGCCTGCAGGGGCCGAACGACGGCGTGGTGC
>Ga0070696_100000737_pt1 | contig 20917 bp, 16 predicted proteins | sample KBSK1253metaG_FD_65474 | JGI IMG/M metagenome (GOLD analysis project Ga0070696, IMG submission 65474) | Corn, switchgrass and miscanthus rhizosphere microbial communities from Kellogg Biological Station, Michigan, USA - KBS K1-25-3 metaG | ecosystem: Host-associated > Plants > Roots >... | reverse complement strand
AGCCGGCCCGTCGTCTGAATGCGCAGCAGCGTGGGGCGCCGGCCCCGCGCGGCGACGGCGGTGCCGGTCTCGATCACCTCGCGGCTGTCCAGGAGCTCGCGCACGATGAGCGTCAGGGATGCGCGGCGGACCTTCATGCGCCGGGCGAGCTCGGCACGCGAGATCGGCTGATGCTCGCGGATCAGGTTCAACACGATCTTTCGATTGATCTCGCGAAACGTCGAACGCGTCGCGACTCGAAAGCTGCGTGTGTTGATCTTGCGCATGCTCATGGCTACTGACGGAACGAGAGAGATCCAAAGAAAAGCGGCCCCTGATCAGAGGGGCCGCGGTTGATTCGATCGTGACTCACGTGCTCTACGACGATCGCGCGACGGCCCATGGAGGAACCGCGAGAGGATTCTGCGCGAGAATGGGATTGCGGAGGACGAGGAGCATGGAGTAAGGAGTGGGGCGTTCGGTTTGTCCACACTGATCATGCGAAAAGATCGGCTGTGGGTCAAGCGCGCGAGGGATTTTGCAACTCTCCGATACAAATCATTGATCGACGCGCACCTTGCGCGATCCGAAAGCCACCTGTATCCTCACGGTCCGGCAAGAGTCTGTCGCCGGCACTTCAATCTCGAACATGATCATCTCGCGCTCCCGACTTATCAGCCTGGTTCTGTTTATCGCGATTCTCCTCGCGGTACTCGTGAACTATTCAGGGAGCCAGGCAACGTGAGCGTCATCGTGTAATCGACAATCGCCGCCTCTCCCAAGAAGGGAGGGGCGCCTGACGAAGACGAAAGGCCTCTTCCCACCGCGGAAGGGGCCTTTTTCGTGACCGGCAGCCTATGAGATCCGACATCATCAAACGTGGGTTCCACCGCGCTCCACATCGAGCGCTTCTGCGCGCAACGGGCCAAATCCGGAGCAACGCGGATCTCGAGAAGCCATTCATCGCGGTGTGCAACTCGTACGTGGACATCGTTCCCGGGCACGTGCACCTGCAGGCGTTCGGTCGCGCCGTGAAAGAGGCGGTACGTGAGGCGGGCGGGGTGCCCTTCGAGTTCAACACGATCGGTGTGGACGACGGCATCGTGATGGGGCACGAAGGGATGTACTACTCCCTGCCGTCGCGTGAGCTCATCGCCGATTGCGTGGAGACGATGGCGCGCGCGCACTGTTTCGACGGCATGATCTGTATTCCGAACTGCGACAAGATCGTGCCCGGGATGCTCATGGGCGCGGCGCGCGTCAACATTCCGACGGTCTTCGTCTCGGGCGGTCCGATGGCCGCCGGCGTCGACAGCGCGGGCCGCAAGATCGATCTCATCTCCGTGTTCGAGGGCGTGGGGGCCCACGCTGCCGGCACCATCGACGATGCGCGGCTGCAGGATCTGGAGATGAACGGCTGTCCCACCTGTGGAAGTTGCAGCGGCATGTTCACCGCCAACTCGATGAACTGTCTCTGTGAGGCGCTCGGCATCGCGCTGCCGGGCAATGGCTCGATCCTGGCCACGTCGCCCGCGCGCCTGTCTCTCGCCAAGCGCGCGGCGGAATCGCTGATGCGAATGACGCGCGACAACGTGTGCTTCCGGGACATCGTCACCCCGCAAGCGATCGACAATGCCATCGCGCTCGACGTCGCGATGGGTGGCTCGACGAACACGGTGCTCCACGTCCTGGCGCTGTCGCGCGAAGCAGGGGTCGACTACCGGCTCCAGCGTTTCAACGACGTCGCGGAGCGCGTGCCACATCTCGCGAAGATCTCACCGGCCTGGGATGGCGACCGACAATGGCACATGCAGGACGTCCACATCGCGGGTGGCGTTCCCGCGATTCTGAAGGAGCTGTCACAGAAACCCGGGCTGCTCTCGCTCGATGCACCGACGGTCACCGGTCACACGCTGGGAGAGAATCTCGATGGAGTGACCAACTGCAATCCCGAGTGCATCCGCCCCATCGACCATCCGCATTCGGAGCGCGGCGCGTTGTGCGTGCTCTTCGGCAGTCTGGCGCCCGAGGGCGCGGTGGTGAAAGTGGGCGCGGTCGAACAGCACGAGATGACCTTCAAAGGGCCGGCGCGTGTGTTCGAGGGGGAAGAAGCGGCCGTAGCCGCAGTGATGGAGAACCGGATCGCCGAGGGCGAAGTCGTGGTGGTGCGACGCGAGGGCCCCAAAGGCGGACCCGGAATGCGCGAGATGTTGTCGCTCACGAGTCTGCTCAGGGGAATGCCAATTGGAGAATCGGTTGCGCTGCTGACTGACGGGCGATTCTCCGGAGGCACACGCGGCCTCTGCATCGGTCACATCTCTCCGGAGGCCGACGAAGGCGGGCCGATCGGGTTGCTGCGCGACGGCGACATCGTGTCGATCGATCTCGGTCGACGGACGCTCGACGTGGAGTGCACGGCCGCGGAGCTGGGCAGGCGCCAGCGGGAGTTCACCGCGTCGACGCCGAGGTTTACCACGGGCTGGCTCGCGCGCTATGCCAAGCTGGTCACGAACGCGAGTCAGGGAGCGGTGCTTTCATGCTGAGCGGCGCGCAGAGCATGTGCGAGGCGCTCATCCGCGAAGACGTGAGCGTCATCTTCGGCATTCCTGGCGGCGCGATCATGCCGTTCTACAACGCGCTCCCCGCCTACCGCGACCGGTTGCATCACGTGCTCTGCCGTCACGAACAGGGCGCGGGTCACGCCGCGGAAGGGTACGCGCGCGCCAGCGGCCGTGTCGGCGTCTGCATCGCGACCAGCGGACCCGGCGCGACCAACCTCGTAACGCCGATCGCCGACGCGTGGATGGACAGCACGCCCCTCGTCGCGATCACCGGTCAGGTGTCGAGCTTGCTGCTCGGCACGGACGCGTTTCAGGAAACGGACATCACCGGGATCACGATTCCCATCACCAAGCACAGTTACCTCGTGCGCGATGCGCGCGAGATCCCGCGCGTGTTCCGCGAGGCATTTCACATCGCGTCCTCGGGACGCCCCGGACCGGTGCTGATCGACGTCACCAAAGACGCGCAGCAGGCGCGCGTCGAGCAGGACTGGGACGGAAAGGACGGCGCGCCGGCGTCGCACGAGCATGGATCGGACGGACGCGCGACGGTCCACGAGGCAGACCGCGCGGCGATTCAAAAGGCAGTCGCGCTCCTCGTGCATGCGCAGAAGCCGCTGATCCTGGCCGGAAATGGCGTGATTCAGTCGTCCGCGACCGCCGAGCTGCGCCAGTTCGCGGAGCGCGCGCGCATCCCGGTGATCACGACGCTCCACGGCAAAGGCGCCTTGCCGGAGAATCACCCGCTCAGCCTCGGGATGCCCGGGATGCATGGTTGGGTGCACGTGAACCGCGCGATCCAGGAGTGCGACGTGCTGTTCAACATCGGGGGACGGTTCGACGATCGTGTCACCGGCAAGGCCTCGACGTTCGCGCCGAAGGCGACGGTCATCCACGTCGACATCGACGCGTCGGAGATCGGCAAGAACGTCCGCGCGCACGTCGCCATCGTCGGGGACGCCAGGCGCGTGCTGGACGCCATGCTCAGCGAGCTGCTCCCGCATGAACCGCGTCTCGCGACGCGCGGCGCCAACACCGAGTGGCTGGCGCATATTCGCGAGCTCCAGGAGCGGCATCAGCCGCACCAGGCATACCTGCGCCGCCCCAACACCAATCAGCTCATGCCGCACGACGTCTACGCGGCGCTGAATCGCTTTCTCGCCACGCATCACGACGGCTATCGCGTCGTCACGGACGTGGGCCAACACCAGATGTGGGCCGCGCAGCTCATCCACTGGCGCCACCCGCGGTCGCACATCACGAGCGGCGGAGCGGGCACGATGGGGTTCGCAGTGCCGGCGGCGCTCGGCGCCGCGCTCGCGTGCCCCGAGGAGACGATCTGGGTGATCGTCGGCGACGGCGGCTTTCAGATGACCAATCAGGAGCTCGCCACGATCCGCCAGGAGAATGTCCGCAACGTGAAGGTCTGCATCGTCAACAACGGCTACCTCGGAATGGTGCGGCAGTGGCAGGAATTGTTCGAGGATCGGGTCTACAGCGGTACTCCACTGTCCGGCCCGTGCTTCAGGCAACTCGCCGAGGCGTACGGGATCCGCGGCATCACGGTGGAGCGCCCCGGCGATGTCGACGCCGCGTTCGAGTACGCGAGCGAGTACGACAACTCCGTCGTCATGGATTTCAGGGTCGAGCAGGAGGCAAACGTGTTTCCGATCGTTCCGCAGGGCAAAAGCATAGGAGAGATGATTACCGCATGACACATACACTCGTGGCACTCGTTCGAGATCGGCCGGCGGCGTTGAACCGCACGGTGAGCCTGTTCCGCCGACGTGGCTTCACGATTCAGCAGCTCCTCATCAAACGCACGGAGCAGCCCGGGGTGAACCGCATCACGGTGGACGTCGACGCGGAGAACATCGACCAGCTCCTCGAGCAGCTCCGCCGTCTCATCGATGTGCTCACCGTGCGCAACGTCACCGGGGGGGGAAGCGATTCCACCGGCGATCGGAGCGCGTTCGCAGGTCCACACTACTGGCAAGCTGACGGAGCGAATGATCATGTCCAGGACTGAAACCAATGGCGCGCGAGCGCAGCTGTACTACGACCAGGATGCCGACACGAGCCGGTTGATCGGACGGCCCATCGCCATCATTGGGTTTGGCAGTCAAGGCCACGCGCACGCGCTCAACTTGCGCGAGAGCGGCCTCGACGTCCGCGTCGGGCTGCACGAGTCCTCTCGCAGTCGGACCAAGGCCGAAGCGGCGGGACTCCGCGTCCTCTCGGTGGACGCCGCCGCGGGGGAAGCGGACATCGTCATGCTGTTGGTGCCGGATACCGCGCAGGCGGCGGTGTACTGCGACCACGTGCGGTCGCACCTCGGGGGCGGTAAGACACTCATGTTCGCGCACGGCTTCAACGTGCGATTCGGCCAGATCATCGCCCCGGCCGGAGTGGACGTGACAATGGTGGCGCCGAAGGCGCCGGGCCATCGTGTGCGCGAGGTGTTCACCCAGGGCGGCGGTGTGCCCGCGCTCGTGGCCGTCCATCAGGACGCCTCGGGCCACGCGCTGGATGACGCGCTCGCCTACGCCAAAGCCATCGGATCGACCCGCGCCGGCGTGCTCCGCACCACGTTCGACGAGGAGACGGAGACGGATCTGTTCGGCGAGCAGGCGGTGTTGTGCGGCGGCGTGTCCGCGCTCGTCAAGGCGGGCTTCGAGACGCTGGTCGAAGCGGGATATCAGCCCGAGGTCGCGTACTTCGAGTGCATGCACGAGCTCAAGCTCATCGTCGATCTCTTCTACCAGGGCGGGTTGAACTACATGCGCTACTCCGTGTCGGATACGGCGGAGTACGGCGACTATCACGCCGGCCCGCAGATCGTCACCGAGGAGACCAAGCGCACCATGCGACGCCTTTTGTCCGAGATTCAGGATGGCAGCTTCGCGAATACCTGGATCGACGAGAACGCCAAGGGCCAGCCGAACTTCCGCGCGTCGCGCCAGCGCGAGATGCAGCAGCCCATCGAAGAGGTCGGCCGGGCGCTGCGCCGTATGATGCCGTTCGTGCAGCCGAAGGAAGTGCGTCCCGGAGAAGGCGGCGCATGAACGATCGAGTCCTGGTGTTCGACACGACGCTCCGCGACGGCGAGCAAGCGCCGGGCTGTTCGCTCACGTCGCGCGAAAAGCTGGAAGTCGCTCGACAGCTGGCGCGGCTCGGCGTCGACATCATCGAAGCCGGTTTCCCGGCATCCTCGCAGGGAGACTGGGATGGCGTGCACTCCATCGCGTCCGAAATCGGCACCGGGACAGGACCGGTGATTTGCGGCCTCGCGCGCGCCAATGAGCACGATATCGAGCGCGCGGCCTCGGCCGTCCGGCCCGCGACACGGCGGCGAATCCACACCTTCATCGCGACTTCGGACCTGCACATCGAGCGCAAGCTCCAGAAAACGCGGCGGGACGTGCTGGCCATCGTGCCGGCGATGGTCGCCTATGCCCGGAGCTTTTGCGACGACGTCGAGTTCTCACCAGAAGACGCGACTCGGTCTGACCGCGGCTTCCTGCTCGAGGTGCTCGCGGCGGCGCTCGAGGCTGGCGCCACCACGCTGAACATTCCGGACACGGTGGGCTACGCCATGCCGGAGGAATACCACGAGCTCATTGCGGACGTGTTGTCGCGCGTGGTGGCGGGAAGGACGTCCACCGCGGTCGTCTCGGCGCACTGTCACGATGATCTCGGCATGGCGGTCGCGAACTCCCTCGCAGCGGTGCGCGCGGGCGCGCGACAGGTGGAATGCACCATCAATGGCCTGGGTGAGCGCGCCGGGAACGCCGCCCTCGAAGAGATCGTGATGGCGCTCGAGACGCGATCGGAGACGTTCTGCGCGCAGACCGGCATTCGCACCACGGAATTGGCGCGCACGTCGCAACTCGTCGCTGAGCGAACCGGGGTCGCGGTCCCGCCGAACAAGGCCATCGTCGGGGCGAACGCGTTTGCGCATGAAGCCGGGATCCATCAGGACGGCATGATGAAGCACCGGTCCACGTACGAGATCATGCGCGCGGAAAGTGTCGGGCTCGCCGGCAGTCGCATCGTGCTCGGCAAGCACTCCGGCCGACACGCCGTGCGTCGCAGCCTCGAACAGATGACCGGACACCTGGATGATGAAGTCTTCACCATGGCTTTCGCGCGCTTCAAGGAGATCGCCGACGAGAAGAAGTCCGTCGATGAGAGTGATTTCGGGCAGCTCCTCGGCGTCGAGCCGCGTTCGAAGCCGCGCACGCTCTTCGAGAAGATCTGGGACGCGCACGTCGTTCGTGCCGAGACTCCGGATGCGCCGGCCGTGCTCTACGTCGACCTCCAGCTGATCCACGAGGTGACCTCACCGCAGGCGTTCGCGGAGCTGGCCGAGCGGGGCCTACGCGTGCGCAGACCGGAGTTGACCGTCGGGACGATGGACCACTCGACACCGACGACGCCGCTCGCGAAGAATGGCCGTCCGCACATCAAGGACATGATGGCCGCGGCGCAGGTCCGCCAGCTCGAGGTCAACTGCGCGGCGCACGGTGTGCCACTCCACGCGCTGGGAAGCGAGCAGCAGGGGATCGTGCACGTCATCGGGCCGGAGCTGGGACTCACCCAGCCGGGTATGACCATCGTGTGCGGCGACAGCCACACGAGCACGCACGGCGCGTTTGGAGCGCTCGCGTTCGGCATTGGGACGTCCGAGGTCGCGCACGTCCTTGCCACGCAGTGCCTGCTCCAGCGCCGTCCACTCACGATGGAGGTGCGCATCGACGGTCGGCTCTACCCCGGCGTCACCGCCAAAGACGTCATCCTCGCGATCATCACGCGGATCGGCGTGGCGGGTGGAAGCGGCCACGTCATCGAATACACCGGGTCCGCCATCCGCGCACTCGACATGGAGAGTCGGATGACGATCTGTAACATGTCGATCGAGGCAGGAGCACGCGCGGGCCTCATCGGGCCGGACGACACGACGATCGCTTATCTGCAAGGGCGGCCGCACGCACCCACCGGGGGTGCCTGGGACGCGGCTGTCGCTCGCTGGAGTCTGTTGCGAACCGACGAAGCCGCGACGTACGATCGGAGCGTGACCATCGATGCTGACGAGATCGAGCCGATGATCTCCTACGGCACGAACCCTGGCATGTGCATTCCGATTCATGGACGGGTTCCGCATCCACGCGAGAAACCCGACGCCCACGAACGGAGCGCGCTGGAGAAAGCGTTGCGTTACATGGCGCTCGAGCCGGGGCAGCCGATCATCGGCAAGAAGGTGGACGTGGTGTTCCTCGGCAGCTGCACCAACTCCCGGCTCTCGGATCTTCGCGCGGCCGCGGCGCTCATGGACGGCCGGCGGGTGGCGTCCGGAGTCCGCATGCTCGTGGTGCCCGGATCGCAGTCAGTGCGTAGCGCCGCCGAGCGGGAAGGGCTGCACAATGTTTTCCTCGCGGCTGGTGCGGAATGGCGCGAGCCGGGCTGCTCCATGTGCATCGGCATGAACGAGGATCGGTTGCAGCCGGGGCAATACGCCGTGAGCACGAGCAACAGGAACTTCGAAGGACGCCAGGGAACCGGCGGCCGGACATTTCTGGCGAGTCCTCTCACGGCGGCCGCCTCGGCGGTCACGGGCCGCATCACCGACGCGCGAACGCTGGTCTGATCATGGAACCGTTCACCACACTCTCGGCGCGCGCCGCGCTGCTGCTGCTCGACGACGTCGACACCGACCAGATCATCCCGGCGCGCTTTCTCACGACCACCGCACGCACCGGGCTTGGCACGGCGCTGTTCGCCGACTGGCGCTTCGACGCGACAGGCAAGCCACGGCCGGAGTTCGCGCTCAATGAGCCGCAGTCGGCCGGCGCGCGAATTCTCATTGCCGGTCGGAACTTCGGTTGCGGCTCGTCACGCGAGCACGCGCCATGGGCGCTGCTCGACTACGGCTTCAAAGCGGTCATCGCGACTTCCTTCGCCGACATCTTTCGCGGGAATGCGCTCAAGAACGGATTGCTGCCGGTCGCGATTTCGGACGCCGACCATGGCACGCTCGTCGCGCAGATCCGGCGAGCCCAGGATCGTCCTCTGGTCATCGACCTCGCGAGCCAAACGGTGAGGCTGCCCGATGGTGGAAGCAGTATGTTCCCCATCGACCCCTTCGCGAAGCGCTGCCTGCTCAACGGCGTGGACCAACTCGGCTTCCTTCTTGCCGGCGAAATCGAGATCGCTGCATACGAGCGCACACATCTTCAGCCCGTGCGAACGATTGGATGAAGTCGAACGCCAAGACGAGCGAAGTGCGCGCGATGATCGCCGTGCTCCCGGGCGACGGCATCGGCCCTGAGGTCACGGAACAGGCCCTGCGCGTCCTCGAAGCCGTTCAGCGGCGCTCAGAGGGGAGACACGACTTTTCGCTACGGCGGGGACTGATCGGAGGCGCCGCGATCGACGCGCTCGGCGACCCACTGCCGGCTGACACCCTCGCGATCTGCCAAGAAGCAAACGCGGTGCTCCTCGGCGCGGTCGGCGGTCCGAAGTGGGACGATCCCAACGCATCCGTGCGCCCGGAGCAGGGACTGCTCGGCTTGAGAAAGGCGCTGAACGTCTACGCCAATCTGCGCCCTGTCTCGTCACAGCCGGCGCTGCGGCACGCGTCGCCACTGCGCGCGGAGCTGCTGGCCGACGTGGACATCGTCTTCGTCCGCGAGCTCACCGGTGGCGCGTACTTTGGCGAGAAGACACGCACGACTCTCGCCGAGGGCGGAGAGCGGGCGAGCGATCTGTGCGTCTACACGACCGCGGAAATCGAGAGAGTCGTGCGCGTGGCTGCCACGCTCGCGCGACAGCGGCGGCGCAAGCTGACGTCGGTGGACAAGGCGAATGTCATGGAAACGTCGCGGCTGTGGCGGCACGTCACGGTGCGCGTGATGGGCGACGAGTTTCCCGACGTCCAGCTGGATCACATGCTGGTCGATACATGCGCGATGCAACTGCTGCGCTCACCGGCGCGGTTCGACGTGATCGTGACCGAGAACATGTTCGGCGACATTCTCACCGACGAGGCGTCGATGCTGGCCGGCTCCATGGGGATGCTGCCTTCGGCGTCGCTCGGCGAGTGCGTTGGCGGAAGTCGTCGCGGATTGTACGAGCCGATCCATGGGTCGGCGCCGGACATCGCGGGCCGTGGGATCGCGAACCCAATCGGGGCGATCCTCAGCGTCGCAATGTTGCTGCGTCACTCCCTGGGACTCGAGAGCGAGGCCGACATCGTCGAGCGCGCCGTCGCCAGCGTCATTGCCCAAGGATTGGCGACTCCTGACATCGAAACGGTCGGGAGCCGTCGCTGCACCACGGAACAAATGGGCGCAGCGATCGTGGAACAGATTCTTGTCAGGCTTCCGGTCGATGCTCTCGAACCGCGGCCGTAGCTGCGATCAACCGCTTGAGGTAACGCGAGACCGACTCGTCGGCCGCCCTCGTCGGCAGGAGAAATTCCGGGTCATCTGGTTGCGCCGAGCCATTCGTGGGCGGCTCATCCACCATCAGATCTCCACCGCGCGACTCGACCGCCTGCTCGAACGCTTCGACACTCTCGACCAACTGGGCTACGTCATCGGGCGAATCGGAGTCAAAGACCGAGATGCCGCGCGCCCGCAGGCGGCTGGACATCTCCTGCGTGACTCGGGCGAGGTCTCGATTCCAGTCGTTTGACGTATTGTCGATGTCTGACATGTCTTTCTCCCTCAGAAGGCCGGACCATCAATCTATTCGGCGACGTACCGCCAGGGGTCAGTCGCCCACGCACGCTTCCAAATCGTAAAGAACGGCACATCGCGGGTGGCGACCGCGCTTCCCGCCGTCGCCGGTGCGGTGATGTGAATCGTGCCGATGCTCACTCCAAGGTCCCCCGTCGAGGAGACGATCACCTGATCCGGTGCCCACGTGATCGTACCGACGGCCGCCGCTCCGGCGCTCACCAACCTCGCGATCGCCTGTGGACCCTGCACGAACTCGGCGCTGTTCTGTCCGCCTGTGTTCACGGCGTCGGGCGCGCCCCACTTTTCGAATGCGGGGCCGAGGCCCATCGGCGCCGCGTCGCGCGAGAACGTGTGTTCGGCGAGACTCAGCTCGTCGGCATACCGCTGTACCGTGGCGGCGTCGCCGCGCGGGAGCGCGCGCTTTGGCAGTGACGGCGGGAGCATCGCGAGCGATACTTCGCCCGGAGCGCGCGGCACTCGCTTGTACGCCGCCACACGCCAGCCGGCGTCCCCGCGCACCCAGTAGGCGACGTATTTGCCGAGCTGCTCGCTCCCGTCGGGACGCGTGACAGTCACGTAGCCGAAGGTGAAGCCGTGCTCTCCGTCGGACGACACGCCCCCGCGAATCGGAGTCCAGTCCACCCGTGAGCGCGTGTTGTCGAGGTTGAGCCTCAACGCCTGGAGCACCGAGTCGCGTCCGCGAATGTGTCGTCCCGGCGATTGAACCACCACGTTCGTGACGAACATGTTCGCGAGCGCAGTCGCCAGATCGGTTGTTTTCGCGGCCAAAGCAAACGCGCGATCCGCGGCAAGCAGGCCGTCCACCGCCGTCTGAGGATCGGACACATCGGAGCGCGCCGCGGTGCCGGCAGCGACGTCGAGCACTGTGCGTTTGCTCACCACGCGCCAGATACTGTCGCGGCGCACGAGGAAAAACTCGATCTCGGATGTGACACCTTGGCTCACCGGCGTGTACCGCACGTACGCGAGCGCGGAGTCGCCCCCTGCTTCACCGGTGGCGCCGACGGCGTACGCTGGCGAGAAACGCAGCACGCCGCCCGCCAGCCCACGACACTGCTCGTTGGCCTCGGTCAGTGGACACACGCGAGGCACGTGCGCCGCCTCCGCGATCGCGATGGCCCAGTCGTGATTCGCCTGCATGAGACTGTCCGCCTGCCGCGTGCGCTGATGCGCGAGCGGCTGCGGATCGATCCATCGGGCTTGCTGCATCATGGGCCGGTAGAACCGGCGCACGACTTCGCCGAGGATCAGGAACTCCTGGTCGGGAGGAATTCGCGCGGCCTCGCGCGCGGTGCCGCGCACGTCCGGCGCTGCGCCGGGGCGCGGAGGATGGTCCGGAATTCGGATGAACGACTCGCGGGTGATTGCCGTCCCCGCGCATCCGGCGGCAGCGACGCACAACGCGACAACGAACACTCTGGATTGCGACATCTTGTGATACGAATGGGTGGTGTCGAAAGGTAAGCCACCCCCCAACCCGCCGAACTAGTGGGTCTTGACCTTGATGTCCCCCTCCCCCTCGAGGACCGGGAAAGTGCGCGCGTCGCGCGTGGGAGTGTCTGGCCATGGCTGCAGCTGACAATACTCCGGTGTTGTCTTGATTCCCGCCGACCACTTGAACCCAAACACGGTCGACCGGTCTGGTTCGGGTACCGCGGCGTCAGCATAGTCCACAACGCGGAACCAGATGTCCATCCCCGCGAGATGCAGCGTGTCCACCTGGAACGCGGGATTGGTCGACCGGTTCTCGAGAATGATCCCGCCGACCCACGCCCGATGATTCGCCGGATCGAACGTCACGCAGGTGACCCGCCCGGTGAATTCCACAGTGCCCGCGGCGGACTCCCGGTACTGCCAGAACTCACCATCGGCGGAGCCATCCGCGCGCTGTTTGGCGTCGAACTCAAACGACATGAGTCCTGCATTGGCGGATCGAAGATCAACGACACCAGCCCCCTGCACCTTCGCGACCACTCCGTGACTGTCGTCGGCCGCAACGGCGGCGCGATCGCTTCCAGTGCCGACAAGCGTGGGCAGGGATGGCTGTTCACAGGCGAGCGCGGCGACCGCGCCCGCGGTGAATATCAAATGAGCTCGACGCATGATCACTCCCCGAGTTATGAGGGACGCAAACATCGGCTGGCGCGCGGAGTCGCGTCTTGAACCAGCCTGCGGTTCTTGAACGACGCACGCCCATTGTTCTCCGACGCCCCGAGCCGGGTGGCGAGTGACGGTTCAGCGCCGCACGAGAGTTGTCGTCATAGGCGTGTGTCACGGGGCCGGGGGGCTGGGGGGGGGGAGACTGAATGCGGCAGCGACACGTGGACGTCACGATGGGCAGCCCACGCTTCCGCAGTCTCCCAGCGGGATCGTGTGAGATCGTTCAGGCGTGGTTCCCCGCCAACACAGTTTTGCCGCCGCACACGCACGGGCGGTCGGTGTTTGCGATCATGCTTGCCGGCTCCTTCACCACGTCCTTCGGCGCCAGACATCTCGACTGCACCCCCGGAACGGTCTGGACCGAGCCGCTGGGAGAGCGACATGCAAATCACGCCGGCAAGCGAGGCGCGCGTGTGCTCGTGATTCAGGCTGATCCGAACGCCGAAGAGCTGACCTCGCTGCAATCCAGCTTGTTCGCGGCGGTCGCCGTGTCCCGGCATCCTCAGCTCGCACACGATGCACGCCGGATGGCCGCGGAGTTTCAGGCGGGCGACTGCCTGAGCGATTTCATGCTCGAAGCGCTGGCATTCGGAATGTTCGTCTCCTTCCTTCGAGCACGACGCGAAGATCAGCACGCCTCACCGAGCTGGCTGGCGCGGGTGCGCGATTGTCTCCACGAGGAATTCGTTCGGCCGCCAACCCTGTCACGCATTGCGAGGGATGCAGGCGTCCATCCCACGCACTTATGTCACGAGTTTCGCAGTCGCATGGGAATGACTATCGGAGACTACCTGCGCTCGGTGCGTCTCGATTGGGCCATGAGCCGCCTCATCCAGACGACCGAACCGATATCAGCAATCGCGCTGGCCGCCGGCTACGCCGATCAGGCCCACTTCACCCGCGCCTGTCGCGCGGCGACGGGCACTCCACCCGCCACCTATCGCCGACTCCACGGCGTGGCGCAGGGCGACCGTTCGCGAAGCTGAGAGAGCACGGGCCATACCTTATATAGGGTCGCCCGCGACCGGTCGACCTGTCAGGGTCGGCTGATGCCGTAGATGAGCACCGGCATCGTCATGATCTCTGTCTCGCCTTCGATCTTCTCTCCCAGTTTTTCGGCGACCTTCCTGGAAGGGGTGTTGTCCGGATGGATCAAGCTGATCACGTGAGGCTGATCCAGGACGTCGAAGGCGTACTGCAGAAGCATGCGCGCCGCCTCAGTGGCGTACCCGCGTCCCTGATGCTCCGGCCAGATGGTCCACCCGAGCTCGAATCCCGGCCAGCCGATCTGATTCGTGTATCCGACTCGGCCAATGAACTGTCCGGTCGCCTTCTCCTCGACCGCGTAGTAGCCATAGCCACGAAGCTGCCAATGGCCAATAACGTATGCGAGGTGCCGCCACGCCTGCACCGTGTCCAACGTCTTTCCGCCGAGATATCGCATCACGTCGATGTTGGCCGCCCACTTTTCGTAGATCGGGAAGTCGCTCTCGCGCACCATGCGAAAGCGCAGGCGTTCGGTCTCGAGCTCGGGGGCCGCTCGGAAGGAGTTCGATGGCGAAGTCATAGAGGGATCGGGGGGGGGGTGATGTGAAAAAATATCACCCACACGAATGAACCTCGTGGGTGCTATCTGATCGTTGTTGGTCCACCTTGCGACGCGGCCCTCTGGTTCGCAGAATCGGCTACTTCCCATCCCTCGAGACCATCGTGAACGCGCGTCCTTTCCTCGCAGTTGCCGTCGCGACATTCGTCGTTGCGCCCCCCGCCGAAGTGCACGCCCAGCGGAGCGCGCGCATCGACACGGTGCAGGTCGACAGCATCATTCGCAAACACATCGCCGACAAACACATCATCGGGGTGTCTGTCGGGATCATGCAGGACGGCAAGGTCGCGTTTGCGCGCGGCTACGGCGTGGCGGACCGCGAGACCGGACGCGCCGTCACGCCGCAGACGATGTTCGGGATAGGGTCGGTGACCAAGCAGTTCACGTGCAGCGCGGTCCTCATGCTCGAGGAGCAGAAAAAGCTCTCGATGCGCGATCCGGTCTCCAAGTACTTCCCGGCGCTCACCCGCGCGAAAGACATCACACTGCTCGACCTCGGCGGACACCTCTCCGGCTACCGCGACTACTACCCGCTCGACTACGTCGATCGCGAGATGGCGGCACCGGCCTCCGCGGACACGATCATCAATCGGTATGCGACCAGGCAGCTCGATTTCGAGCCGCGGTCGCGGTACTCGTACAGCAACACCGGCTTTCTCATCCTCGGCCGCGTCGTCGAGAAGGTGAGCGGTCAGCCCTTCGGGCTGTTCCTCAATACGCGCATCTTCCAGCCCCTCAAGCTCGCGCGTACTCAGTATCAACCCGGGCCGAGGGTCGCCGATCTGGCGCGAGGGTACACGTCGTTCGGACTTGCCGACCAGATACCAGCAGAGCCTGAGGCAGAGGGGTGGGCGGGCGCCGCGGGGGCGATCTGGTCCACGCCAACCGACTTGCTCGCGTGGGATCTCGCCTTACTGAATCATACGCTGATCTCGCGTGGGTCCTACGCGACGCTCGCCACGCCGCAGCGGCTCAGCGACGGCCGAACGAGCGGCTATGGCTGCGGCGAATCCGTGAACGATAGGGGGCCGGCGCTGACGCTGTCCCATGGCGGGGCGGTGTCCGGATTCGTGGCGCAGAACACGGTCATTCCCAGCACACGGTCGGCGCTCGTGCTCCTCTCGAACAGCGACTTCTCACCGGTAGGTGCACTCAACCAGGAGCTGCTCGCGAAGCTGATGCCGGCGAGCCCGGACGTGCCGGCGGTACGCGGACTCACGGCGCTCGAGGCGGCGAAGAAGTTCTTGTCCGAGTTGGAGCAGGGGACGGTGGACCGTTCGACGCTGTCGGCGGATTTCGACGCGTATCTCACCCCCGCCAAGGTCTCCGCGGCGCAGAGCGCGCTGAAGGCGCTCGGCCCGGTCTCGCTCGTTCGGATCATCGGTCTGCGGGAACGCGGCGGGCTGGAGGTTGCCATCGTTCGGTTCAACGTCGGCTCGACCGAAGCGCAGGGTCTGATGTATCGGACGCCCGAGGGCAAACTCGAGGAGTTCTTGTTCTCTCGCAGTTGACCTCCCCCTCTCCATTGTCGCAATGCCGGTGACGATCCGCAAAATCGAAGCGCGCGACGAGGCGAGGTGGCGCGAGCTGTGGGACGGATACGTGCGCTTCTACGAGCACGAGCCGTCGGAAGCAGTCACTCGACACGCGTGGGCTCGGATCATGGACGCCAGCTCACCAGTCCACGCCATCGTTGCCGAGCGCGAAGGCGACGGCGTGATCGGTATGGCCAACTACCTCATCCACGAAAACACGTGGACGCTGACTCCCGTCTGCTACCTCGAAGACCTGTTTGTCGATCCAGATCAGCGGGCTTCCGGCGTCGGTGGCCAGTTGATCGACTGGCTCGTGGCCGAAACGAAGAGGCGGGGATGGTCGCGGTTGTATTGGCACACCAAAGAAACCAACTATCGCGCGCGTGGACTCTACGACAAGTACGTCGCGCACAGCGGCTTTTTGCGATACGTGATCGACACTTCGGAGGATTGATTGACCGCTGCCCTCGGCGGCCGAAAATGACGTTTTCGTAATTCGCCGTTCAGGGTTTTGTCACGCCGGCGGTCATAAGTATTGGCTCCAACGATGGGCGATGAAGCTCGTCGAATTGGAGCCAACCATGAACCGCAAGGGATTTACCCTCATCGAGCTGTTGATCGTGGTCGTCATCATCGGCATTCTCGCCGCGATCGCGATCCCGAAGTTCGCGAACACGAAGTCGAAGGCGTACGTCACCGCCATGAAGTCGGACCTGCGGAATCTCATCAACGCAGAAGAATCCTTCTTCGGTGATTCCTCCCGCTACACGACCAACCTCACCTCCCTGGGCTTCAAGCAGTCCACGGGTGTGACCGCGCCCGCAATCGTCACGTACCCGGGTGCCTGGGTTGCCACGAATGGCCACTCGCAGCTGTCAGGTGTGCAGTGCGGTATCGGCGTGAACACCACGAATCCCACGGCCCCCGCCGCGGGCGAGGGCGAGCCGGCCTGTAAGTAATAGATCCTCCATTGGGGAGTAGCAGGGCTCCGTTCGCAACCGCGAACGGAGTTGTCACGGAGAAGGGCCGCATCGGGATGCGGATGGGCCGCCTCGCGGATGGCCTTCCGCTTCTCTTGCGCATCCGAGCCACGCGCCTGCACGTTTGGTATACCACATTGGCTCGGAGGCTCGGGTGAACCGCATCAGGTCATTCGCGCTTGCTCTCGCGGTATGCGCCGTCGCTGTCCGCACAGCAGTCGCACAGGAAGGAAGTATTTCGGGAACCGTGCTCGCCGCCGGTTCGAGTCGTCCCCTCGCGGGCGCACGCATTTCGGTCTCAGGACAACCGGATCGGGGAGTCGTCTCCGATCAGTCAGGTCGATTCCGGATCAGCGGATTGTCGGGACCCACCGTGGTGCTCGTCGCGCGGCAGATCGGATACACCGCCGCGCAGCAGACAGCGCAGGTCGGCGCAACCGACGTCCGTTTTTCACTCGCGGAACGTCCCGTCGAGCTGGAGCAGATGGTCGTCACCGGAACCGCGGGCGGGGAGCAGCGGCGCACGATCGGCAACTCGGTCGTGAGTCTCAATGCCGCGGACGTCGTCGCCAAATCGCCAGTCACCTCGATGCAGGACCTGATCAACGGGCGAGCGCCCGGCGTCGTGGTCATGCCCGGCACGGGAATGATCGGCAGCGGCTCGCGAATCCGAATTCGCGGAAACTCGACGTTCTCGCTCTCTGGCGATCCCCTCATATACGTGGATGGTGTTCGCGTCAACAACGAGACCGGCACGGGCATGTCCATCCAGGCCTTTGGTTCGGGCGTGGTTTCGCGACTCAATGACTTCGATCCGTCGGAGATCGAGAACATCGAGATCCTGAAAGGCCCGGCGGCGGCGACGCTCTACGGCACCGAAGCGGCCCGCGGCGTGATCAACATCATCACGAAGCGCGGCGCAGTCGGCGGAACGCAGTACTCGTTCATCGCCAAGCAAGGGGCCAACTGGTTCATGGATGCGGCCAAACGCGTCGGCACGAATTACTGGCGCAATCCGGCCACCAACCAGATCGAAGGGGTCAACGTCATCGAGACCGAAGCCGCTCGCGGAACACCCGTGTTCCGGAATGGCGCGCTCACCAACTATTCAGCCAGTGTCGCCGGCGGCGCCGGGACATTGCGCTACTTCGCGTCGGGCGACATCGCCAACAGCGAGGGCGCCGAGCCGAACAACGGACGCCGGCAAACCAGCGGGCGAACGAATCTTTCCGTGACGCCAAGCGAAAGGTTCGACCTCCAGTCCAGTGTGGGTTACATCCAGAGCCACACGACGCTGAGCTGCGAAGCAGGATGCGGCGGTGCCATGTGGGGCGCGATGTACTCGAACCCCGCCAATCTCGCGAAGAATTGCGCGCCGACAGATCCTCCGGAATGTCAGTGGGTGCGCGGCTTCCAAAGCAGCCCGCCGGAAGCCGATCGAGCGATGCAGGACTGGCAGGACATCAATCGCGTGACCGCGAGCGTCACGGCGAACCTCAAGCCGGTCTCCTGGTTGACGAGCCGCCTGGCCGTCGGCACGGATTTCACGCAGGAGAAGAACGAGGAGCTGCTTCCCTACCTCACGAATGACACTCTGCGATACTTCTGGGGGACTGGAGCGGACGGATACAAGTTCCAGAATCGCCGCGACATCACCTTCAACACGTACGACTTCAACAGCACCGCGCGGTTCCAGGTTACGCCGATCGCGTCATCGGCGACGTCGTTCGGCATCCAGTACTACACGAAGCACTTTTCGTCGATCACGGCCGAAGGCGACTACTTCCCGGCGCCGGGCCTCGAGACCGTCGGTTCGGCAGCACAGAAGACCGTGACGAACGACGACTACTCGGACAACAACACGCTCGGCTTCTACGGGCAGGAGCAGGTCGGACTACGCGAGCGGCTATTCCTCACTGGCGCGGTGCGCGTGGACAACAACAGCGCGTTCGGCAAGGACATCAAGTGGGTGACGTATCCGAAGGCGAGTCTGTCCTGGGTGCTGCACGAAGAGCCGTTCATGCGAGACAAACTTCCGGACGTGATCAGCAGCCTCAAGCTGCGACTCGCGTACGGCCAGTCCGGGCAGCAGCCGCAGGTATTCACGGCGCTGCGCACGCTGTCTCCGGTCGCGGGTCCCGCGGGAACGGGCGCTCTGACTCCGCTCGCCGTGGGCAACCCGGACCTGAAACCGGAACGCGGTGTCGAGACCGAGGCAGGGTTCGACGCGAGCTTCCTGCAGGATCGGCTCGGGCTCGATTTCACGTACTATCACACCGCCACCAAGGACGCGATTCTCTCGCGCGGTGTCGCCCCGTCCACTGGCTTTGGCGCCAGCACCCAGTTCGTCAACGCCGGGGAGATTCTCAATCAGGGCATCGAGATGTTGCTCAAGGCGCAGATCATCAATCGCGAGAACCTGTCGTGGGAGTCGAACCTCAACCTCTCGAAAAACTCTGGAAAGGTGGTACGGCTCAGCGGCAAGGACACGACGATCGACCTCGGCAGCGTTTCGCACCGCATCGGCTACGCGCCCTGGTCATTCTTCTCGTATCGCGTCATCAGCGCGCAATATGATGCCGCGACGCAGCGGGCGATCAACCCCATCTGCGACGACGGCAAGGGCGGGACGATCGCGTGCTACAACGCGGCGGGTCTGATCCAGGCCCCCAAGGTGTATCTCGGCCGCACGGTGCCGGCGGTGGAGGGCGCGTGGTCGAACACCGTGCGCTTCTTCGACCACTTCCGCGCGAGCGGTATGATCGACTTCAAGGCCGGGTACAAGCGGCTCGACAACAACCTTCGCATTCGTTGCCAGATCTTCTATACCTGTCTCGAGTATCTCAACCCGGCGACGACAGATCCCGCTCGGCTCGTACAGATGCAGAGCAACGGCACGCTGCGGAATTTCGTCATCAACAACGCCAGGTTTGCCAAGCTGCGTGAGATCTCGCTGGCATATGATGCTCCACAGAAGTACGCGTCGCGTCTCTCGGCGCGGACGCTGACGCTGAGTGTGGCCGGCCGCAATCTCCATACGTGGTCGCCGTACACCGGTCTCGATCCCGAGAGCATGTTCCTCGCGGGGTCGCCGATTTTCGTCGACCAGGCGGAGCTGCCACAGCTTGCCTCGTTCGTCTTCACCCTCCACCTGACTTATTGAGGCCGAGCGATGACAAAACTTCAAATTGAGACGCATCGCCGCGGCGCCATTGGCGCGGGGCTGTGCGCCATGATTGCGGCGAGTGTGCTGTTCGCCGCGTGCAGCACGGATCGCTTTCTGGACGTCAACGCTCCCAGCCGGGTGCCGGTCGAAACGCTGGACAGCCCGACCAACGCTGGGCTGATGGTGAATAGCGCCATCGGTGATTTCGAGTGTGCGTTTGGGTCCGCAGTCATCGTCGAAGCCATCATCTCCGACGAGCTCGCGGACGCGCAACTCGGGGCGGCTGCCTGGCCGTACGACCGGCGCGACGCCAACACCCAAACCAACGGGTCCTATGGCGTGAATCCGTGCACGAACAATCAAACACCCGGCATCTATACGCCGCTTTCGACGGCGCGCTGGTCCGCCGACAACGCGCTGACGAAGCTCGGAGGGTGGACGGACGCCGAAGTGCAGAATCGCGGCGCTCTGCTGGCGCAAGCCGCGCTCTACGCGGGATTCAGTTATACGATGATCGGCATGTCGATGTGCGACGCCGCCTTCGATCTGCAGGCCCCGATCAACCAGGCCGCGATCTTTGCGCTCGCCGAGCAGCGATTCACGACGGCGATCACGACCGCCGGAGCAGCCGCCAGTGTGTTGAACGCGGCATACGTTGGACGTGCGCGCGTTCGGCTGTTCCTCAACAACAAAACGGGCGCGGCGGCCGACGCGGCGCTCGTGCCCAGCGGTTTCGTGCTCAACGCCGGGACCGGGAGCAATGACAACCGGCGGTACAATCGCATCTTTGCGGCGACCGGACAGTTCGGCTTCTATACCGTTGAAGCGATCTCGCGCGCCCTCACGACCGAAAACGGGCAGGCCGATCCGCGCTCGGCCACGATCACCATGACGACCCGCCCGGCGGACGCGAAATCCCTGATCGTCGAGCCGGCCAAGTACAGCGCCTACACCAGTCCGATCCGCATCGCCAGCTACGTCGAGGCGCAGCTGATTCTTGCGGAAGCTCAGGGAGGCGCGGCCGCGGTGACGATCATCAACAACATGCGGGCTGCTCCGGGAGTTGGGCTGAGCCCCTACACCGGTCCAACCGACGCCGCGTCCATCCAGAACCTCATCATCTCCGAGCGCCGACGTGCGCTGTTCGTCGAAGGGTTCCGCAACTTC
>Ga0070696_100000736_pt1 | contig 20918 bp, 17 predicted proteins | sample KBSK1253metaG_FD_65474 | JGI IMG/M metagenome (GOLD analysis project Ga0070696, IMG submission 65474) | Corn, switchgrass and miscanthus rhizosphere microbial communities from Kellogg Biological Station, Michigan, USA - KBS K1-25-3 metaG | ecosystem: Host-associated > Plants > Roots >... | reverse complement strand
GCCTACAAGGAGCTGAAGGCGGCGATGTACTACTTCCGGCTCAAGGCCTACGACTCGGCAATTCTCTATCTGAAGGACCTGGTCGCCACCTATCCACGGGCAGCGGTGGCACCACAGGCGCTGATCAAGCTGGTCCAGGCCTACAGCAAGCTGGGCTACCGCGAGGACGTGCAGGAGACCTGCGGCTATATCCGGCGGTTTCATCCCAAGGCTCACGGCGTGCGTGAAGTCTGTCCACCGGACACGGCTGGGGCGTCCTGAGTGAATGATCGGACTCCTCGGCGGGTCCTTCGATCCGGTGCACAACGGCCATCTCATCGTGGGCCAGGTAGCGACGGAGACGCTCGGGCTCGAGTGTCTCCGGTTCCTCCCCGCCCGCGAGCAGCCCTTTAAACGAGGGCAACATTGTGCCCCGGCGGAACACCGGGCGGCCATGCTCGCGCTGGCCATCGAGGGGACGCCGGGATTCGCCCTCGAGCGGGCCGAGCTCGAGCGGGAAGGCCCGTCCTACACCGTCGATACGCTCCGAGCCCTCCACCAGCGCGAACCGGGGGTCGAGCTTCTCCTGCTGCTGGGCGCCGACGCGGCGGCTGATCTCCCGCTGTGGCGCGAGGCGGGGGAAATCCCGCGGCTCGCCCAAGTGGTCGTATTCGCCCGGCCTGGCTCTCCGGTTCCCCAATCCCCCATGATCAGCCGTACCATCCGGGTGCCGGCCATCGACATCTCCGCCACTGAGATCCGCCGCCGGGTGCGGGAAGGTCGCTCGATCCGTTACTGGGTGCCCGATGCGGTCGCCGAGTACGTGGGCCACCACCGGTTATATTTGGACCCAGAATGATCAAGACATTGATGACGTCGGTTTTCGGGACGCGGTTCGAGCGCGAGCGGAAGCGCCTGCAACCGATCCTGGATCAGATCCATCGTGCGGAGGAGCGGCTCAAGGACCTGAGCGAAGCGGAGCTCAAGGCCCAGACCAATCGCTTCCGCGAGCGCCTGACCGAGCGCACTGGGCCGATCAAGCAGGAGTTGGAAGAGGTCCGCGCCGCCAAGCATGGCTGCGCCGATCCGGTGGAGCGGGAGCAGTTGGAGCAGCAATTCCATCAGCTGGAGACCCGCTGGAAGAAGGAACTCGCCGCCGCATTGGATGAGCTCCTGCCCGAGGCCTACGCCACGGTACGCGAAGCCTGTCGGCGGCTCCTCGGAACCACCCTGACCGTGACCGGTCACGAGCTCACCTGGGACATGGTGCCGTACGACGTCCAGTTGTTCGGCGGCGTCGTGCTGCATCAAGGGCGAATCGCGGAGATGGCCACCGGCGAAGGCAAGACGCTGGTGGCAACCTTGCCGCTCTATCTCAATGCCATCGCCGGCCGGGGCGTTCACCTGGTGACGGTGAACAATTACCTCGCCCGCCGCGACTCCCAGTGGATGGGCCACGTCTTCAAGTATCTGGGCCTCAGCGTGGCCTGTCTGGACGACACTGAGCCCTCCAGTGCGGAGCGCCGGGCCGCCTATCTCGCCGATATCACCTACGGCACCAACAACGAATTCGGCTTCGATTACCTGCGCGACAACATGGTGTTCTCGCTGGATCAACGGGTCCAGCGGGAGCACGCCTACGCCATCATCGATGAGGTGGACTCGATTCTCATCGACGAGGCCCGAACGCCGCTCATCATCTCCGGTCCGGTGGGGAACGAGAGCGATGAGAAGTATGCCCAGTTCAACCGGCAGGTGGGCGAGCTGGTGCGTAAGCAGACGGCGGTGGTGAATACCCTGCTGGCCGAGGCGGAGAAGCTGCTGGAAGACGAGAAGACCCGCCAGGATGCCGCGCTCAAGCTGTATCAGGCCCAGCTCGGCATGCCGAAGAACAAGCGGTTGCTCAAGATGCTGAACGAGACCGGGATCAAGCAGCTGGTTCAGCGGATGGAGTTGGATGCGATCGCCGACCGCAAGCTGCCGATGAAACAGCAGCGGATGCGGGATCTCGAAAACACGCTGTACTTCGTCCTGGACGAGAAGGGTCACTCGGTCCATCTGACCGATCGCGGCGCCGAGGCGATGTCGCCCAACGATCCGGAGCTCTTCCTGGTGCCCGATATTTCGGAAGAGATTCACCGGATCGACAAGGACCCGGAGCTCTCGCCCCACGATCGGATCGAGCGACGGCAGGCGGTGGAGGCCGAGTACGCGCTCAAGAGCGAGAAGCTCCATATCATCCACAAGTTGCTCCAGGCGCACGCGCTGTACGAGAAAGAAGTGGACTACCTCGTACAGGACGGCCAGGTGCTGATCGTGGATGAGTTCACCGGCCGTATCATGACTGGGCGGCGATGGGCTGATGGCCTCCACCAGGCGGTCGAAGCCAAGGAGGGCGTGCAGGTCAAGGGTGAGACCCAGACCTTCGCCACGATCACCATCCAGAATTACTTCCGGATGTACGACAAGTTGGCTGGCATGACTGGCACCGCCGAGACCGAGGAGACCGAGTTCTACTCCATCTACGGCCTCGAGGTCAGCGTCATCCCGACCCACCGTCCGGTCCGGCGCGCTGATCGAGCAGATCGGATTTATAAGACCAGGAAAGAGAAGCACGACGCGATCATGAACGAGGTCGAGCGCCTGCACGAGCTCGGCTGGCCCATCCTGATCGGCACGGTCAACGTGGATGTCTCGGAAACCCTCTCCCGCCAGCTCAAGCGCCGGGGTCTCAAACATGAGGTGCTGAACGCCAAGTACCACCAGCGCGAGGCGGAGATCGTGGCCGGCGCGGGGCAAACGTCCGCGATCACCATCGCGACCAACATGGCGGGACGAGGAACCGACATCAAACTGGACAAGGCGCTCGATCTTGCCCTGGAGGAAGCTGGACTCCAGATCATCGGAACGGAGCGCCACGAGTCCCGCCGAATCGATCGCCAGCTCCGCGGGCGCTCCGGCCGTCAGGGCGACCCGGGACAGTCCATCTTCTTTCTCTCGTTGGAAGACGACTTGATGCGGCTGTTCGGGTCGGACCGGATCGCGCGGTGGATGGACAAGAGCGGGGCGGAGGAAGGCGAGGTCATCACCGGAGGGCTGGTGACCCGCGCCATCGAGCAGGCACAGAAGCGGGTCGAGCTGCAGAACTTCCAGCAGCGGAAGCGGCTGCTGGAGTACGACGACGTGATGAACCAGCAGCGCGAGGTGATCTACTCGCTGCGGCTGTTCGCGCTGGAGCGGGGCGAGGAGCTCAAGGCCGAGGCGCGCCGAATGATCGAGCAGGCGCTGGAACGGGCGGTCAACGAGTTCCTGGTGGGGACGGAGCGGCCGGAAGAGTATGATCGAGGTGGGCTCCGGGAAGCCCTCACGCTCCAGTACCTGGTCACGTCGGATGCGCTCACCGACGCCGCCGCCACGCCGTCGATCGACAAGATGATCGACGCGTTGCGGGCGGAAGGGGAGGAGGCCTTCCGCCGAAAGATCGACTACCTCAGCGACTTTGGCCGGAAAATCGGAATCCCCGACGTCGACAGCCAGGTGCTCTCCCAGGTCATGCTCACCGTGCTGGACGAGCGGTGGAAGGACCACCTCTACGATCTGGATCAGCTCCGCAACGCCATCCAGTACCGCGCCTGGGGGCAGAAGGATCCCTTGGTGGAGTACAAGCGCGAGGCGTTCGAGATGTTCGAGGACCTGATGCACGATATCCAGTCCACCTTCACCGAACGGTTCCTCAAGATCCAGGTGAGTGCCGAAGCACGGCCTGAACCTGCCGCACGCAGGCCGCCGCCGCCGGTGGCCGAGACCCACGCGGCGGCACCCACCAGCGGAGCGGACGATCTGTTCATGGGGCCGCCGCCGCGGGTGCCACCCGCGGCGCTCATGTCAGGTTCGCGCGGGCCGGATCCGGCGCTGAGCAGCTCGCTCGGTCCTGTCGGCCGTGCGACCGCGGCAGTGCCTGAAGTAGGGCGAAACGATCCCTGCCCCTGCGGCTCGGGCAGGAAGTACAAGAAGTGCCACGGAGCTGGGCGCTAACTGTTCAGATGGAGGTGTCTATGACTCACATCGGGATGGCTGGTGCGCCGCTGGTCGTCGCAGCTGCGCTCGTCGGTGCTTGCACTTCGTCGGATAAGTCGGAGTCCGCGGACGCAACCCGAAAGGCCGATTCGGCGGCGGCCACGCCGGCCAAACCCACGGTGCGCCGGGTGTCCAACGTCATGATCGGAAAGCGAATTGGCACCAATAACATGATGACCGAGCCCACCTTTCAGTTTGCTCCGCAAGAAACCGTGTTTGTCTCCGTGGCAACCGAGGGCGCCGAAGGAGCGGATGCGCTGACCGCCGCCTGGCGGTCTCAGACTGGGGAGGTGGTGCAGAAAACCACCGAGTCTATCCGGCCGGGTCAGAACACTGTGTTCCAAATGTCCCAGCCCAAGGGGCTCAAGCCGGGGACCTATAAGGTCGTGCTCTTCTTGGGCGACGACTCGGTGGACACCAAGGTGTTCGCGGTGAAGAAGTAGGCCGATCGCAGCGCCATCTGGTGCGGAACCAGCGAGGGCGGCAGGGATTTCCTGCCGCCCTTGTTCGTGTCTATCGCTTGCAGGTCGGAATGGCTGTCGTTGCATCGACCCCGCGCTTGGCCGCTGATAGCGCGAGAGGGGTGCACGTCTTCGGCGGCTTCACCTCCGGAATCGGCGTGACGACCACGGTGATCCGGGCGACCCCGCGAAGCCCATGCCACCGGGCGACGATGTCAGTGGCGCCGCCGGCTCGTCCGAATACCACACCATTAGGCGTCACCGCGGCCACTTGCTCGTCCGAGCTTGACCACACCAACTCAGGCGATGGGGTCAAACTCTGGTTGGACCCGGTAACCTTCACAGTGAGTTGTAGCGTACCGCGATCGCCAATGCTCGCCGCTGCTGGTGAGACCAGCAACACACCCCCGAGCGGCACCAGTTGGGGCTCGGTCGGGCTGCTGGAGCAGCCACCGAGGAGCGCGACCGCGACGAGGACGCGCGACTGAAACGAGAGGTGAGCACGCATCGGAATCTCCGGAAGTGGCGTCGGGGGCGGGTGGTGAGGCGCTCGGCCTGACCTCGGGTGGCTTGCCCACTCCCATTCGCGGGGCCTACTATAGATCCGAGGGCTCAGTGGCCCCTCACGTGCTCCTCATCTCAGGCTCATGCTGCGGCTCGAAACGTTCGGCGGCCTCCATCTCTCGGGCACTGCTGGAGCTCCGGCGGTCACCCAGCGCCGTCGGCTTGCCCTGCTGGTGCTCCTGGCGGCGGCGGGCGAGCGTGGCATCAGCCGCGACAAGCTGATTGCCTATCTCTGGCCCGAGAGCCCCGCAGAAAACGCTCGCCACGGTCTGGAACAACTCCTGTATGGGCTTCGCCGGCAGCTCTCCGAGGAACTGCTGATCGGCATCGACCCGTTGCGGGTAAACGGCGCGGTGATGAGCAGTGACGTGACCGAGTTCGACCGGGCCATCGCGGGAGGGTCGCCGCTCGAGGCGGTGAACCTCTACCGCGGGCCGTTTCTGGATGGATTCTTCGTCAACGATGCGCCGGAGTTCGAACAGTGGTGCGAGTCGGAGCGGACTCGTCTGGCCGCAGAGTATGCCCGCGCGCTCTACCGCCTGGCGAAGGAGGCGGGACATCATGGCCAGCACACCTCCGAGATCGATTTGTGGCGCCGGCTCGCAGTCTTGGAACCCTTGAACGAGCGCACCATCCTCGGTCTCGCCCGCGCGCTGGTGAATGCCGGCGACCAGGCTGGCGCCCTGCGCCACGTTGAGGCATACCAGAACCTGGTTCGCCAGGAGTTGTCCGTCCCGGCGACCCCTGAGGTGACCGCATTCGTCGAGCGGATTCGAGCTGGCAGCAGCGTCGCCTCGTCCCATCCCGGCAGCATCGGGCCGGCCAACCCAGCGGAGCGCTACCCTATCGTGAGCGAGCTGGGCCATGGGGGCATGGCCACCGTCTATTTGGCCCGGGACCTGAAGCACGATCGCATGGTGGCGCTCAAAGTACTCCGAGGCGATTTGGCGTCCTCCACTGACGCCAAGCGTTTCCTCCGCGAGATCTCAATCGCCGCCAAGTTGCATCACCCCCACATTCTCCAGCTTTTCGACTCGGGGATGCTGGAAAGACCAGGCGAGCGGGCCTGTCCATTCTACGTGATGCCGTACGTTCGAGGCGCGTCGTTGAAGGAGCGCCTGCTCCAGGAGCCGCAACTTCCCCTGGCCCTGGCGCTCAGGCTGGCGCGAGAAATCGCCGATGCGCTGGGCTATGCTCATCGACAGGGAATCATTCACCGGGACATCAAGCCGGGGAACATCCTCCTCGAGTCGGAGCACGCCCTGGTCGCGGACTTTGGGATTGCCCGAGCTCTGGACGTGGCCGCCGGTGAGAAGCTGTCCCAGACCGGCATGGCGCTGGGCAGTCCCGCTTACATGAGTCCGGAGCAGGCTGCCAGCAGCCCGGAGCTGGATGCACGGAGTGACATCTACAGTCTGGGCTGCGTGCTGTACGAGATGCTCGCCGGCGAACCGCCCTTCACCGGCCGCACGACCCAGGTGATCCTCGCCCGGCACGCGTCGGATCCGGTACCCGCGCTCCGAACCGTGTGCCCGACGGTTCCACCGGCCATCGAGGGGGCCATCATGCGAGCCCTGGCCAAGTCGCCGGCCCAGCGATTCCGCACTGCCGCCGAGTTCGCAAACCTGTTGGTGGTATCCGCCTAGAAAACCCTGCCATTTCCGCCACATGACCCGCGCGGATCTTCCGGTCTCGGCCCCAACCGAGCTGGGGGGCCTCGCGCGTAAGTTGCGCAACAGCTGAGGGATAATGGCACGAAACCAGTCTCCCATCGGGGTAGTTTTGGCGCCATGCCTCCACCCGTTGCCGCTCTGCCCAACGGCGATCGGCCGCGCGAGCGGCTTTGGGCTTTGGGGCCTGGTGCGTTGACGACTGCTGAACTTGTTGCCATCCTGATAGGGACGGGCCGAGGGGGTCGGGGTGTGCTCGAGGTTGCAGCCCGGCTGGTGGAGGTGAGCGACGGCTCCCTTCGCCGGTTGGCGCAGCGCCCCCCGGCCGAGCTCTTGCAGGCCGATGGTATCGGCCCTACCAAGGCCGGGCGATTACTCGCCGCCTTCGAGCTCGGTGCCCGATTGGCACGCGAAGAGCGCCCCCCGGTCCAGCGAATTCGGGAACCGGACGACGTGGTGCGCTTGTTTTCAGCAAGGCTTCGAGATCTACAAGTGGAGGAGTTCCACCTCCTTGCGTTGGATAGTCAAAGCCAGGTGCTCCGCGAGGTGTTGGTCACCCGCGGGCTGCTGAACAGTTCACTGGTTCATCCACGCGAGGTGTTCCGCGCTGCGATCGCCGAGGCCGCGGCAGGAATCATCGTCGTCCATAATCACCCGAGCGGAGACCCGACGCCCTCCGCCGAAGATCGGGCGGTCACCCAGCAGCTCGCGGCCGCGGGCCGGCTGCTGGATTTGCCGCTCTACGATCATGTCATCATTGCGGGAGACCGCTTCGTGAGTCTGGCAACATTGGGACTGCTGTGACCGGAACTCTGCCTGACCTCGCACCCGATCTGAGCGCGGTGCTCGAGCGGCACGCCGATCGGCTGGACCTCGATCTGATCGATCGGGCCCTCCGCTTCAGCGCGTCCGCGCATCGGGGTCAAAAGCGGATGTCAGGTGAGGATTTCGTCTCTCACAGTATCGCCGTCGCCCTGATCCTGGCTGAGCAGTTGCTGGACACCGCGACGATTGCGGCTGCCTTGCTCCACGATGTGGTGGAAGACTCCGATGTGCGCACCGAGGATATCGCCCGGGAATTCGGCAACGAGATCGCCGGCATCGTAGATGGGCTCACCAAGATCTCCAGCCTCACCTTCCGCTCCTCGGCGGAGGAGCAGGTGGAGAACTACCGGAAGCTGCTTCTCTCCATCGCCAAGGACGCCCGGGTCATCATCATCAAGCTGGGCGACCGGCTGCACAACATGCGCACGCTGGAGCATCTGCCGCCGGATCGTCGCAGCCGGATCGCGCTCGAGACCCGTGAGATCTATGCGCCGTTGGCCCACCGCTTCGGCATGGCGGGCATCAAGGCCGAACTCGAGGACCTGGCATTCAAGTTCCTGGAGCCGGAGGAGTACCGCGACCTGGTGAATCAGGTGGCCGCGAAGCGGGCCGCGCGGGAACAGACCATCCACAAACTCAAGGCGCCCCTGGAGCACGAGCTTCGCCGGGCGGACATCGCGGATTTCGAGGTGACCGGACGGCCCAAGCATCTCTGGTCGATCTTCCAGAAGATGCGCAAGCGGAACAAGGCCTTCGATGAGATCTACGATCTCATGGCCATTCGCGTCATCGTCCGGTCAGTGCCGGAGTGCTATCACGTTCTGGGCATCATTCATCACAACTGGACCCCAATCCAGGAGCGGATCAAGGACTACATCGCCAGCCCGAAGTCCAACGCGTACCAGTCGCTCCATACCACCATCTTCGGTCCAGGCGGGCAGCTTTTCGAGATTCAGATCCGGACCCAGGAGATGCACCGAACGGCGGAGTACGGTATCGCGGCTCACTGGCTCTACAAGCGCGACGGCAAAACCGACGAGTTGGATCAGCATCTGGGATGGTTCCGTCAACTGATCGAGCTGCAACAGGACACCCACAGTCCCGAGGAGTTCCTCGAGTTCCTCAAGGTCGATCTCTACCAGGACGAGATCTTCGTCTTCACCCCGCAGGGCGACGTCAAGCGGCTCCCCAAGGGCTCGACCCCGATCGACTTCGCCTTTCACGTCCATACCCAGGTGGGACTCCGCTGTCAGGGAGCCAAGATCAACGGACGCATCGCCCCCTTGCACCGCGAGCTGAAGAGTGGCGACACCGTCGAGATCCTCACGGCCGCGTCGGCCAAACCCAGCCGCGACTGGCTGAGTCACGTCCGCACAGCGCGCGCCCGACACAAGATCAAACAGTGGGTGAATCACGAGGAGGAGACGGTCAGCCGTGCTCTGGGCAAGGAGATCCTGGCGCGCGAAGTAAAGCGCCGGCGGCTCGACTCACCGGACGACGTGCGGCTCGGCAAAGCCGCCGCGACGCTCTCGCTCGCTGATGGCCGCGGGTTGGAGATTGCGGTTGGCCGAGGCGACGTTCCCATCGGCCAGGTGATGCGGGCGCTCTATCCCGATCTGCCAAGCGAAGAGATCCAGGAGCCCAAGCCTACCGTGTTCGGGCGGGTGATCGATCGTATCCGGTTGGGCCGGGGGATCAAGATCCAGGGGGTGGACGGTCTGATGATCCGCTATGCCCAATGCTGCCAGCCGGTGCCGGGCGATTCAGTGGTCGGATATGTGACTCAGGGCCGCGGGATTTCCATTCACCGCTCGGACTGCCCCAACCTGCTCACCCTGGCATCCGAGGAGCGGCGGGTCGATATCGACTGGCAGGAGACAGCGGGCGAGGCGTTCGCGGTCCGACTCGCCGTTACCGGCGAAGACCGGCGAGGACTCTACGCCGACATCATGGAGGCGATCAGCCAGACCGGAACGAACATTCGTGGTGCCGACCTCCACACCAAGGACGGCAGCGTGTTCGGCACCATCTTCGTCGAGGTGGACAATCTTCCGCACCTCGGCAAGGTCATGAAGGCAGTTCGTCGGGTGAAGGGTGTTACTGAAATCGATCGCAGGGAGGCGCCTCCCAACTAGGCGGTTGCGACCGGTGACCTCAGTCACATCCCTTGGCGAATCCGCCTCCGATCTTCATCCTCTCTCAATTGCATACCTGAAACCATCTCACCCTTGTTTGACCCCTACCGGAGCAACCGATGCCGGATTCCAAGACACCCAAGGCCGACTTCTCCGACGTGGAGAGCGGCAGCTCCTCGACCGCCCCTCCGGCGAGCGAGCGGACCTACACCGTCGTGAAAGGGGACAGCCTGTCCAAGATCGCCAAGCAGTTCTACGGCGATGCTCAGCAGTGGCGGAAGATCTACGAGGCGAACAAAGACCAGATCAAGAACCCCGACCTCATTCACCCCGGCCAGACGTTCCGGATTCCGGGCGCCTGAGCCGATCCGAGGATCATCTCATGCACGCGCATGGACCAAGGGTTTTCGCGCTGAGCTTCGCGCTGACAGCAATCGCGCTGGCGAGCTGCAAGAAAGAGACGCCGCCGCAGAACGAGACCGCGGCCGCCGCGCCTGCCCCAGCTCCCGCGGCCTTCAGCGTCACCGTGATCGAACTGGGCAAGCAGGTTGGGCCGGACAAGCGGGTCACCAGTCCCACGACGACCTTCGGGCCGAAGGACACCATCCACGCGTCAGTGGCGAGTGACGGGGCGGCCCCCAAGAAGATCATCGCTGCCAAGTGGACCTACCAGGACGGTCAGGTGGTCAAGGAGGCCGCCGAGACCATCGCGCCGACCGGACCGGCGGCGACCGAATTTCATATTTCCAAACCCAGCGGCTGGCCGGCCGGGAAGTACAAAGTTGAGATCAGCGTCGACGGAAGCCCTGCCGGTAGCAAGGATTTCGAGGTCAAGAAGTAAGCGCTCATCGGGGCTGCCGGCCTTCAGATCGACGGCAGCCCCAACCAACTGAATCGATTTGAGGCAGTCCCCCCGCCGAACAAGACCCTGCCACCCGTGGCATACAAACTGCAAAATCTGCATCCCGCAAACGACTAACTGCGCTCCGATACTGTACTTGCTTTCCCCCTAGGCCAGGGCGGTGCTGCGTTATGCGAGGAATTGTGCCCCCACGTTGCTCCGCCCATGGAGCCTGGCAGCTGATCCGGGCGACACTGCTCCTGTTTGCAGGAGCGTGGTTCGCGGCCGTACCCGCGTTCGGTCAGCAGACCGACGCTCCCGCGGACGTTCTGGGGGAGGCAAGCCTGTTCCAGGAGGTTCCCCGGGTATCCGCCGCCTCGAAGTACGAACAGGATCCCCGAGAGGCCCCGGCGTCGATCAGCGTCATCACCCAGGAAGAGATCGAACGATTCGGCTACCGCACGCTGGCCGAGGTACTGAACAGCGTCCGCGGCTTCTTCACCAGCTACGATCGCAACTATACCTACGTCGCAGTGCGTGGGTTCACCCTGCCCGGCGACTATAACACTCGTATCCTGCTGCTGGTCGACGGTCATCGTCTCAACGACAACGTGGCCGATGCGGCGTACGTGGGCACCGAATCGGCGTTGGACCTGAGCGCAGTCGAGCGGGTGGAGATCATCCGTGGGGCCGCCTCGTCGCTATACGGAACCAACGCGTTCTACGCGGTCATCAACGTGATCACCCGGAACGGCCGGTCGCTGCAAGGTGGCGAGGTCCGAGCCGACGCGGGAACCTTTGGGGCCTACCGTGCGCGCGCGACGTATGGCCGGCGGGTGCCGAGTGGGATCGAGTTTCTGGTCGGAGGTGGCCTGTACCGCAGCGGCGGCGCTGACCTGTACTTCCCCGAGTTCGACACGCCGGAGACCAATAACGGACTCGCGGTCGGCCTGGATGGGGATCGGACCGCCGACGCGTTCGCCAAGCTGACCTACGGAGGATGGAGCTTCGAGGCCGGCATTCAGGGTCGCAAGAAGCAGGTCCCGACGGCGTCCTTCGAGACCACCTTCGACGACCCCCGGCTCACCACTCGAGACGGCCACGCCTTCGCCTTCGCCCGGTACGACCATCCGTTTGCCGATCTCTCCCGGATCAACGTGACCCTGGCGTATGACCGCCACCGCTACACCGGCACTTACCCCTACGATACCGTGGTCCAGCGCGATCTGCAGAGCGGCGACTGGGGTTCGCTCGACGCCCAGTACGTGCGGCCGATCGGCCAGCGACACAAGGTCGTCATCGGCGGAGAATTCCGCTCGAACTTCCGTCAGGATCAGGCGCTGTACGACGTGGAGCCGTACCAGAGCTACCTGGACGATCACCGGAGCTCGCAGGTGTGGGCCCTGTTCGTTCAAGACGAGTTTCGCATCGCCCCGTCACTGCTGCTCAATGCCGGCCTGCGCCACGATGCCTACGAGACCTTCGGCGGCACCACCAACCCCCGGGCCGCGCTCATCTTCAATCTCGATCACGCCACGACCCTCAAGGCGCTCTATGGCCGTGCCTTCCGCGCTCCCAACCTGTACGAGCTGTACAGCCAGGATGGCGGCCTGACGCAAAAGCCGAGCGGCAGACTCCGCCCCGAGACCATTGAGAGCTATGAGTTCGTCGCGGAACGGCAGCTTGCCCGGACCCTCCGGGGGACGGTGTCGCTGTATCACTTCGATGCCGCTCGGCTGATCAGCATCTACAGTGATTCCGCCGACGGCCTTCTGGTCTTCGGCAATCTCAACCGGGTACGCTCTACCGGGGTCGAGTTCGAGGCCGAGGGCTCGGCCGGTCCGGTCGCCGCGCGCGCGAGTTACGCGCTGCAGCATGTGCGCGATGCGGAGCAGGACCTTGCTCCGGTAAACTCTCCGACCCACGTCGGACGGCTGGGTGTTTCGGTGGGGATGCTGCGCGAGCGGGCCCACGTCAGTGGGGAGTTCCGGTTCCTGAGCGCCCGCCGCACCGTGCTGGGGGGCCGGGTCCCCCCGTACGGGCTGGTCAATCTCACCCTGATCGGTCAACCGATGAGCCGGGGGCTGGAGCTCTCGGCTAGCGTCTATAACCTGCTTAACCGTCATTATGCCGACCCCGGTGGGGAGGAGCTGGCCCAGGAGTTGGTCTTCCAGGACGGTCGGGTCGTACGTTTCGGCGCGCGCTACCAGTTCTGAGCGCCGCTGTGCCTGTCTCGAGACTCTCCACTCTCCTCGCGCTCGTCGGGGTCGCCCTCCCGGTACCTCATTCGAGACCGGCTCCTCCCAGTACTCGGGTACTCGTCGTTGTCAGTCAGGATGCGCCGCCGTATCGCGCGGCACTGACCAGCTTCCGTCACGCGCTCGAACGAGGCAGCGGCTCGCTCGACGTGCGGGTAGTGCAGCTGGGTGGAGATCCTGACCGGGTCTCCAAAGTGATGCCTCAAACTGCCCAAGCAGACCTGGTCCTTACCCTGGGCACCCTGGCCACTCGAGAGTCGCTGCGCCGCTTTCACACCACGCCGGTAGTGGCAGGGATGATCCTCTCGCCTGACGAGCTCGAGGGATCAGCCAACGCCACCGGCGTGTTTCTCCAGTTTCCCATCGAGACCGAGCTGGAGTGGCTCACCCGTCTGGCCCCAACGCTCCGACGAGTGGGCGTGATCTACCACTCCGCTGAGACCCGTGACCGGGTAACCCGGGCGGAACGCCTGGCTCCGGGCTCCAACCTGAGCATTCAGGCGTACCGGATCGACGGCCCGCAGGAACTGCCCGATGCGCTGGAGAATCTGGCCGACCGGGCGGACGTGCTCTGGGGGATGACCGATCCGGTGGTCTTCAATCCCGAGACCGCCAAGTCTCTCCTGGTGTTTTCCTTCCGGCATCAGATCCCGTTGATTGGGCAGTCTACCCCGTGGGTCAAAGCTGGCGCGCTCTACGCGTTGGATCGGGATTACACCGATATCGGGGCACAGTGTGCCGAGATGGCCGAGAAGATTCTCTCCGGCAAGGCACCGAATACGATGCCGCCGGTTCCCCCGCGTAAGATCCGCTACACGCTCAATCGAAAGACGGCCGAGCAGATGAAGCTCGAGTTGCCGGAACGCGCCTTTCGCGATGCCGCGGAAGTTGTGGAATAGGGGAACGTCATGGGATTTGGCCGGTTCAGCCTCGCTAGCAAGCTTCGTCTCCTGACCACGGGAGGGGTGCTCCTCACCACGCTGCTGGTGCTGGGGGTCGCGGCCTATCGTACGGTCACGGACAGCTTCGAGCGGCTCTCCCGGAAGGGCGAGACGCTGGCGCACATGGTCGCCCAGAACAGCGAGTTCGCGGTCTACACCCGGAATCCCGGCGCCCTGCGCCAGATCAGCCAGAGTCTTCGAGCCGATTCTGAAGTGGCCTACGTCCGGTTCGTGGCCGGGAATGGGCGACAGCTGTTTGCCGAAACCCTGCTCGACGGGTACCGTCTGCCCCCGCAACCCAGCACGGCTGGGACTCGCAGGGAAGACAGCGCTCAGCTCCGAGTGGTCCCGCAGGAGAGCGGAACCCGCGTGGTCGAAGTCGTCGTGCCGGTCGGTGGCGGCTCCGATGCGAACGGGCTCCTCTCCGGCGACGTGATGTCGCAGACCAGCCCCGACCAGGCAGCGGGCCTGCTCCAGTTGGGCTTGAGCGAGGAGCTGACCCGCCGGGAGTTGCAGGGCTTCCTCCGGGATGCCACGCTCGCGGCCGTCGTGGTCGCTCTGGTCGGTGTGCTGTTGGCCAACCTCATGGTGCGCCGGATTTCGGCGCCGATTGGGAAGCTGGTAGCGGCGACCCAGGCGGTCGCTCGAGGGCAACTCGATGCCCCGATCGAAGCTGGTGGCCGGGACGAGATTGGCGTGCTCGCCACCTCCTTCCGCGGCATGCTCGAGCGGTTGCGCGCCTACCGGGCCGAGGTTGAGGAATATCAGCGTGGGCTGGAACGGAAGGTCGAGGAGCGAACCAGCCAGTTGGAGGCAACCACGCGAGAAGCGCGGGACCTGGCTCGCCAGGCGGAGGAAGCGAGCCGGGCCAAATCCCAGTTCCTCGCCAACATGAGCCACGAGATCCGCACGCCGATGAACGGCGTCGTCGGGATGACCCAGCTGTTGATCAGGACCTCGCTCAATCCCCAACAGCAGCGCTACGCCGAGACGGTGCGAGTCTCCGCCGAATCGTTGCTCAACGTGATCAACGACATTCTCGACTTCTCCAAGGTCGAAGCCGGCAAGCTCGAGCTCGAGGTGCTGGAGTTTGATCTTCGGGAGAGCGTGGAAAGCGTGTGCGATCTGCTGGCTCAGCGGGCCCACGATAAGGGCCTGGAGCTGGTGACCGTGGTGGATGACCGGGTTCCCGACGCACTGGTGGGTGACGCGGGACGTCTGCGCCAGATCCTGATGAACCTTCTGGGCAACGCGATCAAGTTCACCGAGACCGGTGAAGTGACCGTCCGGGTAAACCTGCTGGAAGACCAAAGCGAAGGAGCGCTGCTCGAGTTCGAGGTGCGCGACACCGGCATCGGGATCTCGGCAGAAGCGCTGCCCCGGCTGTTCCAGGCCTTCGTGCAGGCGGACGGTTCGACCACCCGGAAGTACGGTGGCACCGGCCTTGGGCTCGCGATCTCCAAGCAGATCGTGGGCCTCATGGGTGGGGAGATCAGCGCCCAGAGCACTCAGGGGGCGGGATCCTCCTTCCGCTTCACCGCCCGCTTTGCCCGTCAGAGCGGGCCGGCGGAGCAGCGCGCGGCTCGACGGGCCGAGCTGCAGGGCAAGCGAACCCTGGTTGTGGACGACAACGCCACCAACCGTGAGGTACTGGCCCGCTCGCTCCAAAGCTCGGGCATGGCCGTGACCTGTGCCGCCGATGGCCCGTCAGCTCTTCGCCTGGCCTTGGACGCAGCGGCCCGTGGCACGCCCTACCAGCTCGGCATCCTCGACATGATGATGCCGGGGATGGACGGGCTGCAGCTCGCCCGGGCCATTCGCGGCTCGCCCGAATTGCCGGCCATGGGGCTGCTCCTGCTGACCTCTGTGGGCGGTCAGGGCGAGCCGGAGGAGGCCCGTCGGGCCGGCGTGGATGCCTACCTGACCAAGCCGATTCGCCAGGCACAACTGCTCGATTGCCTGGTCACCATGCTGGGGCGCAATGGCGCCCGGCCCCAGGCCGAAGAGCCGTTGCACGTCAGCGAGAGCTTGGCCGCACCTGGAGCCCACATTCTCGTGGTAGACGACAATGTGGTGAATCGGGCGGTCATCGTAGGGATGCTCGAGTCCTATCAGTGCCGCACCAGCGAGGCGAGCAACGGACAGGAGGCGGTGCGCCAGGTTGCGGAAGCCGCGTTCGACCTGGTCTTCATGGACTGCCAGATGCCGGTGCTGGATGGATTCGAAGCCACCGGAGAGATCCGGCGGTTCGAGACCAAGCACGGACGCAGGCGAGTCCCCATCGTGGCGCTCACCGCCTCGGCCCTGAAAGGTGAGCGAGAGCGCTGCCTGGCCGCGGGGATGGACGACTATCTCTCGAAGCCGGTGCGCCAGTCAGAGCTGGGACAGGCGATCTCTCGCTGGGTCGAGGTCGCCGAGCAGCCGCCCGTGACTGGCAATGGCAATGGCAACGGCAACGGTAATGGCAACGGCAGCGGAGCAGCTCACGCCAAGACTGCGCGGTCCTCCACGGTGCTAGACCGCTCGGTGATCGATGCGATCCGCGCCATGCCCAATCAGCGCTCGGGCGACCCGCTCAGTCGACTGGTGGGGATCTATCTCCAGCACACCCCGACGGCCATTCAGCAGTTGCGCGTCGCGGTCGACAATGGGCAGTGCCCCGAAGCTCAGCGGATCGCCCACACCATCAAGTCCAGCAGTGGCATGCTGGGGGCAATCGGACTGGCGGAGCTGTTGGGCGAAGCCGAAGCCGCCGGCCGGGCCAGCTCCCACTCGGATCTCTCCCGTCTGATCCCGGTGATCGAGTCGGAGTACCACGAAGTCCATCAGGCGCTGGCCGCACTCTTGCCCACCCGCGCCGATGTCTGACATCCTCGAGTCGCGGCCGCCCTTGATTCTCACGGTGGATGACGATTTCACCACCCGGGCCTTTCTGCGCGCCGCGCTGGAAGGTGCGGGACTCTCGGTCATCGAGGCCTCGGGCGGCGAGGAAGCCATCCGACTCTTCGCCGAGCAGCGGCCCGAGCTGGTACTGCTGGACGTGGCGATGCCGGGGCTGGACGGGTTCGCCACCTGCGCCGCGCTTCGGGCGATGCCTGCCGGTGGCAGCGTGCCCATCGTGATGCTCACCGGCAGCGACGACCTTGCCGCCATCACCCGAGCCTACGAAGTCGGAGCCACCGACTTCGAGGTGAAATCGGTGAAGTGGCTGGTGCTGGGACAGCGGATCCACTATTTGCTCCGGGCCAAGTCCACCATGGACGCCCTCCGCGCCAGTGAGGCGCGCCTGGCCGCCGCGCAGCGAATCGCCCGAATCGGCGACTGGCAATGGGAAGCGGCGACCGGCCGGCACATCTGGTCCGACCAGACCCGCAGGCTGCTCGGCGCCGAGTCGCTGGTGCCTCCTTCGCACGAGGAGTTCCTCCGCCGGATTCATCCCGAGGATCGGGCCAGTGTGCGCCAGGCGCTGGATCAGGCAGTCCAGTCAGCCAGTGCCTTCACCGTCGAATACCGGGTGGGCTCCGAGGAGCAGAATCAGTCGGTTCTCCACGCTCAGGGTGAGGTGATCATCGGGCCCGACGGGCGGGTGGCCGGACTGGCTGGAACAGTCCAGGATGTAACCGAGCGCCGTCGAGCCGAGGAGCGGATCCGTCGTCTGGCGTACTTCGATGCTCAGACCTCACTCCCCAACCGGATTCTCTTTCAGGAACGGGTGCAGCAAGCCATCGCTGACGCCCGTCGCTATCGCAAGCTGGTCGCCCTCCTGTTCATGGATCTGGACCACTTCAAGCGGGTGAACGACACCCTGGGCCACGGCGCGGGGGATCTACTCCTGGGTGAGGTCGCCAACCGTCTCAACCAGGCAGTGCGGGATACTGATCCGCTGACCCGTGGGCTTCAAGAGGAGGTGGAGTCGGTCCTCGCGCGCCATGGTGGCGACGAATTCATCGTGTGCCTGTCCGGGATCGCCCGGGCGGAGGATGCCGCAAGGGTAGCGGCACGGATCCTCGCCTCCTTGGAAGCTCCCATCCGGCTCAATGGTCCGGAGGTGTTCACCACCGCGAGCATCGGGATCAGCCTCTATCCCCAGGACGGCGAAGATTCCGAGACCCTGCTCAAGCACGCCGACGCAGCCATGTACCAGGCGAAGGCGTCCGGTCGGAACAATTACCACTTCTACGATCCTTCCTTGAGCTTCCGCGCCTTCCAGCGGCTGTCGATGGAGACCAGCCTTCGTCGAGCGCTGGAGCGTGACGAATTCGTGCTGCACTGGCAGCCGATCGTGAACGTGCAGACGCGCACACTGATCGGCGCCGAGGGGCTGATCCGGTGGAATCACCCTGACATGGGCCTGGTTCATCCGGACGAGTTCATCCCCCTGGCGGAGGAGACCGGCCTGGTGGTGCCGCTGGGGGAGTGGGTCATCCGGGAGGCCTGTAGGCGGCAGCGCATCTGGGCCGACGCTGGATTTCCCATCTGCGTCGCGGTGAATGTGTCGGGCCTCCACGTCCGAGGTCCCGGGCTGGTAGACACCGTACGGACGGCCCTGGACTCGGCCGGCGTCGATCCATCCCGGTTGGAGGTCGAGCTCACGGAGAACGCCTTCCTGCAGAACGCGCAGGAGGCGGTGGACACGGTGAAGCGGCTGAAGCGAATGGGAGTCCGAATCTCGATCGACGATTTCGGCACCGGGTACTCGTCCCTGAGCTATCTCCGGCGCTTTCCGGTAGACACGCTGAAGGTTGACCGCTCGCTCATTCGTGGAGTGGACACCGACCCCAACAGCGCCGCGATCACTGCCGCCATCGCCGCCATGGCCAAGGGTCTGGAGGTCGAACCCTTGGCGGAAGGAGTCGAGAGCGCGGGCCAGCGTGAGGTGCTCACTCGGCAGGGCTTCTCTCGCATGCAGGGCTACCTGTTCGGCAAGCCGGTAGCTCCGGAGGAGTTCACCCTGGGCCTGGATCTGGGCCCGATAGCGTCCGCAGCCAGCCTTCCGGTCGAGGAATCCCGATGATGGACCGGGTCACCTCGATGCGTACCCTGGCGATAATTGCCACGGCGGGACTGAGCCTGCTCGCCGTGGTGGGCGACTACTTCCTGAAGCGGGCCAGCGCCGCCGAGGCGCCGTTTCGAACCGCAACCTTCCTCATCGGTTTCGTGATCTACGCCTCGACGGCGTTCGGCACGGTCTTCGTGTTTCGCCACCTGAAGCTGGCCACTTCGGGTGTGGTCTATGCGATGTGCCTGGTACTGATGCTGACGCTGCTCGGCATCATCGGATTCCGAGAGACTCTGAAGCCGGGCGAGCTGCTTGGCATCGCCATGGCGATCGGTGCGTTGGTGCTGCTCACTCGGTTCGCCTGAGGACTCGATGCCCCAGGAGAAAGTCTTCATCCGACACGGCGCGCTCGGCAGAGGGATCTACGCGCGGATTCCGATCCGCGCGGGAGAGTCCATTCTCACTTTCGATGGGCCGGTCCTGTCCCACGAACAGGTGCTCTCTCTAGGTGAGGCCCAGGCGTACACCATCCAGATCGGCCCCGACGAGTACGTCGATACCACTCAGCCTGGGCGATACACCAATCATTCCTGCGAGCCCAATGCCGGCATCGTCGGCGACCGGCTCCTCATCGCCCTACGCCACATTGCTCCGGGAGAGGAAGTTCAGTTCGATTACTCGACCACGATGAGCGAGGATCACTGGACCATGGAGTGCCGCTGTGGCCGACCCAGCTGCCGAAACGTGGTGCTGGATTTCGACCTGCTCCCCGCCTCGCTACAAACACACTACATCCGACTGGGCATCGTTCAGAGTTTCATCGTGCGGGAATGGCGGGCCAAAGCCGGCAGAGACCGGCGGCCGAACCGGGCTTCACCCATCGTTCAGTTCCGCCGGGCGGAGGGTTTCTAACCGAACCATCTGTTCCTCCCACCCCTCGTCAACCGCCTCAGCTCGCACTACATTCTCCGCCAATTTGCTCCGTGCCCATCTGGCAGTGATGCTGGTCACCGCATCACATGCCCTCGGAGTACGAACTGTGTGGCGACTTTTTTCAGGAGGGGATCATGATGACCCATGCCTCACGGGTCCTGCCCGTACTCACGCTGGCGACTGCTCTACTGGGAGGGTGCTCCGGCCGTTCCCACTCCCGGCCGGCGGAAGGCATAGAGACCGGTGCTGCCGACAGCGCCGCCGCAGCCCGCGACTCTATCGCTGGCGCCTCGGAACCGCATATTCTACGGGTCTCCAACGTGATGATCGGCAAGCGCATCGGTGAAGGCAATCGGGTCGCAGAGCCCACCTTTCAGTTCGCCCCATCCGATACGGTGTACCTCTCAGTTTCTACCGAAGGGCCGCCGGAAAGTACCCAGCTTTCTGCCAAGTGGCTTTCGCAGAAGGGGAAGGTGATCGATTCGACTGCGATGACGCTCGAACCCAAGGGATCGCAGATCACCGAGTTCCACGTTGCGCCGGCAAAGGGCTGGCCCGAGGGCGTCTACCTGGTGACTATCTATGGCAACGGCGACTCGATGGCTGCCAAGACTTTCCAGGTGAAAAAGAAGTAGAGCGAGGGCGATCGGAGTTTCATGGCGGCCTATTGGATCGTCAAAACCGACACTGATACCTACTCCTTCGACGATCTCCAGCGCGAGGGGCGGACCGTCTGGGATGGGGTCAGCAATGCCCTCGCCCTCAAACACCTGCGATCCATGTCACCGGGTGACCGGGTGCTCATCTACCATTCGGGCGACGAGAAGGCGCTGGCCGGACTCGCCCGAGTGGTGAGCGCTCCGTACCAGGATCCCAAACGTGGCGATCCCAAACTCAGCGTAGTGGATCTCGAGGCGGATCGCCGGCTCGAGCGGCCGGTGACGCTCGCGGCCATCAAGGCCGAACCCGTCTTCAAGGACCTCCCTCTGGTGCGCATGTCCCGGCTCTCCGTCGGGCCGGTTCCTGCCCAACAATGGAAGCGACTGCTCGCGATGGGAGGAATCCGCGAGCCGGATTGACAATCCTTCTCCCGCGCGCAAGACTCCCCCTGAGAAGTGAGAAGTGAGAAGTGAGAAGTGAGAAGTGAGCAGTGAGCAGTGAGCAGTGAGCAGTGAGCAGTGAGCAGTGAGCAGTGAGCAGTGAGCAGTGAGCAGTGAGCAGTGAGCAGTGAGCAG
>Ga0070696_100000735_pt1 | contig 20927 bp, 22 predicted proteins | sample KBSK1253metaG_FD_65474 | JGI IMG/M metagenome (GOLD analysis project Ga0070696, IMG submission 65474) | Corn, switchgrass and miscanthus rhizosphere microbial communities from Kellogg Biological Station, Michigan, USA - KBS K1-25-3 metaG | ecosystem: Host-associated > Plants > Roots >... | reverse complement strand
CTTGTCATCGACATCGGCCACCAGGCTTATGCGCATAAGATCATCACCGGCCGCCGCGATCAATTCCCGACGATCAGACAATACGAAGGCCTGAGCGGTTTCCTGCGGCGCGAGGAATCCGAATACGACGTGTTCAATGCCGCGCACGCGGGCACATCTATTTCGTCGGCGCTTGGAATCGCAGCGGCGCGTGATTTGAAGGGCGAAGACTTCAACGTGGTCGCGTTTATCGGCGACGCCGGGCTGACTGCCGGGATGGCTCTTGAAGGGATCAACCAGGTCGGGCACTTGAAGAAGCGGATGATAGTCCTTCTCAACGACAACGAGATGTCGATTTCGCCGAACGTCGGCGCACTTGCGGGTTATTTGAATCGAATCCGTGGGGCGCGGCCATACAACGAGTTCAAACACGAGGTCGAAGACTGGCTGAAGTCGATTCCCGCGTTCGGCGAAATGATGTGGTCGAGCGCGAAAGCGGTGAAGGATACATTGACCAGAGCGTTCATACCAGGCGCGCTTTGGGAAGAACTCGGATTGACCTACATGGGACCGATCAACGGCCACGACATCAACTCGATCCTGCAAGCGGTCGAAGAAGCAAAGAAGGAATCAGGTCCGGTACTTATTCATGCTCTCACGGTGAAGGGCAAAGGTTACGAACCGGCTGAGCGCGACAAAGCCGCGTGGCACGGCACATCCGCATTCGAAATATCGACCGGCAAGTTCATCAAGGAGCCGGCGACCGCGCCGGCTTACACTGCGGTGTTCGCACAGGCGACCATCGACTTGATGAAAGAAGACGACCGTATTGTTGCGATCACCGCGGCGATGCCCGATGGAACCGGACTCAGTAAGGTAATGAAGGAGTTCCCGAATCGCACGTTTGATACCGCGATCGCCGAACAGCACGCGGTGACGTTCGCTGCCGGTATGGCGACCGAGGGCCTGAAGCCAATCGCGGCGATATACTCGACGTTCCTGCAGCGCGCATACGATCAGATTTTTCACGACGTCGTGTTGATGGGACTCGACGTGACCTTCGCGCTGGATCGCGCGGGCGTTGCCGGGGCAGACGGTCCGACGCATCACGGGTTGATGGACTTTGCTTATTTGAGACCGATGCCCGGCTTTGTGATCATGGCGCCTAAGGATGAAAACGAGCTTCGGCATATGCTCAAGACCGGTGTGATGTACGATGGACCGGCTTCGGTGCGATACCCGCGCGGCAGCGGCGTTGGCGTGCCGATGGATGACACAATCGAAACGCTCGAGATCGGCAAAGCTGAGATCATTCGCGAGGGGTCCGACGTTGCGATCCTGGGAATCGGCTCGCAGGTGAGCTATTGCGAGAAGGCAGCCGAGAGGCTTGCGTCGGAAGGCCTGAACGCCACGGTTGTGAACGCGCGTTTCGTAAAGCCGCTGGATTCGGAGTTGATACTCGCGCTTGCCAGGTCACACGGAGCGATCGTCACGGTTGAGGATCACTACCTGATGGGCGGCTTTGGCAGCGCGGTGATGGAGTTGCTGGAAGAGAATCAGTTGAATGAAGTGCGTGTTCTGCGTTTAGGATTCCCGGACAAGATCATCGAGCACGCAAGCCAGAGTTTGTTGCTTGCGAAGTACGGCCTGGATGCGGATGGAATTTATTCGCAGGTGCGGGACTTCGTCGCGAGCAAGTTCAGCTTCGAGCCTGTGTATTCAAGATAGTTTCGGGTTCTGGGTTCGGAGTCGCAGGCGAGTCGCAGGCCAGAGTTCCGGGTTCCGGGTTTAGTGTAGCAAGTTCTGAACTCAACCCTGAACCCTGAACCCTGAACCCTGAACCCTTACTGACTCTCCCTGTTCGCGCGTCTTTGTTCCTCTTCAAAAAACTGGGTAGTGTGCTCGGTTACGCTCGCCGGCGTTACAGTCGGTTGTTCGAAGGTTGGGCCCGTCGTGCGTTCGGCCACAGGAGCGGTGTCTTGTCGCAGCACGTGAGCGGCCTCTGGCAGCGCGGGCTGCGGTGTGAATCGAGTCGTCAACGTCGCCATCGATTCGGCAAAGAAGGCCGCGTAGATTATTTGCGCCAAGCCCTTCAAGACAGGCAGCGCCGCGATCATCCACATCATCCTCACCAGCAGGTCGAGCCCGTGAACCTGTACGTTCGGCTTGTCCTCTAATTGCTTGATCAGGCCCGCATCGATGATCGTCTGCCCAAGGTAATACAAGACCACGCCAAGGCCGGTGCCCCAGAACAGGCTCAGGAGGCCGTTTCTGAGGTTGTGCTGCCATGAGTAAGAAATATATTCCTTGGGTTTCGGCAGGTTCTGTCGCCGTGCTTCTTCGCGGGCTCTTCGTCTTTCCCTGCGAGCGGCTCGGATCGAATCGACCCGCGACTGGTCGATCTTGAGGCCGATAACTTTAGGTCCGCCGTGTCCGCTCCAACTCTTCTTCCAGCTTTCAGCGAAGTCCTTGGCGTTCTTTGTGAGGCCGTCTATGTCTAAGCCGAACGGCCCGGCCGGGCTGTCGCCGGTTCGAATGGCGTCGTTGATTAACTGAAGATTTGTCCCGCACGCTTTGCAGAATCGCTGGCCCTCCAGTGACTCACCTCCGCATTTTGGACAGAACATGTCGCCTCCAGGTTGCGATGAAAATTTCGTCGGGCATTATACGCCGCGCGATCTGCACGATCAAAGTTACGCGGCTCCTGATCGCAAGCATATACGGCTGCGATAGCGCGTTTGTTTATGCTCGGGTAATCTTTGATCGTTGCGGTGGAGCGTGAATTGTGTGGCCAAAGAGCGAATCGACAAAGCGATGGTGGAACGCGGACTGGTTGAAAGCCGGGCGAAGGCCCAGGCCCTGATCCTGGCGGGACAGGTTCTCGTTCGTGAGCAGCGCATCGACAAGCCGGGTCAGTTGATTGAATCCGGCGCTGAGATTCGAATAAAGGGTGAGACCCTTCGCTACGTGGGCCGCGGCGGATTGAAGCTTGAAGCCGCGTTGCGCGAGTTTGAAATTAACCCTGAGGGCAAGTTGTGTTTAGACGTCGGCGCTTCAACCGGCGGGTTCACCGATTGTCTGCTCCAGCACGGAGCCGCTTCGGTGTGGGCGATTGACGTCGGGCACAATCAACTGGTCTGGCGGCTGAGGCAGGATCCGCGTGTGGTTGTGATCGAGGGCCAGAACGCGCGTTATCTCGAGCCCGATCAGTTTCAGTCTCGGTTCGACCTGGCGACAATCGATGTGTCTTTCATTTCTCTGACAAAGATTCTCCCGGCGGTGCGAGTCTGTCTTGATGAAAATGCGGACTGTATCGCCTTGATAAAGCCTCAGTTTGAAGTTGGCAAGGGTGAAGTTGGCAAAGGAGGAATTGTGTCTGATCGCGCGCAGCATCGCAGGGTAATGAAAGAGATAACCGGCGCTGCTTCCACGATCGGATTCGCCGCGGCTTCGGTGATAGAATCCCCGATCCTGGGCGCAGACGGCAATCGCGAGTTCTTCATTCACCTGACAGGGCGCGCCGAGCTTAACAAGCTGGATCACGTCCGAAGACAAATCGATTCACTTACCAGTATGTGAGCAGCCGCGGCTTGTGCCTCGAAATCCGCATGCTATAGATTACCCAACGCTCGACCAATGCACGTTACTTTCACCCACCTGATAGGTCCCAACAAGGGAGAACGACTGAGATTCGACGACGCGAGGATCTCAATCGGCCGGGCTCCCGACAACGCGCTCTGCCTGGGAGATCGAGCGCGGCGCGTTTCGTCCCATCATGCGGAAGTGATTCAGCGCGGCGATCAATATTTGCTTCGCGACCTGGGCTCGACAAATGGGACGATGATAAACGGGCGCCGCGTGGTGGTCAGTGAGCTTGATTCGGACGACTTGATTGAGTTGGGGGCGGGGGGTCCTTTGCTGAGATTTGGAATCGAACTGGACACTGCCGAGGACCAGGTCAAAACCATTGCTGATCGGCCGAGAGACCCGTCCGGCTCATTCGCAAACAAGGGCGATGCGCCGCCTCCGCAGGCCCACGGATTAAGGAACAACTCCGTGCTTCTTGTCGCTCTGGTAGCGGCAATGCTCGTGGGTGCGGTCGGAGGGATTGTGGCGGCGTCCCGTTTGCGCGCGCTTGATCCCGAGCGCGTAAACATAACAGAGGTCGCCGAGGAAAACGCCGGCGCTGTCGTGTTTATTCGGACTGAGTTTGAGCTGCTTGATTCCAGCGGACAGGTTACGACCTCTGAAGCGCGCACTGGGTCGGGTTTCGTGGCGTCGGGTGGTGGGTTGATCATCACCAATCGGCATCTTGTCCGCGACTGGGAATACAACTCATCGACGCCCGGATTGACCGGGCGCATCACAAAAATCGAAATCACATTGCCTCATCAGAAGTCCGGCGATTCGATGCCGGCGGAGATCTACAAGCTTGGAGCGAATAGAGCAACGGATGTCGCGATTCTCACGTTGAATGCGCCGGGTGCGCCGCCTGTTCACGGCTTTGATCCGAATATCGAACACACGAGCCAGGGCGACGAAGTTGTGGTGATCGGGTATCCTCTAGGTCTGGATTTGCTGCACAAGACGAACGACGTTACGGTAGACCCGTCAGTTTCATCGGGCATTGTCAGCCGCGTCGGACACGATTACATCCAGCTAAATTTGCGCGCGTATCGTGGGAACAGCGGAGGCCCGGTGCTCAATCGCAGGGGAGAGGTCATTGGTATACTCACCGCGAAGCTCGGAGATGCCGACGACATAACGCTATGCACCCCGATAGGCGCGGCGCTCGCGCTTATCAGTTCCGAAATCCAAGGCTCGAATGAAAGGAGATGAGATGGGAGATCGCACGCAACTAACCAGGGAGCGCTTGACTTACGAGAAGTTTGAGCCACCTCGTCGTGTGCTCCTCGGCCCTGGACCGAGTCCCGTCGAGGATCGCGTGCTCGAAGCGATGGCCGCTCCGGTGCTCGGACACCTCGATCCACTTTTCCTGCAATGCATGGACGACATCCAATCGATGCTCCGATATGTTTTCGAAACAAGCAATCGAGTGACGATTCCGATTTCCGCGACGGGAAGCGCTGGCATGGAGGCCGCCCTGGTGAACGTCATCGAGCCGGGCGATGAAGTGGTCGTCTGCATTCATGGAGTCTTTGGTGAACGGATGGCCGATATTGTAGGGCGAGCTGGCGGGAAGGCCGTCATAGTACGCGCCGAGTGGGGCCATGCGGTCAATCCGAAGGACATCGCAGCGGCTCTTGATTCGTGCAAACCCAAAGCTCTCGCGATAGTCCACGCAGAGACTTCAACCGGCGTGTTGCAGGATTTGACGGGACTCGCTGAGCTTGCGCACGCGAGAGGCGCATTGTTGATTGTCGATGCGGTGACGTCGCTTGGCGGGCATCCGGTTGGCGTCGATCGCAACGGCATTGACGTCTGTTATTCGGGAACGCAGAAATGTCTCGGCGCCCCTCCGGGGCTCGCGCCGATCACCTTTTCCGAGCGCGCGATTGAAGCGATTCGCGCGAGAAAGACAAAGGTCCAGAGCTGGTATCTGGATGTGACGATGGTCGAGAAGTACTGGGGCGCGGATCGGACTTATCACCATACGGCGCCGATCTCAATGAATTACGCGTTGCGCGAGGCCTTGCGCATCGTGTGCGACGAAGGTCTGGAGGCGCGATGGAGGCGCCACGAATTGAATCATCGGGCGCTGGTCGCGGGCATCGAAGCGATGGGCTTGAAGATGAATGTCGCGGCTGAGCATCGCCTTTGGAGTCTGAACGCGGTGCGAGTGCCCGACGGTGTAGACGATGCGCGGATAAGAACTCGCCTGTTGAGTGATTCGAACATCGAGATCGGCGGAGGGCTTGGTCCGTTGAAAGGGAAGATCTGGCGCATCGGTCTAATGGGATCGGGCAGTTCGCGTGAGAACGTGATGTTGGTGCTGGCGGCATTGCATCGCGCGCTCAACGCGGAGGGTTATTCGTGCCCATCAGGAGTCGAAGCCGCAGAAGGAGTGAGCTAATACCGGCACTCAACCAGACTCGAATTGATAGATTGCGCAATCATCTGTTTGCCTGCCAATCCCGTAGGGATTGCCTGTCTATAGAAGGGTGGGGGCGAGGGTTCGGTAACTCGGTAGGAGTTTCCTGGTTCCCGCCAGAAGATGCCGCTCGCAGCCACGGGTCGCTCCTACCGAGCCACGGCACGTCACTGCGCCTTCTCCTATAGACAGGCAATCCCTACGGGATTGCTGGCCTGAAGATTAGTTGAGATGGTCCAAAGCTATGCTGATGAATAGACTATCAAAGATGCTTTCAGCATAGCTGATTCAACTAGACTCGTTAACACAAAGGAGGTCTATGTGGAAATTGGGAAGAGCAACTTCAGGAAAGTATATGATCAGAAATGACAGCAGCGATTTGCTGTCACACAACGTTAATCGAATCGAAATTGCGGAGCGAGGCACCAAAATCAAATGACAGATGCAATCGAGCACCAACAGAAAGACAAAGGCAGCGGTCAGAATCCGGTTACCCTTCCGCCCACGCTTTTTCTATCGCGCAAGCTGTTGTTCAATCGCGAAGCAAGCTGGCTCGAATTCAATCGACGCGTGCTTGAAGAGGCGCTCGATTCATCACAGCCGCTGCTTGAACGCGTAAAATTCCTTTCGATCTTCTCGACCAACCTCGATGAGTTTTTCATGATTCGAGTGTCGGGGTTGAAAGAACAAATCGACGAAGGCGTAACCGAGTTGTCCCTCGACGGCCTCGCGCCAACCGCCCAGCTCAAACAAATCAACCAACTCCTCAGGCCGATGGTCGCCGAGCAGGTTCGTTGCTTCAATGAAGAGATTTTGATCGAGCTGGGCAACCACGGCATCGTCATAAGCCCGTACCGCGCGCAGTCGGATCGTGAGCGCCGGATGCTGAGCACTTATTTCATGGAAAATGTTTTTCCGGTGCTCACGCCGCAAGCTGTCGATCCGAGTCATCCGTTTCCATACATCTCTAACCTCAGCCTTAACCTCGGCGTGATGATCGAACCCGACACAGAAGTGGCGCAGGCGACGGGTGTGTCTGCGTCGCGATTCGCGCGCGTCAAGGTTCCGCCGCTCGTCCCCCGCCTCGTCCCAGTGGGAGGCGAAGAGAGCACCGAGTTCATCCTGCTTGAAGAACTGATTGCCGCAAACGTAGAAGCGCTGTTCCCCGGTATGCGCGCGACCGAGCTTCATCCTTTCAGGGTCACACGCGATGCAGATATCGAGATTCGCGAGGATGAAGCGGGCGACCTGCTGCAGGCTGTCGAGCGCGAGCTCCGCAAGCGGCGGTTCGGGACCGCGGTGCGGCTTGAAGTCGCGGCGTCGATGCCCGGTGAAATGGTGCGCTACCTCGCGAGTTCGCTTCGGCTGGCCGCCGATGATGTTTACACGATTGACGGCCCGCTCAACATGCCGGACTTGATGACTCTTTACAAGCTCGATAACTCGCAGTTGAAAGACAAACCATTGATTGCATCCACGCCTGCTCAGTTCAAAACCGAAGAATCGATATTCGATGTTATCCGCCAGCAGGACGTGCTCGTTCATCATCCATACAACTCGTTTGCTTCGGTCATCGACTTCATAAGCACTGCCGCCAGCGATCCGGCGGTGCAAGCCATCAAGATGACGTTGTATCGCACCGGGCCGGCTTCGCCCGTTGTACAGGCGTTAATCGACGCAAGCGAGCGCGGCAAACAGGTTGCCGTGCTTGTCGAACTCAAGGCTCGCTTCGATGAGGAGAGCAACATCGAATGGGCGCGGCGCCTCGAACGCTCGGGTGTGCACGTCGTCTATGGGCTGATTGGACTCAAGACTCACTGCAAGCTCGCGCTTATTGTTCGCCGCGAAGCCGACTCGCTCAGGCGTTATGTTCACATCGGTACCGGCAACTACAATCCGGGAACCGCGCGAATATACACCGACCTTGGGCTGTTCTCCGCCGACGAACACTTCGGCGCTGACGCGACGGAGTTGTTCAATTACCTCACTGGATTTTCAAAGCAAACTGAATATAGGCGGTTGCTTGTGGCGCCCGTGAGCTTGCGCGATCGACTGACCGCTCTGATTGACCGTGAGATCGAGCATCAAAAAAGCAAACAGCCGGCGCGCATCATCGCCAAGATCAACAGCCTCACGGACACTAAGATCATTCGCAAACTGTATGAAGCGTCGCAGGAAGGCGTGCCGATTGATCTGTTGGTGCGCGGGGTGTGTTCGTTGCGGCCCGGAGTGCCGGGATTGTCGGACACCATCACCGTGACCAGTATTGTCGGACGATTTCTGGAGCACAGCCGAATTTTTTATTTTCTGAATGGCGGCGAAGAAGACATCTACATCGGCAGCGCGGATTGGATGCAGCGCAATCTCGATCGGCGCGTCGAGTTGGTTGCGCCCATCGAGGACCCAAGAATCAAGAAACACCTGAAGGAAAAAGTCCTGGATGTGTGTTTGAGTGACAACGTGAAAGCCCGACGCTTGTCGGCCGATGGCAGCTATGAACGGGTGCGCCCCCGGGAAGGCGAAGAGACAGTGGATTCGCAGAATCACTTCATCGAGCACTATCACTCGGCCTGAATATGTGTGACGGGTTCTGCGCGATGAAGAAGGAGGCCGCTATGGAGAGGTTCATTGTGTTGAATGCGTCGCGTCTTTGCGTGCTTGTCGCCCTTCTTGCTATTGCCAATCAGCCCGCCACCTTCTCGCAAACAAAGCATCCGCTCGCCGGAACGTGGCAGGCAAACGTCTCGAAATCGCAGCGCCATCCGAATCATCTCTTCAAGAGTGCGACTATGAAGTTTGAGGTGTCGGACGCTTTGGTTTCGCTCAGCTACACTGGCGTCAACATGTCGGGTGCAGAAGAGAAGGGCACTTTCGACATTCATCCGGACGGCAAAGAACATCCCATCCCGGGCGCCGCCGGTCTGGTGGAGGTATCGCGATGGGTCGGCCCGCGCCTGCTCGATACTGTGGCCAGGAAAGATGGAAAGGTGGTCGGCCACAGCTCGTATGAAGTTTCTGACGACGGCACGACGTTAACGGCGAAGCTCAGCGGGAGCGATGCGAGCGGAGCGGAGTTCGAGCAAATCATCGTGTGTGATCGCGAACAAAAATAAAATTAACGCCACGGTTTAGCTTTTGAGGGTTTCCCAGCCCAGCCCGGGCTACGGAAAGAATTTTTCGGCAGCCTGCGACGCGGACTCATCACTCCACAGCGCCGCGCGCGCGCAGAAACGCCGCCATCTCACTCTTGTTCTGCTCCAGCGCAAAGCCGAGAGGAGTCTTGCCGTCTTTCATTTTCGCGTTAACGTGCGCGCCGTGTTCGAGCAGCAAGCGCGCGAATTCGAGATTGCCATTGAGCGCCGCTTCGTGCAACGGTGTAAATCCGCTTTCAGCCTGGGTCGCATTGACGTTCGCACCGTGCGCGATCAACACCCGGGCGATCTCAACCTGACGAGCCGCGGCCGCTGAGTGCAACGGAGTGACCTTCATCGATTCGCGCGATGGGGTGTTGACTTCCGCTCCCGCCCCGAGCAGCGTTTCAACGGTTTCGCGATGCCCGAAGAATACCGCCAATCCGAGCGGCGTGAATCCATCAGGTGAGAATGCGTTGGTGAGGGACGGGTCTTTCTTGATCAACGCGCGCACGCGTTCGATTTGTCCCGTCGCGGAGGCTTCGAAGATGCTCAACTCGAGTCCCGACGCAAGCAACACCTCGACGATTGCTTTCTGCCCGAAGTATGCCGCCTTCAGGATGGCCGAGACTCCTCGTGAGTCTGTCGCCTGCCGAAGCTCCGGGTCAGTCTTGAGCATCTCTTTTACTTTTTCGACTTCGCCTCGAGTGACAGCCCTCAGGAATTCCTCGCTCATCGCGCCTCCATTCATCAAGGTGTCGGGTTCAGAGCTTTCTCTGCGTTCCTCGGCGTCCTCTGCGGTTAAGATCCGGATTCAACCGCGGAGGGCGCTGAGGGCGCTGAGGAGAAACAATTCTGAACCGGTAATGAGAGTCAATGCCGGGAAATCCAGGTCGCATCGGTTGCGCCGGCAAGCTGTTCTTTGATTCCACGATAGCGTGATGCAAACTTGCGACGCTCGTGCTCGTCGAGACTGCGAGTTCCTTTCGCAACCAGATCCGAGCCGATCACGCCCTCGAGTTTCAACGCGTGCTTGAGACAAGCGATGCTCTTCTTGATTACCTTGCCGCCGCTTGAGAATCGACATGCCGAGCTGAACTGCTCGAATGCGGATTTGTAAACGGTCATAAGCCTCTCATCGCCCGCATAGCAAGCCCGCCACGCGCGTTGCCACTCACGCGGCAGCACATTAGCCGGCCCCGGCACCACGCCGATCGGCAACTCGTTGTGCAGCAGGTATCGGTTCCAGTATTCGCGTATCCGCCCAGGCAAACCGTCTTGTTGCCTGAAGAGCTGAAACATCAGCATCGCGTTGCCGATGTAGATTCCGAACTCGCCCTTGTCTTTGAAGTGGGCCGCGCCCTTGGTGTAGTTGCCCAGCACGCGGCGCGGCGCCGATACTTTCACCCCGAAAATAAACGGCAGCCGGCTGAGCCGCTTAACATCGCGAGTTCGCATGTGCGGGATGCGCGGATCGGCGGCGATATCAGCGTTGTCGTAGAGAAAGATCGGCAGCCATCGGCCTCGATGATCGAATAAGTCGCTTACGTCTCGTTGAAAAAAGGAGACGATGTCGCCGAGACTGGCAATCGATAGCGGAGCGACGACCGCGGCGTCCGCGTGGGCTTCGAGCGCGCATTCGAGATTCGATAACGTTTCCTTCGCGGTAGGCGCGGTGACTCCGACCCACGCCTCGACGGGTTGCTGCCCGCGCGTCGAAGCATCGATGTTGATGCGCGAGACTTCATCAGTTTCGATCCAGATCAATCGCTGACGTTCGCTGTTGTCTATGCGATTCCATTCACCGGTCGTTCCGACGCCAAACAGAATGTCGGCGCCGCGGCCTTGCTGGGCAAGATGTCGAAAGAGGTGTCGTTGGTCTTCTTCGATCACGCGGCCGCTCGCGTCGAGAACTGTTATGGCAGGAATGCTGAGCCCACGGCGTGGTTGATAGCCGCATGGAGAAGAGCTCATGCGGGTGGTGGGTTCGGAGTGTTCGACGTAGAGTGGACCTGCTTTCATTGGTGCGTGCGCCGTGCTGTTCGTGATTGCGAGCAATAACAACTGCAGCTTGCGCTCAAATTCGCGCAAGCTCGGCGTGAGTTCGCTCATTCTCGATGTTGCCGGTGTTCAAAGTTGATTTCGGTTCGAGCAGCATCATGTGAACCTCTTCATCGGCGATTGGCAGATGTTCGACACCGCGCGGAACGATTATGAACTCGCCTTCGTCTACGCGAACGTCCTTGTCCCTGAATCTCATCAGCAGGCTACCCTTGATCACGAGAAACAGTTCATCCTCGGCTTCGTGATGATGCCAGACGAACTCGCCTTTGAGCTTCACAAGCTTTATGTATGAGTCGTTGAGTTCCCCGACGATTTTGGGATTCCAGTGATCCTCAAAGAGTGCAAGCTTCCGGGCAAGGTTCACTTTGTCGATCGTTGTTGTACTTTGCATATCAGTCCGAGGGTAGGCAGCGGCGTCAGAGGTGTCAAGCAGTCGGTCCGGGGTTCATAGCCCAACTGTGAACTCGAATGTCAACGAAGTCAATCGGAACCGCTTGCTTTTGCATAATGTTTTCAACGAACTCCCCAAATTGCTTGCCGGTTTGTATACCGAGGTCTTCAAACTCCCCTCCCTCTAAAACGTGCTTCACAAAAGCGTGCCCTCTTCCGATTCTTTCCGCAATGCTCAACCCGCCGGCCTGGCATTGGTTGTGAACGAGAATTCCTAAGCCAGTGACGTAGTAGCTGTGAAGGCGTTCGACTCCAACGTTGTAAACCGTGAATGATCCCTCTCGATGACGGATCGATTCCACTCTAACCGTGTGACCGTCTTTCTTCAAAAGTTGAGTGCCCGGCTTCAACTGCTTTGCTGCGATCCATCCAGCCCCTTCGACCCAGAGCGGATGCTCGGGCGTGCAACTGATTCTTACTCCTGCCACCGTAATATCTAACAATTCCGTCGCTGTTCGCTCGTACACCTGAGTTACGCGCTGCCACGATTTCTCACCGCATTCCGGATCACACGACAGGACCTCATCGCCCTCCTTCAAATCCTCTATGCGCTTGTCGCCAGTAGAGGGTTTCCGACCCGTCCAGTTGGAGCCAGCCCTCGCCATTTGGATCGATAATCACGAGAGGATTGTTTAGAACATATGCAAATCGATTCAACGTCTGAGGCAAAGCCGGATGCGCGCTCTCCATCAACGGGTCTGCGCCAGTGAATCTCGCGTTCGAGCTCGAGTAATATCGCGCCCCGAAATAATCCAACCCGCTCTCGATGTCTCTTTGCTTGCCGGTGAACTTTTGCTTCAGTCCGTCAGCCGCTCCATACTTCATCGCTGTCGTGCGACTGCCGATCCCTGACCCGAGTTCCTCTCCAAAGGGCAGATAGTCGTGCCGTGACTTCACGTTCCCGTTCGCGTCCGTCACCAGCCTCGTGCTCCCAAGGTGATCACTCGTCAGGAAGCTCGTTCCTCCGCCTCCCTCCGGCTGCGGGTTGTTACTCGTGTATTCAGCCACCAGGCGTTGAAGCGCGTCATAGACGAAGATGGTCGTCACGCCATTCACGATCTTCCTCACCCGCAGTCCATCGCCATCGTAGCTGTAGCCAGAAGCGCCCGCGCTTGTCTGCCGGTTCTCCGCATCGTACGCGAATTGGTTGCCTGCGTTATCTATGAGGACGTTGCCAGCGTTATCATAGGTGAAACCAGTGAGTCGATTCGTGGTCGGCCACCGCTCCGGGCGTGCTTTGCGTGGGCAATGATGCTGCTTCGTTTCCGGTGTTCGTCAGCGACGTGCGATTGCCAAACCGATCGTAAACATAGCTGTGCCGGCATAGTCGATAGTCGGCTTTATTTTTCGGCAATATTCTGAAAGTTACAAATGCTTCTTAGCATGTTCAAGTGTTTTGAGTTGGGAGGGCCTTTCGATTATTGGTTTGCGAGGCATGGTGCGCCGGAGTCTATCTTCGCCGCGGATCGGGTCCCGCAATTACCTTCTGATGCGTGACACGTCCCGACGTGTTTGATGACCTCTTGACGCCGTTTGATCGCAGACCGCTCAGTTATTCATAACCCAAAGGAAACCAGACACCGCGGTTCGATGGAATTCCCATATTCACCAGGACATGGTCTGCGTCTAGGGCTGAGAGATCTACATCCTCGATAGCTTTTCGGATCGTCGGCAGCTCCCCTCCGTTGAATACGCGTTCTCGAATAAGCCTAACGGCATCTTCGTAGTCGTATGCAGTAACACCGCATCCGACAAGTACGCCGATTGGGTGATCGTCGTTGATAGACACGTCGAACTCTAGCCAGAATCTGCGCAGGTTCATTGCTTAATCACAAACGGTTTAGCGCCGGGTTCAAAGCGTATTCCGGGACCGATAGAAGGATTGTGTACCCCCGGAATGATGCCTGACTTAGGATCGATCGAGCGTCATATGCATAGCACTGGCTTAGAGTCGGTTCGTCGAGGCCACCGCGCGTGCCACTAATAGCAGTGGGACCGCGCTGCACGACAACAGAATGTGCGTTATCGTCGGTGCGGAGGTTCGCGGTGCGGTGTTCGCTCCGCTAGCCTCGTTCGGTCGGCGATTTTCCATCTGCGTCAGTAATCCCCATCAAGGATAAAGAAGACCCACGCATCCTTGAGATTAATTGCACGCACATTGACGCCGAAGATGCCGAACTCATCAGGAATGCCACTGCAGCTGCCAGAAAGATTTCCTCCTCCATTCTCAGGGAAAGTCTCGAAGCAGAATACCCGCTGATCGGAGACTCTCCGAAACTCGAGTTTGACTCTCGCGAGTTCCGCAAAGTTTCCGGCATCGCCCGTGCACTTGGGCGCCATCAAGTCTAAGACCGTGATTTGAAGCTTGCCATTGTCCGTGCTTTCGCCCCTTTTCAGAACGAAACTGCCGCGTATCTTGGTAGTGCCTTCCTTGGAATCTCGCCAGCCGGTTATGTCCTTCGGATAAGGCGGCTCTGTGCGTTGTATGGCACAACAGCCCTGGAGCCAAAAGATGATGCTTAATCCAGCAAGCAGCGCCCTAATCTGTTTATTACCTTCTGTGTCGGGTGGAAAGTTCTACCACAGCTCGCACGAAGACTAGCGCCGTCAATCACCAGAGAATCGCAGATATAGATGTGGCTCTCTCGAACACCGAAGAGCGAGTTCCCTGATGCGGGCAAGCAGAGCATTCTCATCAGAAGTTCGTGCGAACTCGGTGAGCCTCTCCCACTCAGTGAGGAAAGGTTGAATTTGCAAGCGATTGAACACCGTATCTCCATACCAGTCAATAAAGCGTAAGTACTGATAGGAAGCGTCCTCCGATGGGAGCAGCTGATGGAGGATATTCTTCGGATCCTCGACTTGCTCTAACGGCTCGCAATCCTCGCTCTCAAGAATGACGCAAAAACCCATAAATGAATCCTTATGGTCGACCTGGGAATGCGGTCACGAGCCCCTCGGCGGCATCCGTGATAACGGTGTAAACCGACGTCGGCGCACCAGTCACTCTGTCCACACCGATTATGCGGCCGGCGTCAACCACCCTCGCGAAGTTTCCGTTTGGCTGCGCAACTCGCGCAACACTTCCCGCTTCTCGAATAAATGAAACGACCTCGGCCTCTCCACCGTTGAAAATACTCTTGCCAGCGAATTTTGCCGCCCTGCCTGCAACATGCCTCGCCAACACATGGGCTAGCCCTCGTTCAGTGACTCTAATAGCAGAAGCTTCGGCCGCGCCTCTGGCTAATGTATAGAGGCCTGCACGGAATAATCCCGTCCCGGATATCAACTGGATCGGTCCCAGGGTAACCATGGAGGCATAGTCGATCAGTTTGATCGAAGCGTTAGCCCTGCGGTCCAACTCTGTAAACACTCCTCGTGCTAGAGGAGTGATCTGCGTATCCGAATAGATATTCTCAGGAGCCCCGGCGCTTAGATTATTGGTATCGACTACCAGACCAGCCCCTAGTTCAGCCCCTTTGAACGCCCTCCTCAGATCTTTCCTTTTGACATGCAATATCTCTGCGAGGCCCTGCCAGGTGTCGTCCTTCTCCCATTCCCATACTCCAGATCCAACTTGTTTCCACAATCCGAGTGGATCCGTATAGAGAAGTGGATTGTTCCTCGCATATGTGAAAAGATTCCAGCTTTGCGCGTCACCCTCATTTTGGTCAGCAAAGGGAGCATCTGCACTCGTGAACCTCCCCTGAGCCGACGCGTAGTACCTCGCCAGGAAATAATCCAACCCTGATTCATTGTCTCTTTCTTTTTGGGTGAACTTCTGGCGAACGGTATCCGCCACGTAACCCAGCCCAGTCGTGCGGCCGCCAATCCCAGTTTGAATCTCCTCCCCAAAAGGCATGTAGTCATGCCGGGCCACCGTTCCATCCGCCTTCATCACCACCCGCGTGCTCCCAAGGTGATCGCTTGTCAAATAACTTGTTCCGCTTCCTTGCGGAGGGCCACTCGTGTACTCCACTATCAACTGGCCTCCTGCATTATACACAAACACTGTCGTTCCCGAGCTGTCGATCTTCTTCACTCGATGACCGTCGCCGTCATAGAAATAGTAATTGGTTTGCTGCCCGGTCTTGGTGTACTGCGTCTGCCGGTTCTCCGCGTCGTAGACTATCGCGTTCGCGGATGTAGCCGGCTCGCTTGTAAGATTCCCCGCATTGTCGTACCCGTAGCCTTGTCCTGAGCTGAATCGATTGGTCGCCTGGCTGATGGTAGGATTCGAGCCGAGGCTCAGGACATTAGGGGTAGTGTTTGAGACATCGAAGATCCTGTTAGCGTAGCGGTCATAGCTGAATGCCTGCTTCCACTGCTGAGTTCCGCTGCACACAGTCCCGCCGCTGCGCTCTTCGGCCGTCAACAACCTGTTCAGTGAGTCATATCCATAACACTGGTTTACGGTCAGCCCCGGCGCTGTGATTCTCTGCGAGACCACGTTGCCGTTGTTCGCAGCCGTTCCGTAATCATAATCAAGCTTGAGGATGCTCGAGTCCGCGCTCGATGTCCCAAGCCCGATCAGCGTCGGTTGCAATCGATTGTTGAAACTCGTGTGCTCCCACTTGCCGGTACCCAGCTTCATCGCGGTAATCGCTCCGTGAGCCGCGTACTGAATCCTGTTCATCGCGTCAGTCGCGCCAGCTCCCGCGTAGTAGACGGGCGAGCCTTGATTCCGAACCCCGGCGATTCGCCCCGCCGAATCGTACTCAGTCGCGACTACCCTGCCCGATGGATAGCTCTCGGTCAGCATCTCGCCCCCACGATTGTAGCTGTAAGTCATACCATAAGCTTGCGGAGTCGGCGCCCCACTCGCTTGAGTCCCGGTCACTTGGATGCTCTGCACGACCCGGCCCATCTGGTCATAGCCCGTGTACGTGCCCGTGTTCCCGCCGCCGTAGATCACCGCGACAAGCCGCCCGGTTGATGACCCACGGCTGAACGACGGCGCACCCGCTGGAAGCGCGGGGACTGACTGGGAGTCATAATAGAAACTGACCGCCGGTGTGTTCTGAGGATCTCCGAGATAACCTCGGTTGGTCACTCGATTCAACGCGTCGTAGTTGTAATTCGTGGTGATGTTTCGAGCATCGGTCTTTGAAGTCAAGTTCGAGTTCGCGTCGTAAACATATTTCATGCACCACTGGCTAGGCTCGGCCGCATGGAGGGGTCACGCATGGAGGGGTCAGACTTGAGTTCGTTGACATTTGATCTACTCGCCTTCACCTTCCGGAGCGCTTTCATATCCCAGTTGCTCGTTCAAATGTCAACAAACTTAGCCTGCTCTGGAAATTCCGGGACCGACTTCGATTACGCTGCCTCGGAGGCTGCCTCGACACTCACTTTGAGTCCGAGTGCCTCAAGCCTCTTGATGTAACGCGCGCGCTGCGACTCGACATTCTGCCGATCGAAGTAGTCACCTCCGAGGTCGCGATATGAAGCTCGGTTCTTCAGGATGTGATATGCGATAACCAGAATGCTGTGGCCTACTGCGACCAGCGCTTTCTTCTTCCCCAACCGTCTCGACAACTTCTTGTTTTGCGCTGCGAGATAAGTGAGCTTCGTATGTGACGCCGCCCATCCCGCCTGAGTCAATGCCGCGCGAAGGTAGTTGCTCCCCTTGGTCGTCTTTCCTGATTTACGCTTGCCAGCGGATTCGTTGTTGCCCGGGCACATCCCCGCCCAACTCGACAGATGCTTGTCGCTTGGAAAGCGAGTCATGTCCGTGCCGATCTCCGACACGATCACCTCGGCCACGTGTTCACCGACTCCTGGGATCGTCTGCAACAATCGCACGGCGTCCTTAACAAAAGGGTCGCTGTTCTCCTCAGTCTGCTCACGTATCTCTCCGCTCACTCTGGCGACCGCCGCTTCAAGTTGTTCGAGTTGGTCGAGCAACTCGGTCAACACGAACCGTTGCGATCGGGTCAGCTTGCCTCTCAGCGCGCGACGCAATTGACCTTGCTTCTCTCTGAGTGGTCCGCGAGCCAGGTCTGCCATCTTCGTTGTGTCCTGTTCGCCTCGTGCAAGTGCTCGCAGCATCGCGCGTCCACTCACGCCAAGCGCACTACTCGCTACTTGAGCAAGCTTGATGTTTGCCGACTCAATCAGCTTGATTATGCGATTGGACAGCGCGGTCTGATCTCTCACCAAAGTGTGTCGATGCCGAGTTAGTTCTCTCAGTTCGCGAATCGGAAGCGGTGGAATGAAACTCGCGCGAAGCAATCCGTGTCTCAACAAGTCCGCAAGCCATTCGCAGTCTCGCACGTCGGTCTTGCGCCCAGGCACTGCTTTAACGTGTCGCGCATTGACCAGGACAACTTCCAGAACGCCTTCCAGAATGTTGAACACCGGCTTCCAATAAACGCCGGTGCTCTCGATCGCTACCTGCTTGCAGCCTTCCGACACCAGCCAGTCGGAGAGCGCGAGCAAGTCATCAGTCATCGTCGAGTATGTGCGAATCTGTTTCTTGCCGTTCTTGATGAGACAAACGACGACGGTCTTGGCATGGACGTCGACTCCACAGCAGCAGTGGTGAATGATGTTCATGGGTCCTCCTTGCCATCGGCGTGAGAACCCTACGTCAAAGAGTCTGCTCTGCGTGCTCTCCTAGAGTGGAGGCAACAATGAACGAGTGCCTGAAAGATTCTCTGGTCAGGCTGACCCACGGGCTCGTGGCGCCAGGCGTGCGCGACCTATGTTACGCCGATGACAGAGAGTAGACTACAACAGCGTGATCATATTTTCATTATGGATGGTGAAGCGCAGCGTCATGTTCGGCTGACCCCTCCTCCCGTTGACAGGGGTGGCGATTTCGCTTCCGGTCGTGCGCGCAAAAACTCGTGTGGGCTTCTGCGACCTGGCAAGCTCACTAAACTACACGGCGGCGAAGAAGAACGCGTAACCAATGATCCCAAGGAGAGCAACGACCGCTTGCCAACGAGGTAAGGAAAGAAGGCTGGTCATAAGCGCAATGCAGCCACTCGCAACACGCCATGTATACAGCCACTCCGGCGCTCTTGGGCCACCGAGACGTGCAAGCTCCGTAGGAAAACGCGGTTCTATGACCCAGGTTGCGAGAAAGAGGCTAGCGGTCGCGGCTAGTGACACCCACGCGAGGATAGTTCTATAGCGGCGTAAGTGTGACCATTTGTTCGAAGTTTGCACGGACGTCACTTTACTGGCTCCATCCTGGGCGGAGCGTCTTTCGTTAGTAGCTTATCGACTTCGGTGCCAAAACCCCTGAGGTACCTCAGTGAGTCTGGATGCTGAGCGAGGACATGAGTCACGCGGTCGTGTGTTGGCCCGCTGCCGGTCATGGCGTCGAATATATGTTCCGGATCCCACCAGTTTCCTCCTCCGGCGTCAAAGTGGGACTCATTCATACTGTTTGCGGGCGGCTTGAACCCGAGCACATGAATTGAAATGCCACCACCACCTTCGTGATGACTCCACTCGGCTTCTTTATGCTTGAAGACCTTGTCTCTCGTTATTCCGGCGTCGTCCAGCATCCGTCTGAAATCTGAGATACTACTCTTGGTTGTGAACCCCAGAATGAAATTCTTCCACGGCTCGGTCTCGATAGTGGCAGTCGTCGTCTTTCCGTCGCTATTAACTGACACAAACATCACACGACTTATTTCGTTCCATAGGCCGGCTGCGGCCATACGGGCTCTAAAGTTTATTACTTGCTGTCTTTGGTCAGAAGACCAAGCGTCCCAAATCTTTTTGGTTATGCCATGTTTCAGCAGATCGTCTTGGATGGCCCTGTCGAGTCCATCCCAAACGGCAACCTCAGCAAGGCCGTCGGGATCCACAAATCGGAGCGGATTATTAAGAACGAAGACGTATCGATTCCAACGTTGAGGGTTAGCAAAGTATAGATCACGCTTCTTCTCTTCTATCATCCAATGACCGAGCGGATCAGGAGATGTGAACCTTCCCTGCGCTGAAGAGAAGTATCTCGCTCCAAAGTAATCCAACCCGGATTCACTATCTCTTTCTTTTTGGGTGAACTTCTGACGAGTCGCATCCCCGGCGCCATAGCCAACAAACGACGAACGAGGGCCTGCCGTTGACGGTAGCTCTTCACCAAACGGCAGGTAATCATACCGGACCCTCAACGTACCGTCCTGCTTCGTCACCACTCGCGTGCTTCCCAGGTGATCGCTTGTCAAATAACTTGTTCCGCCGCCCGACGGCGCGCCAGATGTGTATTCAGCTATCAACTGACCTCCTGCATTGTACACGAAGATCGTCGTTCCGCCGCTGTCTACTTTCTTGACCCTGCGGCCATCTCCATCGTAGGAATATTGGCCACCGCCGCTGTTGAAGTTCAACAGGTGATTCTCTGCATCGTAGCTCATCGGCCTGCCAGCAGCATCTTTTTTCAGATTTCCCGCGTTGTCGTATTCGACACTCGTCTGCGTCGGAATGCCATTGTTCAATCTGTTGCCTGATTGAACGCCGAAAAGTCAGTGCTGTTCGCCGACAGCGGGGTCAGTCCATTGTTCGCCGCAGGTATGTACGAGCCAGCCCTCACCGCCCGGTTGCCGTAGCGATCGTAGTCGTATGTCTGACTCCAACTCGATCCGTTATTCTCGTTCGCGCTCAACAGCCGATTCAACCCGTCGTAGCAGTAGTTCTGCGTCAGGCTCAATCCCGGCGCGGTGATTGTCTGCTTCAGCACGTTGCCGTTGTTGGCGCTCTGGCACGTGGATGTGTATTCGTAGCCCAGTTGCAAAACGCTTGTGGGGTTCGATGCCGTTCCAAGCTTGATGAGCGCCGGCTGCAGCCGAGTGTTGAATGTCGTCGTTTCAACAAGGTTGTTCCCCAGCGTCATTGAGGCCACCGCTCCGTGAGCGGCATAGCTGAACTGTGATGCGTAGCTCTTGCTTTGTTCCCCGCTCTTCTGTCCATTAACACTGCTCAGCCTGCCCGACGTATCAAACCCGCTCGTGATCACTCGTCCCGATGGATAAGTCTCGGTTGTCATCTCGCTTGCAAGATTGTATCCGTAGCCGAACCCATAATTCTGCGAGTCCGTCTGCTGCACGCTCACATTCACTCGCCCCAGTTGATCGTAGCCTGTGTATGTCCCGGCGCTCGTGCCTCCATAGGTCACCGCCACCAGCCGCCCGATTGAGGCCCCGCGCGCGAATGACGGCGCCCCCGTGGGCAGCGATTGCCCGTCGTATTTGTAGCTCACCGCAGCAGTGTTCTGTGGATCGTTGGTGTAGGTG
>Ga0070696_100000732_pt1 | contig 20968 bp, 13 predicted proteins | sample KBSK1253metaG_FD_65474 | JGI IMG/M metagenome (GOLD analysis project Ga0070696, IMG submission 65474) | Corn, switchgrass and miscanthus rhizosphere microbial communities from Kellogg Biological Station, Michigan, USA - KBS K1-25-3 metaG | ecosystem: Host-associated > Plants > Roots >... | reverse complement strand
CAACGCCTCGGAGGAGAGCGCCTTGGGCTCACTGCTATTCTCGGTGGCGAGGTTCTGAAGCAGGAACTCAATCAGGAGCAGAAGATCGTCGCGTCGATCGCGCAGCGGAGGGAGGTTGAGCGCGATGACATTGAGGCGATAGAAGAGGTCGGAGCGGAAGTTACCTCGCCTGATCTCCTCCTCGAGGTCGCGGTTGGTGGCGGCGATGATCCGTACGTCGACCGGGATCGCTTCGGTGGCTCCCACCGGGATGGCCTCCCGTTCCTGAAGCACCCGAAGGAGCTTCACCTGGAGCGAGGCCGGCATCTCGCCCACTTCGTCGAGGAAGAAGCTGCCGCCCCTGGCCGCCGCGAAGAGTCCCTGCTTGTCGCGCACTGCTCCAGTGAACGACCCCTTCACGTGACCGAAGAGCTCGCTTTCCAAGAGATTCTCCGGCAGCGCGCCGCAATTAATAGAAAGGAAGGGTCCGTCGGCGCGGTTGGAGAGATTATGGACGTAACGAGCGATGACTTCCTTACCAGTTCCACTCTCTCCCTGAATCAGCACTGTCGAATCGGTGGGCGAGACATGCTCGGCCAGCTTGAGCACGTCGAGGAAGCGCTTGGACTTCCCGATCGGCCGGCTGACCGCGCTCTTGTCCCGGCGCCGGATCTCCTGCTTGAGCTGCTTGTTCTCCACCCGAACGGCGCGGTACTCGCAGGCACGGCGGAGGATGGCGACCAGCTCGTCGTTGGAGAACGGCTTCTGGATATAGTAGAAGGCGCCCGAGTTGACCGCGCCGATGGCGCTCTGGAGTGACGCTTGCGCGGTCATGAGGATGACCGGCGTCATCGGGTCCTGCTCTCGGGCTGCGGTGAGGATGTCCAACCCCGAGACCTGGGGCATCCGCACGTCGGACAGGATGATGTCGTGGGCACCAGAGCGGATCTGCTCCAACCCCGCCTTCCCGCCCTGGGCGGTAGTTACCTCGAAGCCTTCGTTCCGCAACAGGATTCGAAGGGTATCGAGGATGCCGGATTCGTCGTCGACCACCAGGACTGAAGGCTTGTAGCTCATGCGGCGTCCTCCGCCACCATCTTGGCGGGAAGAAAGATAGTGAAAGTGGTGCCCGCTCCCGAAGCGGAGTCGACCAGGACCAGACCCCGATGAGCCTCGACTGCCCGCTGAACGATCGCAAGCCCGAGTCCGCTGCCCCCCTGACGAGCCGACACGAACGGCTCGAACAGGCGATCCCGGATTTCCTGTGGGATTCCGGGTCCGTTGTCTTTCACCTGGAGTCGAATGGCGTGCTCCAGGTTGGTGCCATGAGGTATCTCCGTCGCCTGGACCGCGGCCACACTTACGGTGATCGCGATGGGGCCCCGCGCGGCTTGCACCGCGTTGAGGACGAGATTGGCCACGACCCGGTGGAGCAGGTCTTCGTCCCCCTCCAGCATGGTCCGTTCGCCCTCTACCTTCAGCACCGCGTCCGGACGGCAGTCGGGGTGTGCCTTGATCAGCCGGATCACCGCCACCACGACCGCGTGAAGGTCGAGCGGAACCAGCTGAGTCGCCCGCACCCGGGCGAAATCGAGAAACTCGCTCAGCAGCCGGCTCAATCGGTCACTTTCCCGCACGATCAACCCGGAGAGAAACCGTTCATCCTCGTCGGCGTGCTTGGACCGGGCTAACTGCTCGACCGAGCTCCGAATGGAGGCCAGAGGGTTCCGGATCTCGTGGGCCAAGGAAGCACTGAGAGCCGCGACCGACTCCAGCCGCTCGGCGCGGGCGTGGAGCTCCTGTACCTCCTTCAAGTCCGAGATGTCGGTGAAGATCGCGGTGACCGACGGAGCTTCCTGGGCCTCCTGCCGAAAAGTGGTGGTACTGAGACCAATGGGGAACATCCTCCCGGCCTGATGCACCACCATTCCCTCACCCCGGCTGATCTTCCGGCCGTTCCTGATGCCTGAGACGACGGCGGCCCACAGCTCCGATGACCGGGTCTTGAGCTGGTCGAGCACGGGGAATCCGACCAGGTCATCAGCCTCGAGGTCGAGCAGCCGTTGAGCAGTCGGGTTGATGAAGGCCAGCCGCCCGAAGCCGTCTACCGTGAGCACACCTGACCGGATATTCCGCAGGATGTCGTCGGCCTCGAGCCGGACTCGGGTGAGCTCGCTGGCCAGGGTCTCCTGCTCCATCCCCGCCTCGCGCAGCCGGTGCCCCAGGACGGCCACTATGGCGAACACCACGTTGAACACGACGACCTGGGCCCAGAATGCCGAATCGAGGACACCGGCACTGCTCCAGAAAGACTCGACGAGGAATGCCGCCGAGGCCACCACGGCCGTGACGAGGCCCCAGAATGGATTCATCAGCAGCGCATACGCCGCGACCACCAGGACGTAGAGCGCGGGAAAAGCCGATTGCGGTTGTCCGGCGAAGTGCACGATCGTGGTGACCACGCCCAGATCCACAAGTGCCTGGATCAAGAGGAAGGTATTGCTCGGGCGGCGATGCCGAATGAAGACGACCCAGGCCCCATAGGCGGTGTACGTCAGGGCGATCACCACCGAGATGCTGACGAGGAACGACTCCTGGGGTCGCTCGGTCCAGACCAGGCCTGCCCCGAGCAATACGCCGACCGCGAGCACAATCCGGCCGACAAAGAGCCAGGAGAGCAGGGTGCGCTGGTCTGGAAGACCGCGTCGGACGGACCGGAGACGAGTAGGGACCGCTGGGATGACGGCCGGAGCGGTCGCGGCCTCAGGTTGCATTATGCCTCAATGGGCCTGGCGAATGTCCGGGGGATACGCCGAAGATAGGGAGGCGGGCGTATCATTACAATGCATGGGGTCGTGGGTCTGACTGGCAGTCTTTGGTCTTTAGTCTTTGGTCTTGGGTCCCCCGCACCACCCCTGAAGATCAAACCGGAGTGTCGCGTGCCAGGACCAACGACCAAAGACCAACGACCAAAGACTCCCGACTGGTTCACCTACATCGCCCAATGCTCCGACGGAACTCTATACACCGGCATCACCACCGATCCGGTTCGTCGAGCAGCCACGCATAACGCGGGGGCAGGTGGGGCCTACACCCGTTCCCGGCTGCCGGTTCGGCTGGTTCATGTGGAGCCAGCGCTGAGCCGAAGTGCCGCCCTCAAGAGGGAGAGCGCGATCAAGCGGCTTACCAGGAAGGAGAAGGAAGCCATGATATCGAATGGAGTCCGGCGGCCCACGAGGAGGCGAGGGGATCGATTGGGGGCTGACGACCGATTCACCGGCTTCCGTGCTGGGGCCCTGGATTTCCTCTCCCGGCTCCAGCGGAATAACCGCCGGGACTGGTTCGAGCGGAACCGGGCCATCTACGAGACCGAGGTGCGGGAGCCGCTGCGGGCGCTGGTGGAGGAGATGGATGTGCGGCTGGCTCGCCTCGCGCCGGAGCTGGTGGGCGATCCCAAGCGGTCGATTTTCCGCATCCATCGAGACGTCCGCTTCTCGGCTGACAAGTCGCCCTACAAGACCAACGCCGCCTGCCAGTTCTACCATCGGGATGCCGGCCGGGGGGCGGGACAGGACGCGGTGGGGGCCGGGGCCGGGCTCTATTTTCAGCTGGCTCACGGCGATTGCTTCGTCGCGGGCGGAATCTGGATGCCTGCCAGACCCGCGTTGGACCGGATCCGCGAGGCGCTTGCCGAGCGGTGCGAGAGCCTGGAGGCGGTAGTGGGTGACAAGACCTTTCGTCGTAAGTTCGGCCGACTCAGCGAGGAGGCGATGCTCAAGCGGCTGCCACGCGGGTACCAGCCGGGCCACCCGGCGGAGCGTTGGCTGCGGTACTGCTCGTTTACAGCCTACCGCCAGATGCCGGTGGAGGAGGTATTGAGTCCACGGTTGCCGGCGATTCTGGAGAGGGACTTCGCGGCCATGGTGCCGCTGGTGCGGTGGCTCAATGCAGCGTTGGGCTATCGGCCGGCGGCGCGGAGGATGTGAAGCACCACCACCTCACGATCGTGTCAAGGGTGGAGCTTCTTCTTACCGAGCAGCAGACGCACCCAGGCGCCCAGGTGCCACCAGGGTGGCAGCTGGCTGGGAACCAGGCCTTCGCGCCAGTGCTCCTTGTACTCGTGCCAGGCGTTCTGCCACGCCTCGCGTTGGGCGTCCCGTACGGCTCTTCTGTCCGCTCGTTCGCACTCCACGGCCAGTTCACCCTCATATCGGGCCTTCCACATGGCGTACTGCGGGTGATCAGCCAAAGGCACCGGCCTCTCTCGAGCCCCTAAGCTCGTGCTTCGTGCAGCCGCCTGGCTGCCACTCCGGCACACGCCACCAGAACTGAACCGAGCACCAGGGCCAGCACTGTCCACCAACTGATGTGCAGCGCCTGCCCCACTGTGGCAATCAACCAGAACTTCGGCACCCGACCCATCGCGAAAGCGAGGAGGTAGCGTCGCAGGGGGTAGCGCGCGAGAGCACCCAGCATTCGCGCGCTCCAGTCCGGGATCGGTGTGGTGGCCACGATCAGACAGGCCAGGAACGGACGGCGTCCAAACATCATGGTGAGCCCGGCTGACACCTCCCGGACCCGCAGGAGATAACGGCCGCGGAGCAGATAGCCGTAGCTAACATAGTTGATCGCTTCGACCACGAGGCTTGCGGCGGTCCCGACCAGGGCCACGACCAGCGGAGGGTGGATCCGGCCGTATGCCAGCAGGACCGGCTCGAACGCGGCCGGAAGGAATGGTGATGCCGGCCCATGGCACCAGGCGGAGATCAGCGCGAGTGAGCCAAGCCCCGTCCACAGAGAGGAATCACTCATGGCAGCGATCGATAAGCGGCCTCGACCAGCTCGAGGTCGCGCCGAGCACGAGCGAGCGTCATCCGAGGCTCTCGCCCCTCACGCAGACTGGTAAGGAAATCCGCAAGCATTGCGTAGTAACCGCCGATGTCACGCCAGCCGGGGATGAGAAGCCGGACGCGTCGCCCGCGGACCAGGACGAAGAGACCGTTCGACTCGAAGGCCACCGAGCCCAGCGTTCCGTAGATCCGGGAAACCCGGAGCCCACGAAAGAGCGAGGGGGTATCCCAGGCATGGTGGAGCGTGCCGATGGCGCCCTCTTCATACTGAACCACCACGAGCAGGCTCCGCTCGATGCCCTCGAGTTCACCGGGCCGATATGCCTGCACCGATTCAGGGGTGAGGCCTAGCCCAGCTATCAGGTCGATCCAATGGACCCCGCCCTCGAAGAGCGCCCCTCCTCCAGCCAGAGCCTCCTCGCCCCGCCAACCGTCCCCCACCTGGTGCTTGAGCGCATTGACGCACAGATAGCGGACTTCACCGATCTCACCGCCCTCTATGATTCGGCCCAGAGTCTCTGCCAGTGGCTTGTAGGCGTAATTCTCGGCGACCAGCACCTGACGATGGCTGGCGCAGGCTGCCTGCTCGACACGATCGAAGTCGGTCGAACGCAGGAACGCGGGCTTCTCCACGATGACGTCTTTGCCGGCGTGGAGAGACTCAAGCGTGAGCTGCAGGTGCAGCGCGGTCGGGGTGGTGACGAAGACGACATCGACTTCGGGATCTGCCAGCGCGGCAGCGTAGCTGCCGTACGCTCGGTCCCCGCCCAGCCGTTGGGCAAACGCGCTCGCCCGAGCGGCATCGCGGCTGGCGTAGCTGCACACGACTCTGGAGAACGAGGCGAGCCGACGCGCATGCTTGGCCGCGATCTTTCCGCACCCGAGGAAGACCAGACGAAGCACCCGATCAGTCTGTGGTCGGGGAGCGTGACGCGCCGGGGTCTCAGTGGGCAAGGAGCGCATGCTCAATCCTCTGTCGGCGGTTAGGAGTGGTGACCAGGTAGGCGGCGGCGCGCAGCGCGTTAGCCGCAATGGTGAGGCTCGGGTTCACCCCGCCGGAACGGGGCATGAAGCTGCCGTCGAGCACAAAGAGGTTATCGAGCCCACGGAACCGACCGTACCCATCCAGGGCGGAAGTCCGCGGGTCGCGGCCCATACGTATCGTGCCCACCGCGTGCGAAAAGGTGCCGATCCGGTGATGGTAGAAGCCCCAGGCGCCGGCTCGGCGGAGCACCGCGCGAGCGGCCTGAGCCAGCGCGCTGCTGGCGGCGCGGTCGCGCCCGGAGTAGCGGTGCGTCACCGTCAGACTCGGCAGCCCCACACCATCGGTACGGCTCGCATCAACCACGACCCGGTTGCCGAACTGCGGCTGATCCTCGGCGATGGTGAGCAGACCGGTGAGGTATCCGACCACGCGCGCGCCCAGAGCGCCGAGCGGGCCAGCTAACTGGCTCCGCACCAAGGACCCCGGGGGCGTCGCGAGCTGCTGGATCCCGCCGAGCTTGCCGCGCGGCTCCCGGGCTTCCGGATCGCCGAAGTAGAGGTCGTGGATACCGATCTGTTTGTGGAATCGGCCGTCCGGCGCTGGCTGACGGGCAAAGGCGCCAAACACGATGCGGTTCAGGTGCCGCATCAGATATCGACCTACCACGTGGCCCCCCGGGTTGAATCGGTGGAGGCCTGAGGCCAGGAGCAGGTGGGGGGAGGCGAGGGCTCCCGCGGCGAGAATGACTCGCCGGGCGCGATAGACGGTGGTCCGGCAGGTACGCAGATCCACGACGGCCACGCCGGTGACTCGACCCCGCTCTGCCAGGATGCGGACCGCCGCGCTTCGCGGTCGGAGCTCGAGGCCGCGCTCGATCAGGCCGGGAAGAACGCTGGTGGCGAGGTCGTTCTTGGCACCGATCGCGCAGGCAAAGCCGTCGCAAGTGCCACAGGCGGCGCACGGCGCGCGGCCGGGAGCGGCTCCATGATTGATGGCGAGCGGCAGCCGGAACGGCTGATAGCCCAGGGATCGGGCGGCATCGCTGATCCGCTGCGAGATCGCCGAGAGTGGTCCGGGCGATTCGGTGTACTGCCCGCTGTGCCACGGCTCCGTGGGGTCTTCATGCGCTACTCCCGCGACGCCGATGATCCGTTCCGCGGCCGTGTAGTAGGGTTCGAGATCCGCGTAGGCATACGGCCATGCGGCGCCGGAGCTCCCGTCGAGATCAGGATCGCTCTCGAAGTCCTCACTGCGGAGGCGAAGTGCCACACCTCCGTAGAAGACTGACGGGCCCCCTACGCAGAAGAAGGCGCCGGCGGTGGAGGGTCCCGTGTCATCATGGACGAGGTATGGCGACTCGGTGTCGTAGTGCCGGCCGAGCAAGCCCACTTCCTCGCCGCTCCAATTGTGGGGACCGCGGCGGACCCAGTTGCCCCGCTCGATCATGAGTACCCGCTGGCCGGCATGTACCAGGGCATGCGCGGCCATGGTGCCCCCGAAGCCGCTGCCGATAACCAGCGCGTCGTAGGCGGTCATGGCCGCACCTGCTGCGCCAGCGGAACGGTGCGGGCCGACTGGTCGACGCGGCGAATGGCTGCCACCACCGCTTCGGGAGTCTCCTCGAACAGGTAGTGGCCGGCGCCGGGGACACTGTCCAGCGTGAAGTGGGGCACTTGTGTGGCGAGAATGCCCATCTGCTCGTGGGAGATACCGCCCTGGTGGGGGACCGCACCGACGACCAGGCGGAGCGGCATCTGGAGCTCGCGCAGCCGCGGCACCAGGCGCTCCGGTTCCCGCGAGTCGACCATCTCGAGATAGGCCTTGAGCGTGCCATCGAGGTCACTGGTGTGGCCGGCGGTGTAGGCATCGAGCACCGCATCGGTGAGCCAGGTAGAGTCCGCGGAAGAGGCGATCAGATCGTGCCGGATCCGCGGCCGCAGGCGCTTCATGCCGCCAAGCCACTTGAGCCAGGGCGCGTAGCTCATCGCCTTCCTGAATCCCTTCGTGGCCGCCGTCTCCATGGGCCCACCGTCCAGCGCCACGACACCGCGCACCAGCTCCGGGTGGCGGACGGCAAGGCGCATCGCGATCGACGCGCTCAACGAGTGGGCGACGACCAGGACGGGTACGCTGTCGAGCTGGCGGATCGCTGCGGCCAGACGGTCGGCCTGGGCGGTCAGCGAGTAGTCCGCATCCTCTGGACGGGGGGACCCACCGATGGCGAGCGGCTCGATGACCAACGCGCGATACCCCTCACCTGGAAGGCGAGCGAGCAAGTGGCGGAATCCATAGGCGCAGCCGAACAGGCCCGGCACCAACACCACCGGCATGCCGGCGCCCGCCGCGACCACGTGGAGGGACTCGCCGGCTGCGACAACCACGTGGAAGGAGCTCACCGGAGGAGGCGACTGCTGCGCGAGCGCGGAAGCTGACAGGAGCGAGATGACAGCGGGAACAATCGCGCAGTGGGGCGGGCGCATGGCGGGTCTCCGGTGAGGAGCGTGGGTTGCAGGTCGTCGCCTGCCTCATCCACCGCTCGGACACCGACAGCTTGCGGTGAGCCCGTGACTGCTATGTGCTAGCCGATGTCCCCTGAGCGTGACCCGGCCGAACTGCCGCACCATTGCCCCGCCGCGTCCCGCGGCTTAGGCTAGTCATCTACCCCATGATCGAACTCCATACGCTTGGCGTGCTCGACCTGCGCGACAGCGAGGGCGCCGAGATCCGGTCTGTGCTCCAGCAACCAAAGCGGCTGGCGCTGCTGCTGTTCCTGGCGACTGCCTCGCCCCGGCGCTACCACCGTCGTGACTCGCTCCTGGCGATGTTCTGGCCCGAGCTGGACGAGGAGCATGCGCGCGCGGCGCTCCGGCGCTCCCTTTACGTGCTCCGATCTGCACTCGGCGCCGATGCGATTGAGGCCCGTGGTGAGGAGGAGGTGCGAGTTGCGCCGGAGCAGGTGTGGTGCGACACCATCGCCTTCGAGGAAGCCCTCCAAGCACAGGATAAGGAGCGGGCGCTGGAGCTATATCGGGGGGATCTGCTTGAGGGATTCCACGTGACCGGCGCGCCGCAGGTCGAGGACTGGCTGGACCGGGAACGGGGACGGTTGCGCGATGGCGCGGCGCGAGCCGCCTGGGCACTCGCCGACGCCTCCGAGCGGGCTCACTCCGAGCCCGATGCGGCGCGTTGGGGACGCCGCGCCTTCGAGCTCACGCCAAATGATGAAGATGCGCTTCGGCGGGTGCTCCGCCTGCTCGACCGCGTCGGCGACCGCTCCGCCGCGCTTGGCGCGTACGAGGGCTTCGTTCGGCGGCGCGCGCTGGAAGAGGAAGCGCCCTCGGCGGAGACGCAGCTGTTGGTGGAGGCGATCCGCGCTCGACCCGAGCGGCCGAGACCAGTCGGGGCAATCGATGGGCCGCACACCAGTGGGGGCCTGGACTCGTCCGGGGCCTTGGCTTCACCAGCAGCAGAAGATGTCGCTCTGCGCCCGCTCTTTCCGGATGCGCCGAGCACCGGCCGAGGCACACAGGCGGAAGTGCTCCTACCCAACGCCCGGCTGCGGCGCTGGCTCTACCCCGGCGTGGCGGCGGTCCTGGTCGGACTCGCCGCCACCGCGTCGATCGCGGTGTCGCACCGGAAGTCCGATCTGGATCCCAAGCGGATCGTCGTGACGAACTTCCAGAACCGAACCGGCAACGCCTCGCTGGACCCGCTGGGCCTGATCGCGACCGATTGGATTACCCGAGGCCTGTCCGAGACCCACCTGGTTGAGGTGGTGGACCCGTCTGTCGTTGTCGCTCTCGGACCTGCGCCGGCCTCGAGATGGAAGTTTGCCGACCTCATGGGGCAGGCCCGTCAGCTCACGGTCGACACGAAGGCAGGTACGATGGTGGTCGGGAGCTATTACGGGCAGGGTGATAGCCTGTATTTCGAAGCCAAGGTCGTCGATGCCGCCCGGAACCGTATCCTGACAGCCCTCCCACCAATCGGAGCGCCAAGCTCCCGGCCGCTCACCGCCATCGACGCACTGCGCCGGCGCGTGATGGTTGCCCTGGCGTTCCGGTTTGATCCACGTTTGCGGGATTTCCCCAGCACCAGCCAGCCTCCAACGTACGAAGCCTACCGGCGATATGTGGAGGGCCTAGCCGTACACATGCGGGGGGATTTCCGCGGCGCCATCCGTGAGTTCATGCTCGCCGCGGCGAGCGATTCGCAATTTCGGGCTCCGCTCATCGTTGCCGCCGCCGACTATTTCTATCTAGATGAGTATGCCGTGGCCGACTCGCTGGTCCGGCTGGTGAGCCGGAGCCGGGAACGGCTGACCCCCTTCGAGGAGAACACCCTGGAGTGGCTGCAAGCCAGGCTCGGGGGTGACAGGATGAAGGCGCTCCAGATCAGCCGGGAGGCCGGGAACCTCGCCCCGGGAACGGTAACGCAACTGCAGGTCGCGTTCGATGCGCTCTCAGTGAGCCGGCCGCACGAGGCCCTGGCTGTGCTCGACGGAATCGATCCCGACCGCGGCTTGCTACGGGAATCCGGGAATTTCTACTGGGTGGCTCGAACGATAGCCCATCATGCCCTCGGCGATCACGTCCTTGAGCTGCGCGCCGCCGAGCAGGCCCGCAAGCGGGACGGTGGCAGTTGGGACGCGCTCTTTCTTGAGATGCGCGCGCTCGCCGCTCTGGGCCGGCTGTCGGCGTTAAGCGCTAGGCTCGACGAGAGCGTCGGGATGGTCCAAAACGGACTCTACAGCCCGGGGCTGGCGCTCATTCTGATCGGACAAGATCTCCACGCCCACGGTCACTCGGCTGCGGCGAGGGAGGTTTTCGAACGTGCCGTTGCGTGGCAGCGGGCTCGTCCGCCCGAGGAGGCGGGCACGAGGTGGGCTCAGGCCCGGCTGAGTCACTACCTCTATCTTGCGGGCGACTGGGACGCCGCTCAGAGACTGGCTGCCGAGATTGCAGCGCAAGACACGAGTGATTGGGATTCCAGGGCTCTGCTTGCTCGGCTCGCGGCTCGCCGTGGCGATCGGGCCGAGGCGGAGCTGGTCTCCCAGAAACTGGTCACGATCCACGAGCCCTATCTCTTTGGCTTTACGACCCGGGCGCGTGCAGACGTGGCGGCGCTCCTGGGGAAGCGCGAGGAAGCGGTCGCGCTGTTGCGGCAGGCGTTAGCCGAAGGCTTCCCGTGGGTCTACGAGCTCCACATCGACCCAGACCTGGAGTCGCTCCGGGGTTACCCGCCATACGAGGAGTTGCTCCGGCCGCAAGATTGAGTGAGGCTCCGCTCACCTGGTCAGGCAACCAGCCCGTGTGACCCGCCTTAATTGCCTCGATGCTTTTGGCGCCAGCGTTCCAGCCACTCTGCCACCAGCGTGGCCGGCGGCGTGAGAAGCCAAACCAGCCAGGCGAGGCATAGCGTCCAGAACCGGCCCATGCACAGCTCCCGTGGGGGACGGGAGCAGGATGCAGCGATGGTGTCCCCGCGCTATGTCCCTCGCCGTGACCCATGCAGTGCCTGGTTGAGCAAGGCGCACCGCCCGTCCGTCGGCTGGACCTTCCACGAGCATAGCGGTGGGTGTGGCAGACATGCTGCTCGAACGCCGTGCGGTAGCCTCCTTCCGCACTGCGAATACTGCGGACCACCAGACCGATCTCGAGCGGGCGCTTGCCTGCGCCCTGGGTCTCAACCGCCGGTTCGACTCCGGCGCTCGGACCCGGCCCAGGCGGGCTCGTTGAACGTCCGCCGATCAGAGCCGGTGTAGCCGCGGGACATGCCGGCCGGCGTCGGCGCCCCGAAGGCCGCACCAACCGGGAGCGTCGTCAACGAGTTCGGCGCGTCCAGGTGGGCGCCCTCGTCCACCCCCACCCCCAACCGGCTGACCAGCTCTCCCCCCAGCCACGCGGTTATCACCCCCACTATGAGTCCGCCGATGCTGGCGACCACCGCATCGGTCGGGGGGGAGCCCGGGTGCTCCCGGCGGAGCATCCAGCTCAGCACGAAGAGTGTGATCACCAGCACATTGCCCAACCCGTGGTACAGGCCGATGCGCTTGGCCCGGGTCCGGCGGGGAACGGCGAGCCAGTCGAGGAACCCGAACAGTGCCGCACCCAACCCACCGATGACACCCGCGCCGATCATGTAGAAAGCGACCTCACTCCATTGGGCCCTGTTGCTGAAGAGATACAGGATGTCAAAGATGACCGCGGTCGAGAGCAAGCCGAGTGGAAACACGATGAGCATGGGGTGGACCGGGTGACCAGCAATTTTCACGTTGCTTTCCATAACAGACCTCACGTGCTGTTTTCCCAAGACCGGACCTCCGAAACCGGCTACAAGATGGGTTCGGCCATGGCGGGCCGTATGTGATCTGGAACCCGTTCAGCTGGTGGCGCGGTCCAGGGCGTCCCGCACCATAAGGATCAGGCTGTCGGCGGCGAAAGGCTTCTGGAGGAAGGGGTACTCCGAGTCTCGGATCCCCGGTTGGAGCTTGTCGGCTTCAGTGTAGCCCGACATGTACATCACCCGAACGGCGGGGAGAATCCGGGTGATTCGTTCGACCAGCTCCTGGCCACCCATCTCCGGCATGATCACGTCGGTGAGCACCAGGTCTATCGCTCCAGCCGCCTCTTCGGCTATCGCCAGGGCTTCGCCGCCATGGCAGGCCTCTAGGACCACGTAACCCTGGTGGGTGAGCACCCGGGACGCCAGGGTCCGGACGGCCTCCTCATCCTCGACCAAGAGGATGGTCTCTGAGCCGCCCGGCGGCTCGCTTGGAGTCACCTTATCTACATTGCCGGTCTCATCCGATGGGACCCGGGGAAGGCAGACCTTGAACGTAGTTCCCTGCTCCGGCTCGCTCTCGACCCAGATGTAGCCGCCACTGTGAACCACGATGCCGTAGATCGTCGCGAGCCCGAGTCCGGTGTTCTGGGTAGCCGCCTTGGTGGTAAAGAACGGCTCGAATAGGTGGGCCTTCACTTCGGGGCTCATGCCATGTCCGGTATCGCTCACCACCAGCATTACGTAAGGGCCCTCGGGCAACTCCACTCCGAGACGATCTTTCTCCTGATCCGCGGGCCAATCCAGATTGAGGGTCTCGATCCTCAGGCGGCCGCCCCCGCGCATGGCGTCGCGGGCGTTGAGCGCCAGGTTCATCACCACCTGCTCCAACTGACCGTAGTCTGCTTCCACCGCGCCCAGCCCGGGTGAGAGCCGGGTGACCAGCGTGATGTCCTCACCCAGGAGCGGCCGGAGCATCCGTTCCATCCCGGATACCACGCCGTTGAGGCTCAGCACCTGCCGGGTGACCACCCGCTGCCGGCCGAACCCGAGAAGCTGCCGGGTGAGGTGCATGGCTCGCTCGGCCGCCTTGCGGATCTCGTCCGCATCGGACCAGCGGGGGTCATTCCGGTCCAGATTGGTCAGCAGGAAATCGCTGAACCCCAAAATGATCATCATCATGTTGTTGAGGTCGTGGGCCACTCCCCCCGCGAAACGTCCCACGACCTCCATCTTTTGGGCCTGCCGGACCTGCTGCTCCTGCTCGATTCGCTGGGTGATGTCCCGGCCCACGCCCACGATGCCGGTGATCTCGCCCCGATCTCCCCGGAGCGGCGACAGTGTGGTCTGCATGTGACGGGTACCCCGCCGGGTCTGCAGGTCCCACTCGTAGGTGACGGTCTCGCCGGACAGCGCCCGGAGATTGGCCCGATAGTGGAAATGGGCGTCCTCGGGACCGACGATGTCGGCGGTGGTGCGCCCCAGGAACTGCTCGGGCCGGAACCCCTCTCGCTCCAGCCAGCGGCCGAAGATATCCCGGCATCGCTGGTCGATGTCCAGCCGAAACACCACGTCGTCGATCGAGTCCACCAGGGTACGAAAACGCTGCTGCCCCGCCTGGAGCGCAGTCACCGCCGCCGTGCGCTCCCCCAGCAGCACCTCGTTCGCGGCGAACGCGCTGGCTCGCTCCATCGCGGCAGAAAGCAGACCCGCGACCAGCCTCAGGGTATTCTCGTGGAGATCATTGAACGCATGCGGCCGAGTGGACCAGATCGCCAGAACCGCCTGGACGCCGGCGTGCGTCTGGAGCGGAACCACAACGCCGGAGCGGCCCCTGAGCGTCTTCATGAGGTTTCGTTGCACCCGCTCGTCGGTAGTCACGTCGTCGGAGCGCAGCAGTTCGCCGGTGCGATAGCAGCGCAGGGCCAGGCTAGGCTCGCTGTCCACCCGCAGGCCAATGTGTGCGCGGGCCAGCCCGCTGCCTTCACAGATGCAGAGACCCCCGTCGTCGGGCAGCAGTATGGCGGTGGCTTCTGCCTGGGTGAGCGCCTGCACCCGTTCTGTCACCGCCCGCATGACGGCCCCCAGATCGGGACCCGCCGTCGCCACCGCCTGCTGGGTATCGATGACTGCTGCGAGCCGCTCCGCCTCGCGCGCCAAAGCTCGCTCGGCCTGTCGCGACCCGGTGACATCCCGGGCGCAAACGACTATGCCGTCGGGCGTCGGAGTAATTCTGACCAGGAACCATCGGTCCAGCGGTGCGAACCTGGCCTCGAATTCCACTTCGGTCTGCTCCGCGATGGCCCGGAATGCCTCGGCTTGAAAACGTGAACCTGTCAGCCCCGGGACTACTTCCCATACGGTGCGCCCAACCAGGTCGGCAGTCTGTTCCCCGGCCAGGCGGAGGTAGTCCACCGCCCGTGCGTTGACCAGGGTGAGCCGCCACTCCGGATCGCATGCCAGAAAGAGATCGTCGACCCGATCGAGAACCTCTTGCGCCGCACGGGCTGGGACCCTCTGCAGCAGCAGAACGGAGGTCCCCTCACTCGAGGGATAGGCCCGAAGCTCCAGCAAGCCACCGGAGCGAGGATCGCGCAACGGGGTGATGACGGGGGAGGATTGCGATTGGGCACGGCGCAACGCTTCGCCCAGTGGAGTATGAGCCAGCGAAGGGGCGCAGTCCCAGATGACCTTTCCCAGAAGCTCGCGATTGCCGGTGCCCAGGAGGGAGGAGAGCAGCAGCTGGGCGGTGCGGTTCAGGGAGGCAAGCCGACCCTCGGTGTCGAGACTAAAGATTCCCTCACCGATACGGTCAAGACTCTCCAACGAAGCTGCGACATTAAGCAAGGGGAAACACCTTGCGGAAGCCCGATGCGAAAATACTAAGGAGGGTACCCGGCCCCTGCCAACCTCAGATTGGCTCCTTGGCGGCCTCCATAGAGGGAGGAGGCGGCAGGCTGTCAATCTCGCCCGCGTTGGTAAGAACAACCGGCCAGGGATAGAGCATCCGATAGATTTCCTGATTGCGTTGGATCACACGAACGTATCCCCGAGTCTCGGTGAACGGAATCCGCTCCGCGAACACTTCCGGGTCCTCCACTCCAATTCTCTTCGACCACCGCTCTACCCGGCTCATACCGGCATTGTAGGCCGCCAGGATGTCAGCGGGTCGGCGGTAGCGCTCGCCCAGCTCGCGCAGGTGGAATGAGCCGAGTTGTATGCTCACATCCGGCTGGTACAGAAGTACCGGGTCCCACACCGGAAAATTCAGGGTCTGGGCAAGCCGCTCGCCGAGCTCCGGCATGACCTGCATCAACCCTCGGGCACCGACGGCCGAGGTCGCCCCGGAGTTGAACATCGACTCCTGCCGGATCAGGGCCGCCAGGAAGGTGGGATCCAGGCGCTGCTCGACAGCCTCGGCCAGCACTGCTTCCTCGTGAGTCACGGGGTAGAGCAGCCGATAGGTCCGAGCGTCGGCGGGAGCACCCCGGGCCAGTGCCCGGCGAGCGAGCTGGATTGCCTGAGAGGCGAGCCCGTGAACGCGCAGCGAGTTGGCCACAGCCAGCAGACGCTCCGAAGCGGTGTCGCTGATCCGGGCCAGGCTGTCGTACTCCCACTGGGACTCTGCCGACATGCCGAGACGACGGAGCAAGGCCGCGCGGGCGAACGCGCTGTCGAAGGCGGGAACGACCCCGAAGGAATCGGGCGCCTCGGGAGGAGCCCAGTCCGGGCGGCCAAGCCGCCGGGTGGCAAGCGAGGCGTAGTAGCTCAAGGGATCGCTGTCGGCGACCCGCTCCCAATGGGTCCGGGCGGTGACACTGTCTCCTGCGGCCGCCCATGCCCGCCCGGCCCAGTACACCGCGGCGAGAAACTCCTCGTTGCGAGGATAGCGCTTGGCGACTTCGTCGAACTCGCGGGCGGCCGTCTTCGGCTTGCGGGAGACTAGTGCGATCATAGCCGCCCGGAACCGAGCTGCCGGCGCGAAGCGGCTCGAAGGGTACCGCTTGGCCAGGCGAGCATAGTACCTCCGAGCCGCTGCGTCGGCGCGGTCGTCGACCGCCAAGTCGGCCAGCAGAAAGAGCGCCGAGGAGGCCGCGACGGTATCGCGAGAGAATTTCTTGGGGATCTCGACCAGGGCGGATCTTCCCTCGGCCAACTGCCCGCTTCGCACCATCGCACGGGCCCGTTGATAGGCTGCGGAAGCAGCAAGCTCGCGCGGTTCGGTCACCAGATTGAACTGAAACGCAGCCTCGGCATCACGCCCAAGCTTGGTGAGCGCGGTGGCGTAGTTGAAGCGATCCTCCGGGGTTCCGACACCGGCACCGAGCGCGCGCTCGTAACCTGTGGCGGCCCGGGAAGCGAGGCCAGACTGACCCGCTGCGCGGGCGACGACCAGCTCCTCCCAGGGCTCAAGCGGAGCGAAGACGCTGTCGAGGATCGCGATGGCATCGCGGGCCTCCCGCGCCCCGGCCGGTCCAACAGTGAACTGCAGTAGTTCCTGCCGCACGGTCGCACGCGCAGCGCTGTCGGGACTGAGAGCAACCCGCAGCCGAAACGCCAGCATGCGCTCTCCCAGCTCGGCATAACGCCTGGCAGCTCCCTCGAGATCGCCGGTGCGTTCGTGGGCCGCTGCTTCGGCCCAGCCGATCCGCTGCCGGGGAAGGTCCCCGGTGATTTGAGCGTAGAGTTGGGCTCGGCTCAGACTGTCATCGGTGAGCGATGCAGCGCGGACGCGAAGCCAGTCGGCGATCAGCGGCAGACGTTCGGCCGCACGCTGGTAGGTGGCCGATGCGCTGTCCCGGGCATCGACTCGATCCAGCACCGAGGCCAGGAGAAAGAGGCGCTCTCCATCATCGTACCGGCCTGGGATCCGGGTCGCCGCGACCGCGGAGGCGAGCGCAGCGGAATCCATGCCCTGCTCGAGGGCGGCCCGCGCCAGGAGCATCCTGGCCTCACCTCGAAACATGGTATCGAGCCACGGCTCCCGGTCGAGCAGGCGGGTCACTTCGGGCCACCCACCCCACTGGCTGGCGGCCTCTGCGGCCAGAAATACCGCCGCCGGTGTGCGCAGGGAAGAATCCTGGATCACCAAGGCCATCATGCGGCTGGCCTTCCAGGACCGCCCATGGGCCAGCTCCGCTCCCGCATCGGCGATCAGGGAGTCAACCGATCCTGGCGGGGCGAGGGGAACTGTTGGTCCTGCGGAGAGGAGCTGCACCGGGGCGCCCGCGAGCGCCAGCAGCAAGCCGAGCTGCGGAAGGGCCATCGAACCTGATCACCGTGGGAAAGAGTGGCGGCGAATGCACGCAAATGCCGCGCCTGACTGTAGATGCGGGCTGGCGGCCCTCCAGCCCGCCGATCGTCCCCATTGGGCGCCACATTGTGCACCAGATCGGGCAGTTTGGGGGCGGTAGGGCGGTAGGGCGCCCTTACCGCCATACCGCCATACCGCCTTACCGCCTTACCGCCATATTCAAGCATGACCGACCAAGACGACGATCGGGTCCGGCTGGACAAGTGGTTATGGGCGGCGCGGTTCTACAAGACGCGCTCGCTGGCGGCCGAGGCCATCGGCGGGGGCAAGGTGGAGGTCAACGGAGAGCGCGCCAAGCGGGCGCGGCCAGTCCAGGTGGGGGACGAGATCCACATTCGACAGGGACCCTACCACCACACCGTCGTGGTGCAAGAGCTGAGCGCGCGGCGGGGCCCGGCGACAGAGGCGGCGCGATTGTACCAGGAGACGAGCGAGAGCCGGGCTCGTCGGGAGGCGCTGGCACTTCAGCTCAAGGCCATGCACCAGGCCTTCGGCACAGAGAAAGGCAGGCCGACGAAGCGGGATAGGCGGGAGATCGATCGGCTGAAGGGGAGGGAACGGTAGCGGGCGGTCGGAACAGAGGCGGTCCGTAACGAGGCGGACAGTAAAGAGGCGGTCGGTACTGAGGTGGACGTCCGCCTCCTCATCGTCCGCCTCTCTTCCGTCCGCCTCTCTTCCGTCCGCCTCAGGACCGTCCGCCTACATATTGTCAACCATCGCCCTACCAAACTCCGACGTCCTGAGCAGCGAGGCCCCCGGCATCAGCCGCTCCAGGTCGTAGGTCACCCGCTTTTGCGCGATCGTCTTCTCCAGGGAGGAGATGATGAGATCGGCGGCCTCGTTCCAGCCCAGGTAGCGGAACAGCATCTCACCGGAGAGGATCACCGAGCCGGGATTGACCTTATCCTGGCCGGCATATTTCGGGGCGGTGCCGTGGGTCGCCTCGAAGACGGCGTGACCGGTGATGTAGTTGATGTTGGCGCCCGGCGCGATGCCGATCCCACCCACCTGTGCGGCCAGCGCATCGGAGATGTAATCGCCGTTGAGGTTCATGGTGGCGATCACCGAATATTCCCGGGGGCGAGTCAGGATCTGCTGGAGGAACGCGTCGGCGATGACGTCCTTGACCACCACGCCGGAAGGAAGCCGGCACCAGGGTCCGCCATCGAATTCAACCGCGCCGTACTCCTCCTTGGCGACTTGATAGCCCCAGTCGCGGAAGCCACCCTCGGTGAACTTCATGATGTTGCCCTTGTGGACCAGGGTAACGCTTCCGAGCTTCTGGCCGACCGCGAACTCGATGGCCGAGCGAATCAGGCGCTTGGAACCCTCCTCCGAGACCGGCTTGATCCCGATCGCGCTGCTCGCCGGAAAGCGGATTGACTGGGCACCCATCTGCTTTTGGAGGAACTCGATGACCCGGCGGGCCTCCTCGCTCTTAGCTTTGTACTCGATTCCGGCGTAAATATCCTCGGTGTTCTCGCGGAAGATGACCATGTTGACGTCTTGCGGCGCCTTGACCGGCGAGGGCACTCCCTGGAACCAGCGCACCGGCCGGACGCAGGCATAGAGATCGAGCTTTTGCCGGAGCGCTACATTGAGCGAACGAAAGCCCCCGCCGACCGGGGTTGTCAGCGGCCCTTTGATAGCCACCAGATGGTGATCGATTGCGGCCAGGGTGTCGTCGGGGAGCCAACTGTTCAGTACGTTCTTGGCCTTCTCGCCGGCGAGGACCTCGAACCACACGATGCGTCGGCCATCTCCGTACGCCCGTTTGACCGCGTTGTCGAAGACGTATTGGGATGCGCGCCAGATGTCTGGGCCGGTGCCGTCGCCTTCGATGAAGGGGATGATGGGATGAGTGGGAACCTGGAGCCGGCCATCCTTGAGGGTGATTGGGTCGCCCTCGGCCGGGGCCCGCAAGTCACGATAGCCGGGCGTTACTGAAGCTGTCATAAGACCACGTCCTTCGGATCTGACGAGATGAAGTCTTCCGGGCCTGAATCGACGCTGAATCTGGCGGGGTCATCGACCGAGAGCAACCGCGCCCGACACCCGGTCGTTACCCAGGCGATCGCCGCGATCCATGCGGCGTACGAGCGGTATCACCAGGGCTTCGAGGAGATCACCCGTCGGGCACGAAGCCGATTCGAGCGGCGGGAATGGCTGGGCGCCCAGGCCGACGCGACCGAGCGTCTGGCCCTCTACAAGGTGCACGTGGATGGCGCGGTCGCCGATGTGCACGACATCCTGCAGGAACGGGTGATGGAGCGGACCCTCTGGGCCGCGATGCGAACCCAGCACGCGTTCGGTGCGGGAGCGCGTCCCGACCCCGAGGTCGCCCAGACCTTCTTCAATTCGGTGACCCGGCGGGTGTTCAGCACCGTGGGTGTCGACCCCGCTATCGAGTACCTCGACCCCGAATTGCAGGCTCCCTCCGTCGGACCCGACTCTTCTCTGTATCAGTCCTACAGTACGAGCTCGGTGGACGCGGGTCTGCTCCGCCGCATCCTTGAAGCCTATACCTGGTCGGTGCCCTACGCCGAGCTCGAGCGGGACGCGGCCGTCGCCGCCGGCCTGATCGGGGCCGCTCTTGGCCGGCTGCCAGGAGAGGAGCCGCTGACGATCGAGATGCTCCGCTCCGTGTTCTATCGCAACAAGGGGGCGTACCTCGTCGGCCGAATTCACCGGGGGCAGGTCATCCTTCCTCTGGTGTTGCCCCTGATCCATGCGGCGCGCGGCATCGTCCTGGACGCGGTGTTGATGAATCAGAACGAAGTCAGCATCGTCTTCGGCTTCAGCTGGTCCTATTTCCGCGTGGAGGCCCCGCGCCCTCGGGCGATGGTGGCCTTTCTGCACTCCATCATGCCGCTCAAGCGGATCGATGAGCTGTACACCGCGATCGGCTTCAATAAGCACGGCAAGACCGAGCTGTATCGCAGTCTGATGCGCCATCTGGAGGAGCCCGATGCCCGGTTCGCCTTCGCCGAGGGCGACGAGGGTATGGTGATGGCGGTCTTCACGCTCCCGGGGATCAACGTGGTCTTCAAGATCATCAAGGACAGCTTCGGCGCTCCCAAGAATACGACCCGGCAGGCCGTGATGGGTAAGTACCATTTCGTCTTCGTGCGCGATCGGGTGGGCCGCCTCGCCGATGCCCAGGAATTTGAGCACCTCCAGTTTCCCCTGCGCTGCTTCCCCGATGACCTCCTCGAGTATCTCGGCTCGGTCGCGGGGAACAGCGTCCGGGCGGAAGGGGAGCATGTCGTGGTCCGCCACCTCTACACCGAGCGGCGGGTGACCCCGCTGAATCTCTATCTCCGGGACGCGGAGGAGGACGCCGCGCGGGACGCGGTCATCGACTACGGCAACGCGATCAAGGACTTGGCCGCGGCCGACATCTTTACGGGGGACATGCTGCTCAAGAACTTCGGGGTGACCCGGAACGGGCGGGTCATCTGCTACGACTACGACGAGCTCTGCCTGCTCTCCGAATGCAACTTCCGCCACCTCCCGGAGCCCAGGTCGATCGAGGAGGAGTTCGCGGCCGAGCCGTGG
>Ga0070696_100000731_pt1 | contig 20972 bp, 19 predicted proteins | sample KBSK1253metaG_FD_65474 | JGI IMG/M metagenome (GOLD analysis project Ga0070696, IMG submission 65474) | Corn, switchgrass and miscanthus rhizosphere microbial communities from Kellogg Biological Station, Michigan, USA - KBS K1-25-3 metaG | ecosystem: Host-associated > Plants > Roots >... | reverse complement strand
AGCTGCAGGACGGGATCGAACGCGAGCTGGATCACCGCCGGCGGCACGCCGCGAGTCTAGACAACGTCCCCCGGGCGCTGATCAACTCGGCAGCTTGTCGACGAGCTCCTGGACCGCTGCGGCGGACTTGCTGAAGGCGGCCTGCTCGTCGGCGGTCAGCTTGATCTCGATGACGCGCTGGAGGCCACCGGTGCCCAGGACCACCGGAACGCCCACGAAGAGGCCATCGACGCCGTACTCGCCCTGCAGGTAGGTCGCGCACGGAAGCACGCGGCGCCGGTCGCGCAGGATCGCGTCGACCATCTCGAAAGCCGACGCCGCCGGGGCATAGAACGCCGAGCCCGTCTTGAGCATGGCCACGATCTCCGCCCCGCCATTCGCCGTCCTGTCGACCAGCGCCTGGATCCGCTCCGCCGACAGCAGGTCCGTGATCGGGATCCCCGCCACGGTCGAGTAGCGCGGCAGCGGGACCATGGTGTCGCCGTGCCCGCCGAGCACGAACGCGCTCGTGTCGGCCACGGAGACGCCCAGCTCCTCGGCGATGAATGTGCGGAACCGGGCGGAATCGAGGACGCCGGCCATGCCCAGCACTCGCTCCCGAGGGAAGCCGGACGCCTGCATCGCCACGTGGCACATCGCGTCGAGCGGGTTGGTCACGACGATCAGCACCGCATTCGGCGACTGCGCGGCCGACGCCTGGACCACCGCCTTGACGATGCCCGCGTTCTTCATGAGCAGATCGTCGCGGCTCATGCCCGGCTGACGCGCCAGCCCGGAGGTGACGACGATCACGTCGGAGCCGGCAGTGGCGGCGTAGTCGTTCGTGCCCGTGATCCGAGCGTCGTGGCCGACGACGGGCGCGGCCTCGGCGAGATCGAGGCCCTTGCCCTGGGGCAGCCCTTCGACGATGTCGACCACGACGACGTCGGCGAGGCCCGCCTCGGCGATTCGCTGCGCCGTGGTTGCGCCGACGTTTCCGGCGCCGATGACCGTGACCTTGTTCCGGGGCATTTCGGCAGCTCCTCGTTTCCTATGCTTGTGCTCGGAGGGCGCTCGATCCAGAGCGCTGGAGGGAGGAACACGTGAACCTGAACATTCCGGTTGCCGCCCTGGCGGTCGTGGGCGTCATCCTCGTCGTCGCCGGCGTCTTCCAGTCGGGCAGCATCTTCCTGGTCGGCTTCGGCATCGTCGTGATTCTCCTCGCCTGGGCCCTCCAGGAGATGACGAAGCGGCGCTCGCCCTAGATATCGTCCGGCTGGAAGTCGCTCAGCCCTCGCCCGGCGCCGACACGGTGACCTCGCCGGCGTCGTCGAAGTCGATCGGCCCGGCGTCCCGAACCGCACGGCTCACGCCATCGGCGTAGGCCGCGAAGTTGGCGTGGAACATGTGCGCGATCCGCTTCGCGGCCGCGTCATAGGCGGCCGGATCGGACCAGGTGTTCCGCGCGACCAGCAGCTCGCTCGGCACGCCCGGCACCGAGGTCGGGACGGCCACGCGGAAGACGGGATCCGGGACGGTCGGCACACCCTGGAGCTGGCCGTTCAGCGCCGCGCGGACCATGTTCCGGGTGTGGGTGATGTCCATCCGCTTGCCGGTGCCGTACGGGCCGCCGGTCCAACCGGTGTTCACGAGCCAGACCGGCACGTCGAACCGCTCGAGACGGTCCATGAGCTGCTCGGCGTAGACGCCCGGATGCCGGGGCAGGAACGGGGCGCCGAACCCCGCCGAGAACGTCGCGCTCGGCTCCTTGACGCCGACCTCGGTGCCCGCCAGCTTGGCCGTGTAGCCGCTGATGAAGTGATACGCGGCCTGCTCACGGGTCAGGCGTGAGATCGGGGGCAGCACCCCGAAGGCGTCGGCGGTCAGGAATACGACGTTGCGCGGCGTGCCGGCGACCCCGGTCGGGTCCGCGTTGCCGATGAACGGCAGCGGGTAGGCGGCCCGGGTGTTCTCGGTGAATCGTTCCGAGTCGAGATCGAGCTCTCGGGTCGCGGCGTCGATGTCGACGTTCTCGAGGATCGTCCCGAATCGCCGCGTCGTTGCGAAGATGTCGGGCTCGTACATCGGCGACAGGCGGATCGTCTTGGCGTAGCAGCCGCCCTCGAAGTTGAACACGTAGTCGCTGCCCCAGCCGTGCTCGTCGTCGCCGATGAGGCTGCGCTCCGGATCCGCGGAGAGCGTCGTCTTGCCGGTCCCCGAAAGCCCGAAGAAGACCACCGAGTCGCCGCCCTTGCCGACGTTGACCGAGGAGTGCATCGGCAGCACGCCCTCGTCGGGCATCAGGTAGTTCATGACCGTGAACGCCGACTTCTTGATCTCGCCGGCGTACATCGTCCCGACGATGATGATCTCCATCCGCTGGAGATGGACCAGGATTGCCGTGCCGGTCCGCGTGCCCTCCGTGGCCGGGTCCGCCTCGAACGACGGGACGTCGAGGATCGTGAAATTGGGCGCGAAGCTCGCGAGCTCGTCGCCGGTCGGCCGCCGGAACAGGTTGCGCGCGAAGATGCTGGCCCAGGCGGTCTCGGTGTAGACGCGGAGCGAGCGTCGGTGCTTGGGGTGCGCCCCGATGAACAGATCCTGGCTGTACAGGCGCCGATCGGCGAGATAGCCCATCAGGCGCGTGCGGAGCCGGTCGTAGTGCTCCTCGCTGATGGGGTGGTTGACGTCGCCCCACCAGATGTTCGCCTCGGTCGACGGCTCGCGCACGATGAACTTGTCCTTGGGCGAGCGCCCGGTGTGCGTGCCGGTGCTCACGACGAGCGGGCCTGCCGCCGCGATCATCCCCTCCCCGTCGCGCACCGCCGCCTCATACAGCGCGGCCGACGACAGGTTGGCCACGATCTTGCCGGCACGGATGCGCGTCCCGGCGCGCGCGCGCGTGCTCGGAGGCTCGGTCGAGGGGTGGACTGCGGTCATGACGGCGTCGGTCTCCTGCTCGGGCGGCACCGGGTTGTTCCGGGCGCCGTGCTTCGATCCGACCGGCCGCGCGTGACATCGGGCGAGCCCGATGGGAGTCGGCTTCCGCAGTCGTGTTTCCCAAAATCCTAGCACCCGACCCGTCGGTCGAAACCGGCTGAAGGTCACATTCGGATTACAGACCCGTGGCGCATGATGGTGCCGTTGAAGCGGATCGCGCTCCTGGTCAGCCTGCTCGCGATCGTGATCGTCGGACTCGTCGCCGATCGGTTCGTGAATGGGCCGAGCCGCACGACAGGATCACCCGCCACGCCCGCCGTCGGGGGTTCGCCGGCTGCCACCGCGATCCCGTCAAGGACGTTGGCGCCGAGCGATCAGCCCGGGGCGACGATCGGCGGGACGCCCCTCAGGCCGTGCACGGCGCAGGATCTGGCGCTCGCGGCCTTTGGTTGGGGAGGCGCGACCGGCTCGATGGCCGGCGGCGCAACCCTGATCAATGTCTCGCCGGAACCATGCCGCCTGGCGGGCAAGCCCGGCGTGGCGCTGTTCGCAAAGCGGGGTGGCCCGATCGCGACCGGCGGATCCGGCGAGCCGACTCCGTCCGGCGATGCGGTCGAGCTCTCGGAGGGCGACGTCGCCTGGGTCATCACCGACTGGAGCAACTGGTGCGGCGACCCGCCGGCTCGGCCGCTGACCCTTCGGCTCTCGCTGCCGGGCGGCGCCGGAGATCTCGACGCGCCGGTTCGCGAGGACGGGAACTCCAGGAATATTCCGCGCTGCGACGTGCGGGATGCGCCGTCCACGATCGGCGTTCCGACGCCGTTCGCCTTGCTCGGCCCGTACGAGCCGAACGTCGAGCCCGCGGCGTGTCGTGCCGGCGCGCTCACCGGCTTCCTCGGGCCCTGGGGCGCCGGGCTCAGCAACTACTTCGCCAGCGTGTTCATCCTGAACGGCGGCGGCATCGATTGCCTGCTCCCGATCTCGCCACCGCTCGAGCTCCGTGACGCCGATGGCCATCTGTTGGTGAACGGCGAGCAATGGGATCCCGACGCGACGATCGTCGTGCCTTCCGGCTGGGTCGCCGTCGCACGCATCGATTTCGCGAGCTGGTGCGTGGCGCAGCCGAAGCTGCCGTTCCAATTCGATCTGTCGATCGACTCGCGTCCAGTGCGGCTGCTTCCCGCGACAGAGCGCTCGGAGATCACGCCGCCGAGCTGCATGGTTCCGGGGCAGACGCCGCCACCGGTCCTGACCTACGAGAGCCCATTCGCGGTCCCGGGGCTCGGGCCGGAGTGAGCTAGCTTCCGTCGAGCGCCTGGCGGAGATCCTCGATCAAGTCGGGGGCGCCCTCGATGCCGACGGACAGCCGGACGAGGGCCTCGGGGACCTCGAGGCGAGAGCCCGCCACGGACAGGTGGGTCATCACGGCCGGCAGCTCGATCAGCGACTCGACACCACCGAGGGATTCGGCGAGCGTGAAGATTCGGGTTGACTCGCAGATCGCGATCGCGCGCTCGCGCGCGGACCGATCACCCCGCGCCGCGGGCACGAACGAGACCATGCCGCCGCCGGCCCGCATCTGCTTCGACGCGCACTCCGCCTGCGGGTGGGCGTGCGGGCCGTTGGCGAGGCCCGGGTAGGACAGCCACTCGATGTCGCCACGATCGGCGAGGAACGCAGCGACCTCCGATGCGTTCGCCGCGTGCCGGCCCACGCGCAGCGGCAAGGTCCGGAGGCCGCGGAGCGCGAGGAAGCAGTCGAACGGCCCGGGCACGCCTCCGGCGGCGTTCTGGAGGAAGTGCAGCCGCTCCGCGATGGCCGGGTCGCGCGTGACAGCCACTCCGAGCACCGTGTCGCTGTGGCCTGCCAGGTATTTGGTCGCCGAGTGGAACACGATGTCCGCACCCAGGTCGAGCGGCCGCTGCAGGATCGGCGACGCGAACGTGTTGTCGACGACGAGGAGCGGCCGCGGCCCGTCGCCGTAGCGCTCGCGGAGGACGGCTGCAGCACCGGCGATGTCGACGACCTTGAGTAACGGGTTCGTCGGCGTCTCGAACCAGACGAGGCGGGTCCGTTCCGAGAGCGCCTCCCACATCGCCTCGGGATCCGCTGCCAGGTCCGCGTAGAGAGTGGTGACGCCATTCGGCTTCCGGACGCGCTCGAGGTACCGGAACGTCCCGCCGTAGACGTCGTCGCCGACGACGATCTCGGTCTCGGCGCCGGCGAACTCCGAGATCGCGGCGGTCGCCGCAGAGCCGGAGGAGAAGGCGATGCCGAACCCGCCGCCTTCGAGCCGGGCCACGGCCCGCTCGAACCGGTCCCGAGTCGGATTCTTGGTCCGCGCGTAGTCGAAGTCGTCGATCGGCCGGCCGACGCCCGCCTGCCGGTACGTCGAGGTCTGGTAGATCGGCGGCGCGACCGCGCCGTACTGCGGATCCGGCTCCTGGCCGGCATGCACGGCCAGCGTCTCAATGGTCAGCTCGTCGTCGAGATCCTCGGGCCGCATCGGGGCGGATCATCGCAGACGCCGACGGCCGGGGTCGGAGCCCGAACCTGGCGCGACGTTGGCGAGGTTCGCGCCGTTCCTCTCGGACGAGGGCCGCCCTCTCCTCAGGGGCCCGCGGTGAAGGACACGTCGAGTGAGGCCTTGCCGATCTTCCTCCCGTTGCTCCACGCCTCGGCGTTCGGGCACTGGATCCGGCCCGAGACCTGGTCGCCGGTCACCGTGATGTCGAAGTCGCACTCCGCGTCGACGCCCCGCACCGTCTGGACGTTGTTGCTGATCGCGACGCTGTTCTCCGGCTCGTCCAGCGCCACCAGGATCGCGAGCGGGCTCCCGGGGGTGCCGAAGGCGATCCAGGCGAGCCCGTCCTGCGCATAGGCCTTGTCCTGATCGATTGAAAGCGCCAGGCTCATCGAGACGACCCCGGTCGAGGCCCCGCTCGCCGAGCCGGAGGCGAAGTGCGCGTCGGGGATCCGCGGGATGCCGTGGCTGGCGGACGTGATCGTGACGCCTCCATTGGACGGAGCCTGCGGCGGCGGCCCGAACGCGTGCAGGAGATACAGGAGGCCGATCGACAGCATCGCCACGAGCGCCAGCACGAGATATCTCGCGGCCGAGGCGCAGCCCTGCAGTTGTTGCACAGGAGCGATCCTCGCCGTGCCCGGCCCCGCCGCATCCTTCGCTTGCGCCAAAATAAGTGCTACTATGCGTGCGCAAGTTTCGGAGGGACTGACCTCCGGCGATTCGAGGGACACGAACGTGCTCGCCGAACGCTTCCGAGTTTGGAAGACCGCCTACAACACCGCCAACCTGCCGGTCGGGATCACGACCCCGCCGGACGCGGTCTCGAAGTGGCTCGTCATCACCCGGGCCGCGGTCTTCTCGATGACCGTGACCTCGGGCCTCATCGGCGGTCTCCTGGCCGTCGGCGGGGAGCGGCTCGCTCAGATCGGCGGCGGCGCCATCGGCGGTCCGTTCACGGTGAACTACGGCTTCCTGGCGCTCGCGGTGATCGGGCTGGTCGTGGCGCACGCCGCGAACAACATGATCAACGACTACTTCGACCTCGAGGGCGGCATCGACACCGACGACTACGTGCGAGCGCAGTACGCCCCGCACCCGATCCTGTCCGGGTGGGTGACGAAGCGCCAGCTCGCGACCGCGATCCTGATCGCGAACGCGATCGACCTGGCGATCCTGCTGTTCCTGATGAGCCAGCGCGGGCCGGCCGTGGCGCTGTTCGCGCTCGGCGGGCTGTTCGTATCCGTGTTCTACGTCGCGCCGCCGATCCGCCTGAAGTGGCACGGACTCGGCGAACCGGGCGTGTTCATCGTGTGGGGCCCGCTGATGGTCGTCGGGACGTTCTTCGTGGCGACCGGCCAGATTCCCGGCTGGGTCTGGATCGCCTCCCTGCCCTACGCGATCCTCGTGACCACGGTCTTGTTCGGCAAGCACATCGACAAGATCGATGCCGATACGGCGAAGGGCGTGCGCACGATGCCGGTGATCCTCGGCGAGCGCCGCGCCCGCCAGGTCGCCCAGGCGCTGATGATCGCCTTCTACCCGATCGTGCTCGGCGCAGCCGCGGTCGGCTGGATCGGGCCGTGGGTCGCCCTGGTCGTCCTCGGGATCCCGCGCCTGCTGGAGGTGCTCAAGGTGTTCGGCCAGCCCAAGCCTGACGTCCCGCCGCACAGCTACGTGGGCTGGCCCCTGTGGTTCGTCGGCCAGGCGTTCATCCACACGCGACGTGCTGGTGCGCTGCTGATCCTGGGGCTCCTGCTCAACGCCTTCCTGCCGATCAAGCTGCCCTGGGTGTAGGCAGCGGGCGCCAATCGCGAGCGCCGCGGAGGCGCAGGGCTGCGCTCACGGGTCGCGAGCGCGGCATGGCGCAGGTTGACGATGACGGGCACAGCCACGCCGGGCACCGTCGGCGCATGGTGACCTCGGTGGCCTGGGACCCGCCGTTCGTCGTGCTCGAGGGCCCACCCGGGTGCAGCCGCGACGACGTGGAAGTGCTGCGGCGGCGGGGCCTTCAGATCGTCGATGGGTTTCGGCCGCCACTGCGGATCGTCGGCGCGGTCTGTGTCGGGACGGTCGAGGGGGCCGAGAGCGCAGCCCGGGCACTGCTCGCCGCCCTCGCCGGCGCGGGCATCGTCGTCGAGGCACAGGCCGATCGGCAGACGATCGATCGCCTCGTCGACGACCTCCGACGACGCGGGCCCGTTGACCATCGCATCGTCACGACGCCCACCAGGGACGGTCTCGAGATCTCGGTCGAGGCCCGCGCGATCCTCGGCCTCCTCGCGATGGGCCTCTCCCTCGGGGAGGCAGCGCACGTGCTCGGGCTCGCCCGGCGCACCGCTGATCGCCGGCTCGCCGAAGCCCGCCGGACCCTTGGCGTGACGCGCACGACCGAGGCGATCGCCCGGGCGCGGCGGCTCGGCTGGCTCGAACGCTCGAAGGAGCGTCCGACCGAGTCCTGATCGGCGCGAATCCCACGCACGGTCGGCCCCGGACGGAGCACCATCGCGACATGCCGACGCGTCGCTCGCTGATCGGGCGAGACGCGGAGTTCGCCGCGCTCGCCGCCTCGATCGACGCCGACCGTTCCACGCTCGTGATCGGTGAGGCCGGCATCGGCAAGACCGCGATCGTGCGTGCGGCGGTCGGCGCGTCGGACCGGGCCATGCAGGAGGGCGGCGCGTTCGCAACCCTGCGCGAAGCGCCCTACCTCGCCTTGTCGCGGGCGGTCGGCGCGAGCCTCGCGGGTGACCCGGCTGCCGTCGCGGCACGAGTCGAGGCGCTCGTCGGCCCGGACGTGCTCTTCGTCGACGATGCCCAGTGGGCCGACGAGCAGACCCTCGCGGCCCTCGAGCTGCTCGCCGGCCGAATCCTGGTGCTGTCCGCGATCCGGGCGCTCGACCCCGGCGCCGCCCGGGCGAGTGAGCGGCTGCAGGCAGCGGGATCGGCGATCAACGAGCTGCAACCGCTGCCCGACGCTGCGGCCCGATCGCTCGTAGCGGCGCGCCGGCCTGCGCTCTCGTCGGCCGTGGTCGCCGACATCGTCCGGCGGGCAGCCGGGAACCCCCTCCTTCTCGAGGAGATGGCCGACCACGGCGGCGCCTCGCCAGTCCTCGCTCGCGTCCTGACGGGGCGGCTCGATGCACTGACGGCCGACACGCGCGCGGCCGTCGAGCTGCTGGCGATCGCCGATCGACCGTTGCCACGCGGCCTGCTGGGCGCAGCGGCCGACGAGGCAATCCGTGCCGGGATCGCGCGCGAGCGACCCCCGGGCATCGAGATCCGGCACCAGCTCGTCGGCGACGCGGTCCGCGACGGGCTCGATTCGGAACGGCGCCGCGCGCTGCACGGGCGCGTCGCGGAGCTCCTCGGCGACGGCCCCGAAGTGGCCGGCCACCTTGCCGCGGCGGGCCGGGGTTCCGAAGCCCGCGACGTGGCCCTGGCGGCGCTCTCGAGCTCCCGCGATCCGCACGACCGAGCGGCGCTCCTCGTCATCACCGCCGAGGCGAGCCCGCCGGAGGAGGGTCTCCAACGTCGGCTCGAGGCGGCGGTGGCACTTGACGAGGTCGCCGACTGGGCAGCGGTGACGAGCGTCCTGGGCGGCGTCGTGCGCGGTGCCGCGGGGGACAGTGTGGAGACCGAAGCCCTGGCCGAGGCTCATGCCCTGCTCGCCCACGCGGCGTTCTACCTCGGTGAGGTCGAGGCAGCCCGGCGTCACGTGGAGCAGATGAGCGCCCTTGGAGTGCGCTCGGCATCGCCCGCGGCCGTCCGCTGCGCGATCGAGGCGGCGACCTTCCTCGTCAACGTCGAGGGGGCGGTGCCCGAGGCGATCGCCCGCCTGGACGCTGCGATGGCCGAGCTGCCTCCAGACGATCCCGCCATCACCGACCTCGCCGTGCTCAAGGTGTCCATCCTCATGCTCGCGATCGGCGCGGGCGACCTCGAGATGATTCGCGCCGCGGCGGACCGTGCGTTCGATGCGGGCCGCTTTCGCACTGCGACCGATCGGGCGCGGGTCGTCCAGTACCTGCTGCTCATGTCCGTCGGCAGCGACGCCGCGCTCGCCTTCCTGCTCGAGCGCGACGCCCGGTACCAGGCCGCCGGCATGCAGTCGATGGCGGCAGACTTCCTGGCCGACGCCGTCGTAGCCGCGGTCCTCGCCGGCAGGTTGACCGAAGCGGTGACGATCGCAGATCGTCTGCTCGAGACACCCGCCTCGCTGCGAGCGCGCCAGGCGGCCGAGATTCACCGGGCCCGCGCGCTCGTCATGCTCGGCCGGATCGACGAGGGCGAGCGAGCGCTCCAGGCGCTCCGACGCGCGGTCAGCTCGGACTACTTCGGCCTCGCCGAGACGCTCCACAATCTTGCCGAGGCGGCGCTGTACGGCGGCCGGCCCCGCGACGCGCTCGCGCTCGCGGATGCGGCGCTCGCCGTGACCTCGCCGCTTCCCGGCGGTCGGGTGCCGCACCTCATCACCCGAGCGTGGGCGCGGTTCGAGCTGGGCCTCCCTCCGGAGGTCGACGTAGGTGACCAGCTGGCCCGGTCGGTCGTCGCGGCGAAGGATGAGGTGGCGGGGATTCACGCCCTGGCGGCCGGCGCGAACCGCGAGGCCGCGGCGGCGTTCGAGGCTGCCGCCGGAACGTGGGTTGGATTCATGGAGCCGAGAGCTGTCGTCTGCCGGTGGGCCGCCGGCGAGAGCCTGCGTCGGGGCGGCGACGCGGAGGGCGCGGCGAATCAGCTGGGCGAGGCCCTTCGCACCGCGGAGGCGATCGGCTTCGAGCCCATCGCGGCGCGGGCGCGGCGATCGCTGCGATTGCTCGGCGTACGGATCGCGACTCGTTCGGGCGGAGCGGCGGCCCATCCCCTCGGTCTCACCGTCCGCGAGCGCGAGCTCGTGGCGCTGGTCGAGCGCGGCCTGACCAACGTCGAGATTGCGCGTCGCCTCGGCCTGGGTCGACCGACGGTCGCCCGGATCCTCACGTCGGCGATGATGAAGCTCGGGGTGGGATCCCGCGCCCAGCTCGCGGCGACCGGTTCCGGACCGTAAGCGCAGGACAAGGCGGAGGCGCCGCCGTCAGGCGTGCGCCTCGAAGCTGCCCTTGATCGTCCCGCCGGCAACGGTCGCCCCTGACGCCGTGATCGAGAACTGTGCCGTGCAGTCGAACTTGCCGGAGCCGCTCGTCGCGCCGACGTTCCAGTCCGACGTCGTGCACGTCGCGGCTGGTACCTGCCCCTGGGTGCCCGTGTAGCTGACGAGGACCGTGCCGTCCTGGCCGATGATGATGTTGATCAGGCTCGGGTTCGCCCCTGATGTATCCGCGAACGTCAGGGAGCTTCCGCTCGGGCCGCCGAACAGGCTGCCGAGGGGAACGAATCCATACTCGCCGGACGCGGTGACAGGTCCGGTCACCTGGAACGTCGCCTTTCCGTTGCCGGTGCCGATGACGTTGCCGCCACCGCCGCCCGCGTTGGTCGCCCCTGGCTCGTCCGTCGCCTGCGGCTGATCCGTGGAGGTGCCTCCGCCGCCACCACCGGGCACCTGGGTCGGCCCGCTGCCCCCGGAGCACGCGCTGAGCAGCACCACGACGATCCCGAGCGCTGCGATGGACCTCGATGCGGTCATTGATCCCTCCTCGTCACGGCGACGTCGAGCCGTCCGGCAGCTCGCGGCGTCGCCGTGATCAACGAGGCTGCCCGCGAACGGCCGCCCCGTCATCGTCAACCTGCGCCACCTCCGCAGGCTCGGCCCTCACGACCGCGGCCAGTCGGTCTCGAACTCGTACTCGAGGCCGTCGATGTCGTCCATGTGCTCGCCCGTCCGCCTGAAGCCGAACCTGGCGATGAGCTGCAGCGAGGGCGCGTTCGTCGGCGAGACCGAGGCGACGAAGCGGTGGATGCCGTGCGCCGATGCCGCCCAGTCGAACATGGCCTGGACGGCCTCCCGGGCGTAGCCCTGGCGCCGGTACGGCGCCTCCACGCGATAGCCGACCTCCAGCCTGCCGTGCGCATCGGGCGGGCCGTGGAATCCGATCGTCCCGATGGCGTGCCGCTCCGCCGTCTCGTCGGTCAGGATCATCAACCGCCCGAGCCACTGCCGGATCGACGGGTCGGCGTCGAGCTGGGCGAGGCGATAGGTCAGGAAGTCGACCAGGTCGTCGGCGAGCCCCGGCGTGACGGTGGCGCCTGACTCGCGGCCGGCGGTGTCGAGGTCGTTCGCCTGGAGGGCGCGCATCACCGGGATCGTCATCGAGACGAGCTCGAGCCGGGGTGTCCGGATCGTCTCGACGGGTGGGTCGACGACAGCCGGCGCCGAGGCGCGATCAGTCACCTCGACCGCCGCGGTGGGCGAGGTACTCGAGCAGGTCGAGCTTCGTCACGACACCGGCCGGTCGCCCCTTCGCGATGGGCACCACCGCCGGGGCGCCGCCGGACAGGAGCGCGAAGGCGTCGTCGAGCGACGCCCGCAGATCGATCGTCGGGAGCGGCGGGTCCATCACTTCGCCGACCGTTCGCTCGACCACGCCCGGGTCGCGGTACGCCCGGTCGAGGAGCCCCTTCTCGCTCACCGACCCGACGATCCCCTCCACGTCGTCGCCCTCCGGGCGCTCCGAGACCGGCAGCTGGCTGATGCCGTAGAGCTGGAGCAGGTCGATCGCCGCGCCGACGCGGTCCGTGGTGCGGGCGAGGACCACGTCGGGCAGCTCCTTGCCGTGGCCGCGGGCCCGCATGACCTCCGCGACCCGCACCACCGCGCCCGTCGTCGTGAGCAGGCCGTTGGCGCGCATCCATTCGTCGTTGTAGAGCTTGGACAGATAGTTGCGACCCCCGTCGGGGAAGATCACCACGAGCACGGCGTCTTTCGCAGCCGCGGCGTCGTCGCGCATGAGCCGGCGCGCCTCGTCGAGCGCGGCGATGAGCGCGGTCCCGCAGGACTCACCGGCGAGAATCCCCTCCTCCCGCGTGATTCGCCGCGCCATGGCGAACGCGTCACGGTCCGAGACTCGCACCCAGCGGTCGACCATCCTCGCGTCGTAGGTGCCCGGGAAGAAGTCCTCGCCGACGCCCTCGGTGAGGTACGGCCGAGCCGTGTCGCCGGACAGGACCGACCCTTCGGGATCGGCGCCGACGACGACCAGGTTGGCGTTCTTCGTGCGCAGGAAGCGAGCCGTGCCGGTGACCGTGCCGCCGGTGCCCACGCTCGCGATCAGGTGCGTGATCCGCCCATCGGTCTGCTCCCAGATCTCCGGGCCGGTGGTCGCCTCGTGCGCGGTCGGGTTCTCCTGGTTCCAGTACTGGTCGGGCTTGAACGCACCCGGGATGTCGCGGGCGAGGCGGGCGGCGACGGAGTAGTAGCTCTCCGGCGACTCGGGCTCGACGTTGGTCGGGCAGAGCACGACCTCCGCGCCGTACGCGCGGAGCAGCGCCTGCTTCTCGACCGATTGCTTGTCGGCCATCACGAAGATGCAGCGGTAGCCCTTCAGCGCCGCGGCGATGGCCAGTCCGTGCCCGGTATTGCCCGACGTCGGCTCGATGATCGTGCCGCCTGGCTTGAGCAGGCCGGCCCGTTCCGCCGCCTCGATCATCGGCAGCCCGATGCGATCCTTGACCGAGCCGCCCGGGTTGAGGGTCTCGAGCTTGGCGAGGATCAGGGGCTGGGCATCGAGCGACCCGAGGTCTCGCTCTGGGATGCGGGTGAGGCGGACGAGGGGGGTGTTGCCGACGAGGTCGAGGATCGACTCGGCGTAGTCCATGCGCGACGGAGGATATCGGTCCCGGCTCCGGGCCAGCGTGCACAATGCGCCCGTGGGCGTGATCGGGCTCGGCGCGGCACTGATCGCGGCGATCATCCACGTCTGGTTCTTCGTCCTCGAGAGCCGGTGGTTCATGCGGCCAACCGTCTACCGGCGGTTTGGCATCGAATCCGACGACGACGCACGCGTCGTCCGATCGTTCGCCTACAACCAGGGCTTCTACAACCTGTTCCTGGCGGCCGGTGTCGCGATCGGGATCGCGCTTGTCGCCCTGGGCGATCCGACCTCCGGGCGCGCGATCCTGCTCTTCGCCTGCGGCTCGATGGTCGCCGCCGCGGTCGTCCTCGTGCTGCACAACCCTCGGTTTGCGCGCGCGGCGGCGATCCAGGCCGTTCCGCCGCTGATTGCCGTGCTCGCGGTGCTCGTCGGGCCCTGACGCCGGTCGCGCTCGACCGCGCGGCGCGTCAGTGCTCCAGCGGTCCCGGGCCCAGGAGCAGCCACGTCAGGCGTCGGCGCAGGCGGCGTGGGCGCCCGGGCGGGTCGACGGTCAGCGCCTGGAGCTCCTCGACGACCGGACCGAGGCGGGCGGCCAGGGCTTCGGAGGCGAGCCTCGCGAGCCGCAGCTCCTCGCGGCTCTCTGGCACCAGCGCCGTGCCGTCCCAGGCGTCGCCGAGCAGGTCTCGCGCGGACGTGGCGGGCAGGACGCGTGAGGCCATCCGCCGGCCGATGTAGAGCTCCTCGGTGCCCGCCATCGCCAGCGGCACGATCGGGGCGCCGGTGCGGATCGCGATGAGCGCCGCGCCGGGCCGGAAGGGCCCGAGGCGTCCCGGCGGGCCGTTGACGGTGCCCTCCGGCATCTGCACGAAGACCGCGCCCGCCTCAACCACCGCCCGCGCGGATCGGACGTGGCTCTCGATGCCCAGGCCGCCCCGCCACACCGGCAGCAGCCCGCCCAGGCGATGGATCAGCCACTCTCGCCAGCGCGAGGTGAACGTCGACGGCCCGCTCCCGAGGAACCAGCAGCGCGGTTCCACCGGGAGCGCGTGCATGACCACGAACGGATCCATCCAGCCGCGATGCGCGCCGGCGACGAGGAGGTAGCCGCCCTTCGGGAGGTGCTCCCGGCCCGACGTCTCGATCCGGAACCGGAAGACGCCGAACAGCAGGAAACGCGCGACCAGGCGAATCGCCCGATAGAACAGCGACGCGCGCGCCTCGGGCGGGCGCCCGAGCCAGTCGAGCCCCTCGCGGGCGCCGCCGCGCGCTGCGGCGAGGGCTTCGGGCCGAAGCCTGGCCCGCGGTCGCTTCCGGGGTGGAGCGACCGGGCCGGTCATGCCGGGGGTGGCGCCTCTTGGTCGGGTTCGTCGACTCCGTCGTCGTAGGTCTCGACGTCGTACATGTCCTCGCCGTCCTCGTCGAGCGGGCGACCCTCCGAGGTCGCCACCGGCGCGAGCGTGGGCGCGTTCTGCCGCCTCCGGATCCAGAGCATCACGAGGCCGATGACCACGGCCCCGAGGCCGAAGATCTGCGCCGTCGGAATGTTCCCGAGGCGCCAGTTGTCGAGGCGCAGGAACTCGAGCATGAACCGGAAGCCGCCGACCCAGATGAGCATGATCGCGCCGAGATCGCCCACGCGGAGGCGCGGGCGCGGGCGGGAGGACAGCCAGACGAGCGCGATCGCGCCGATCACCGCCGAGATCGACTCGTACAGAAACAGCGGGTGGAAGTGCGTCGTGGCGAGCGGGTAGGTATCGCAGGTGTACGGGGCGAGACGATGCGCGCAGTCGATCGCGATCCCCCATGGCAGGTTCGTCGGCGGGCCATACAGCTCCTGGTTGAAGAAGTTCCCCCACCGGCCTGCGGCCTGCATCACGAAGATGCCCGGCGCCACGATGTCGGCCCAACGCCACGCGGAAACGTGCCAGCGGCGCGCGAGGAACAGGAATGCCAGCCCGCCGGTCACGAGGCCGCCGAACACGCCGAGGCCGCTGTACGGCGGCAGGATGATCTTGAGCGGGTCGTTCGCGTACAGCTGCCACTGGTCGATGACGTGGTACAGCCGGCCGCCGATCAGCGCCGCGACGCCGACGATGATGAGGCCGTTGCCGAGGAGCTCGGCATTCTCGCCGAAGCGCCGCGCCTGGCTGACCATGATCCAGTACGCGCCGGCCAGCCCGACGGCGTACGCGATGCCGTACCAGTACAGGGGCAGCGGCCCGATCTGGATCGCGATCGCGCCCGGGGTCCAGTCGATCATCCGCGGGCGAGTGTACGTTCCGCGACTCGCCCTATCCTTCCGGCCACATGGCGGAGTTCCAGTGGTGGCTGCTGCTCGTCGGCCTCGTCGCCGGCGGGGGCCTCGTCGCCGTCGTCTCGATGGACGGGCGCCGCCGGGAGCAGGACATCGGCGAGCTCGAGCAGCGCGCCGAGGCAACCTGGATCGCCGACCAGCTCGCGGCCCACGGAGCTCGCGGCGGTCGCGGAGCAGCCCGGGGTCCGGACGCGGCCACGGTCGAGGACGTCCTGCGGGCCCATCGCGAGTACCTGTCGCTGCAGCCGCCCGACCGGCTGATCGTCGAGGCCGACGACGACCTCGAGCCGCTCGCGCTAGGCCGCGACGCCGATCGCGAGCCCGACGAGGTACGTGACGATGGCCGCCGCGGCCCCGATGAGGACCTGGCGCCCGCCGCTGAACAGCGCGCTGCGGCCCGTCAGGAGGCTCACGCCGGCGCCGACCGCGAACAGGGCGGCGACTGACAGGGCGATCGCGGCGACGAAGGCCGTCTGGCCGACCGTGAGCAGGTACGGGATGACCGGGATCAGCGCCCCGACCCCGAACGCGACGAACGAGCCGAACGCCGCACCCCACGACGAGCCGAGCTCATCCGGGTCCAGGCCGAGCTCCTCGCGGACCAGCGTGTCGAGGGCGTGCTTGGGGTCGCGGAACATGCGCTCGGCGATGGTCGCCGCCTCGCCCTCGGTGAAGCCCTTCGAGCGATAGACCTGCGCGAGCTCGGCCTGCTCCTCCTCTGGCATGGCCTCGAGCTCCGCCCGCTCGAGCGCGATCTGCCGTTCGAAGAGCTCTCGCTGGGACTGCATCGAGATGTACTCGCCAGCGCCCATCGAGAAGGCCCCGGCGAGGAGGCCGGCGATGCCCGCGAGGAGCACGAACGAGCCCTCGCCGGCGGAGGCGGCCGCGACGCCCATCACGAGGGCGAGATTCGAGACGAGCCCGTCCGAGACGCCGAAGATGACGGCGCGCAATGTGCCCGAGCGCCCGGCGTGGTGCCAGCGCTCGCTCGCGGCGATGTCCGACGGCCGATGCGCGGCATGCCCCGGCGAGCCGCCGCGGCGACTCAGGCGCCGCCAGATCTCGGCGTGCTCGCGTTCGTCGGCCGCGATCGCCTCGACCTCGGGCGACGTCTGCTCCGCGTAGATGTCCTCCTCGTCGCCCTCGAGCGCCTGGACCAGGTCGCGAACGGCGTGCGTCCCGAACATCCGGGCCACGAGCAGGATCGTCCGGATCCGCAGGCGGGGGCCGTCCGGCTCGGGGACGTTCGCGCCGAGCTCGCGCAGCTTGTCCGCCCACACCCCGGCGTGGCGCCGCTCGTTGGCGGCGATCGTCCGGAAGGCCTCGGCGCGGCGCGGGTCCTTCTCGATTCGCGCCAGCTCGTCGTAGAGCGCGATCGCGTCGCGCTCCAGCTTGAGGTTCTCGAGGCTCTGCGGGACGTCGATCGCGGCCATCGCCCGAATCGTATCGAGCCGGGCGCATCGCGCCCTGGTCCAAAGGAACGGATCTCGAGGGGCCGATCGGCGGTCCGTACAATGCCCGCCGATGTCGGGTCGGTCGCACGCGGGCCTTACCCCGCCGCCGCTTCGCTGGTTCAACGCCGCCGACGTCGTCGCGTCGATGCCGCCCATCAAGGAGCGGCTCCACCTCGCCGAGAAGACGATGACCGCCCTCGCCCGGCCCGGGACGAGCGAGCTTCCCTCGAAGATCGGAATCCATCCCCGGCCGGACGGCTCGTTCGCGCACGCGATGCCGGCGCACCTGCGCGCCGGCGAGATCGGCGACGACCTTGTCGGGATGAAGTGGGTGGCGGGGTTCTCGACGAACAACGCGCTCGGTCTGCCGTCGATCAGCGCGGTCGTCGTGCTCAACGATCCCGAGACCGGACTGCCCACCGCGATCGTCGACGCCGGCCCGATCACGGCCCAGCGAACCGCCGCGATCAGCGGGGTTGCGATCCGGCACTTCGGGCCGGCCGGCGCAGCGGGGCGCGGCGGCCTCGAGGTGGCCCTGATCGGCGCGGGCGTGCAGGGTCGCGCCCATGTGCCGGTGATCGCCGCCGTCCTGCCCGGGGCGAACCTCCGCGTCTTCGACCGTCATGGGGAGCGCGCGGCGGCCCTCGCCGAGGAGGCGCGGCGCATCGACGGGATCGGCGATGCGGTGGTCGCCCAGACGGCGCGCGCCGTTGTAGACGGCGCGAACGTCGTGATCACCGCCGCGTCGTTCGCGCCGCCCAGCGAGCGCCAGTCGATGACCAATGCCTGGCTCCTGCCGGCCGCAACCGTGGTCCCGGTCGACTACGCGACGATGTGCGCCGCCGAGGTCGCCCGCGACGCGGCTCTGTTCCTCGTCGACCATCGGGAGCAGTTCCTCGCGAACCGCGATCTGGGCAACTTCGACGGCTATCCCGACCCGACCGCGACCCTCGGCGAGGCGATTCTCGCGGGCGCGCCGCGCCCGGAGGGCCGCGTCGTCGTCACCCATCTCGGCGTCGGCCTCGCCGACCTCGTGTTCGCGGACGTGATCGTCCGAGCCGCAATCGGCTCCGGCCGCGGGACTACCCTTCCCCGCTGAGGGAGGGAACGAATGCGTCGAGCCGGGGGCGTGGTCGCGCGACTGGTGTCGCGCCTCATCCAGCTCCTGCTCGTGCTCGTCTCACTCGCGATCGTGGTGGTGATCGTCCTCGGCGCGATCGCCACCCAGCGGGGCTGGCCCCAGACCTCGGGCACGATCTCGCTGGCGGGCCTGGACCATCCGGTCCAGGTCGTTCGCGACTTCTACGGCATCCTCCAGATCACCGCCGACGACCCGCACGACCTGTTCATGGCGCAGGGCTACGTGCATGCCCAGGAGCGCATGTGGCAGATGGAGGTCTCACGACGGATCGGGGCGGGCCGGCTCTCCGAGCTGTTCGGTGCGGGCACCCTCGACAAAGACAGGTACATACGAACGCTCGGCTGGCGCCAGGCCGCGCAGCGCGACCTCGACGCCATGTCCGACGACACGAAAGCGATCCTGTCGGCGTACGCCGAGGGGGTAAACGCCTGGATCGACCAGCACGATGGCCGCCTGTCGACCCCGTTCGTGGTCGCCGGCCTGCTCTCGGGATCGGGTGGCGTCGGCGGCATCAAGCTCGAGCACTGGACGCCGCTCGACACCGCGACCTGGCAGAAGGTCCAGGCCTGGTCGCTCGGCGGCAACGTCGACACGGAGATCTTCCGGCTGCGGGCCGATGCGAGGCTGGGCAGCCCCGCGAAGACCGACGAGCTGTTCCCCGCCTACGGCGCGGCCATGCCGATCGTCACCCGGAGCGATGCGCTCGGGAACAGCGCGACCCCGCTGGTGATCAAGGACGCGCACGTGGTCCCCGGCGCCGCGGCGAGCGGCGCGACGCCATCCATTTCCCCCGACGAAGACAAGGCCCTCGCGGACCTGGCCGGCCTCGGCACCGACATCTCGACGTTGGCCGGTCTCGACCGCGGCGATGGGCTCGGCAGCCACGGCGTCGGCTCGAACAACTGGGTCGTCTCGGGCGACCGGACCCAGAGCGGCAAGCCGATCCTCGCCAACGACCCACACCTCGGCTTCGGGATTCCCTCGGTCTGGATCATGAACGGGCTGCACTGTCGCGAGGTCAGCGACGCCTGCCCCTGGGATGTCGCCGGCGTGACCTTCCCGGGCGCGCCGGGCGTCGTCCTCGGCCACAACGCGAAGGTCTCGTGGGGCGCGACGAACGTCGGCCCCGATACCGAGGACCTGTTCCTCGAGTCGGTCGACAAGAACGACCCGAATCGGTACATCTTCCAGGGCCAGTCGATCCCCTTCGACGTTCGGCACGAGACGATCAAGGTGGCGGGCAAGCCCGACGTCGAGCTCGACGTTCGATCGACGAAGCACGGCGTCGTCCTCAGCGACGTCGACACGCGCCTGAAGGACGGGCCGGTGCTGAGCCTGCGCTGGACGACGACGGCGGAGGCGGACACGGCCCTCGAGACGTTCCTCAAGATCGACCGCGCCTCGAGCTTCGACGAGTTCCACGCCGCGTTCGACGGCTATGGCTCGCCCTCGCAGAACTTCATCTACGCCGACGTCGACGGCCACATCGGCTACGTGCTCCCGGGGCTGATCCCGATTCGCGCGGGCGCCGCCGATGGCGATCGCGTTCGCGACGGCGCCTCCGGAGCAAACGAGTGGACCGGGTACCTCCCGCGTGACCAGCTGCCGTGGCAGCTCGACCCGAAGGCCGGCCAGGTCGTCAGCGCCAACAATGCCCCGGTCGACGGCCAGTACCCGTACTTCCTCGGCGACGACTGGGATCCCGGCTACCGCGCGGCGCGGATCATCGAGCTCCTGGCGCAAGTCGCGGGCAAGCTCACCGTGGACGACATGAAGTCGATCGAATCCGACACGAAGGTCCTGCGTGCCGACGCGATGATCCCGGCGCTGCTCGCGCTCAGTCCCAAACCGGCCTCGGCGGAGGGCCAGGTGCTCCTCGACCGGATTCGCGGCTGGGACCATCTGTGCGACGTCGACTCGTATGGCTGCGCCGCGTACATGGCCGTGGAGGTGGCGCTGCAGCGGGCGATCTTCGACGACGAGCTGGGGCCGCTCGCACGCGACTACGTGGGCACCACGTTCGCCTGGCAGGCGCTCATCAAGACCCTCCAGACGCCGTCGAGCCGGTGGTGGGACCTGGCGCAGGCGGGCCAGAATCCGACCCACGACCCGACCGCGTTGGCGAGCAGCGCCATCGACGGCGCGGCAGCGGACCTGAAGCAGGCGCTGGGCGATCCGGCGAACTGGCACTGGGGCACGCTCCACACGGTCACGTTCAAGGAGAGCACGCTCGGATCCTCGGGCCTGCTGCCGCTCGAGCTGTACTTCAACCCCTCGGCTCGGGGCGTCGCCGGGGCGGACGGCGCGATCGACAACAACTACTACCAGGTGTCCCGGGCGTACCCGGACCCGGACGACCCCGATTTCAACCCGCTCGGGCTTGGCCAGCTGTTCTCGGTCACGAACGGGCCGTCGCTGCGCTTCGTGGTCGACATGAGCGACCTCGATGCGGCACGGATCGTCATCACGACCGGACAGAGCGGCAACCCGTTCGCGGCGCACTACAACGACCTCATCCCGCTGTGGGCGACGGGGCAGACCGTCGCGCTGCCGTTCTCGCCGGCCAATGTCGCCGCCAGCGCGGTCGAGACGCTGACGCTTTCCCCGCCCTAAGGGTCGCTGCGGGCTACTCGTTCACCGGCAGCGGGCCGTCCGGTATCTCGATCAGCACCCGGCCACCCTCGATCACGACCGGGTAGGCGGCGAGCGGCAGCTCCGCGGGCGGGTCGAGCGGTTCGCCGTCGGCGAGATCGAAGCGGGAGAGGTGGAGCGCGCAGGTCAGCGTGCCCGCCGGCTGGCGGTTGGCGCCGCGCGAGCCGCCGCCCGTCAGGAAGCCCTTGTCGAGCTCGAAGTACTCGTGCGTGCAGATCCC
>Ga0070696_100000730_pt1 | contig 20979 bp, 15 predicted proteins | sample KBSK1253metaG_FD_65474 | JGI IMG/M metagenome (GOLD analysis project Ga0070696, IMG submission 65474) | Corn, switchgrass and miscanthus rhizosphere microbial communities from Kellogg Biological Station, Michigan, USA - KBS K1-25-3 metaG | ecosystem: Host-associated > Plants > Roots >... | reverse complement strand
CGCCATCGCCGCAAGGCCCTCGCCGCGCCCGATGAACCCCAGGCGCTCCGTGGTGGTCGCCTTGATGTTGACGAGCTGCGCCGAAATGCCGAGATCGGCGGCAAGATTCGCCGCCATCGCGGCGCGGTGGGCGGCGATGCGCGGCGCTTCGGCGAGCACGGTCACGTCGGCATTCACCACGTGCAGACCGGCCGCATGCATGCGCGCCGCCACCTCTCGCAAGAACACGCGGCTGTCGGCGCCGCGATAACGCGGATCGCTGTCCGGAAAATGCCGGCCGATGTCGCCCTCGCCCATCGCGCCCAATATGGCATCGCACAGTGCATGGATGATCACGTCGCCGTCCGAGTGCGCCACCACCCCTCGCGGGTGTGCGATGCGCACGCCGCCCAGCACGACGTGCCCGCCTTCACCGAAGGCATGCACGTCCAATCCTTGACCGACCCGCATGGCGTTTCCCTCCGACATCCTCAATATTTTCGATGCAATCGACAGATCTTCCGGGCGCGTTATCTTGACGTTGAACGGCGAGCCGCGCACCAGTACGGGATGCAAACCCAGCCGCTCCATGGCCTGCGCCTCATCGGTCACCAATACTCCGGCGCGCGCCGCCGCCTCGAGCGCGCGACGCAGCGGCGAAAAAGCGAATACCTGCGGCGTCAGCGCCCGCCACAAACCCTGCCTATCCACGGTTTCGACGGCGTCGCCGAATTCGCGCTTGACCGTGTCGACGATGGGCGCGGCAAGAACTGCGCCGACACCCGCTCGCGCATCGCGCGACTCGAGCGTCTCGAGCAGCACCCCCAAGTCGCCGGCATTCAAGCAGGGACGCGCCGCGTCGTGCACCAGAACCCAGTCATCAGGCGCAGCCCGGGATGCCAGAAACTCGAGCCCGTTCATCACTGAATCCTGCCGGGTCGCACCGCCGATGGTGGTCAGCAGCTTGGGGTTGTCGAGGGTGGCGGCAATGCTCGCCCAGCGTGCATCATCGGCGGCGCGCACGACCACGACGGCGTGAATGCGCACATCATCCAGCAAGGCGCGCAGCGACCACTCGAGCACCGTTGACCCAACCAAGGGCGTGTACTGTTTTGGCCCAGCCGCGGGCGCGAGCGTGGGCTCGAGCGAGGACGCTGACGCAGGGCCAGGGGCCGGGGCCGGGGCCGGGGCCGGGAGGGCTGGGGAGGCGAAGCGCTCGCCACGGCCCGCCGCAGGAACGATGGCCCAGACGCGGTGCTCTGCAGGGGCCTTCATTCCGCGCGGGCGGTGACGGCTGTAGCAGGTGCAGCGGGGGCTGGCGTCGACGCGGTGACGACTTGGTAAAAGGTCTCGCTATTGCCCACCATCCCCAACTCGCTGCGGGCGCGCTCCTCGAGCGCGCTCAGCCCCACTTTGAGATCGGTCACTTCGGCGACCAATTGACGGTTGCGCTCGCCCTGCTCGTGGTTAGCGACCGTTTGTGCCTTGACGGCAGCCTGCAAGCGCGACACCTCGCGCAATCCCTGATCCGAAAGCCAGAGGCGGTATTGCAGCAAAACCAGCGCCAGCGCTAGTACGGCAGAAAAAATCCTCATGGGGACAGGAGCTTAGCACGAACTCTTAAGAGATTGGTACCGATAAGGCGCTGCGGCCGGCATACGCCGCCTTGGACCCCAGTTCGCCCTCGATCCGCAGCAGCTGGTTGTACTTGGCAATCCGGTCGGAACGCGACATCGAACCGGTTTTGATTTGCGTGGCGGTGGTCGCCGCGGCGATATCGGCGATGGTCGCATCCTCGGTTTCGCCCGAGCGATGCGACACCACCGCCGCATACTTGGCCTGGTATGCCATGTCGATGGCGGCCAGCGTTTCGGTCAACGTGCCGATCTGATTCGGTTTGATGAGAATCGCGTTGGCGATATTTTTGGCGATGCCCTCGCTGAAAATCTTGGTGTTGGTGACGAACAAATCATCGCCCACCAATTGCACCCTGTTGCCTAACTTGCGCGTCAGAATCGCCCAGCCGTCCCAATCGCCCTCGCTCATTCCGTCTTCGATGGTCACGATCGGATACTTCGCGGCGAGGCCGGCGAGGTAATCGGCGAACTCGGACGAGTTGAAGCGGCGCCCCTCGGACTCGAGTTCGTACATGCCGTCTTTGAAGAACTCCGAGCTGGCTACGTCGAGGCCGAGATAAATATCCTTGCCGGCCCGGTATCCCGCTTTGTCGATGGCTTCCAGTATGGTCGTCAGAGCAGCCTCGTTCGACGGCAGGTCGGGCGCAAAGCCGCCTTCGTCGCCGACCGCGGTATTGAGCCCCTTGGCGTGCAGCACTTTCTTCAGCGTGTGGAACACTTCGGCCCCGTAGCGCACCGCCTCCGACAACGAGGGAGCGCCGATGGGAAGAATCATGAATTCTTGAATGTCGACGCTGTTGTCGGCGTGCGCGCCGCCATTGATGATGTTCATCATGGGCACCGGCAGGGTCAGATCCTTCGGGCCGCTCAAGTGCCGATACAGCGGCAAACCCACATCGCGCGCGGCGGCATGCGCCGCGGCCAGGGACACGGCCAGAATGGCATTCGCTCCCAGAGCCGATTTGGTGTCCGTGCCGTCGAGATCGATCAGCGCGGCGTCGAGTCCGCGCTGATCTTGCGCGTCGCGGCCCAGGCCTACATCGCGAATCGGGCCATTGATATGCGCCACCGCCTTCTGCACGCCCTTGCCGCCATAGCGTTTGGGATCGCCATCGCGCAATTCGACCGCCTCGCGCGAGCCAGTCGAGGCGCCGGAAGGAACCGCCGCGCGCCCCATGGCGCCGGATTGCAGCACCACATCCGCCTCGACGGTGGGATTGCCGCGCGAATCGATGATTTGGCGGCCGCGAATATCGGCGATACGGCTGCGCGCATCCTGACTCATGGCAAAGACTCCTGACTCATAGCAAGGATTCCTCGAAGGGTTGCTTTTTCACCGCCAGATCCAATTCCTTGAGCGTCGCCAGCAGCGAAGCCATGCGATCCAAGGGCCAGGCATTCGGGCCGTCCGACAATGCCTTGGCCGGATCCGGATGCGTCTCCATGAAGAGTCCGGCGACCCCCGCCGCCACCGCGGCGCGCGCCAGCACCGGTACGAACTCACGCTGCCCGCCGGAGGCGTTGCCCTTGCCGCCGGGCAGCTGCACCGAGTGCGTGGCATCGAACACCACGGGACAGCCGGTGCCGCGCATCACCGAGAGCGAGCGCATGTCCGACACCAGATTGTTGTAGCCGAAGGAGAAGCCGCGTTCGCAGACCATGATCTGCGCATTGCCGGTGGAACGCGCCTTGTCGACCACGTTCTGCATCTCCCAAGGCGACAGGAATTGTCCTTTCTTGATGTTCACCGGCTTGCCCTGCGAGGACGCACCGACGATGAAATTGGTTTGCCGGCAGAGGAATGCCGGCGTCTGCAAGACGTCGACCACCGCGGCGACGTCGCCGAGCGGTGTGTCTTCATGCACATCGGTCAGCACCGGCACGCCGATCTGTTCGCGCACGCCGGACAGCGTCTTCAATCCCGCGTCGATGCCGGGGCCGCGAAAGCTCGAACTCGAGGAACGGTTCGCCTTGTCGAACGAGGCCTTGAAGATGAAAGGAATGCCCAGCGCCGCGGTGATTTCCTTCAAGCGTCCGGCCACATCGAGAACCAGCCCTTCGCTTTCGATGACGCAGGGACCGGCGATCAAGAAGAACGGACGATCGGGCCCGACCTCGAAAGAGACCAGTTTCATACGAACTCGCGCCCGTTCATGCCGCGGTACGCTTGGCTCACGCCGTCGCGCGGCCGGGCTGCAGCGCGGCGCGGTACTCGCGCGCCGCCCGGATGAATCCGGTGAACAGCGGGTGCCCGTCGCGGGGCGTCGAGGTGAATTCCGGATGAAACTGGCTCGCCACGAACCACGGATGTCCGCGCAGCTCGATGAACTCCACCAACCCGTCGGCCGAGAACCCGGAGAAGACCAACCCGGCCGCCGCCAGTTCGTCCAGATAGTGATTGTTGAATTCGTAACGGTGGCGATGGCGTTCGAAGATCGACTCCCTGCCGTACAGCGAGTGCACCCGGGTGCCGGGCACCAATCTTGCCTCCTGTGCACCCAGCCGCATGCTGCCGCCCAGGTCCGATTTCTCGTCGCGTACCTGCTGGCCCCGCGCCAGATCCTGCCACTCCGTGATCAGTGCGATCACCGGATGATTGGTGGCGCGGTCGAACTCCGTGCTGTTGGCGCCCTTCAGCGCCAGCACGTTGCGCGCGTACTCGACGATGGCCAACTGCATCCCCAGACAAATGCCGAGGTACGGAATGCGGTTTTCGCGCGCGAAGCGGATCGCTTGGATCTTGCCTTCGATGCCGCGGTCGCCGAAACCGCCCGGCACCAAAATGGCATCCATGTTCTGCAATGCCGCGAGCCCGGTGCGCTCGATGTCCTGCGATTCGAAGTAGTGAATGTTGACGCGGGTCCGCGTCTTGATGCCGCCGTGCATCAGCGACTCATTCAATGAAATATACGAGTCGCGAATTTGCACGTACTTGCCGACCATGCCGATATCGACCACGGCTTCGGGGTTCTGCTTCGCGGCGACGACGGCGCGCCACTCCGCAAGATCCGTGGGCGGCACTTCCAAGCGCAGCTTGTCGACCACGATATCATCCAAGTCCTGCTCATGCAGCAGCAAGGGGATCTTGTAAATGTCGTCGGAATCGACCGCCGAGATCACCGCGCGCTCTTCGACGTTGGTGAACAGCGCAATTTTGCGGCGCTGCTCGTCCGGCAACGGGTGCAGGCAGCGGCACAGCAGGATGTCCGGCTGGATGCCGATGCCGCGCAGTTCCTTGACCGAATGCTGCGTGGGCTTGGTCTTGATCTCGCCCGAACCGCCCACGATCGGCACCAAGGTCAGATGCATGTACAGCACGTGATTGCGCCCGAGTTCCACGCCCATTTGGCGGATGGCCTCGAGAAAAGGCAGCGACTCGATATCGCCGACCGTGCCGCCGATTTCCACCATGCACACATCGGAGTCGCCGGCGCCCATGCGTACCCGGTACTTGATTTCATCGGTAATGTGCGGAATCACCTGCACGGTCGCGCCCAGGTAATCGCCGCGCCGCTCTTTCGCGATGACGCGCTCGTAGATTCTGCCCGTCGTGAAGTTGCTGTTGCGTCCGGTGGTGGTGCGCACGAAGCGCTCGTAGTGGCCGAGATCGAGGTCCGCCTCGGTGCCGTCGGCGGTGACGAACACTTCGCCATGCTGGAACGGACTCATGGTGCCGGGATCCACGTTGATGTAGGGATCCAGCTTCACCATGCTGACTTTGAGCCCGCGCGCCTCGAGGATGGCTCCCAGCGAGGCCGAGGCAATGCCTTTGCCCAGCGAGGATACGACGCCGCCGGTGACGAAAACGAATCGAGTCATGTAGTCACCGCCGATTCAATGCTTGGCTGCCGGCGCCTCGAATTTCAGGCGGACCCAAACACGATTGAGAGAACAATGGGAATTCGACGGGAATTCAGGTTAGCAGATTGCGGCGCCTGCGACAATCCACTTAGACGATAATCGGCGCTTTCTCCCACACGAAGGCTATGCCGGGAGCGTCCGCGGCGGCGCGCCAACGCGCATCCAGCCACAGATCGGCGACCGCAATCAACGCATCGCCCGCAAAGACCAGCGGCAGCGCATCCCGCATCCAGGGCAACACACCCTGCGACTGACACAGATGCTGCACGCTCTGCGATCTGGCTGTCCGAGCGGGCCTTAACGTCTCGCCGCCCACACGGGCGCGCACGGTCAATGTCCCGGGCAGGCGCTGCGGCGCGATGCCGCCGATTTGCGCGACGCTGCGCAATCCTCCCAAGCCCGGCCCCAATTCGATGGCCGGGTTCTGGGCCGGGGCCCAGCACCGCGACCCCTGCAGGCGGGGCATCTCGGCTGCCGTCAGGAAAACTCTTTGCCGATAACGGCGCAATGCGTGGCGGCCCCAGCGTATCGCCGGCAAGTGGTCGGCCTTTGCCTCAAAGATCTGCCGCAGCGCCTCGCGCAGGCGCGCGCTGGACGGCGGCTCCACACCGGCGTCGGCGAGCCAGAAGCGCACGGCGTTGATCCGCTCCTGCGCCTCGAGTGCGCGCAGACCCGGCACCGACAGCGCATCGCCGTCGCGCAGGCGGCCCACGTCGGCCGCCGCTTTGCGATCCAGCAGCATCTGCGCCTCGGCCGCATGCCGCGCCGCGCGCGCCAGGGCGACGCCCGCCGCCGGCCAGCGCGCCTCGAGCAGCGGCCAGATTTGGCGGCGCAAATAACCACGGTCAAAACGCATATCCTCATTCATCGGGTCGGATGCCTCGAGGCCCGCCAGGGCCGCGCCGAACGCGAGCAGCTCTTGCTGCGGCACATCGAGCACGGGCCGTAGATGCCAGCCCAAGCCCAAGGCTTGGGCTGCCGGCATCGATGCCATGCCTTTGAGCCCCGCTCCGCGCAATGCCTGCAGCAGAAATGTCTCTGCTTGATCCTCGCCGTGATGAGCGGTCAACAAACACTCCCCGGGGCGCAATTGCGCCGCGAGCGCTGCATAGCGGGCGTCGCGCGCCGCCGCCTCGATGGACACGCCGCCTTTCGTCTCGACGGTCACCGCAATGACATCCAAGGGAACGCCCAGCCGCCGGCACAAGGCCACGCAGGCCTCGCGAAATTCGGCCGCGGCGGCTTGCAAGCCGTGATCGACATGCACTGCGCGCACCGGCAACCCACGAAAAGTCGCGCCCAGCGACGCGACGGCCTTGAGCAGCGACGCCGAATCGGCGCCGCCGCTCAAAGCCACCACCAGCCCCGTGGCATCGGGCGGCGCATGGGCCTCGAGAACCGCACTCAGCGAGGCCGCTGAAAATCCCATGGCGGATCTACGACTCGCGGAACACACCGAAGCCGCGCAGGCGGGCTTGCCGCGCATCGAGCAATTGCGTTACCGGTTGATTGCGCAGCTCGGCCAAATTCTTGACTATGCTTTGCTTGACGTGCTCGGCCATGACCTGCGGATCGCGGTGCGCACCGCCATGCGGCTCCTTCAGCACTTCGTCGACCAGTCCCAGCTTCTTGAGGCGCTCCGCGGTGCCGCCCATGGCGTCGGCGGCGATTTCCTTTTTATCCGTGCTCTTCCACAAAATGGAGGCACAGCTCTCGGGAGAAATCACCGAGTACACGCTGAACTGCAGCATGACCAACCGATCGCAGACGCCGATGGCGAGCGCCCCGCCGGAACCGCCCTCGCCGATGACCACGCTCAGCACGGGCGCGGCCAAATTGGACATCTCGAACAAGTTGCGCGCAATGGCCTCGCTTTGGCCGCGCTCTTCCGAACCGATGCCCGGATAGGCGCCCGGCGTGTCGATCAGGGTGATGATGGGAATGCGGAAACGCTCGGCCATCAGCATCAGCCGCAGCGCCTTGCGATAGCCCTCGGGTTTGGGCATGCCATAGTTGCGGCGCACGCGCTCCTTGGTGTCGCGGCCCTTCTGATGGCCGATCAGCATCACCGGAGTTCCGTCGATTCGCGCCAGACCGCCGACGATGGCCAGATCGTCGCTGTACATGCGATCGCCATGCAACTCATGCCAGTCGGTGAAAATCATGGACACGTAATCGAGCGTATAAGGACGCTGAGGATGACGCGCTAACTGTGTGATTTGCCAGGGTGAAAGGTTGGCGAAAATGCTGGTGGTGAGCGCCCTGCTCTTCGCCTGCAGGCGCTTGATCTCCTCCGTGATGTTGACGCTCGAGTCCTTGCCCAAGAATTTCAGTTCCTCGATTTTCGCCTCGAGCTCTGCGATCGGTTGTTCAAATTCTAGAAAATTCATCGCCATGAAGAGGTTTCCTCGCCACGAACATCATTCCGTGGACCATACACCAAATACCAGCCGTCGCGCCCGATCAGGGCGGAAAGCCGGTCCAGCAGCTCGCGCGTCGGCCGCACCGACCAAGCGTCCGCCAAATTCATTCTGCCTGAGTAATCCGGGCGGTTGAGCGCCACGCTCACGCCGCAGGGTCCGCGCAAGTAGGGCTTCAGCAGCTGCTCGAAGCGGTTCATGCCCTGCGGCCCGTCGAATTCGGCCGGCCACTTTAGCCACAGCCGCCGCGCATAGCGCTCGCGCGCGCGGTCGATATCCATCATGGACTTTCCCTGAAGCCGCCACGCTTCGATGAAATCGTCGAAACGCAGCGTGCCGTCGATGATCAATATCGCATCCTTGACGATGATGTCGCGATGCTGCTGAAAGATCTCTTCGTACAAGCTGACCTCGAGCCGGGCACTGCGGTCATCCAGGATCAATGTCACCCGGTTGGGCCGCCGGCGGATTTCCAGGACCAATCCGGCGACGGTGGCGGCCTTGCCGGCGGACCAGCTGCGCGCGCCATCGGGCGCCGTGGGTTTGGGGCCGCTGATGACATCAGCCAGCGGCGCGCACCCCAGCTGCCTGATGTCAGGCGTATAGGGCGTGATGGGATGCCCGCTCAAGAAAAGGCCCAGAGTCTCTCGCTCGCCCGCGAGGCGCTGCGCGTCGCTCCAGTCCGGAACCACGCTGTCCTGCGTCGCGCTCAAGCCGAACAAATCCACCTGCCCCACGCTCATCGCCCGCGAATTCTGTTCGCCCATTTGCATGGCGCGATCGAGTTCGGCGGTCAGCGTGGCGCGATTCGGTCCGATCCGATCCAAACTCCCGGAGCGGATCAAGGCGTCGAACACGCGCCGGTTTACCCGCTGCAAATCGACGCGCCGGCACAGGTCGGGCAACGATTTGAACGGTCCGCCCCGCTTGCGCTCCTCGTCGATGGCGTCCACCGCCGAAGCGCCGACGCCTTTGATCGCGCCCATGCCGTAGCGAATGCTGGCGGGACCCGCGACGCGAAACGCATACGCCGACTCATTCACGTCGGGCGGCTGCACGGTAAGCCCCAGGCTTGCGCACTCATCGATCAGCGTGACCACCTTGTCGGTCTTATCCATGTCCGAGGACAGCACCGCGGCCATGAACGCCGCCGCATGGTGAGCCTTGAGCCAAGCCGTTTGATAGGACAACAGCGCATACGCCGCGGAGTGCGATTTGTTGAAGCCGTAGCCGGCGAATTTTTCCATCAAATCGAAAATATGCGTGGCCTGCGCCTCGCGCACCCCGCGCGCCACCGCACCGCTGACGAACACCGAGCGCTGCTTGGCCATTTCCTCGGCCTTCTTCTTGCCCATGGCACGGCGCAGAAGATCCGCGCCGCCCAAGGTGTACCCCGCCAGAATTTGCGCAATCTGCATGACCTGTTCCTGATACAGGATCACGCCGTAGGTCGCCTCGAGCACGGGTTTGAGATCCGGATGCAGGTAGTCGATGGTCGCGCCGCTGGTGTCATGCTTGCGCGAGATGAAATCATCGACCATGCCGGATTGCAGGGGCCCGGGCCGGAACAAGGCGACCAACGCCACGATGTCGCCGAAGCGGTCGGGCTGGAGCCTGCGGATCAGATCCTTCATGCCGCGCGACTCGAGCTGGAACACCGCCGTGGTCCGGCAGCTCTTGAGCAGCTGATAAGTCGCGGCATCGTCCATGGGCAGGGCGCTCATGACCAGCGGCGCATCGCCCGACAGCGCCCGCTCGGCATTGATGTCGCGCACCGCCCAATCGATGATGGTCAGCGTGCGCAGCCCCAGGAAATCGAACTTGACCAGCCCGGCGGCCTCGACATCGTCCTTGTCGAACTGGGTCACCGGCGTGCTGCTGCCCTCTTCACAGTACAGCGGCGTGAAATCCGTCAGCACCGACGGCGCGATCACCACGCCGCCCGCATGCGTACCGGCATTGCGGGCGAGTCCTTCCAGCGATCGTGCCAGGTCGATGAGTTCGTGGACCTCCGCATCGCCGTCGTACAGGCGCTTCAATTCCTCTTCCTGTTCGAGTGCCTTGTCGAGAGTGATGCCGATCTCGAACGGAATCAGCTTCGCGATCTTGTCGACGTAGCCATAGTTGTGCCCCAGCACCCGGCCGACGTCGCGCACCACGGCCTTGGCCGCCAGGGTGCCGTAGGTGATGATTTGCGATACGCGTTCGCGGCCGTACTTGTTGGCCACGTACTCGATGACGCGGTCGCGGCCCTCCATGCAGAAATCGACGTCGAAGTCCGGCATCGACACGCGCTCCGGATTCAAGAATCTCTCGAACAGCAGGTCATGTTCGATGGGATCCAAATCCGTGATGCCCAACGCATAGGCGACCAAGGAACCCGCGCCGGAGCCGCGGCCCGGCCCCACCGGCACCCCGTTGCCGCGCGCCCAACGAATGAAATCGGCCACGATCAAGAAATATCCGGCGAATCCCATGCTGCAAATCACGGCGAGTTCCAGATCCAGGCGAGAGTCGTAGGCCGCCGGGCGCGCTTCGCCGGTCTCGAGACGAGGCTTCAGCCGCGCCTCGAGACCGCGCTGCGATTCCCCACGCAGGAAACCCTCGGTGTCGCTGCCCGCCGGCACCGGATAGGCCGGCAGCATGGACGACCCCAGGCGGATTTCGAGCGAGCAACGCTTGGCCACTTCCACCGTGTTGTCGAGCAATTCCGCCGCATCCGCGAACAGCTCGGCCATCTCGGCCGGCGACTTCAAGTACTGCTCCACCGAATAGCGGCGCACGCGGCTCGGATCGGCGAGCTGCGCGCCGTCGTGAATGCATACGCGCGCTTCGTGAGCCTCGAACTCGGCTCGCGTCAGAAAGCGCACATCATTGGTTGCGAGCGCGGCGACGCCGCGCTCCCGGCTCAAATCCATGACCGCATCGGTATAGGCCCGTTCGCCCGCGCGGCCGGTGCGCTGCACCTCGAGATAGAACCGATCGCCGCACAATTCCTGCCAACGGGCAAGACATCGCGCCGCCTCGTCGTCGCGGCCGCGGGCCAGGGCCTGCCCGATGTCGCCCGATGGGCCGCCGGACAAAACGATCAACCCCTGCAGGGCTTCGCTGTGCAGCCAGCTGCGATCCAACATCGGTGCGCCGCGCTGCTGACCCTCGAGAAACGAACGCGTCACCAACTGCGTGAGGTGCCGGTAGCCGATGAGATTTTGGCAGAGGAACACGGCGCGCGAAGGCAGCGCCCGCTCGCCCGCTTCACGAATCCAGGCATCGACTCCGATCAACGGCTTGACGCCGGCCGCGTGAGCTTCCTTGTAGAACTTCACCATCGCGAACAAATTGCTCTGATCGGTCAGAGCCACCGCCGGCATCCCCGCCGCCGCCACGGCGGCCATCAATTCCGGCACGCGCACGATCCCATCCAGCAGGGAATATTCGGTGTGCAGCCGCAGATGGACGAATTGACTCAAGGCGCCAACCCCATCGCCAGACGCACCGGCGCAAAGGATCGGCGATGCAGGGGACAGGGTCCATGCAATGCCAGCAGCCGCTGATGAGCCGCCGTGGCATAGCCTTTGTGATTTGCGAAAGCATATGCAGGATATACCGTATCCATATGATTCATATAACTATCTCTGGCTGTTTTCGCCAGGATGGACGCCGCGCTGATCGCCGGTTCCGTGGCATCGCCGCCCACGATGGCGCGCGCCGTCAAGGTTCCGCTCAACCCCCCCAGGTGCGGCAGCCGGTTGCCGTCCACCAAGACATGATCGGGCAGCAAGGTCATGGCCAGCACGGCGCGGCGCATGGCCAGAAAAGTAGCCTGCAAGATATTCAACGCGTCGATCTCGGCCGGATCCGCCCATCCGATACCGAAACACAGCGCGTCGCGGCGAATGATCAGGTTCAGACGGGCGCGAGCAGCCGGACTCAGACACTTCGAATCCGCGACGCCGTCGATGGGACAGCCCGGGCGCAGGATCACCGCCGCCGCGACCACGGGCCCCGCCAGTGGCCCGCGTCCTGCCTCGTCGATACCGGCCACTCGCCGCATCATGACGGCCGCGCCGCCGCCGTACGCCGCGAATTCACCAGCGTCAGGATTGCCTGCGCCGCGCGGGCCCCCGCGTCGCGCCGCAAGTCGGCGTGAATTCGCGAGAACTCCCGTTCCAGCGCGCCGCGACGTTCGGCATCATCAAGCCACATCAACAGTTCCGCTCCGATCGACTCCGGGACAATTTGCTCTTGAAAATACTCGCCGACGACGCGCCGATCCGCAAGTAAATTTGGTTGCGCGAAGAACTTGGATTTGACCAGATGCAGGCGCCGCAAGATCCAGGCCGTCATCCAACCCAGCCGGTACACCACCACCATGGGGCGTTTGCACAGCGCAGCCTCCAGGCTGGCGGTTCCCGAGGCAACCAGGACCACGTCGGCGGCGATCAGCGCCGTTTGGGCCTGACCGTCGATGAGCCGCACCTTGAGAGGCGGTGGCTGCCGCTCGCCCGCTGCAGGCTGCCGTTCGCCCGCCGCCGGCTGCCGCTCGCCCGCTGCAGGCTGCCGCTCGCGGGCCGCGGCCTGGCGCTCGAGCGCCTGCGCGAACATCTCTCGGGTGGCGGCGCTCGCCATCGGGGCGATGAACTCGAGCTGCGGGCGCTGCAGGGCCAGCCAACGCGCCGTAGCGGCGAAATCCTCCGCCAGTCGCGCCACTTCTCCGCGACGGCTCCCCGGCAACAAGGCCACCACCTGGGCGCCCGCTTCGATCTCGAGCGCGCGGCGTGCAGCCGCACGGTCGGCCGCCAACGGGATGGCATCGGCCAACGGATGCCCGACGAACTCCGCCTGCACATCGTGCTCATCGTAGAAGCGCTTTTCGAACGGCAGCAGGCACAGCACCAGATCCACCGATTCGTGAATGGTGCGCGCCCGGCTCTGCCGCCATGCCCACACCTGCGGGCTCACGTACTGCACCGTGGGAATGCCGGCGGCGCGCAAGTCGCGCGCCAGCCTCAGATTGAATTCCGGGGCGTCGATACCGACGAACACATCCGGCGCGGCGGCCAGGAACCTGCGCCTGATGCGCGCGCGCAGGCGCAGCAGCCCCGGCAGATCGCGCAGGATTTCGAACAATCCCATGACGGCGAGCGATTCGGCCGGTTCCCAGATCTCACATCCCACGGCCTGCATCTTCGGCCCGGCGACGCCAAAGAACTCCGTGTCCGGCGCGACGCCGCGCAGCGCCTTGATCAGATCGGCGCCCAAGGTATCGCCCGACGCTTCCCCGGCCACCAGCCCCACCCGGAGTGGAGCGGACGCGGTCGCGGGCACTGGCGCAGCCATCACTACCGGACGATGCTGCGTGAACTGTGCTTGATGAATTCAACGAAGGGCCGGATTTCCGACTGCGTGACGGCCACTTTGTCGAGTTCCTCCACGGCCGCCTTCAATTTCATCCCCGAGCGGTACAGCAGGCGGTAGGCGCGGCGAATGTTCAGGATTTGCTCCGCGGTGAAACCGCGGCGCTTCAACCCCTCGGAATTCACGCTATGCGGCACGGCGGGCTGGCCCACCGCCATCACGTAGGGTGGGACGTCGCGCGTTACCGCCGCATTATTGGCGATGAAACAATGCGCGCCGATCTTGGTGAACTGATGCACGGCCGACAAGCCGCCCATGATGACCCAGTCGCCGATTTCGACGTGGCCGCCGAGAGTGGCGCAATTCGAGAGGACGATTTTGTCGCCCAACAGGCAGTCGTGCGCCACGTGCGAGTACGCCATCAACAGGTTGTCGCTGCCGATCTGCGTCACGCCCTTGTCGTGGGCCGTGCCGCGGTTCACGGTGACGAATTCGCGAATCACATTGCGGTCGCCGATTTCGAGACGCGTCGGCTCGCCCTTGTACTTCTTGTCCTGCGGCGCATCGCCCAAGGAGGCAAACTGAAATATTTTGTTGTCGGCGCCGATCCGCGTCGATCCGTTGATGACCACATGCGGGCCGATCCATGTGCCGGCGCCGATGACGACATCCGCGCCGATGATGCTGAACGGGCCGATCTGCACATCCGCCGCTATTTGCGCCTGCGGCGCTATCAGCGCGCGCGAGTCGATCATCCCGCCACACCGTTGTCCCGCGGCCCGTTGTCCCGCGGCCCTTTGGTCTCCGGGGCCACCATGATTTCCGCCGACGCCACTTCGACCCCCTCGACTTCGGCCACGCCGTGAAACTTCCAAATCCCCTTGAACGCCCGCTTCAAGGCGACTTTGAGGATGAGCTGATCGCCCGGCTCGACGGGCTTGCGAAAACGCGCCTTGTCGATGGCCACGAAATAGAAGCGGGTATCGGTGTCCGGTATCACATCGGCGGTTTTGAAGGCGAGGATCCCCGAGGCTTGCGCCAGCGCTTCGATGACCATGACGCCGGGCATGACGGGACGATGCGGGAAATGTCCCGGAAAGAACGGTTCGTTGAACGTCACGTTCTTCAGTGCATGGATGTGCTGTCCCGGAACGCATTCCAGAACACGATCGACCAGCAAGAAGGGATACCGATGCGGCAGCTGCCGCATGATCGCCTCGATGTCCATCTTGAAGGATTCCGCCATTATCGCTCCTTACTGTCCAATCGCCGCAAATGGGCCACCATCCGCCGCCACAATCGGGTCTCCACCGTCGGCATCCCGCTCGAGTAGCTGCCGGGCGTCTTGATCGAGGCGCTCACCAGGCTGCACCCCGTCACCGTCACGTCGTCCGCAATCGTCAAGTGACCGGCGATGCCCACCATGCCGCCGATCATGCAGCGCCGCCCGACGCTCACGCTGCCCGAGATCCCGGTGCAGCCCGCAATGGCCGTGTGCGCGCCGATGGTCACGTTGTGGCCCACCTGTATCTGGTTGTCGAGTTTGACCCCCTCCTCGACCACCGTATCATCGATGGCGCCCCGGTCGATGGTGGTATTTGCGCCGATCTCCACATCGTCGCCGATACGGACGCTGCCCACCTGCGGCACCTTCACCCACGTTCCCGAGTACGGCGCAAAGCCGAACCCGTCGGCGCCGATCACCGACCCGGCGTGCAAGATGCAGCGCCGCCCGATCGAAACCCGCTCGTACAAGCTCACCCTCGCCATCAATCGTGAATCGTCGCCGACACGGGCTCCGCGCTGCACGATGCAGTGGGGGCCCACCAAGACGCGCTCACCGATCTCGGCATCGTCTTCGATCACGCTCAAGGGCCCGATGCTCGCCGAGGCCGCGATGCGCGCGCCGCTCGATACCACCGCGCTCGGGTGGATCCCCGCGCGGGCAGGCTCCTCCGGATGCATCAGCGCCGCAATCCGCGCGTAGGCCAGGTACGGGTTGGGGTCGATCAACGCGGCGACAGGGCAATTCGCCGCATCCTTCAGGCTCAGCAATACGGCCGTCGCCCGGGTGGTGTCCAATTGCCTGCGGTACCGCGAATTCGCCAGAAAGCTCAAGCTCCCCGGACCGGCATTCGACAGAGTCGCCACACGCCTCACCTTGAGGTCAGGCTCGCCGCGCAGAACGAGGCCGAACCGTACCGCCAATTCCCCTAGGCTGTATTCTCCCTGCAAGGGCGCACCACTCCGTGCGGTAGGTTCCTGTGAGACCGGACGCTATTTTACCGGCGGCTTGGATTGAGGTGCCGGCGCGGAGGCAGGCAGGGTCGCGGGCTTGGTCGCCAGCAAGGCCAGTACGTTGGCGGTGATGTCGAACGGGCCCTTGGCGTAGAACACACCGTCGCCCAGCACGACATCATAGCCCTGCGCCCCGGCATAGGCTTGAATCTCCGTCACCAGGTAGCGCTGCACCTTGCCGATTTCCTCGTTGCGCCGCGCGGAGGCGTCGTCCTGGAATTCCCCGGCCTTGCGCGAAAATTCGCGCTGCTGATCACGCAGCGTCTTCTCGGCTTTGGCGCGATCGGCTTCGGACATCACGGCGCCCTCTTTCTGCAGCTTCTCGTCCTTGGCCTTGAGGTCGTTCTGCATCGTGAGCAATTCCCGGCGGCGCGGCGCGAACTCGTTCTCGAGCGCCTGCATCGCAGTCTTGGTCTGCGGCGCTTCTTCCAACAGTTTTTGGAAATTGACCACGCCCATTTTGATTTCCGCGCTCGCTGGAGTCGATGCCATGAGCCCGCACAAAAATAGCGCCAAGAACGGAATGCTGCGATTGAAAGTCGACATATTGATCTTTGAACCCTCGAATATTATGGTCAAAACGCCTGACCGATGGAAAATTGGAATCGCTCCGTTTCGTCGTTGAACCTCACCGTGTTACCGGGAGTCGCGTTCAAAGGAACCCCGTACGAAAAGCGAAACAGACCCAACGGCGCAAGCCACTGCACCGCGATCCCCGTCGATCTCTTCAGATTATCATATCTGAAGTGGTAGTCGACCGGCGTAATGTCGTCCTGCCCCAGGAACTTGACCTTGGAACCGGTCTGAAACACGTTGCCCATGTCGTAGAACCAGCTCACCCGGGCCGCGCTCTTCCATTTTTCCGGCACCGGGAATATCAGTTCCAGGCGGCTCACTATCCGGAAGTTCCCGCCGAACGGGTTGCCATAGCCGATGTTGTCCCTGGGCCCCAGCGTGCTCTCGCGAAAGCCGCGAACGCTGTCCGGGCCGCCCGCGAAGTAATTGAGGTAGGGAGGCAGGCCGGTCGTGCGGCCCAGGCCCGCGGCGTAGTCCACCGAGGCGTTGTACGACAACAGCCATTTGTGCCATATCGGAACGTACTTCAGGAATTGAAAATTGGTGGCGTAGTACTGCACGTCGCTCAACGGCAATGCATACCGGCCCGACACCGTCAGATGCATGCCGCGATCCGCGAACAGGGCACGATTGCGTGAATCCAAGGACCAGCCCGCCGTGAGCTCATAAGTGTAGAACTGGCTGCCGAACACGGTGTAAGGGCTGTCCAGCGAATTGATCGAGCCGTCGCCGTTGGTGTCCGCGAGAACGCGTTGAAAGGTATTGCCGTTGGTCTTGACCCAATCGACCGCCTGCTGCGCGCTGTACCCCTGAGAGACGACCAAGCTGTTCTTGTTGGCGGATACGCCGGCCTGCAGATACTGGTACTCCGTGATGGGATATGACCATTGAACCGCGCCGGTAATTTGTTTGGTCGAGAACGCCGACGAAGCCGCGACGAATTGCGTGATGTCGCGGTAGGTCAGCGAACTGGTGCGCGCCACGCCGTCGACCGTCGTGTATGGATCCGTGTGCGAAAACACGTAGCTCTTGCTGTACTTGCCTGCGTTGATTTCCAACGCAATCCGTTCTCCGGTTCCCATGAAGTCGCTGTGCACGAAGTTGCCGTTCAGGCTGAATTTTTGGGCTTCCGAATAGCCGATGCCGCCGCCGAACTGTCCCGGCAACCCCTCTTTGATGTTGAAGTCCACGTCCACGAGGTCCGCGCTGCCGGCGACCGGCTTGTTCTCGAACTCCACCTTCTCGACATAGGGCAGCCGCTGCAACCGCTCCTTGGAGCGTTCGACCGCCGAATTCGACAGCCATCCGCCCTCCAGCTGGCGCATCTCCCGGCGCAGCGTCTCGTCGTTGATCGCCGTGGTGTTGTCGAAATTGATGTGCCGCACGTACACGCGGTTTCCGGGCTCGATGAAGAACGTGAGCGACACGGTTTTCTTGGCGTTGTCGGGCGTGGGCACGGGGTCGATCTTGGCGAATGCGTAGCCGTCGGCGCCGAGCCGATAACTCATCAATTGCTGCGAACTGGTGACCGCCTTGCGCGAGAAGGTGTCGCCCGGCTTGATCAGCAGCAACTTTCGAAGCTCAGCTTCCGGCACGACCATCGTGCCCGCCAGCTTGATGTCCGATACCTTGAAAACGTCGCCCTCGTTGACGTTCACGGTGATGTACATGTTGTCTTTTTCGGGCGAGATGGTGACCTGTGTCGACTCGATCTGAAAGTTGGCGTAACCGCGATCCATGTAGTACGAACGCAGCTTCTCCAAATCCCCGGTCAGCGACTCGCGCGAGTAGCGGTCATCCTGCTTGTACCAGGACAGCCAGTTCGGCGTTTTCAGCTCGAAGGTGCCGAGCACATCCTTCTCTTTGAACTTGGTGTCGCCCACCAGGTTGATCATCTCGATTTTGGCGCGCTTGCCTTCCTTGATGTCGACCAGCACGTCGACTTTGTTGCCGGGCAGATCCGTGATCTTGGTGTCGACGCGCACGGCATATTTGCCGCGGCTGAAATATTGATCCGTGAGGTACTGCTTCACCTCATCGAGCACCGAACGATCGAAAGTCTTGCCCTGCGCAAGGCCGACGTTGCGCAGGCTCTTTTGCAAATCCTCCGTCTTGATGTCCTTGTTGCCCTTGAGTTCGAACTTGGCGATGGACGGACGCTCGACCACCACGACCAGCAGCGTATTGCCGTCGCGGCGCAGTTCCACGTCGCGGAAAAAGCCGGTGGCGTACAGCGCCCGCATGGCCTCGCCGATGCGTTGACCGTCGAGGTGGTCACCGATGTTCACCGGCAGGTAATTGAATACCGTGCCTTCGGAAATTCGCTGCAATCCTTCGACGCGAATGTCGCCGACCGTGAAAGAGTCCGTCGCCGATTGCGCCGATTGCGCATGCACGACCGCCCCCAGGGGCTGGATGGCAAACGCCACCAGGAGGCCCGCGCGAAATTCAAGCCGCACGCGACAACGACCGAATGCAATTTCGGTGGACGGCGCTGCCTGGGCGGCGCCGCTCCCGCGACTCGAATTTGAGATTGATCATGATTTCCCGTTAGTTCAAATGTCTAGAAATATCGTTATAGAACGCGAGGCTCATCAACACCACCAGCAGGGCGATCCCGACTTGCTGACCGAACAGCTGGGCGCGCTCCGACAATGGGCTGCCCTTGACCGCTTCCACCGCCTGATAAACCACCTGACCCCCGTCCAGCAAAGGCACCGGCATCAAATTGAGCACCCCCAAGCTCACGCTGATGATCGCCAGGAAGGACATGAACGCGGGCAGCCCCAGGTAGGCGCTGATGCCGGCGAATTCCGCGATGCTGATCGGGCCGCTGATGTTCTTGGCGGAGACCTGGCCGGTCACGATGCGCCAGAGCATCTGCACGGTGAGCGCGGACATCTCCCAGGTCTTCGCCACGCCGCCCGACACCGCGTCCATGGGACCGGAACGATGCGTCTCGACCAGGCCCGGCGGCCAGCTGCGGGGACCTTCGCGAAGCAGGATGCCCAGCCGGCCGATCGCCCGCCCCTGCTCCACGACCCGCGGCACCGGCGCCACGATACGCAATCGCGCATGCCCGCGCTCGACTTCGATCGAAATGTCGCGCCCCGGCGCGTCGCTCACCATGGCAACGAACTCGGCGCTGTTGACGACGGGCTGGCCGTCCACCGCCAGCAGCCGATCCCCCGCGTGCAGACCCGCGCGCGCACCGGCGCTGCCTTCGGGCGCCTCCTGCACCAGCGTGCTGGCGTTCCAGGTGGCCAGATCGAAGCCGAGCCCCGGCAGTAATTTGCCGGGTTCGGTCAGGGCGCGGCGATCGTTGTTGACCCGCAGGATGAGCGAACGCTCACTGCCGTCGCGGCGCACCCGCAGCGGAATCACGCCGTCATCGGTGAACTGCCGGATCAAGTCGATCTGCAGCTCTTCGGTGTCCTCGACGCTGCGCTGGCCGACCTGCACGATGAGGTCGCCGCGCTGCAATCCGGCGACGGCGGCCGGACTGTCGAGCCGCACTTGACCCACGACCGGCTTGACGATTTCCGTGCCGATCATGGCCAGAATCGAGTAAATGGCCGCCGCGAACAACAGGTTCATGGCGGGACCCGCCAGCAGCACCGCGACCCGCTGCAGCACGGGCCGGCGCGTGAAGGAGCGGGGCAGTTCGGCGGGATCAACCTCGCCCTCGCGCTCGTCCAATAGTTTGACGTAGCCGCCGAGAGGTATGGCGGCGAGACAGTACTCGGTGCGATCGGGATCCTTGCCTACTCTCGTCAGCAGGGGTTTGCCGAAGCCGATGCTGAATCGCAGAACCTTGAAGCCGAGTTTCTTGGCGACCCAGTAATGGCCGAATTCATGGACCGCTACCAGGATCCCGATCGCGACCAGGAAGGCGGCGAGAAAAATCAACATCTTCATGCGAGGGCTCCGGAACTCTGCTCTATCAAGGCGGCAGCCAGGCGTCGTGCGGCGGCGTCGGCATCCAATACATCGCCCAGAGCCTTCACGGGAGTGGAATCGAGGCGCTGCAACACCTTGTCAATGACCGTCGCAATACCGGTAAAGTTCAAGCGCCCCTCGAGAAACGCCTGCACTGCGGCCTCATTGGCCGCGTTCAGCACCGCCGGAGCCGTGCCGCCGTCGCGGGCCGCCGCTCTGGCCATCCTGAGACTGGGAAATCGGCCGTAATCCGGCGGTTCGAACTCGAGCTGCCCCATCTGGGTCAGGTTCAAGGATTGTACACCGGAAGCAAACCTCTCCGGCCAAGCCAGCGCCTGCGCAATGGGCGTGCGCATATCGGGCGCTCCGAGCTGCGCCAGCATCGAGCCGTCCGCGTATTCGACCAGCGAGTGCACGACGCTCTGCGGATGGACGACCACATCCACATGCGATTCCGGCAGGCCGAACAGCAGCGTGGCCTCGATGACCTCGAGCCCCTTGTTCATCAGAGTCGCCGAATCGACGGAAATTTTGCGGCCCATTTTCCACTTCGGATGAGCGCACGCTTCATCCGGGGTTACATGCGCCAGAGTCTCGAGATCGGTACGGCGAAACGGTCCGCCGGAGGCGGTCAAGATCACGCGATTCACGCCGCGTGCCGCCGCGCCGGGCAGGTATCCCGCCGGCATGCATTGGAAAATCGCGTTGTGCTCGCTGTCGATGGGGATGAGTTCGGCGCCCGCGTGCTGCACCTCGTCCATCAAGATCCGGCCCGCCATCACCAGGGCCTCTTTGTTGGCAAGCAGCACTCGCTTGGCCGCCCGCGCGGCCGCCAGGGTCGAGGCCAGCCCGGCGGCGCCCACTATCGCCGCCATCACCACCTGCACATCGGCGCCGGTAACGGCCTCGGC